>Ga0265797_10005339_pt1 | contig 18801 bp, 13 predicted proteins | sample P2T30metagenome_FD_192433 | JGI IMG/M metagenome (GOLD analysis project Ga0265797, IMG submission 192433) | Plant litter microbial communities from East Loma Ridge, Irvine, California - P2 T30 | ecosystem: Environmental > Terrestrial > Plant litter > Unclassified | place: USA: California... | reverse complement strand
GCGAAGCACAAGGGGCCGCATGGCAACCGCGCCATGGCTGAAAAAGTTGCGCTGGCGCTCCACGATTGCCTCGGAAACACGCAGGATCGTATCGAAGCGCTGGCGCATATTCTTGATCAGCCACTTCGCTTCCTGCAGCTGCGCGCTCATCTGGCCTTCGCCCTTCCCCCCCTTGAGCAGGGCCGCGTACATGTGGTTCACACGCAGGCGCGGCATCACCTCGTGGTTCAGGGTCACGCCCCAGCCGGCCTTCGTTTTCCGGACAATAACGTCCGGAACGACGTAGTCCGAGGTGCTCGATGCGAAGGCCGCGCCGGGGTGCGGATTGCACTGGCGGATCACGACCTGCGCTTCGCGCAGGTCTTCGTCGTCGCAGTCGAGCGCCTTTTTCAGCTTGTTGAATTCGCGCTGGGCGAACCACGTCAGATAGCCCTCGACGATCTTGAGGGCCATGCGCCGCGTCACCAGCGGCACGCCCGGCATGCGCCGGATCTGCAGCGCCAGGCATTCGGCCGCGCTGCGGGCGCCGACGCCAATCGGGTCCAGGCTTTGCACCAGCGCCAGCGCGCAGCGCAGTTCGTCCATCTCGACGTCGAGTTCTTCCGGCAGGCGCGCGTGGATCTCGTCGAGCTGTTCTTCGAGGTAGCCGTTGTCGTCGATGGCGTCGATCACCAGTTCGGCCAGGGCGCGGTCGCGCGGGTTCACGCTGGTCACGCGCACCTGTTCCGACAGGTGTTCGCGCAGCGTGACGCCGCCGGCTTCGAGCTGCGGGCGGCCGTCCTCGTCGTCGCCGCTGCCGGAGGCGCGTCCGCTGTCGCCCCAGTCGGCATCGTGGTCGCCGCCATGGTCATGGTCGGCGCCGGCGTCGAGTCCTTCCGGCGCGTCGGTATTCGCGGGCGCGGCTTCGCCGCCTTCAGGTGTCGGCGCCGGGGCCGCGTTGTCGCCTTGCGCCGGCGCGCTGTTGATGGCGCCGTCGGCCAGCAGGCGCACCGAGCGGTCGAGCGGATCGTCGAGCCGCTCCAGCAAGGGGTTGTCGGACAGGATCTGCTCGATTTCCTGGTGCAGTTCGAGCGTGGACAGCTGCAGCAGGCGGATCGATTGCTGGAGCTGTGGCGTGAGCGCCAGGTGCTGCGAGGTCCGGAGTTGCAAGGATTGTTTCATCGATTCTTACTGGTCAACTGCGGTTCGACTGCTATGTCAATGAAGCGGGATTACATGCGGAAGTGCTCGCCCAGGTAGACGCGGCGCACCGACTCGTCGGCGATGATGTCGTCGGGACGGCCCGAGGCCAGCACGGCGCCCTGGTTGATGATGTAGGCGCGGTCGCAGATGCCGAGGGTCTCGCGCACGTTGTGGTCGGTGATCAGGACGCCGATGCCGCGCTCCTTCAGGAAGCGCACGATGCGCTGGATCTCGATCACGGCGATCGGGTCGACGCCGGCGAAGGGCTCGTCGAGCAGCACGAAGCGCGGGTTGGTGGCCAGCGCGCGCGCGATCTCCACGCGGCGCCGCTCGCCGCCCGACAGCGACAGCGCCGGATTCTCGCGCAGCTTCTCGATCTGCAGTTCGGCCAGCAGCGAATCGAGGCGGTCGTTGATGGCGTCTTTCGACAAGGCCTTGCCGTCCTCGTTGCGCTGCAGTTCCAGCACGGCGCGGATGTTGTCCTCGACCGTCAGCTTGCGGAACACCGAGGCTTCCTGCGGCAGGTACGACAGGCCCAGCACCGCGCGCCGGTGGATCGGCAGGCTGGAAATGTCGGTGCCGTTGATCTCGATCGACCCGGCGTCCGACGGCACCAGGCCGACGATCATGTAGAACGAGGTGGTCTTGCCGGCGCCGTTCGGGCCGAGCAAACCCACGACCTCGCCGCAGCCCACTTCCAGCGACACGTCGCGCACCACCAGGCGCTTGCCGTAACTTTTCTGCAGCCCCCGGACCACCAGGGTGCTGCCTGCACTTGCATGTTTCATCTTATTTTCCTGCCGATGCTGGCGCCGCTGCCGGCGTGGTGGCTGGCGCCGCTGGTGCTGCTGCCGGCGCGGTTGCGGGCGTAGTCCGGCGCGGCGCGATGATCAGGGTGCCGCGGCCGCCGCCGACCTTGCTTTCGCCGCTGGCGTCGTTGCGCACGCTGGCGACTTCCTTGCGGTTGTCGTAGGAGATGAAGGGGCCGTTCAGTTCATTCGTCAGACGGCCGTTTTCCAGCTCGCGCACGGTGGCTTTCGAGAACAGCTTCACCAGCTCCTGGCGCTCGTCGTACTCGATGCGCTCGGCCTGGCCTTCGATCCACAGGTTGTTGCCGCCGTCGCGTTTCTGGCGGAAGGTGGCCACGTGGCCGGGGCCCGAGGTGAGCGTGATGCTCATGTAGCCTTCCGGCGTTTCCCTGACCAGCGCGCGGTCCGACTTCATGGTCAGCGTGCCGCGCGTGAGGACCACGTTCCCGGTCAGGATGCGGGTCTGGGTAACTTCATCGAAGTCGGCCGAATCGAAGTTGACGACGGCTTCCTTCAGCGAATCGGCGCGCTCGGCAAAGGCCGACAGCGACAGCAGCGAGAGGATGGCGGCAGCGAGGATATTTTTCATGTGTTGACTGGTTCCTGGAATATGAGGTCAGTGCGCGAGGTCAGTGTGGATCATTGCTGGCGCGGCGGATAAACGATCTGGCCGCGGCCGAGGTGCAGCTTCTGGGTCGGGTTCTCGGCCACCAGGCCGACACTGTTCACCGTCGAGCCGCCCAGCTGCATCTGCACCGGACGGCTGGTCTTGACGATTTCCTCGTCGGCCAGCACGGTCAGCGCGTCGGTGCGCGCGCGCATCGCCTGCGAGGTCGGCGTGGCCGGACGCACGATGTCGACGTTGTCGGCCAGCTCGACCCGGTTTTCCTTGTGGTGGATCTGGGCGCGCTCGGCGTGCATGGTCATGCGCGGGCGGCCCGGCGCCATGCTCTCGACCACCGGCTTGCTCACTTCCGAGACGTCCGTCACCGGATGGTGGGCCAGGCGCTCGCCCGACACCAGGTAGCGCGGCTGGCCGGTCGGCGTCATGCGCACGAAGCTGAAGTTCTCGACGATGTAGTCCGGCTCGTTGCCGGCGTCGCCCAGGCTGCCGCCATCGTCGCCCTGCATCGCCTGCAGCAGCCAGAAGCTGCCAAAGGCGAAGAAGACGGCGGTGAGCATCAGCGCCAGCATTTTCCAGCGGTGCGAGGTGCGGCGGTTCTGGAGGGTCGACATGCGTTCAGGCGATTTAAGCGAAATACGGCGCGAGCGCCTGTTCATAGGTGCCCTGGGCGCGCATCACCAGGTCGCAGACTTCGCGCACGGCGCCGCGGCCACCCAGGGCCTTGGTGACGTAGTGCGCGCGGTGCTGCACTTCCGGGTGCCCGCTCGGGACGGTGACGGCAAAGCCGACCTTGGAGAGCAGCGGCATGTCGATCACGTCGTCGCCGATGTAGCCGCATTCCTCGGCCGTGACGCCGGTTTGCGCGAGCAGCTCGGCAAACGCGATGCGCTTGTCGTGGAAGCCCTGCCAGACATGGTTGATGCCCAGGTCTTTCGCGCGCGCGTTGACGATAGGCGATTTACGGGCGCTGATGATGGCGGTCTGCACGCCGGTCTTTTGCAGCAGCTGGATGCCCAGGCCGTCGAGGACGTGGAAGGTCTTGGTGACTTCGCCGTCCGGGCCGTAGGTCAGGCTGCCGTCGGTCAGGATGCCGTCGACGTCGAAGATCATGACCTTGATGCGCGCGGCGCGCACAGTGTGTTCGAGAGGCGTGAGCATCAGATTACCTTTGCGCGGGTCAGGTCGTGGATGTGCAGCGCGCCGACCAGCTTGCCGTCGGCGTCGACCACCAGCATCTGGTTGATGCGGAATTCTTCCATGATCGCCACCGCGTCCACGGCCAGCTGCTCCGGCTGCACCGTGCGCGGGCCGGCGTGCATGACGTCGCGGATGACGATGTGCGAGAAGTCCTGCACGCGCGCGATCAGGCGGCGCAAGTCGCCGTCGGTGAAGGAGCCGATCGGCCGGTTCTCAAGATCGACGATGGCGGTCATGCCCAAGCCTTTCTGGCTCACTTCCACCAGGGCCTGCGCCAGCGGGGTGTCGGGGCCGACCTTCGGCACGGCGTCGCCGCTGCGCATCACGTCGCGCACGTGGGTCAGCAGGCGGCGGCCGAGGGCGCCGCCCGGATGCGAGCGGGCGAAATCTTCTTCACGAAAACCCCGGGCGTCGAGCAGGGCCACGGCCAGGGCGTCGCCCAGGGCCAGCGTGACGGTGGTGCTGGCGGTGGGGGCCAGGTTCATCGGGCAGGCTTCCTTCGCCACCGAGATGTCGAGGTGGACGTCGGCGAGCTGCGCCAGGCGCGACTGCGGCTTGCCGGTCATCGCGATCAGGGGCGTGCCCATGCGCTTGACGACCGGCAGGATGTCCATCAGCTCCGAGGATTCGCCGGAATTCGAAATGGCGATGAACACGTCCTGCGCCGTGACCATGCCCAGGTCGCCGTGGGCGGCTTCGCCCGGGTGCACGAACATGGCCGGCGTGCCGGTCGAGGCGAAGGTCGCGGCGATCTTGCGCGCGATGTGGCCGGACTTGCCCATGCCCGACACCACGACGCGGCCGGTGCAGGCGTACAGCACCGCCACGGCGCGCACCAGCGAGTCGTCGGCGTCGAGCCGGTCGTGCAGGGCCTTGACGGCGTCGGCTTCGATCGCGAGGGTCTCGCGGGCCAGCGCCATGACGCGGCGCGCGGCATTCTCGTCAAAACTGTTCTGCATTGTTTTTTCATCGGTTACACTCATCCCGGAAGTATAAACGAATTGCGAAAGCAAAAAACTTGCCAGTCGAATCAAACAGCGCACACTGTCACTTACTGCGTACAAAAAAACACATCGTCGCATGGCATCCGGACTCGAACTGACCCTCCTCCTGCTCGGCAGCGCGGTGCTGGGCGTGGTGGCCTTCCGCACCTTGCACCTGCCGCCCATGCTGGGCTACCTCGCCGTCGGCGTCTTGATCGGCCCGCACGCCCTGGGTCTGGCCGCCGAAACCGCCTCCACCCACGCCCTGGCCGAATTCGGCGTCGTGTTCCTGATGTTCTCGATCGGGCTGGAATTCTCGCTGGCCCAGCTGCGCGCGATGCGGCGCATCGTGTTCGGCCTCGGCATGGCGCAGGTGGTGCTGACGATCGCCGCCGCCATGGTGGGCGCCCTGCTGTTCTCCTTGTGGATGCCGGCGCTGGCGATCAGCTGGCAGGCTTCCTTTGCCCTGGGCGGGGCGCTGGCCATGTCGTCCACCGCGATCGTCGTGAAGCTGCTTACCGAACGCCTGGAGCTGGAAAGCGAACATGGACGGCGCATCATCGGCATCCTGCTGTTCCAGGACCTGGCCGTGGTGCCGCTGCTGATCCTGATCCCCTCGCTGGCGAAGAACCCCGAAGACCTGGCCGCGACCCTGGCCTGGGCCGGCGTGAAAGCCGCCCTGGTGCTGGCGCTGCTGCTGTTCTTCGGCCAGAAGCTGATGCGCAACTGGTTCACGCTGGTGGCCAAGCGCCGCTCGCAGGAACTGTTCATGCTGAACCTCCTGCTGGTGACCCTGGGCGCGGCCTGGATCACCGAGCGCGCTGGACTGTCGCTGGCGCTCGGCGCCTTTGTGGCCGGGATGCTGATCTCCGAGACCCAGTTCAAGCACCAGGTCGAAGAAGACATCAAGCCTTTCCGCGACGTGCTGCTCGGCCTGTTCTTCATCACCATCGGCATGCTGCTCAATGTCCGCCTGGTGCTGGAACACTGGTGGCTGGTGCTGGCCTTATTGGTGCTGCCGGTGCTGCTGAAGTTCGCGCTGATCGCGCTGCTGGCCAAGGCCTTCGGTTCCTCGGATGGCGTCTCGATGCGCGCCGGCCTGGCGCTGGCGCAGGCCGGCGAATTCGGCTTCGTGCTGCTGAACCTGGCCTCCGGCTCGAAGCTGATCGACCCTTTCCTGATGCAGCTGGTGCTGGCCTCGATGGTGCTGTCGATGCTGGTGGCGCCCTTCGTGATTGCCCACTCGGACAAGATCGTCATGAAGATCGCCTCCAACGAATGGATGATGCAGTCGCTGCAGCTGACGCAACTGGCGAGCCGCACGATGGCGGCGCAGAAGCACGTGATCCTGGCCGGCTTCGGGCGCAGCGGGCAAAGCGTGGCGGGTTTGCTGAGCGACGAAAAGCTGCCCTGGTATGCGCTCGACCTGGATCCGGAGCGGGTGCAGGAAGCGCAGGCGGCGGGGTCGAACGTGTCGTATGGCGATGCCGGCCGGCGCGAAGCCCTGATCGCGGCCGGCATTCATCGGGCCAGTGCACTGGTGATTACCTTTGCCGACACGCGCGCGGCGCTGAAGGTGCTGCACCTGGTGCACGAGCTGGCGCCTTCGCTGCCGGTGATCGTGCGCAGCCACGACGACAGCGACCTGGAGGTGCTGCGCCTGGCCGGCGCCACCGAGGTGGTGCCCGAAGCGCTGGAGAGCAGCCTGATGCTGGCCTCGCACGCACTGGTGGTGGTCGGCGTGCCGCTGCGGCGCGTGGTGCACCGCGTGCAGAGCGCGCGCGACGAGCGCTACGCCTCGATGCGCGGCTACTTCCACGGCGCCAGCGACATCACCGACGATCCCGAGCACATGTACGTGCGCCTGCATTCGGTGGTGCTGGGCGAGGATGCCAAGGCGGCCGGACGGCGCCTCGGCGAACTCGGGCTGGACGAACTGGGGGCGGAAGTCACCGGCATCCGCCGCGCGCGCATGCGCGTGGAACCGGCGGCGGAAACGGTGCTGCAGGCGGACGACGTGGTGGTGCTGCGCGGCTCGGCCGACGCGGTGACGCGGGCCGAGGGAAGGCTGCTCTAGGGAAGCACTGAGTCATTCATGAGGGCGTGCTTGGGCGTAAAAAAAGACGCCCTGCAGCGTTACAAAATCTCGCAATAGCGCGCTACTGCTGCGATTTTGCGCCTTGCCGGACGCCTTTTTCACTGGTCAATCCCATCCTCCAGAATAAATCAGTCCTTCCCTGGCGCTGGGTTACGAGCCCAGGGATTCCCAGCCCGGGAGGTCGTGCTTCTTCTTGCTGTGGGCGAAGACGGCGGCCATCACCAGGCCGTAGATCAGGCCGCAGATGACGGCGGCGGCCAACGCCACCAGCGGGTTGGTGCCATCCTTGCGCCAGCTGAACAGCCACATGATGAGGGCCCAGAAGGGGCCGAACCAGAGCGCGTTGACGAACGTGGCGCGCCAGAAGGTTTCGAAATGCAGGGGGTTTCGCAGGGTGGGCTCTTGAGCCCACGCGGTCGTACCGTTGTGGGCCGCAAAGCGAATTCGAATCGTTGGCCGATGACGATACGGGTTCAACCGCTGCGCGTCAATGATCGACATGCGGGTGTGGTACCGCGTGGGCTCGGGAGCCACCCTACGGAAAGAAGATGTCACATGCACTGGCCAAGCCAAGGGATATCTTATGTCAAGAGGCCGTGATCACGCGGTTGCGGCCGGCTTCCTTGGCCTGGTACAAGGCCACATCCGCCTGCCCCACCAGGCGCTGGGCCACGCCTTCGATCGGGTGGGTGCGGTCGAAGTCGTCGAGGGTGGCGACGCCGATCGAGACCGAGACGTCGAGGAAGGCGCCGTCGGCCAGGTCGACCGGCTGGTCGGCCACGCCCGAGCGGATGCGTTCGGCCACCATGGCGGCGGCGGGCAGGTCGGCATCGACCAGCAGGACCACGAATTCCTCGCCGCCGTAGCGCGCCAGGGCGTCGGACAGGCGCAGCTCGGTCTTGATGCGGGTGGCGACTTCGCGCAGGACTTCGTCGCCGGCCTGGTGGCCGATCGAGTCGTTGACCAGCTTGAAGCGGTCGACGTCGATGAACATGCAGGCCACCGGGTAGGCCTGGCGCCGCGCGCGGGCGATTTCTTCCAGCAGGCGGCGGTCGATGTAGCGGCGGTTGTAGACGCCGGTCAGCGGATCGGTCAGGCCGATGTACTTCAGCATCTCGTTGCTGATCACGTTTTCCAGGCAGATCGCGATGATCGAGGCCATGTGCTCGATGAAATCGGTGGCCATGGCCGGCGTGAAGCGCTGGGCGTCGCGGCTGCCCAGGTTCAGGCTGCCGATCAGGCGCTTGTTGCGCAGCAGCGGCACGCGCGCGACGCTGGCCAGCTTGCTGCCGGCGTGCGGGAACATGCTGCGGTGGTTCATCAGGTCGAAGGGGCCCAGGCGCGGGCGCGGCGGCGCGCCGTCGATCTGCAGGAAGCCAAGTTCCACGGCGTGTTCGACGAACAGCAAATCGGGCAGCGGCTCGAAGTCCACGCCCAGCTTGTGCATGACGGTATAGATGTCGGCGTCGGCGTCGACCAGGGCCAGCGTCACGGCGTCGAGCTCGGAAATCACGGGCAGCAGGCGGAAGATGGTGCCCACCAGTTCCTGGAAGGTCGCGGCGCCCACGATTTCGAGATCGAAGGCCTGGTGCCGGCACATGATGTCGTGGTTGCGCTCGGCCTGTTCGACCAGGTAGGCCATGTGCGCGCGCAGGGCTTCGTTTTCGGCAATCAGGTCGCGCGGCGTGGCGTCCGGCTGGTGCATGACATTCCTTTCAGCAATACCCGTCACCTTACGCGATACCGGCACGCTTGGGAATGATAACGGATGTTTACAGGCCTTGCCGCCCTGCCGCGCTGCCTTAAAACGACAAAGCGATGTCCACTTCCTGGCCAACCCGCAGCAGGCCGCCCTCGCCCTCGGCCACGATGCAGTTCATGCCGACGCAGACGGCGCCGTCGAGGATGGCCTTGGCGCGCCAGGATTGCAGGATGTCGAGCGGGTCGGGGCCCGGGATGCCGGTGTCCTGGTCGACCGCCGGGATCGGGCAGCGCGCGCAGGGTTTCACCGGCCTGACCAGGACGTCGCCGATGCGCAGCGATGCGCTGTAGTCCTCTTCGAAGGGATCGGTGCCGTCGACCACCAGGTTGGGGCGGAAGCGGTTCATCGGCAAGGCATCGCGCCCGGCCGCCAGCATGCGCGCGTTGATGGCGTCGAGGGCGGCGCTGCCGATCAGCAGCAGCGGATAGGCGTCGGCGAAGCGCGCGCTGGACGGCGCGCCGCCGGTCCAGGTGGTGCTGGTCGGACGCGCCAGCCCGGGCGGGAAGCGCACCAGGCGGCAGGCGCAGCCCAGCATTTGCTGGAACCAGGCGGCGGCCGCGTCGCCGCAGTCGGCCGCGTCGACAGCGTCGTCCCAGATCTGCACGCGCAGGCTTGCGCTGTTATCCGACAACGGCAGCCGCAGCGGAAGATGCAATGGAGCCATGCCCGGCGCCGTGACCACCAGCGCATCGCGCTCGACGCGTGGGGCGATGACGGCCATGCGCGGCAGCTCGCGCTGGGTCAGGAACCGGCCGTCGGGCGTGACGAGCATCCATTCGCGGTCATGCACGCCCTGGGCGGACAAACCGGACACGGTGGCCATGGCTTCGGCCACCGCCATGCCGGCGCAGGACTTGATCGGATACAGAATCAGCTGGGAAAGGATGGCCATGTGCCGTGTTGGTGCGTCTGTCGGGGAAGCCGACAGTATCGCACCAATCACGGCCCGCGGTCAGGCCTTCGGCTTGGCCATGCGCATCTGGCCGGCGTCGGCCGTCAGGTAGCCGACCGCGGCGCCCGACTTGTTCTTGTAGTTGGCGCGCAGCAGCGGGTCGAGCTGGTCCTTGACCTTGCCGTGGATGCCGCCCCAGTCGCCGGCGTGCTGGAAGTTGCTCATGATGTAGGTCCAGCCGTTCACGTCGTCGACCGCGTGCAGGCCGGTCGACTCGCCGCCGGCCGGAATCGACAGGATGCGCGTCAGCTGGCGTGAATCGACGTTGTAGGCCCACAGGAAGTTGTTCACGTGCTGGCCGCTGTCTTCGCCGATGAACAGGGTGCGCATCTTTTCCGAGAACTTCAGGTTGTCCGGGTTGCCGATCTTGTTCGGATTGGCGGTATTGCCCAGGTCGTCGGCGGTGATATCCTCGCCCGCCAGCAGGGCCTTGATATCGACCGGCATCCATTCGCTGTTGATGGCGGCGCCGCCCAGGTCCTTCTGGCTGCCGCGCAGGTTCAGCGCCATCACCGCGCCCGCGTTCAGCGCTTTCGGGATCGACACGCCGTTGCCGGCCACGTTCAGGCGGTCGCCGGCGACCATCGAGCTCTGGCAGTTCTGCAGCGCCGAGTAGGCGACCTTGTCGGCCGCGTTGACGGTCGTGCCTTCCATCTTGGTGAAGCCCATCGAGGCGCCAACAAAAGCGGCGTAGCGGTGGGTTTCGAGGAAGGCGGCGGCCTTCTCCATGCCCGGCACCAGCTTGATCCATTCGATGGCGCCGTTCGCGGTCACTTTCTTGAAGGTCGTGTCCTGCGGATCGACGGTGCGCACGTCCATGATGTCGGTGGCCTTCAGGCTCAGCGCCATCTGGCGGATCTCGGCGCTGGTGGCCGAACCGAGCTTGATCCAGGTGAGCGGCGCGGCGGCCGTGGCGGCCGGGTCGATCGAGAAGCCGGCGCCGACCTTCGCCACGTACAGGGTGCCGGCGGACAGGTCTTTTTCCTTGTCGGCGACGAACACGAAGTAGCCGCTGTTGGTGGCGTCGTCGCCCATCAGCACGGTGCGCTGGTCGGGCATCACCTGCACCAGTTCGTGCGAGATGCGGCCCATGCAGTAGTGCTTCTTGATCGAGGAGGTGCCGTCCGGGTTGACGGTAATCTCCGGCATGTGGCCGTAGTTGTAGGGGTTGGCGGTCGTTTCGCTGCCGTACAGGTTCTTGCTGAAGGCCTTGAACTGGGCGTCGGAGGCGGCGGTGAACGCGTTCGGCTCGTATTCTTCGCTCGACAGGTGGGTGCCCCATGGCGACAGGCTGGCGCCGCAGGTGATCCACAGGCCTTCGACGCTGGAAGTGTCGACGTTGTGGTATTTCACCAGGCTGAGTTTACCGGTGGTCTGGTCCTGGTCCAGGGTCAGCACGGCGATCGGCGACGGCAGGCGGCCGTACATGCTGGTCTTGCCATCCTGGGCGTAGCTGGTGTATTCGAACTGCACCACGGCGAACACGGGTTTGCCCTTCACGCCCGGCACGCTGGCGTTCGGCACGGTCAGCAGCGAGGTGCCGTCCGGCGAATCCGAAAAGAAGTGGCGTTCCGAGCCGGCGACGCTGGTGTCGATGATCGGCTGGTTGCGGATGTTGTAGTAGCCGCCGGCCAGGATGGTGCCGCCGTTGCCGTTCGGGACCATGTCGCCGGTGATGAAGAAAGGCTGGTACGACAGCTTGAAGTCGAGCTTGCTGGTGTCGCTGAAGTTGACCGTCATGCTCGAGCCGACCGAGGTGGTGGCCATCGCGGCGGGATTGGCCAGGGTCGGGGCGGCCATGCCGCTGAACGAGACGCTGGCGAAGGTGCCTACCGGCGCCGGGATGGTCGGGCCTGCATAATCGTCGCCGCCGCAACCGGCCAGCAGCGAGGAGGCGGCAAAGCCCGACAGCGGCAGCATTGGGGCGGCGCCCAGCATGCGGAGCAGGCGGCGGCGGGACAGTTCAGGGGTCGTGGTCATGCGTCATCTCCATTGTGATGGGCACGGCGAGTGCCGTGCTGATGGATGCGCAGAATAGAGGAGCTGTGTTTCGTGTTGATGACAGACCAGGGGCGTCATGCGGCAACGACCGGATGCTTGCGCGATTCCTCTGCACGGCGAGCTTGACCACTTGGATGCATGGGGCTAGCTGGCAGCGACACTCAAGTACGCCAGCAATATCCATATCTCCTACCACGATAGCGTGAAGCCAAAACAACAAAGCCGCGCAAGACGCGCGGCTTCGAAAGAACTTTTCAAGTTAGCGGTTTCCCGCGTGGTCTGAATATCTGCTTAGACGTTGAATCGCAATAATACGGCCGCGACCCGCACCAATACCAGACATGAGCTATGGCTTGGTCATTTCGTACCCACTTTCATACCCGCTTTCGAAGATATGTCACAACTCCGTCGCCAACCGTTCCGTTGTTCGGAGGATGGCTCTACCAAGCTGGGACCGGGACCGTGCTGGTCGCCTCAACGGCACAACGGAACCCGCCTGCTCTCGGCTATTGAAGGAAATTGCATTTGCGCGTGTAGGACGGCCTGACGACGATTCAATCTCCCCGGGCGCGTCGAACGAACCACATCAAGGTGCATACGCTCGTAGGCGTCCTCCCCCAATTCCTTCGACAGACATCGTAGCATTTGGAAGCCAGTGCCACCATAGCTTAGCCAGCGAACCGCGTAGCATTCGATGGCTGTCGTTCCTTTGGCAGCCCACTCGAGCCCCTTTAGTAGCAATGCCGTATGTAGCCATATACCTTCTCGAACAGCTCTTCATCTGGGCGCAGCTTGTGCGTAAAGAGCGCCTCTCGCGGTAATGGTGTTCAGTTAAGCGCGTTTTAGTGACCTTCGGGGGCTAAAAACAGCGCGTCGCCTACGAGAAAGGCCGCTCCGATGTGAATCGAAGCGGCCTTTTTTAGCTTAACTGAACGGCATTACGCCTCTCGCTGAGTCTTTTTCACTTTCCCCTGTCCCATCCAGAAATCGGTTTATTTAATTTTTCCTTATTCAAGAGCGCGAGATGGCGATTTAAGGAAAGCCGTTCATAAACCTGACTGCCGAGCGACCTAGAGACTAGTTCTTGCATCTCCGGTTTTCCCATATAACCGGCGAAAAGTTCTTCGTTCAGCTCCATTCGTTCGATAAACAGGGATTCGAGCACTTGCCGAAACACCAACTGGAACTTGTCGAGGGAGTTGACTTCAGCCGCTCTTTGCAGCGACTCGTTCAGACTCGCCGCCTCCGCAACCTGATCAAAGAACAACTGGTCTGCTTCGGTTAACTCACCCCCAAAGCGTTGATTGACGATATCAATCAGGCGGGATAGCGGTACATGTTCTTCGCGTACCATGCCGGACCCCACCTCACGAGGACCGTCCAGCGGCTTAGCGTAGCCATCGTTCAGACTAATTGAACCTTCGCTGATCTTCTGTAGCCGGTAGTAGTCAAGTTCAATCTCTTCGTCGAACTGGTAGCCAGGACCGCTCTTGCGCTTGGGCAACTTCAGTGCAAGATGCCGCAGGTAAGTGAACAGCTTCTCCAAATCGCTGTCTTGATACGGGATCACTTGGCTTAGGAAGCTGTACAGATTACGGAATGCTTGCAACTTGCCGCGCCACAGTTCCGCCTCCTCTTCTTCGGAGCCCTGCAACTGCACAAAGCGCGCAACTGCTCGATCAAGAACTGCATTCATTGCTTTATGGTCACCGGGACTTTGGCGACGCTTCGGTGCAAAGAAAACCTGCACAAATTCGCTTACTTCGGTTTGCAAGTAGATGCCCGAGGCATCAAGCTCGGCCTTTACCTCGTATAACTTGTTGGGGTCAACCCCTTCGCCCATCACTGAGCCTTCGTAGTACTGGCGGAAAGCCTCTTGAATTTCCCCGGGCTCATTGACGAAGTCGAGCACAAACGTGTCGTCCTTAAGCGGATGCGTACGGTTCAAACGTGACAGTGTCTGAACGGCTTGAATCCCTGCAAGGCGTTTGTCGACATACATCGTGTGCAGCAGTGGCTGGTCGAAGCCGGTTTGATACTTTTCGGCTACTAGCAGTACCCTGAAATCCGGATTGGAGAAAGTTTCTGGCAGATCTTTTTCCTTCAGTCCATCGTTCATTTCGACTTCGGTGTAGTGCTTCTCCGGAATCTCGTCGTCCTCCACACTGCCGGAGAACGCGACCAAGCTCTTGATGGGATAGCCTTTCTCTCGTATGTAGCGGTCGAATTCCTGTTTATAGCGGACCGCCTCCAGTCGTGAGCCAGTCACCACCATGGCCTTGGCGTGGCCGCCGATCTTATGACGAGTGAAGTGCTGAAAGTGTTCCAGCATCACTTCAGTTTTCTGACCGATGTTGTGGGGGTGCAGACGCATGAAACGGGCGAGAACCTTTGCAGCTTTCTTCCGCTCGACATTGGGGTCGTCTTCTGCTTTTTTTATCAGTTTGTAATAGGTCTTGTAGGTGACATAGCTTTTCAGTACATCCTCGATAAAGCCTTCTTCGATGGCCTGGCGCATCGTATAGCGATGGAATGGCTCCCCATTTCGGCCAAAAATCGCCAGTGTCTTGTGCTTGGGGGTAGCGGTGAAGGCGAAGAAGCTTATATTGGGCTGTTGCCCACGTTTGGCCATAGCGCGGAATAGGCGCTCAAGGTCCGCTTCGCCTTCTTCCGCGGCCTTTTCCAGCGCCTTCACGCGCAGTTCAGCCCCTCCCAATACGCCCTTAAGTTCAGTCGCTGTCTCGCCCGATTGCGAGCTGTGGGCCTCATCAATGATCACCGCGTACTTTCGCGTCGGCAGATGATGGATGCTGTCCTCGCCATGCTCCTGGTTCAATTTCGCCAATTGTGCGGAAACGAAAGGGAATTTCTGCAGCGTGGTGATAATTATAGGCACACCTGCCTTAAGTGCCTCGGCAAGCTGGCGCGAGTCCTCGTCGATCTTTTGCACTACTCCTTGCCGATGGTCGAACTGATAAATCGTGTTCTGCAGCTGGCGATCCAGGACCACTCGGTCAGTAATGACCACCACGCTATCAAACAGTCGCTCATCATGCTCATTGTGCAGGCTAGACAAACGGTGCGCTAGCCAGGCGATGGTATTGCTCTTGCCGCTGCCCGCCGAATGCTCTACTAAGTAATTATGCCCGATACCCTCGCGGGCGGCAGCCGCCACCATGTCGCGCACCGCCTGCAATTGGTGGTAGCGTGGAAAGACTAGGGTTTCCTTGCGCAGCTTCTTGCCGCTATCCATGGTTTTTTCTTCGACGCTCAGATGCAAAAAACGGGCGAGCAGATCGAGTAAACTGTCTCGCTGCAGCACCTCTTCCCACAAGTAGGCCGTCTTGTAATTGCGGCCATCACGATCTGGCGGATTGCCGGAGCCGCCGTCAACCCCGCGATTAAAAGGCAAAAAGTACGTGGATGTGCCTGCCAATCGGGTGGTCATATGAACTTCTTCTGTGTCCACCGCAAAATGCACTAGGGAGCGTTTAGTGAAAACAAAGATCGGCTCCCGTGGGTCGCGATCATGGCGGTACTGGTAGATAGCGTCAGCGGCCGTTTGCCCACTCAAAGGATTCTTCAGCTCCAATGTCACCACAGGAATGCCGTTGATCGATAGAACCAAATCCAACGATTTTTCGTTTTTCGGGCTGAAGTGCAGTTGTCGAGTCAACCCCAAACGGTTGGCTTGATAACGCGCCTCCAACTCGTGGTTTAATCCGTGCGCCGGGCAAAAGAAAGCAATACGCATCGTTTTGCCAAAGCATTTAAAGCCGTGGCGCAAGGTAGTCAGCGCTCCATGAGTATTCAGCCACTTGTACAATGATTCCAGCACCCGCGCCCCGGTCTGCTCACCGTGCAATTCTTCGAGCTTCTCCCATACTTTGCCTTGTGTGGAGCGAATAAAGCTCAGTGCTTCGTTGGGAAAGATAGCCTGCTCGCGGTTGAAGCCTATGCCATCCACACGGCCATAACCGTTATCCAACAGAACCGCTTCGATAGCAGTTTCGAAGGCGGCCTCAGATGTATTCTTCATTTTTCCTCCGCCTTCGCCTTCGCCTTCGCCTTTGCGTTCGCGATATATTTTGGCAAAAGTTGTTTTAGCACAAAGCAAAATTCACGAAGCCGACCATCGCGGTCCAAACGATCAATATTTTCCAACGCTAGTTGTGCGTCTGCTATTGATAACGGTTTCGCACGAGTCCTTGGACCAAAGCCGAAGAAACCATCGATTCGAGATTTTCGCAGCAATTGCAAAGATTTCTCGTCCAATTGGAGTACTGCAATAGTTTTCTTTGCTGCCGCATGATCATCAGGATTGGGAGAGATGTGCCCCGCCCAAGAAAATTTAAACCGCCGCTCGCAATCATCAGCTAACGGTGAAATGAAATTTTCCTTATCCCACCAACCGCCTTTAATAGGTGCCCCATACCCATGGGAAGTGTCTCCACCGTCGGCCGGAAAACATGCCACGACATTCCGGTACTCCACATCCTCCCACTCTTCACAAGTAGTCTGAGGCTTTAAGTGCTCAACATGCGACGTTTCGTTTTCGATTTTTTTGCCGGTATAGGCGCATAGCCACCCCTGCTCTTTGAGCAGTTTCTCTTTCAGCATTTGATGGGCTTTAGTGCCCAAAATGTCCTTATAGCTATGGTTGTACTCCTTATTTTCTTCAAGCCATGTATTTAATTCCACCGGAGGATTAGTTTTAATAATCCGCCTCACTCCTCGTCTCCCAAAAGCGAAAACCGATCCAAAAGAGCTATTGCTTCCTGAAGATCTGGGAAATCCCCAATCTCAGAGCGAAGTCGGTAAGCAAACTCCCGCGCCTCCTCTAAATTATCGTTATCAATTGCTTGATAGATTGTCGAAAGCCTTTGCTCTGTCTCGTAGTCTCGGGCCGGGACACCCATGATATTTTGAAGCACCCAACTACTGTCCATTCCGAACGACTGTGAAACCGGTGTAAGGGCTACCTTCCCTTGCTCGTCCGTGTACAAGAGTCTCAATCTTTCAGGCTCTATTTGCCCGATGATTTGTGGCGAATGCGTAGTTACGACGAATTGGCAACTTTTAAAAATATTCAATAGTGATCGTAAGACTTTTCTTTGCCAACTCGGGTGTAGGTGTAATTCGACCTCATCAATTAACACCAGCGCCTCCCCTTCGGCAATAGGGTTATCGCTGTTCGGATTGGCAATGGCAAGGCGACGGGTGAGATCAAATACCAGAGCAATTAGCCCCCGCTCGCCGTCAGATAACTGCTCTAAAAATAGCTCTTTTCTTGGCTGCTGCCTATCCAACTGCTCATTTATCATCGCGTCTTTTACAACGGAGTAACGAGGTGGATTCTCCTCATGAAACCAAAACTCTTTAATCTGAGGAATAAGTCCGGTAATAGCATCTTGAAGGAGCCTGAGCACTACTTCGCCGTATCGATTGTCTCGTCTAATTACGCGATACGAGTTCAATGCACGGTGCCACTTGGCGAATTCATTGAGCGAAATTTCCAGCTGCGTCAGGGATTTTGAAAATGCAACCGCTTGTGTGAAAGGTTGTGCTCCCTGAAGTGTCGGAGGCAGCCTCGATAGCAAACGATTTGTTGAGTAGTGAACAACTAGCGGCTGGTTCGGACTACTCTTTAAGTAGCGTTTCAGTCGCGCCTCTGATTCATGCGTATCGGTGAATAACCAGTTTAAACGCTTCTCGACGTTTCCCTCTACTCGCTTGTCTATCCATGTCATGTCATTTTTTAAGTCTTTATAGACGGTCGAGCCTTTCTCAAGAAGGAGCAACTCCTTCTTCATTGTAGACCGTCTGTCCTCGAGGCTCTTCTTTTCATAGGGACTTAGGCTTTCCCTGGCAAGGAAAGTAACCAACGAGGCTGAGGACAAACCACCACTTTCCATCTCGATAATGCATGACGATTTACCATGATGAATGTCCGTATTAAGAAGCTGCAATGGCTTCTCACGCGAAACAGTAAATTCGGGTAGGGTGTGGGAGTATCCCATTGCGATGGCCTGCAAGATAGTTGATTTACCTACCCCATTGACGCCTGCAATTACAGTCATTCGCTCGTCAAAATCTATGTCCAGCCTCTCAAAGCTCCTGAAATTGGTCAGCCTTAAACTCGTCAGTTTCATTTTATTATCTCCTCCAATGCGATCTGCCCGGTGACGGCAGCGGTTATCAGTGAGGCACGGCGTTCCGATAGCAAAGATAAGGAAGAAGCAAGTTCCCTCGTCATTGACTGGAATCGCTCCTCTGCACCTTGAAGGCAATTCACTATCTCGGTCTGTTCGGAGAGCGGAGGCAACGGCGTCAACCAATCCAAAACATGACCTTGCGAAACCTTAACCATTGATCCACTTGAGCCTCTGGCGTCACGGCGGACTTGAACGCGAGCCGCCGCTGTAGTTAAGAAAGAAGCCAAGTATTCCGGGAGGATCTTCTCCTCTTGGACTCGAAGCCTGTAAATAAGGTCGGGAAGTAAAAGGTTTGGCTCGTTGTCCGGAACGCACGTAACGTCAGCCACAAGCTCCGGTGTATTTCCCCGAGTTATAAGTACATCCCCTTTACGAAGCGCGAGTAGCTGCTCCTCTTTATCCATCCCACGAAGCGCCTTGTTTTCATCTCTCTTGAATCGACCTTTTGAAACGGCACTCAGCTTCAATATACCAAGTTCGTCTGGCCCCGCTGGCGTATTAGCTGCGATTGGGGAACTACCTTGATCCAGCTGCGCGGTGATAAACTTTATGCGACAGAGTTCCCAATGATCCGGAATCTCACCTAGCCATTCTTGGCCAGAGGGTTTGAGTCGGGCTTTCGGGTCAAGACCTCGAGTAACAGTGCGGCTAATGAGGGCAGCGCGCTTTTCTTCTAGCAGCGCCAGCAGCCGCTTCTTTTCGGCTACCAGTCCGTCGATGCGTGCGGTTTCACTATCAAGATAGGTGGCTATTCTCACTCGAGTTTCCGCTTCCTTCGGGTAGGGCAATACAAGATCTCTAAGAAATTCTCCGTCTACGTGCGGGATGCCCATTCCGTTGGTAAACGTCTTAATAACAGGTTCGGCAGCCTTGCAAAGCCAGAACAGGAATTTCCGATCAAATCGGATGGGGCTGACAAGAGCCGCAGTAGAGGAAACAGCACCGGACTTCGCGCGCAAGAACTCTCCGGCATTGGA
>Ga0265797_10005338_pt1 | contig 18805 bp, 15 predicted proteins | sample P2T30metagenome_FD_192433 | JGI IMG/M metagenome (GOLD analysis project Ga0265797, IMG submission 192433) | Plant litter microbial communities from East Loma Ridge, Irvine, California - P2 T30 | ecosystem: Environmental > Terrestrial > Plant litter > Unclassified | place: USA: California... | reverse complement strand
TGCTGCGGATCTGGCGCGGCTGGCCGTCGAGCAGGATCTCGCCGCCGTCGGCGTGATAGTAGCCGTACAGGATGCTCATCAGGGTCGACTTGCCGGCGCCGTTCTCGCCGACGAGGCCGTGAATGGCGCCCTTGGCGATCGCGAAGCTGACGTCCGTATTCGCCTTGACCGCTCCGAAGTGCTTGGAGATGCCGCGAAATTCAACTGCTGGCTGCATAGGATTTTCAGGTGGTTTTTTACTGAAAAACGCGCCGCAGGGGAATGCCCCTGCGGCGCGTTTTCTACGGGAAGTCCCGATCGTTAAAGGAGGGTCAGGCCGGGCAGGCAGCGCCCGAGCGGATGTCGATGACCTTGACCTTGCCGTCGATGATGTCCTTGCGGGCACCCAGCACTTTCTTTTCGATTTCCGGCGTGATCAGCTTGCGATTGTTGGCGTCCAGCGCCCAGTCCACGCCGCCTTCCTTCAGGCCCTTGGCGGTGACGCCGGCTTTCCACGTGCCGTTCTTCATCTGCATGAAGCTGTCGTAGACGGCGTTGTCCACGCGCTTGACCATCGAGGTCAGGATCGAACCTGGATACAGGTGGTTCTGGTTGGAGTCGACGCCGATGGCCAGCTTGCCTTTTTCCTTGGCCATCTGCAGCGTGCCCATGCCCGAGCCGCCGGCGACGGCAAACACGACGTCCACGCCGCGTTCGAACTGCGAGCGCGCCAGTTCGCCGCCCTTGGCCGGGTCGTTCCATGCCGCTGCCGTGGTGCCGACCATGTTCTGCACGACTTCCGCTTTCTTGTCGACAGACTTCGCGCCTTGCGCGTAGCCGCAGGCGAACGTGCGGATCAGCGGGATGTCGATACCGCCGATGAAGCCCAGCTTCTTCGACTTCGATGCCATCGCGCCGGCCACGCCCACCAGGTAGGAGCCTTCTTCTTCCTTGAACGTGATCGAGTTGACGTTGTTGCCCTGGGCGACACCGTCGATCAGCACGAAGCGCACGTTCGGGAATTCCTTGGCGACCTTCTGCACGGCCTGCGTCTGGGCAAAGCCGATCGAGGCGATCAAATCGAGCTTCTTGCGGGCCAGGCCGCGCAGCACCTGCTCGGCCTGCGTGTCGGACGAGGCCTGCACTTCGATGAAGCTGATGTTCGTGTCCTTCTTGAAGCGCGAGGCGCCTTCGAAAGCGGACTGGTTGAACGACTTGTCGAACTTGCCGCCCGCATCGTAGACGATGCCCAGTTTCGGGTTGGCCGCGACGGCGCTGGCCGATACCGCCACCGCGGCGATCATCATCGTGACTTGTTTGATTTGCATGAGTAGGCTCCTGGAAGTTCGTTATTGTATAGTTTTTGCGAGCAAAACATGTAGACCACTATTGGTTGTAGCCGGGAAAGCCGCCGATTTAGAGGGCTTGCTCAGTGCTTGCATGCCAACAACCGTTGCAATAACATTATCTGTTGTACTTTATTTATCGCGCCGGATTAACAATTTGTTATCACTGTCGCGTTGGCACAACATCACTGCATGCGTTCGAATGACGCCTCTAGCGTTGTTTTTCACGCCTGACGGCGTCGCCCGTCATTTCCGGCGTTGATCCCACGAATTTGCCTCTCCACTCTGCGCGCCCCGCCACAGAGCGCTTGCCGCCGTCTCCACAGCGGCCCAGGGACAGCTCTCAACTATGCAACAGTCGTGATATGTATGACAAATACGTTTTTGCTTGTCGATTTATATAATTTTCATATCAATCAAAGGGGGCATCGGACGATTTTCGGTCATACCAATTGGTGCTAGCATCGCGTCTTGCTTGCAGTTTTCGTATGCTTTTCCCGCACCATTGCGGCGTTTCCAATTCTCTGAAGGAGCTGGTCCCATGACTCAACCCACCCGGTACGCTGCGCGTACGCTGATCGCGCTGGCCGTCGCCGCGGCATTCCCGCTGCACGGCGCCGTGGCACAGGAGGCGCAACAGGCGCAGGTCCCCGGCAGCGAGACCGCGTCCGACGTCGTCGTCGAGAAGCGCCAGCCGGGCCAGCTCGAGCAGGTCATCGTCACGGCCCAGCGCCGCGCCGAGAACATCAAGGACGTGCCGATGTCGATCGCCACCGTCAAGGGCGAGAAGCTGGACGTACTGACGTCCGGCGGCCAGGACATCCGCTTCCTGTCCGGCCGTTCGCCATCCGTCGCCATCGAATCCGATTACGGCCGCACGTTCCCGCGCTTCTATATCCGTGGCCTGGGCAATACCGACTTCGACCTGAACGCATCGCAGCCGGTCGGCCTGGTGATGGACGACATCGTCCAGGAAAACCCGATGCTGAAGGGCTTCCCCGTCTTCGACGTGGACCAGGTGGAAGTGCTGCGCGGCCCGCAAGGCACGCTGTTCGGCCGTAACTCGCCGGCCGGCGTCATCAAGTTCGACTCGGCCAAGCCCGTGTTCAAGACGGAAGGCTATCTGTCGGCCGGCTTCGGCAAGGACCGCATCCGCAACGTCGACGGCGCGTACAACATCCCCGTCAGCGACACCGTGGCGATCCGCTTCTCCGGCCAGTCGCAGCATCGCGGCAACCGCGTGCACAACGACCGCCCGACCGGCACGAAGGACCTGGAAGGCTACAAGGACAACGCCGCGCGCCTGCAGGTGCTGGTCAAGCCGACCGCCAACTTCAGCGCGCTGTTCAATGTGCACGGCCGCGACATGGACGGCAACGCCACGCTGTTCCGCGCCAATATCCTCAAGAAGGGCACGAATGAGCTGGTCGATAACTTCGATTTCGGCAGCTACCCGAGCGACGGCATCAACGAGCAGCACCTGAAGAACAAGGGCGCCAACCTGCGCCTGCGCTGGGACCTGCCGGGCGTGACGCTGCACTCGATCACCGGCTACGAAACGCTGGACTTCTACAGCCGCGCGGACGTGGACGGCGGCTACGGCGCCGTGTATGCGCCGCCGATGGGCCCTGGCTTCATCCCGTTCGTCGTCGAGACGGCGGACGTGATCCCGAACCACAAGCAGCTGTCGCAGGAATTCCGCGCCGAGTCCACCAACAAGGGCCCGCTGCAGTGGATTGCCGGTGTGTTCTTCTTCAAGGAAGACATCCAGATCGACAGCATCTCGTTCAACTCCCTTGCACCGGGCAACCCGCTGAACACGAACTACGCGACGCAGGAACAGAACGCGAAGTCGTGGGCGGCCTTCGGCTCCGTCAACTACGCGATCAACGACCGCCTGAAAGTGCGCGGCGGCCTGCGCTACACGAGCGACAAGAAGGACTTCGTGGCACAGCGCATCGAGACGACGGGCCGCACCTACCTGCCGCTGTCGGACGATTCGACGAACATCAGCTGGGATGCCAGCGGCACGTACGTCGTGACAAAGGACACCAACGTGTTCGCGCGTATCGCCACGGGCTATCGCGCGCCGTCGATGCAGGGCCGCCTGAACGACCTGACGAGCCGTCCTTCGATGGCCGGCGCCGAGAAGGTGCTGTCGTATGAAGCGGGTATCAAGCAAGACCTGTTCGACCGCCGCGCGCGTCTGTCGGCAACCGTGTTCCACTACCGCGTGAAGGACAAGCAGCTGACCGCCGGCAGCGGCACCGTCAACATGAACCAGCTGCTGAACGCCGACAAGGCCACGGGCCAGGGTGTCGAGCTCGATGTGCAGGCCAACCTGTCCGATGGCCTGTCGATGACGTTCGGCAGCAGCTACAACGACACCGAGATCAAGGACAGCAACCTGTACGTGCTGCCATGCGGCTCCGGCTGCACGGTGACGAACCCTGTCTCGTTCGTCGGCGGCACCCGCGTCGCGCTGATCAACGGCAATCCGCTGCCGCGCGCACCGAAGTGGCAGCACAACTTCACGCTGAAGTACAGCATGCCGGTGGCGAACGGTGAGGCGTATGCGTTCACCGACTGGTCGTACCGCTCGTCGTACAACTTCTTCCTGTACGAAGCGGTCGAATACAAGGCCAAGGACCTGCTGGAAGGCGGCCTGCGCGTCGGCTACAAGTGGGGCGACGGCAAGTACGACCTGGCGCTGTACGGCCGCAACATCACCGACGAGGTGCAATCCGTCGGTGCCATCGACTTCAACAACCTGACGGGCATCCTGAACGAACCGCGCACGTACGGTGTGCAGTTCAAGATGAATTTCTGATACCGTTGGTTACGTAGCTTGAAGTCTGCCCCGCCCGCGTGCGGGGCTTTTTTATTGCCAAAAATCGGGGACTGTCCCCGATTTTTGGAAACTTCTTTTGTGCGGAGGATCGATGCAGCCTGCTGTCAATCTGTGGCCCTTGCTGGGCGTTGCCGTCATCATTGCCGGCTTCCTGTTGCGCCTGCACCCGGTGCTGGTGGTGCTGGCCGCGTGCCTGTCGACCGGTGCCGCCGTGCTGATGCCGCCACTGGACCTGCTGGCAGCGCTGGGGACGGCGTTCGTCAAGACGCGCAACCTGCCGCTGATCCTGCTGCTGCCGCTGGCGGCCATCGGCCTGCTGGAGCGCTTCGGCCTGCGCGAGCATGCGCAGGATGCGATCAGCCGCGTGCGCTCGGCCACGGCCGGGCGGCTGCTGATCGTGTACCTCGTCATTCGCGAAGGCTGCGCCGCCGTCGGCCTGACGTCGATCGGCGGGCACCCGACGATGGTACGTCCGCTGATGGCGCCGATGGCCGAAGGCGCCGCCGATCGCCAGGTCGAGGCAAATGGGGCGGTGCTGTCCGACGCGGCGCGCCACCGCGTGCGCGCGATGACGGCGGCGACCGACAACGTCGGCCTGTTCTTCGGCGAGGACATCTTCGTCGCGTTCGGCGCGATCGTGCTGATGCAGACGATCCTGCGCGGCGAAGGCATCGAGGTCGATCCGCTGCACATGGCGCTGTGGGGCATCCCGACGGCGATATCGGCCTTCGTCATCCACGCCTGGCGGCTGCGCCGCCTCGACGTATATCTGGCGCGCGAGGCCCGTCAATGATCCTGCAGCTGGAGCACTTCTATTATGTGGTCGGTGCCATCCTCGCCATCGTCGCGTGGATGTCGGCAACGGATCGCAGCAATCCGCGGCGCTGGACCACGGCGCTGTTCTGGGGCCTGTACGCGCTCGTGTATCTCGCCGGCGAAGCGTTGCCGCCGGCGCTGGCAGGGGCCATCGTCGTCGCGATGGCGCTGCTGGCGGGCTGCGGCGGCGTCCGAAGCGGCACACCGGACGTTCTGCCCGACGACGTGCGCCGCGCCAGTGCGCGCCGGCTGGGGCACTGGCTGTTTCTGCCGGCGCTGGCGATCCCGCTCGTCACGGTGATCGCGTCCACGCTGCTGAAGGATGTCAAGGTCGGTGCGCTGTTCCTGATCGATCCGAAGCAGGCGACGCTCGTCGGCCTGGGCTGCGCGTCGATCATCGCCGCCGGGCTGGCCTGCCGGCTGACGCGCTCCACGCCGGTACAGGCGATGCGCGAACACCGCCGCCTCGTCGATGCGCTGGGCTGGGCATTCTTCCTGCCGCATCTGCTGGCCATTCTCGGCCTGCTGTTCACGCAGGTGGGCGTCGGCAAGGCGGTCGCGCACGTCGCCACGTCGTACATTCCGATGGATTCGAAACTGGTGGCCGTAACGGTGTATTGTGTCGGCATGGCGCTGTTCACGATCGTCATGGGCAACGGTTTCGCGGCCTTTCCCGTGATGACGGGCGGCGTCGGCATACCGGTGCTGGTCGGCGTCTTCCACGCCGATCCGGCCGTGATGGCGGCGATCGGCATGTTCAGCGCTTATTGCGGCACCCTGATGACGCCGATGGCGGCCAACTTCAATATCGTCCCGGCCGCGCTGCTGGAGCTGTCGGACAAGCATGCCGTCATCAAGGCCCAGGTGCCCACGGCGCTGCCGCTGCTGGGCGTGAATATCCTCTTGCTGTATTTTCTGATGAACCGACCATGAAGACTGTGCTCCTGACGGGCTTCGAGCCCTTTAACAAGCAGCCCATCAACCCGGCCTGGGAAACCGTGCGGGCGCTGGAAGGATGGGCGGAGGAGGGCTTTGCCGTCCAGGTGCGGCAGCTGCCGTGCGTGTTCGGCGCGGCCATCGAAACGCTGCTGGACGCGATCGAGGTCACCGCGCCGGACGTCGTCATCGCCGTCGGCCAGGCGGGCGGCCGGGCCGATATCACCGTGGAGCGCGTCGCCATCAATATCGACGACGCGCCGATCGTGGACAACCGCGGCAGCCAGCTGGTGGACGAGCCCATCGTCCCGGACGGCCCCGCCGCCTACTTCGCCACCTTGCCCATCAAGGCCATCGTGCACGCGCTGCGCGGGGCCGGCGTGCCGGCATCGGTGTCGCAGACGGCCGGCACCTTCGTCTGCAATCACGTGTTCTATGGGTTGATGCACGCGGTGCGCGCGCAACTGTCGATCCGCGCCGGCTTCATCCACATCCCGTACCTGCCGGAGCAAGCGGCAAAGCAGCCGGTGCCAACGCCCAGCATGGCGTTGGCGGACATGATCGAGGCGCTGAAGGTCGCGGTGCGGACTGCATGCGCTGGGGATGAAGATTTACGCGAGGCGGGCGGCCGCACGCACTAGTCAACAGTTGGGTTCGTGTCCACCTTGGGGTCACACCCCGACATAGACACAAGCTGATCAGCATCGCTTTACATCAGCCGGGGCTGGCAATCCTTGCGATCTTTGACCTAAGTCATACAGACGAATTGCTGAGCTTGTGTCCTTGTCGGGGTGTGACCCCAAAAGTGGACACCAGGTTCGCAAATCGGGACCATGACTGCTCAGGTCGTGACAGTTTTCGTGCCTGACCCCGATGTTGCCAGCGGGCTGGGCATTGACGACTATTCGCGGGCGGGCGGCCGCAGGATATTCAGGAACGCCCGCACCACCGGCGCATCGTCCGTGGTGGCATACGTGATGTACAGGTTGGCCGACGGTGGATTGGTGCGGATCGGCAGGAAGACGACACCAGGCCAGCCGATGCGGCTGGTCGTTTCCGGCATCAGCGTGACGCCCAGGCCCGCACCGACCATCGCCAGTAACGTCTGCGGCTCGGAAGCCTCCTGGAAGATCGTCGGCTGGAAGCCGGCGTTGACGCAGCACTGGATCAGGTAGCGGGGGAACGCGGACTTGTCGAGGGCCAGCGTCAGCATCGGTTCGTCGGCGATGTCAGTCAGCTCGATCGCTTCGCGCTTGGCCAGCGGATGGTGCTCGTTGACGGCCACGCAGACGTTCTCGCGAAAGCACAGCTCCTGGCGCAGGTTGTCGTTTTTGAGATCGTTCTCGTCGAGCTTCGGCTCGCGCCAGAAGCCCACGTCGATCTGCCTGGCACGCAGCGCGTCGTACTGCACCGTCGGGCCGAACTCGTGGATCGTCCACGTCACGCGCGGGAACTGGCTCTGGAACTGCTCCAGCAGGCTGGGGATCGGGCCCCACATCGCCGAGCCGACGATGCCCACGCGCAGCCGGCCGACCTCGCCGCGGTCGATCTGGCGCACCGTGTCGATCGTCATGCGCATTTTCGCCAGCAGCTCCGCCGCCTCGTTCATCAGTGCGCGGCCGGCCACCGTCAGCTCGAAGCTGCGCGTGGTGCGGGCGAACAGTTTAACGCCCAGCTCCGCCTCCAGCTTCATGATCTGCTGCGACAGTGGCGGCTGCGAGATGTGCAGCCGTTCGGCCGCACGGCTGAAACTCTTTTCTTCGGCGACGGCCAGGAAGTACTTCAGCTGCTTCAGGTCGATGGACATGGGCGTTGACGGTCAGGCCAGCGGATGTTCGGCCAGCGCGCGGGCGAGTGCCGCACCGACGCGGGCGTTGTTCTTGACCAGCGCGATGTTCGTCGCCAGGCTGCGGCCCTGCGTCAGCGTCTTGATCCGCGCCAGCAGGAACGGCGTCACCTTCTTGCCCGTGACGCCATTTTCGGCCGCCTCCTGCAAGGCCTGCAACGTGATGCCGTCGATCTCCTCCTTCTGCATTGCGTCCGCCTCCGGGACCGGATTGCTGACGACGACACCGCCCTTCAGGCCCAGGCGCCACTTGGTCTGGATGAATGCCGCCTGCTCGGCCGGCGTGTCGAGCTGGAAGTCGGCATTGAAGCCGCTCTCGCGCGTGAAGAACGCAGGGAAGCCCGGCTGGCCGACGCTGACGACGGGCACGCCCTGCGTCTCCAGGTATTCCAGGGTCAGGCCGATGTCGAGGATCGATTTCACGCCGGCACAGACCACGGCCACATTGGTCTGCGCCAGTTCCTGCAGGTCGGCGGAGATGTCGAAGCTCGTTTCGGCGCCGCGGTGCACGCCGCCGATGCCGCCGGTGACGAAGACGGGGATGTCCGCCAGCGCCGCGCAGATCATCGTCGCGGCGACGGTGGTCGCACCGAGCTTGTTCTGCGACAGCGCGTACGCCAGGTCGCGCCGGCTGACCTTCATCGCTTCCGGCGACTGGCCCAGCAGCTCGAGCTGCTCTTCGGTCAGGCCGACGCGGATCTTGCCGTCGATGACGGCGATCGTGGCCGGCACAGCGCCGCCGTCGCGGATGATCTGTTCGACGTCGCGTGCCGTCTGCACGTTCTGCGGATACGGCATGCCGTGCGAGATGATCGTCGATTCCAGCGCCACGATGGGCAGGCCGGCGGCGCGCGCGTTCGCCACTTCGGGCGAGAAGGAGAGGAATTGGTGCATGTCGGTCAGTCCTGTTCTTGGGGAGAGGGCGCGCTGAACACGTCCGGTGTCAGCGCGGGGGAGACGGTGTGCGGGCTTTGCACGGTCAGCGCGGCGGCCTGCAGGCCGCGCTCGCAGGCGCGCGTCAGGTCGGTGTCGCCCTGCGCCAGTGACCAGCAGACGGCCTCCGAAAACGCGTCGCCGGCGCCGGTGACGTCCACGACGTCGGCGGCCGGTATCTCATGCGCGGGCAGCCAGTGCAGGTCGCCGGGCACGGTGTGATACACGCCGGCCGCGCCGCAGGTGACGATGACGTCCTGCGCGCCGTCGGCCTGCAACGTGCGGCATGCTTCGCGCACGTTCGCTTCGGTCGGCAGCGCCCGGCCGGCGCGCGCTTCCAGCTCGCCGCGGTTCAGGATCAAGAGGCGCAGGCCGCGCAGGTCGCGCGGCAGGCGGTCCATCTTCGGCTGCGAGACGGCGACGATGACGAGCCGGGCGCCGTCGAGCTGCGCACCGCCCCGTTGCGCGTCGCCCAGCAGCAGGGCAATGCTGGCTTCGGGCAGGTTCAGGTCCGCGACCACGAGCGATGCGGCGCTGCGCTGCGGCTGGCGGCCGGCGAGGAAGGCGGGCGTGATGTGGTCGTACAGCGCCATGTCGGCCAGCGCGACGACCATCTCACCGGCGCCATCCAGCACCGCCGTGTAGGTGCCGGTCGCGGCGCCGGGCAGCTTCAGCGAGCCGGTCATGTCGATGCCGGCGCCTTCGGCATGGTTGCGCAGCGCGTCACCGGCGCTGTCCATGCCGACGGCCGTCAGCAGGGCGCAAGGGGTGCCGAGGCGCGCCAGGTTTTCCGCGATATTGCGGGCCACGCCGCCATAGGTCTCCGCCGCGCTGGCGGGATTGGACGTGGCCATGCGCAGCGCACCGAGCGTGCGCAGCTTGCGATCGAGGTTGGCGGCGCCGATGCACAGCACGGCGCGCGCGGTCGGCAGCACGTAGGCGCGACCCAGCAGGCGGCGCTCGCGGATCAGGCTGGCGATATGGCCGGCCACGGCGGAGCGCGACAGCCCCAGCTGGTCCGCCAACTGCTGCTGGGATACGAATGGATTGGACCGGACCAGCTGGAACAGCTGCTCTTTCTTGGGGATGTCGCTCACGCAGGCCTTGGAATGAATTCAAACAACTGTCCGGAATCGTAAACACTTGTTCGCATCGTGTCAAACGGCATCGGTCCGTTATAATAGAGCACTATTTATATATCCTGCATATAAATGGCAAAGAAAAATGGTATTTGCCATACATATCAGGGATGATGCATAGTGTCGCCTTGTCAGCGCGGGCCCCTGTACAGGCGGGAGCGCCGGCGTCACTGCATCGTCACAGACCGACACTCAGAGGACCTCATGTTGAACAATTCCCCCTTCCAGGCAGCCGCCATCGTCCGCTCGCGCATGCCCGCGAACTTCCAGCCGCGTTGCGCGCTGATCCTGGGCTCCGGCCTGGGCGTGCTGGCCGAACAGATGACCGACTCGGTCGCCATCGGCTTCGACGAACTGCCGGGCTTCCCGATCAGCACCGTGCATGGCCACGCGGGCCAGATGGTCCTGGGCACGCTGGCCGGCGTGCAGGTCGTCTGCCTGAAGGGTCGCGGTCACTTCTACGAAGGCTATGGCCTGGGCGTCATGACGAGCGCCGTGCGCACCTTGAAGCTGCTGGGCTGCGAGTTCCTGTTCGTGACGAATGCCGCCGGCTCGCTGCGTCCGGAAGTGGACGCCGGTTCGCTGGTCGCACTGAACGACCATATCAACTTCCTGCCCGGCACGCCGATGATCGGCCCGAACGACGAACGTTTCGGCCCGCGCTTCTTCAGCATGGCCAACGCGTACGACGCGGACCTGCGTAAACTCCTGCAGGATACCGCCGCCGCACAGAACATCACGCTGCACGAAGGCGTCTACATCGCCTACGCCGGCCCGAACTTCGAGACGCCGGCCGAAATTCGCGCCTTTGGCCGCCTGGGCGCCGACGTTGTCGGCATGTCCGTCGTGCCGGAAGTCGTGCCGGCCCGCCACTGCGGCCTGAAGGTTGTCGGCGTGTCCGTCATCACCAACCTGGCCGAAGGCCTGTCGCCGTTCCCGCTGTCGCATGAACAGACCCTGAAGTACGCCGCCATCGGCGCGGAAAGCCTGGTGAAGCTGATCCAAGCCTTCATGTCGAACATCGCCAAAACGCCTGTACAGGCCTAAGCATCAACGGGGCGGCTGCGGCCGCCCTTCATTTTTTATTCGGGACACATCATGTCACGCGCATTCATCCTCCTGCTCGACTCCTTCGGCCTTGGCGCCACGCCGGACGCCGACAAATACGGCGATGCCGCCGCCAACACCTTCGGCAGTATCGCCGCCTGGGCCGCCCGCGAAGGCAAGCCGATGGCGCTGCCGCACCTGGAACAACTGGGCCTGGCCGCCGCCGCCCACACCGCGACCGGCCAGTGGGCCGCAGGCTTCAATCAGCGCGAAGGCTTCAAGGGCGCCTATGGCGTCGCGCGCGAACAGTCCACCGGCAAGGACACGCAGAGCGGCCACTGGGAAATCGCCGGCGTGCCCGTGCTGTTCGACTGGGGCTACTTCCCGAAAACCGTGCCGTCGTTCCCGCAGGAGCTGACGGACAAGCTGCAGGAATTGGGCAAGCTGCCCGGCTTCCTGGGCAACTGCCACGCTTCCGGCACGACGATCATCAACGAGCTGGGTGACGAGCATGTCGCCACAGGCAAGCCGATCCTGTACACGTCCGCCGACTCGGTGCTGCAGATCGCCGCGCACGAGGAGCACTTCGGCCTGGAGCGCCTGTACGAGATCTGCGAGATCGCCTATGAGCTGGTCAAGCCGTACAACATCGGCCGCGTGATTGCCCGTCCGTTCACGGGCGCTAACGGCGACTACAAGCGCACCGCGAACCGCCACGACTACGCCGTGCCGCCACCGGCACCGACCTTGCTGGACCACGTGCACGACGCCGGCGGCGAAGTCATCGCGCTCGGTAAAATCAGCGACATCTACGCCGCCAAGGGCGTGTCGCGCGTCGTCAAGGGCCCGGACAATATGGCACTGTTCGACGCGCTGCTGAAGGTGCAGGACGAAGCAGGCGACAAGTCGCTGACGTTCGTGAATTTCGTCGACTTCGACATGCTGTTCGGCCACCGCCGCGACGTGCAGGGCTACTCGAACGCGCTGCACGAGCTGGATGCGCGCCTGCCGGAATTCATCGCCAAGCTGAAGGAAGGCGACATGGTCGTCGTCACCGCCGATCACGGCTGCGACCCGACGTCGCCCGGCTCCGACCACACGCGCGAGCATATCCCGATGATCTTCTTCGGCCCGGCCGTGCAGCCGCGCGCCCTCGGCATCTCCGAGACGTTCTCCGACATTGGCCAGACGCTGGCCCATCACCTGGGCGTGAAACCTCTTTCCAACGGAACCAACCTGTTATGAGCATCCCTGCAGATTTCAAGCGCAACGAGGCCACCGGCCTTGACCTGGGCTGGCTGAATCACATCCACGTCAACAAGGCCGCGGCCGACCGCCGCGCCGCGTCGCTGGCGAACCGCCGCACCGTCAAGAAGGAATACCAGGCAGCATGGCTGGTGAAAGCCATCGAGCTGATCGACCTGACGACATTGTCCGGCGACGATACGCCCGGCCGTGTGGAACGTCTGTGCATGAAGGCGATGCGCCCGCTGCGCGCGGACCTCGTGGAGGCGCTGGGCCTGCAGGACCGCGGCTTGAAAACGGGCGCCGTCTGCGTCTATCACGAAATGATCCGTCATGCGGACAAGGTGCTGAAGGGCCGCCTGCCTATCGCGGCGGTATCGACGGGCTTCCCGGCCGGCCTGACGAGCATGGAAACGAAGGTGCGCGAGATCGAACTGTCGGTGGCCGACGGCGCGCAGGAGATCGACATCGTCATCACGCGCCAGCACGTCCTGACGGGCAACTGGCAGGCGCTGTACGACGAGATGGTGGCGTACCGCCAGGCGTGCGGCGAAGCGCACGTGAAGGCGATTCTGGCGACGGGCGATCTGGTCACGCTGGAAAACGTGGCCAAGGCATCGTGGGTCTGCATGATGGCCGGCGCGGACTTCATCAAGACCTCGACCGGCAAGGAAGGCGTCAACGCGACGATTCCCGTGTCGCTGGTGATGGTGCGGGCGATCCGCGAATACTACGAGCGTACGGGCTTCCAAGTGGGCTACAAGCCGGCCGGCGGCGTCTCGACCGCCAAGGCCGCGCTGCAGTACATGACCGTCATGAAGGAAGAACTGGGCAACGAGTGGCTGGAGCCGCACCTGTTCCGCATCGGCGCTTCCAGCCTCCTGACCGACATCGAGCGCCAGCTGGAGCACCACGTGACCGGCAACTACTCCGCTGTCCACCGTCACGCGCAACCTTAAAGATCACGCCATGCCTACAATTACTGAGATTCTGAACACCATGGAATACGGCCCTGCACCGGAAAGCACGAAAGAAGCGCAAGCGTGGCTGGACCAGCGCGGCCGCAAGTTTGGCCTGTTCATCGACAACGCCTGGACAGAGGCCGGCGAAACGTTCGCCTCGACCAATCCGGCCGACGGCAAGGAGCTGGCGCAGCTGACGCAGGCAAACGCCGACGACGTCGACCGCGCCGTGCAGGCCGCGCGCCGTGCGCAGCCGGCATGGGCCGCCCTGGGCGGTCCGGCTCGCGCCCGCATCATGTACGCCATCGCGCGCCTGATGCAGAAGCATGCGCGCCTGTTCGCCGTGCTGGAGACGCTGGACAACGGCAAGACGATCCGCGAAACGCGCGATGCCGACCTGCCGCTCGTCGCTCGTCACTTCTACCACCACGCCGGCTGGGCGCAGCTGCTGGACGAGGAATTCCCCGGCCACCGCGCCGTCGGCGTCGTCGGCCAGATCGTGCCGTGGAATTTCCCGCTGCTGATGTTGGCGTGGAAGATCGCACCGGCCATGGCCGCCGGTAACACCATCGTCTTCAAGCCGGCCGAGTTCACGCCGCTGACCGCGCTGCTGTTTGCCGAGATCTGCGTGCAGGCCGGCGTGCCGGCCGGTGTCGTCAACATCGTCACGGGAGACGGCCGCACCGGTGAGGCCATCGTCAAACACGAAGGCATCGACAAGCTGGCCTTTACGGGTTCCACCGAAGTGGGGCGCCTGATCCGCGAAGCCACGGCCGGCAGCGGCAAGAAGCTGTCGCTGGAACTGGGCGGCAAGTCGCCGTACATCGTGTTCGAGGATGCCGATATCGACGCCGCCGTCGAAGGCCTGGTCGATTCGATCTGGTTCAACCAGGGGCAGGTCTGCTGCGCCGGTTCGCGCCTGCTGGTGCAGGAATCGGTCGAAGAGCGCTTCCTGAAGAAGCTGAAAAGCCGCATGGACAACCTGCGTCTGGGTTCGCCGCTGGACAAATCGATGGACATCGGCGCGCTGGTCGATCCGATCCAGCGCCAGCGCATCCACGGTCTGGTCGAAGCGGCACGGGCGGAAGGCTGCGAAGTGTATCAACCGTCCGCCTGCGAGATCCCGGCCGAAGGTTCGTGGTTCCCGCCGACGCTGATCACGGGCGCGTCGACGTCCGCCGCCGTGGCGCAGGCCGAGATCTTCGGCCCCGTGCTGGTGGCGATGAGCTTCCGCACGCCTGCCGAAGCAGTGCAACTGGCAAACAACACGGTCTACGGGCTGGCCGCCTGCGTCTGGAGCGAAAACATCAGCCTGGCGCTGGACGTGGCGCCGCAGATCAAGGCCGGCGTCGTCTGGATCAACACCGCGAATCAGTTCGACGCCGCGTGCGGCTTCGGCGGCTACAAGGAATCGGGCTACGGCCGTGAAGGCGGCCGCGAAGGCATGCACGAGTACTTGGTGCCTGTGTCGGAAGACGCGCGCCCGGCGCTGCCCGCAGTAGCGAAAGCGGCTGCCGCCAAGCCTGCCGCCGCGTCGAGCGACCCATTTGCCATCGACCGTACGGCCAAGCTGTACATCGGCGGCAAGCAGGCGCGCCCCGACGGCGCCTACAGCCGCGCGATTCATGGCGCGGACGGCACGTTCCTCGGCGAGATCGGCGAGGGCAGCCGCAAGGACATCCGCAACGCCGTCGAAGCGGCGCACAAGGCCTCCGGCTGGACCAAGGCGACGGCGCACAACCGCGCGCAGGTGCTGTACTACATTGCCGAGAACCTGGCCGCGCGCGGCAAGGAATTTGCCGACCGCATCGCCGCGCAGACCGGCAGCAAGAATGCGGAAAAAGAAGTGCACGCTTCCATCGAGCGGCTGTTCTACTGGGCCGCGTGGGCCGACAAGTACGACGGCGCCGCGCACCAGCCGCCGATGCACGGCATCACCGTCGCGCTGAACGAGGCGGTCGGCGTGATCGGCATCGTCTGCCCGAACGAGAATCCGCTGCTGGGCTTCATCTCGCTGGTCGCACCGGCCATCGCCGTGGGCAACCGCGTCGTGGCCGTGCCGTCGGAAGCGCATCCGCTGTCGGCCACGGACCTGTACCAGGTGTTCGACACGTCGGACCTGCCGGGCGGCGTGGTGAACATCGTCACGGGCAGCGCCGACGAACTGGCGCGCACGCTGGCATCGCACAGCGATATCGACGCGGTATGGCGCCACGACGGTTCGGCCGCCGGCTGCGCCGAAGTGGAGAAGCTGTCGGCCGGTTCGCTGAAGCGCACGTGGACGGGCGGCGGCAAGGGCCGCGACTGGTTCAGCACGCAGCAGGCGGCCGGACGCACCGTGCTGGCGCATGCCACGCAGGTCAAGAATATCTGGATTCCTTACGGGGTCTGAGCGCAGGATTGCCTGACTGAACCCAAGACCAAGAGCTGGGGTCAGACCCGTCGGGTCTGACCCCGGTTTTCGGTTCCGGGTTCACTCGAGTGCTACCGGCACCTGAAATTACAGAAGGAAGACACACATGTACCTCCCCCAAGAAATCATCCGCAAGAAGCGTGACGGCGGCATCCTCACCGCCGACGAGATCCGCTTCTTCGTCGGCGGCATCACCAGCGGTGCCACCACTGAAGGTCAGATCGCCGCGCTGGCGATGGCCGTCTTCTTCAACGACATGACGATGGACGAGCGCGTCGCCTTTACGCTGGCCATGCGCGACTCCGGCGACGTGCTGGAATGGAAATCGCTGAACCTGCCCGGTCCCGTGATGGACAAGCACTCCACCGGCGGCGTCGGCGACGTCGTCTCGCTGCTGCTGGGACCAATGATCGCCGCGTGCGGCGGCTTCGTGCCGATGATCTCGGGCCGCGGCCTGGGTCACACGGGCGGCACGCTGGACAAGTTCGATTCGATCCCCGGCTACTGCACGGTGCCGGACAACGCGCTGTTCCGCAAGGTCGTCAAGGAAGTCGGCGTGGCCATCATCGGCCAGACCGCCTCGCTGGCGCCGTCGGACAAGAAGTTCTACAGCATCCGTGACGTCACGGCGACGGTGGAATCGGTGGCCATGATCACGGGTTCCATCCTGTCGAAGAAGCTGTCGGCGGGCCTGGACGTGCTGGCGATGGACGTCAAGGCCGGCAGCGGCGCGTTCATGCCCACGTACGACAAATCGGTGGAGCTGGCCGAGTCGATCGTCAAGGTCGGCAATGGCGCCGGCATGATGACGTCCGCGCTGCTGACGGACATGAACGAATCGCTGGCGCCAGCCGCCGGCAACGCCGTCGAAGTGCGCTGCGCAATCGACTACCTGACCGGCAAATTCCGTCCGGCGCGCCTGCATGAAGTGACGATGGCGCTGTGCGCCGAGATGCTCGTGCTGGGCAAACTCGCCGCCAACGAAACGGAAGCCCGTGCCAAGCTGCAGGCGTCGCTCGACAGCGGCGCGGCGGCGGAGCGCTTCGCGAAGATGGTGACGGCACTGGGCGGCCCGGCCGACCTGCTGGAAAACATGGACAAGCACCTGGACCGCGCACCGATCATCGTTGAAGTGCCGGCGCTGCAGTCGGGCTACGCCGCCACGACCAACTGCCGCGGCCTGGGCCTGGCCGTGGTCAGCCTGGGCGGCGGCCGTCGCCGTCCGCAGGATGCCATCGACTTTGGCGTCGGACTGACGAACCTGGCGGAACTGGGCCAGAAGATCGACGCCGGCCAGCCGCTGGCGATCGTCCACGCCCGCACGGAAGAAGCGGCCAAGCAGGCCGTCGCCGAAGTGCAGGCCGCGTACACGATCGCGGATACGGCACCGGCGGCCAACCCGATCGTCTACCGCACGATCCGCCCATAACGTTAAGAACGGCAACGTCGGGGACAGGCACCAATCTTCGGGTAGGAGACCCGAAGATTGGTGCCTGTCCCCAGTACCTTGAAAGCCAACAATGAACACCCAACAACTGATCGACGAAGCCAAGGCCGCGCGGCTGAAGGCCTACACGCCATACTCCAACTTCAAGGTCGGCGCGGCGCTGCTGTGCAATGACGGCAAGGTCTTCCACGGCTGTAACGTGGAAAACGCGGCGTACGGCCTGTGCAACTGCGCCGAGCGCACCGCGTTCTTTTCCGCGTTCGCGCACGGCTACCAACAGGGCGACTTCGACAAGCTGGTCGTTGTCGGCGAGACGGAAGGCCCGATCGCGCCGTGCGGCGCGTGCCGCCAGGTCATCATCGAACTGGGCGGCAATGAGCTGCCCGTCGTCCTGACGAACCTGAAGGGCGACGTGTTCGAAACGACGGCGGCCCAGCAGCTGCCGAACGCATTCGGCGGCCACGACCTCAAAAAGAAATAAGCCGGTGAAAAAAGCCATCGACGTGCAGGCCGCGGTCGCCATCGCGTCGCTGGAAGCCATCGCCGCCAAGACGCAGGGCACGTTCGGTGTCGGCGGCGTCATGCTGGACAGCTTCGGCACCGTGTTGCAGTCGGTGCACAACAACGTCATCCGCCAGGGCCTGATCCACGATCCGACGGCCCACGGCGAACGCCAGCTGATCGATTGGTACTACGCGGAGATTGCCAAGGGCAGGGCGCTGCCGCCGCCGCACGAGATCACGATCGTCACGTCGCTCGATCCCTGCTGCATGTGTGCCGGCGCGATCCTGGCAGGCGGCTTTCATGTCGTCGTCGCGGCCAACGACCGCAACGCGGGCATCAATTACGAAGGCGATGCGTCGTTCACCGCGTTGCCCGAGGCTTTGCGTGAGCGCGCCCGTGCCACGTTTTCGTATCCCGCCGTGCTGGGAGCGTCGTCGTACGCACGGCCGCCCCGGGGCGCAGCGGCGCCTCCGTTCTTCATCGGTAAGACGATCGCCGAACCCACGCAGGCCCTGTGCTCGCTGGTGTTCGAGGCCACGACGGAAAGCGTCGTGGGCCTGTTCAACGTCGACCCGCCCCGCGCCAGCCTGCTCGACCCGGCCACCCTGCCGGCGGACGATGCCATCGTGCGCGCGCTGAAGCGGGCCTGCCCGGATGCGCTGACTTATCGCTGCACGCCGGGCCGGCCGGACGCCGGCCTGGCGCCTTACCTGGAGCATGCGGTCCGGCGCGACCGGGCGCAAGGTGGCAGCGGCGACGCCGTCGTGCTGCTGGACGCCTTCGGCAACCTGCTGCTGTGCTGCCACGGCCGGCGCGGCAAGTCCGCCATCCGCACGGCGTTCATGGAATGCACGCGCGCCTATGCCCAGCTGCGCTACAAGCTGATGGAAGGCGCCAGCGCGGCGCGGCAGGCGGAGGTGCGCCGTTACCTGGGCCACCCGAAAGACGCCACGTTCGTGCTGGCGCGCGCGCCGGACGACAGTGCGCTGGACGTCATGAATCTGGGCGCGTACGGCTCGACGATGGAAGGCCCGCTGCCGGCCGGGAATCCGGCGCAGCTGCAGTATGTGCTGCCACCGCGCGACGACGCGGCGCTGGCGCGGCTGTGCGCAGGCCTGCCGCCGCTGTACCGCGACCTCATCGGCATTCGCCCCACACAGGTCGCGGACGCCGCCCTTGTGACGGCGTTAGCGGTCGGCTCCTAGCGCGCCGCTTCCGCGTCGGCCCACGGATCGTAGGTGCCGATGCTCCAGACATGGCCTTCCGGGTCGCGGCACGTGAAGCCGCGCCCGCCGTATTCCTCGTCCTGCAGGTCCAGCAGGATCGGCGCGCCTGCCTCCA
>Ga0265797_10005337_pt1 | contig 18807 bp, 15 predicted proteins | sample P2T30metagenome_FD_192433 | JGI IMG/M metagenome (GOLD analysis project Ga0265797, IMG submission 192433) | Plant litter microbial communities from East Loma Ridge, Irvine, California - P2 T30 | ecosystem: Environmental > Terrestrial > Plant litter > Unclassified | place: USA: California... | reverse complement strand
CCATCTGATCCAGCTCGGTGATGAATCGAGAATGGTTGCCGCCTGCGGAATCGTCGGCGGCCAGGTTCAGACATGACCAGTAGTTCAGACCGGTCAAGTAGACGCTTCCTGCATTGTCTTTGAAACGAAGGCCGTCGGTCTTCACGAAGTCGTCCTGCTTGATCTCACGATGCTTTGCATGAGGCGCGGCATTGACCAGAGCCAATGCTGTCGTGAGCAATGTGAGAGCCTGTGATGCTACCATTTTCCAGGCTCCAGGGTTGAGAAAGATTTGGGTAGATACAAGATGGACAAGACATCTTTCTTAGCGAGCGAGCAACGACAGTCTCTATATATTTGTCGTCCATGGAAACAATTGTCCGTGTAGTGGAGCCGTGAGGGGAATGCATCGGTATATGACGTCCTACCCTACCTAAGTCGCAGTCTGTACACGGTACGGAGCAATTCACGCCGAACCTCTTTCGGGTAATGATTGCAAGCAGGCGGTCTGTTTAAGCTTTAGTTTATTCGCAGTTGCCGACGATAAAACACAGCCACAATGCTTAGCCGGCCGGTAAATAGATGTACTTGAGTATGGTTGAAGGCATACGAAAAGGAACTCTTTTTCCTCAACACAGAATAACTTATGGCTAGGAGAACAAGTCTTGTGAGCGGTAGAGACCTATTGGCCAATCAGAAGAGAGCTACAAGCAGAGGCGCTAGTCGCGGCTCTTCCTTTACAACGAAGATATAGAGGGATTACTAATGCGATTAACGCAAGTATCATGTTCTTCGCCGTCAAAAAATCGTTGATTCATGAATTTGCTGTAAAAAAACAAACCACCTAAGCTGGCCCACTCAACATCGTAACGATCCTCTCAATACAAATTCATCCCCCTCTCAACCTCAAAAACATCTCCCTCATTATAGAAATCCACAAGCAAGAAATTCATCCTCCGCTCATAAACCCCCCTACACCGAACTGCATGCTCTCCCAACTCCCCAACCTGGAACCCAGCCGCATTCGTCGTCGCCGCATACGACGCATTCGGAAACCTAAAACCCAGAAACTTCGCATACAAAAAGTGATTTACCAACGACAATCTATCCGGGACGTAACTACCAGGATACGAGGGTCGAGCTGGACCGCAGGAGAATTGGTCTGGACTCTCGATTCCGAAGTCTGTTTCGAAGATGTAGTCGAATTCGGGTAGGAGGAATGGAACGGCTTGTTCGTCGGCGCCGGAGGAGAGGAATGTTACTAGGCGTTTGTTCGCTGTGGCCATTGAGGAGATTGTAGGCCAGTCTGAGATTCGCATGTTGCCGTGTCTTTTGCTCGTAGGTGGTGTGTAGGACGCGATGTCGAGGCCTGCTTCGAAGAATGCTTTCGCCCAGAGATTGAGCGGCACGCCCGTGTTGACGAAGAGCAAGGTGATGACTTCGTTCTTCTCTCGCTCTAGGAACTCTTTCACAATAGCTAAGATCTCATCTAAACTTCCGCCGTCCATCAACGCGCAATTGAAATGGCATAATCGGATCGTCTCGCCGCCGTGAGGATCTCGATGGCCTTGCGCTTGCAGTAGACGGACGCCCGAGGCCAGTTGCGTCGAGACGTTGAAGTACTGGTTGCCGCTCAGCGACCAGTTATTCTCTTTGGTGCGGATGGCGGCGGCATTGTGAGAGCCTATAAATGTCTGTTCTGAGTAGCGGGCGTGGAAGAGAGATGGGACTGGGTGGCGATGGCGTGGTGGGGTGGGGTGGAAATCTGTCGTGTCTGGAGATGGAAATGATGGGGAGAGACGGTGCTGGTCAATTGGAGAGCATTGTGCGACAACGATGCACAAAGCGGCTGTTAAGAATGTGCAGCGCATCACGAGTATGTGTTTCCTCGTCGGCGAGAATCTAGATGCTGAGGTTCCCCGCTTGGTGTTGCTGCTTGTGATCGACAGCATTGGCATTCTGGGCGAGATCGCGTGGGTGGCGTCTCGCTAGTTCACGACATGCCGAGAGAGTATTGCGCAAATGCAATTGATGTGTGTGAAAATACGAAAGGGTATCGACAATACGTGCACCGGCACTTCCCCTGAGCCTGCAATTAAGAACGCCGTAAATAGCACCGAACCATCGATAAAACGTAAGACATTAAGGCGTGTGCAATTAAGCAGCAGCGCCCTCGACAACCTTGCAGCCCTCGCCAACGAGTTTAGTGATTTCCTCGTTCTTGTGCGGCAGCAAGCCCAAGGCGTAGGCGACGTCGTTCCATTGCCTTTCACTCTCAGCCCTTGCCAGTCTGGGAGCCAGCTTGCTAGCGAGCTGTTTGGCATGCTTGTCCTGCATATATTGTTAGCCGTAGTCGATTTACGAGGATTATGAGTGGTGCTTACCTTCTCAATGAATGAGGCCAGGAACTTAATGATCCGCTTGAAGCGATCTTCGTCCAAGCCTTCATCCGACGAAAGCAAACTGAACATATCCACGAAGTGGTTGTACACAGCGTTGTCCTTGCCGGCAAGCTCTGCGAAGAACATGCGACTCATCTCACGGATCTTGTCGTCGTCATCTTCGACACACTTCGCCATTTCGCCGAGTTGGCCCTTGACCTTGACTTGTCCGGCCAGAATCAAGAACGTGAGAGTCATCAGACAAGTGCGCTTGACTTGCAAGCTCTGATCGCTGAGGCGCGTGTATAGGAAATCGGTGTTCTCGTCAATTAGATGGTTGAAGCAGACGGCCATGTCACCAAGAGCAACGACGAGGTTGCTTCGGGTGTTGGCGTACGGCGAGCGCTCCATAATGGTGATGAGAAGACCAAGGTTAGACTCGCAGTATTCGGAGCTGACGCACATCAGCTTCGCCATACATAGAGCGGCTTGGGCTTGCAGCTCTGCATTGGGGTAGGAGGTGTTATTGCTGCAGATCTCCTTGACCAGAGGCCCGAAGTTGGTCAAAAGAGAAGTCTGGCCGTACAGAAGCTCGCGCTCGCGGATGTGTGCGATGGCGTCAGTGAAGTCGTCTTCGGTCGTGCCGCCGATCAGGTCCATCTCGTCTTGCTCTTCCTCTGGGTCAGGCTTTTGGCCCTTCTTGCCGGCGGTCTTAGAACCAGACTTGTCGAGCGAAGCTGCCTTTTCCTTCTCTGCCTTTCGGCGCTTGAAGTCCTGCTCAATGAGCTCGAGGTGGACGATCTGCTTTAGTGCAACATGCCCAACAACGAAGAGGAGTTGTGACAGTGCAAGTGCAGATTGGCCAGTCTCTTCTTCAACCGACCTCTCTGGCTCGACTGTCTCTTCCTTTTGCACTGGTTCAGGAGCATCCATGTCACCCATCTCCACGTCGCCGTCGATGTCCATCTGGCTGTCGTCGACTTCGATTTTTGTTTGCTCCTGGTCCTTGCTTGCTTTTGGTTTCGGGGCAAAGACGAACTTGGTCTTGCGTCTGATCACTTCCGAGCAGAGGACGTCGGGATGTTTGCTAAGGGCGTAGATAGCGCCGACGACTTGCTCAGCCAGACCATACCAGTCCTTGCTTTCGCTCTCGACGTCGATCAGTGCAGCCAATCGTACAAGCACAGCGTGGTCGTTGGGAAGCCTCATGCTAGGTTTAGCTTCGGTGCCTTTGGTGGTCTTGTTGTTGGTCATACGCATCAGAGCGATGCAAGTGTATCGCGCAAGCACAAGATCCTTGCGACCAATGGCACCAAGTCCAATCCTGAGGCAGGTCTCCATCTCTCTCACGACAATGTCTTGGTCTGCAAGAGCCAACATACCAAGAATGATGATAGCGCCCCTTCGTTGCTGCTTTGAGATCGCGCGTTTCTGAACACCGTACACCTGCCACAGCTTGTCGATGACAAGCGCATTTATTGCTTTCTCCTTCATCATAGTAGCAAGCAGCTGCTCGAGACTGGTCAGCTCGGCGGGTGACGCGCCGAATGTCAAACTGATCATGTTACGTGCAACGTAGTTAGCAGCGTCGTTGGCTGAGAAGTTGTCCGGCGCATGGAAGAACAGTCCCTTGTAGCACTCGATGAGATGTGTCTGCACACCCTTGCCCTCGTCGGAGTTACCCTTGGTCCAGATCAAACGCAGCATGCGACGAATTCCTGATTTGGCAGCCTCAATGCTATACGCGTCTGCAACGACCAGAAAGTCCATGGCTTCGATGACCTCGCTCTTGTTCTTCGAGGCGAGCAACTGATTGACATGCGGTCCGGCTTCTTGGAGGGTCTCGATGAACTTGATGGCCTCGATGTAGTAGCGACGAGTAAGTTGCAACTTTCCTAGAGCCTCAGCGGTCGCTGCATCTTCTTGTGCCTTTTGGAATGCAGCCATCTGTTGCTCTTCGGTCATCGGCGGAGCATCTTCTGGCATTTGAGTGGCGTCGTCCAAGAGTGCCTCGTCGACAGTTTTCTCACCCTCAGCATGCTCAGTGAGACCGGTCTCAGCTGGCGGCTTGATGGAGTTCAGCTCGTTTTCACATGCCTCGAGACGTTCGCTCCACTCAGTGTAGTTGAGGAGGCCTCCGTGCATGACAGCAAAAGGATGAGTTGAGACGAGACGGCCGAGCAGCTTCATGGCGTTACGCCTAACGTTGCTGCTCTTGTCTTCGAGACTGCGGGTAGCCAGATCAGCGGCTGTCTGACGGCGCTTCGGGTATTTAGTCTCCAGATCGCAGAGCTTGGTGAAGACCTGTAGAGTACGGCATCGACAGTAAGGGTTCACATCCAGGAAACGCTCCTCCAGGACGTCGAAGAATGCGTTGATTTGGCCCTTATGGTTCTCGGTGCGGTCGCCTTCCTCCACCTTGCTAAGCATGGCAATGAGATTTCCGCAGACCTCGATGATGGCACAGCGAAGAGTGTAGTTCTCGCTCTCGAGCAGCTTGGCAAGATATGTGACTTGCTTTTGCACCACACGTGGTGCCAGCTCACTGAGTCGTGCGATGAAAGTGGAGACAGACTTGGGTCCCTTTGTGTCGTTCGCCGCAAACTCCTTGTTTGACAGCTCCTTCATGACCTCCTCAGCCAGTTGTGCGTAGTCGTACTGCTCGGCCAGAATGTTGAGGAACTCGGCCATCGGTTCCGCGAGATGTTCGAAGTAGGTCAAGTTCTGCATGACGCTCGTTTGGGCACCGTAAGCGTGTCCGTGGTGCTTGATGGCGATACACAGTACTTTGAAGACGTGCATGCGGATGGTAGTGTTCTTGACCCTAGCCTCACTCTCCAGTAATAAGTACACAGGTCGAGTGAACAAGCTGATGAATGTGTCTCTCTCGCTCGTCGTCACGAATATTTTGGCCAATTTCAGCTTCATGACCTTCGCCATGGTCTCCATTGCGATCTGTAGCTGCACAGATGGATCCCAGCTGCCATCTTTCTGTGATGCCTTGCTCTTTGGTCCCTTCTTTCCACGTCCGGCAGCCGCAGATGCTGGCTTCTCTGCGCTCTTCGTCTCTATGGCGGAAATGCACCATTGCAATAGGAATGCGAAGGTCTCCAAGACCTGCTTGTGCTGTGCGGTTTCGGTCTCTCCGTCTTGCTCTTCATGGTGGATGGTTTCGGCCTCTGCACCAAGACCAGAGAGGATCAGCTCGAGTAGCTTGCTGAGGGAAGTCGAGGGAATGAATGAAGCCTGCCTAGAGCGCGAAAAAAGCTCGCAATCAGTGTGCTTTCTTTGGGAAGGCAGCGTGGGCTGCAGGTTTGGGGGAGCGGTGGGCGCGCACTTAAGGAGGAACTGCAGACTGTCAAGTAGGTTTGCTTGAAGTATTGCTTCTGGTTTTTCGCCGATTGCCTCAGCTATGGGATTAAGCACGCTGTTGATCAGGCCTGGCGTGAAAGCATCTGGGTCGTTTTCACACTCGAGGAGTGCTGTGTCGGCTTCAGGCGTGGGTATGGACTGAGGGTCGTCGAGGTATGCCTTGAGCGCAGCATTGACGTCGAAACCGCCAGAGTCGCCCATGTTGGCGTATATTTTTGCGCGGTGTTGCGCGGTCGTGTTTGGGCCAGTGTGTCGTCTCTATCGCAATCAAATCGATTGTTTATGCCGGACGTTTTTGTTGTTGTTGTGACGCGGGGCAGGCGCGCGCTTTCCTGCGACTGCCGCCGCAACGAATCACGACAATTGCAGCCTGCCACTGCTCCTTTTCCTTTCACATACACAACCTGCTCGCTCACAATACTGTGTGCCGGGTAACTCCAAGAGGTCCAATATGGCCACCACCCTCAGGAAGTCACGAGATCCAGTCCCAGTCCAGGACCATCGCCTCGGACACGGCGACAGCACTGAAGACGAGGAACCACAGGAAATGGACGAAGACAGAGGGCAACTTGAGGAGAGCGGCTGCACAATCTCGGACGGCGAGGAGGAGGAAGAGGAGGAGGAAGAGGAGGAGGTGGATGACCAGGTGCTCGAAGACATGGAGCGTTTCGAAGCCAGCTTCAAGAACATCACACAGCGGTACCGCTTGATCAACCGTATCGGCGAGGGAACCTTCTCCACGGTCTACAAGGCCGAGGATCTCCTCTACGAACACTACAAGAACGACTGGGATGTTGACGCCATGGAGGAGAAGGCCAACGGGAGAGCCAATGGCAAGCACAAGCCTCGCTATGTGGCTATCAAGAAAATTTACGTGACATCCTCACCACTCCGAATCTTGAACGAACTCGACTTGCTGCATGATCTACGAGACTCACCAAACGTGTGCCCTCTAATCACTTCATTTCGCCACCAGGACCAAGTGATTGCTGTGTTGCCGTTCTTCCAGCACAAGGACTTCAGAGATTACTACCGCGACATGACGGTGTCGGATATGCGTATCTACTTCCACAGTCTGTTCACTGCACTCAGATCTGTTCACGAGACTGGCATCATTCACCGCGACATCAAGCCCACGAACTTCCTGTATTCTCCAGCACAACAGCGTGGCGTGCTTGTCGATTTCGGTCTGGCTGAGCGTGAAGGCACTGACGCCAGTCACTGTGTCTGCGAATTCGAAGGCTCAGACAGGAATAGACGGATCCAAACATCCGTATATGCCTCGACTTACAACGCAGCACAGCAAAGTGGACAACAGCCTCGCCCTGCTTACCCTGCGAACGACCAGCGATCCTCCCGTCGCGCCAACAGAGCCGGCACGCGTGGCTTCCGTGCTCCAGAAGTCCTTCTCAAATGTACTAGGCAGACATGCTTGATCGACAACTGGAGCTGTGGAGTCATTCTCCTGACCTTCCTCAGCAAACGCTTCCCGTTCTTCCACTCTGCTGATGACATCGACGCGTTCATCGAGTTGTGCACCATCTTTGGCAAGAAGCGCATGAAGGAGACTGCTCTTCTCCACGGCCAAGTCCTTCAGACAAACATTCCCACCATTGGCGACTCGGGCCACACGTGGGAGAAGGTCTTGCTGTGGTGCACAAGCAGGAACAAGAAAGACGGTGCAGGCCTGTCCCAGGAAGAGCTTGAGGCGGTGGAGTTCATGAAGTGTTGCCTTGAGCTTGATCCGGCGAAGCGCATCACCGCAGATGAAGCGCTGCAGCACCCTTTCTTGGCTGATGTGATGGAGCACAGCGATGATGGTTACTGATGGACGGAAGCATCAGCTTTCTCTTGGGCGAGCAGTGCTCAAGGCTTTACGACTCATGGTGTTCAGTGTTCAGTTGGACTGGGGAAAAGCAGTCTTCATTGTGTTTATTCGCCACCTCTGGAGGTCGAGGTGTGGAATTATGGGCGGCGTTGTACATTTATCACGATACCCACTTACGTAGTTCCGAATTATGGTTCAATTTCAAAAATATGCTGGACTCACTGACTTTATGCAACCCCATAACCCCTGATTCTTCTGTTTACTCGGACGTTTTTATAGAACCCCACATTGGGGATGCCACTTGGCGGGCGATCGGACGAACAATATGTAGATGTAAGCTGTCAGCTAGATGGGCGATAGAGGTTGCCTAGATACTGATGAGTACGTGTCCTTGATCTTGTTATATGTGTATATGCAGGTTGTCCAGTGTATTGTAGTATATATAAAATTATTGCAGGCAAGAACAGCTTTCATACCTAACCTCCAAGGCGGCTGTCCCACTTCAAGCGGCCACGTTCAGCGACCCGCGCATTGACCCTCGATTCACGAGCCTCCTACAACCAACACACTGCTGCAACCTTTCACTATTTCCCATCTCCACACCCCTTTCGCCTCATCTCCCATAACGACCGACCACTCGACCTCTTGATACACATCGCGTGTATTGTCGAGCCCCTCCGTCGGCCAACAACCCTCTCACACCGCAATCATGGCCAGCCCTTACCAGGACCAGCAATATGGCCAGCAGGACCAGGATGGCACACAGCAACAAGCATCCACTCCCGCACCCGTCGAGGGAGCAGCAAAGAAGAAGAAGAGAGGCTACGCCGGTCAGGCTTTCGATTTTGGAGCTGGCGCAAATGCTGGAACTGCAGCGGCAGCTCTAGGCGGTCAACCCGCCGCTCCAGGCGCAGGCGCATTCGGATACCCTGCCCAACCAGCACAGCAGCCTGCCTACGGTATGCCACAACAGCCAGCATATGGACAGCCAGGCTACGCAGACCCAGCGGCGCAACAGCAGGCCGCCGCATATGGCCAGCCTGCTTATGGCCAGCCCGCCGGCTATGAAGCTCCTCAGACTGGATACCCTCAGCAGCCCGCGCCTGGTGTTGCCCAGCCGGGTGTTCAGGGCGTTACCCAGCAGTTCTCACAGATGGGAATGGGCGGACAGCCTTCACAGCAGCCTCAGACGGTCCCGCAGGCTGCCCAGAGGCTGAACCCTTTGATTCCTACCGATATCAGCATGCAGGGCCAGCCATTCCATGTCAGTGACTTGGACCAACCGCCGCCTGCTATCATCTTGCCGCCGAACGTACGTATAACTCTGAGAGATGTCGACGGGTTTGAGCTAACGATTGAACTAGAGCTCGGTCACACCTTCACCCCACGCGAACTGCCCGCCCAAGTATGTCCGATCAACACTTAACGCCATGCCCACCACATCTTCCCTCCTCAAGAAGAGCAAGCTTCCTTTCGCGCTCATCATCCAGCCTTACGCCACTCTCCACGACGCCGAGGACGACGTGCCCGTACAATACGACCAGGTCATCGCTCGTTGCAGAAGATGCCGGACATACATCAACCCATTCGCAAGTTTCTTGGATCACTCGCATAGGTGGCGTTGCAACATGTGCAACTTGACGAACGATGTGCCGCAAAGCTTCGATTGGGACAGCGCAAAGCAGGCGTCTGTGGATAGATGGCAACGTCCTGAGCTGAACTACTCAGTCAGCGAGTTTGTTGCGCCTCAAGAGTACATGGTTCGCGCTCCTCAGCCTTTGATCTACCTCTTCTTGTTCGATGTGAGCTACGCAGGCGTCACAAGCGGACTTCTGGCGACTGCTGCAAGGTGCATTCTGGAGAGCTTGGACAGGATACCGAACACCGACCGCAGGACTAGGCTTGGATTCATGGCAGTGGACAGCTCGCTGCACTACTTCAGCATTCCCCGCGATGGCAGCGAGAATAACGACCCCAAGATGCTGGTTGTGAGCGATCTTGACGAGCCTTTCCTACCGACTCCCGAGGACCTGCTTGTCAACCTTACCGAATGCCGCGCCAACATCGAGACCTACCTTACCAAGCTCCAGGGCATGTTTGCAAACACACAGGACAATGGCTCAGCAATGGGATCCGCACTTCGGGCTGGCCACAAGCTCATCAGCCACGTTGGAGGCAAGGTCGTCTGCCTTTCCGCCAGCTTGCCCAACATTGGCCACGGCAAGCTCGAGATGCGTGAGGACAAGAAATTGCTCGGAACTTCCAAGGAAAACGCGCTACTGCAGACACAGAACAGCTTCTACAAGAGCTTCGCGGTGGAGTGCAGTAAGACGCAAGTTTCGATTGACATGTTCTTGTTCAGCGCACAGTACCAGGATGTGGCCAGCTTGAGCAACCTTCCAAGATACACCGGTGGCCAGACTTACTTCTACCCGGCCTGGAACGCTGCTAGGACTGAGGATGCAATCAAATTTGCCACCGAGTTCAGCGACTACCTTTCTTCCGAAATTGGCCTCGAGGCTGTCCTTCGTGTGCGCACAACTACCGGTCTCAGGCCCAGCGCTTTCTACGGCAACTTCTTCAACCGTTCCAGCGATCTGTGCGCTTTCCCTGCCATGCCACGCGACCAGGCATACGTTGTTGAGATTGCTATCGATGAGAGCGTGACCAAGGCTTTCGCCTGCTTGCAAGTCGGTGTGCTCCACACAACTTGCAATGGCGAGCGCAGGATTCGTGTTCTTACTCTTAGCATCCCGACCACTCAAAACCTGGCTGAAGTTTATGCCAGCGCCGACCAGCAGGCCATCACACACTACTTTGCACACAAGGCTGTTGAGCGCGCATTGAGCTCAGGTCTCGATGCTGCCAGAGATGCTGTGCAGGCCAAGATTATTGAGCTGCTGCAGACCTACAAGAAGGAGCTTGGTGGCGGCAACATGGGTGGCGGTGGACTTCAGTTCCCTGCCAACTTGCGTGGTCTCCCCATGCTCTTCCTTGGTCTTATGAAAAACGTAAGCACTTGTAAATTCCTCTTTATACACCCATCACTAACATCCTTGCTAGCTTGGCCTCCGCAAGTCCGCACAGATCCCCACCGACCTCCGCTCCGCCGCGCTCTGCCTCCTCTCCACCCTTCCCCTTCCTCTGCTGATGCAATACATCTACCCCCGCCTCTACTCTTTGCACGACATGCCCGACGACGCTGGTCTTCCCCACCCCGAAACCGGCGCGATCGTCATGCCCCCACCTCTCAACCTTTCTTCCGCCAACCTCGTCCCCTACGGTCTCTACCTGCTCGACGACGGTCAAACCCAGTTCCTGTGGCTCGGCCGCGACGCCGTCCCCGCTCTGATCGCCGACGTCTTCGGCACCGAGGACAAGAACCAGCTCAAGCAAGGCAAGACTTTGATCCCTGTCATCGACTCTGAGATGAACGAGCGCGTGCGCGCCGTCGTCGAGAAGAGCCGCGACCACAGAGGCAAGGGCTGTGGTAGCATCACCGTTCCTCCCCTCTACCTCATCCGCGAGGACGGCGAGCCTAGTCTCAGACTCTGGGCACAGACGCTGCTCGTTGAAGACCGCGCGGACCAGGGTGTCAGCGGTGCGCAGTTTGTGGGCATGCTGAGGGAGAAGGTCATCTCTTAGGATGGGGCTGTGCTAGGGATGGAAATTGGTCACGCGCTATCATGTCTTGACGTGTTGGAGTGGTGAGTTTGGAAGTTCGTGGTGGTGTAGAGTAGGCGAGAGGTGGCACTTGATGATGAATGTGGTATGGTATGCATTGGGAGGAGGGTTTCTATAAACTCTTCTTATTTGTCGGAGCGGATAGAACGAACTTAGCGAAAAGAATTCATTGTTGTTTTGTTTTGATATGTCGTGTCCGCCTTTTGGCTCATTTGTTGTCACTTTGCATATCTTTACCTTGTGTTGAACACTTAACAGCACAATCAGGCTAAGTACCCGTGGAACTATTTCTCAATTTGGTAAGTGAAATTTTGTGGATTATGCTGCATCGTCCCACTAAAATCCTGCACGGACATCAAATACCACTTGTCACATACCCGCCAATGACTATAGTGCAGTTTCTGTTACATTTATGAATGCCACCTTCGTAGCAGCAGCTTGGCCGCAGTCTATTCAACCATCAACATCCAACCTGTCGTCCAAGACTGAATATTATCAACTGACTGAGCTGAATTGGTAGCCCGCTGCCATGAAACCACGCTGGGATGGCATGGAGTATTACAGACTGTCTCTGCGCATCTTGTCCAGCTATGGCGTCCATGGCCCTAGATACGTTCCCTGGGCGCCGATCTGTCAGGTACTTCGATATTATCTTCTTGCCCGGTGAGGATCAAGTGATCTGAGCCACGTCCCGTCGGCGTGTGCACTTCGTCTTCATTGTAGTTCGATCTCGCCTGCTTGCTCAGTCACTTCTACGGACTGGGGTAGTAACCCATCGTCTTCATCTTCATCAACTTCATCGTCAATAATCTCAATCCGGGAGGGCGTGAGCGGCGAGTCATCTGCGTCAATGCACTGCGCTCGGGCAGGGTGATCGGGCGGCAACAAAAGACCAGCTTCAAGCCGCATCGCTAGCCACTCCTGAAGGGTTTCCTGCTGTCGCTGGACCTCTTCGAGGCGAGCGCATAAGCGGCGATGGAAATCGGCTTGACGCTCCGTGCGGGCTTTTTCACTGTAGAAGGCTAATTCGATGCATGAAGATTGCTGCGTTCTGAGGTAGGGTAATTGGGGAAAGACTTGTGTCGCGAAGGAGGGTATTTCCGCAGGGCGATATTTTGCTGTCTTGTTGGCGGATGGCTCTGCGGCCCTGCGTTTCGCAGCACCCTGGTCGAGGAGTCGCTGTAGCGCTGGTATAGGCGGAGGCAAGGAGTCGACTAGTAAAGCTGAGGACGGCGGTTTCGTGGGCCTAGCTTGCGGCGGTGGGGAAAGGCGCGAGGTGTCTTCGGTCATGGCGGGTAGATCGAGAACGTGTGGTTTGTGCGCGGTGAGGTGGATGTTTGGTTCTGGTTGCGGTACGCGGATAATGTGTCTGTGAGGTTTACTAAGTGAGAGCGAGGGACCGCCCTCACTCACTTGATTTGCGGGAGCTGCGAGCGCCCACAAGCAGGAGTTTCATTCAAGTCCATGCCTGTGATCAGATCAAACTTCACTGTATACGGGCATCAAAGCCATCGGATTGCATACGAAGGTTTAGGACCTCACTTACAATACCGGATTCTGAACTCGGACGTGGTGGTTGCGTTCTGGTGTACAGTAATGAATTACTATATCTATCTTTTCTCTTGAGGACTTTCCCTGCGCTTTCCATCTCGCATCATCTTTAGCTTCATGATGAGGAAGTGATGAGCATACTTACGTGCCAGCGTTCCTCCGTTACACGTTGAGTGCTCAAGGTGCGAAGTCTGTACAGTCGCTCTGCAAAAGTCTCATGTGAAGCTCCGTGCTAATCCTTTCAGCGTCGAGCGTCGAAACATGGCCTAGCAGTCAAGCGTTTCCGCTCAACTTGGTGTCGTCGCATGTGGTGCAGAACTTGCGGCTAAGGACTCAAATGTCGGTGCTCTTACAGTGTGGAGAGATGGCGGCGGCAGCGAGTTGTGATGGTAAAATGACCGTTTGCCAGTGGTGGCGACGTGGAGTCTTGGTGATCAAAGTGTGCGCAAAGCTAGCCTCGCACGGCCCTGGTTCGTTGTTGTGAGAGTATGGGAGGTGCTGGGTGGCGGCTTTCCTGGACGGGAGTCGTGCAAGGTTCAAGCCATATTAGGTGAGGAGAGCGTGGTTGCGATGATGCTCTAGATGGATAAGTATTGTTCGTTCAATCTTCCGATTCGTTGTGTCGTGTTCAATCGTATACGTGAAGTCGACCTCGATGTCGACGAACGCGAGTTGTGCTGATATGCAAGCATGAAAGGACTCCAAGCAATGGCAACTTGACCAGAGTCCATCTCAGTAATGGCTCTGACTGCCCGCCCTCGACTCGATATCTTGCGCAACAGGTCGTAGCTCATACTTCCAGCCATACTTGTGCAGAAGATCCTGGCGATTGCGATCGCGCACCTGCGACATATACGCCGCTTGCGAAAAGTCACTGACTTGGCCGTCAACGCCCGAGTCGCCGGCCGAAGATCGCTGGCGGGCGGTCATGAAGCGGTGCGAAACGGCGAAGCAGATGAGGACTGCGAAACCCGCGCCGACGATAACGAGGAAGGTCACCAGGACGCCGTTGAGGGCTGGAGGTTGGTTGGCGGGCTGGCCGGACACTGTGGAGCGGACTGTTTAGCATTGTTGGTGACGAGAGGGGATGTGAGGAGGCGATGGCTTACTCTTTGACTGTCTGAGTGGATACTGTAGTGGAGAGGTGGGTTTCGAGGTGGTATCCTGGTTGCGGGAGTGGCAAAGGGATCAGAGGCGCGCTGGTGTTGACGCTAATGCTTGCTGCAAGGTTGTGAAGAGGTGAAATCAAGTCAAGATTCTGGTGGCAGAAGTGAGGCGCATACCATTGCGCGGTCGCATTCACCTGAAGTCAGTGAACGAGCGAGCGAACAGAGGGATAGCAGGCACCGAGGGCCTTAACGGAGGCAGGCGGCATGCGTGTGCAGCAGGGTCTGGGAAACAAGCATCCACGTCCACCCACACCTTACAGACTCACGCTTCATCCTCGATACTACTTACGGATTTGTCACACCATATTCAGCAAGGCAAGCAAGGATGCCGAATGGTATTGCCCCGCTTTCTTCGCTTCTTGCATCTTGATTGGCTGGAGGTTGAGTTTTGCTCGGTACGAGGCCGCGAACGCGACAGGTGGCGGAGCTGAGCTTGTAGAAGGTACCGTGAAGTCTACGCCGACCTGCATGAACCGAGGAGACAAAAATATTGTTCCGTGTTCATGGCGGGTCTGTGTAAGTCGAGACCTTCTTATCAGTCGCATTTTACCTGCCTTCTTTGGAGCTTGTTGGGCTTCAAGATACTTACACCGAACAGCAAGGCCGTACAAAACAGAATCGCTTGGTTAAGCGGTTGCATGCAGGTGGTAAGAGAGTTAGATTCCACGGCCTCCGCCGGTTGGCTGCAGTACAAAATGCCAAAACAATGCAAGCACTGGCCGCGCGTACGACTTCTTCCTACTCGTGTACAGCTCGCTTCTGCCCAGAATGCCATAACTCGCTACGTGTACGAGCTTCGGATACCATAGATCCGATGCGAGCAAGTGTTTGTGTTTCGAGCCATGCAGTGATGTCGTCTTCGTCGGGTCACCCCTTCCGTGTACCTGTTTGCTTAACACTGTAATACGCCATACAGTCAACGTTTCTGGTCTCGCCTTGCCGTTATATGCGACACATCCGACAAACATCGTAATCTGGCATACGGGCGCATCCATATGGCATTTGTACCATTGGGTACCGCTGCTCGTATGGCCATTACGCGATGCCAGGTACGAGGGTCCGGCTGCGATGGAGATCGACCGCTGGCATGGTCATCCAAATATGGCAAAATACGAGACAAAGGATCTGGTGGATCTGCTGCCCTCGTGTTCAATCGGGTGATGAAGACGTGGTGTGTTTCAGTTCAAGGTTCACAATGGTGTTCCAAGTCTGCCAGATCTTCAGCGGCTGAGCTGAGGTCCGCACAAGCGCCGCCCGCACCTTCCTTTCGATCTGCAGTCAACCTCACCTCCTCTTCCTCCTCCAACTTCAACACAACCAACTTCAGTCTGACCAGATGAAAGTACTCACGATACTTTTGAAGAAGCACTGTTGTTCTGGGGTGTCGATCATGCACTCCAAACTCCACATCCTAAAGCGTAGCGAATGGCAAGTTGCTTACAAGCTCTCAGGAACCAGACGGAACCATTCCAGGCTTGGCACTCGACATCTGGATTCCATGCCCCTCGACGAAGTGATCTCGCATCTTGCGGCAATATGCCTTCTCGTGTCAAGGAAAGCATCTGGATGAATACATCTCGATGCTGCGCAGACAGAGTGGTCTTCAGACCCGGGCCCAAGTCTGGGAGCTGTACCACTGTCTAACCCGCATGATGAACTATTATGTATTGTCACTCGTGGATTACGGCGCTGGCTCCAATTGTTGACTTACGATGAACCTGGCGGATGTTTCAGAGGATCAATAACGCATAGTGCCGCTGTCTTCACCACCATTATAATCTAGGTATGGCCGGTGCACATTCTTTCTGGGTTACTGGATTCATCTCGTTGTGGTGCACTTTTTATCGACCATGATCAGCACAACTGCGATTTTTAAGTATGTGCAATGACCTTTTGAATGATCGTGCTCCTGATGCTTGCAGCGCTTATGCCTCCGCACGGCTTTGACAATTTGGCAATACAGGCACCCCAGGAGCTATGATGTTCTCCCTGAGGGGAAGCTCGAGCAGCTAGGTATCTTGCAGGCAGAAGAATGCCAGGCGAAGCCTGCTTTCATACTTACTCCTTTCGTGACATCGCTGCCTTGACATTCGCTTGTAACAATCGCTTGTGGAACTACAGCCTTCCTGACAAAGCCCACCTTCTGCTCGCTTGAACACGAGCATATGTCAAAGAACTCTCCATTCTTCAGCAGTCTCAGCATAGCTGTCCAGCACACCACGTCGCAGTCATGCTATTTGGTAGAGCGGCCACCGGGGCGCTTTACCTCTCGTACCTACCTCTAATCCATGCCATTGCCGTTACCGTTCCGCGATCGTCGGAGGAAACAGAGAGCGACAATTTGGTACTTATCAGATCCTCAGAAGAAACAGAGATCAACAGCTTGGTACTCATCAGTGCCTATCTCTTCCCCGACCAGTCTTCATTCGAACTTGCAATCAAGGATCCAGCCTGGCATCAGTACGACAAGGCTGACCCTTCAGCATACTGGTCGACTGGAAAGCAAGTTGTTCAAAATTCGAATGCCACTATCGCAACCTACGCCTATACGGCGGACAACCTGGAACGACGTGGCGACGATGGCTACGTTGCCATCGATGACAGCAAGAAGAAGCACAAATATCTCGGTCTCCTTGGCCTCATTCCTGGTGCTGCCATTGGTGCAGGTCTCTACCACATCGGCCACAAGACTTACACTCTCAAACATGCTAAGCCGACTGGAGTCAACATCGCAACTCCTTGGACTCCAACCAACGTCAATCCGCCCGACATCTTGAAGCCAGGAAAATTGGGGGAGGTCATCACGAACTGCGGAGGGGCTCTCGGCCCAGGTGATGTCCCAAGGCCGCCTGCGGAGCCTCCGATCAAGTTGCCGGGGCCGCCTCAGGAGATCAATGTTCCTCAGCATCCCCAAGTGTCTCCACCGCAGGGTCCCAAACCCATCGAGCCGGAAAATGGTCCCAAGCCTGGTGAGCAACCGAAGACTGGCGATCAACCGAAGACGGGCGATCAACCGAAAACTGGTGATCAGCCGAACACTGGTGATAAATCGAAGCCTGGCAAACCTATCAAGCCAGAAGAACTCTCGAAGCCTGCTGAACCTCCTAAACCTGCTGAGCCACCCAAGCCTGTTGACCCTCCTTCCAATCCTTTCGATTCGAAGCCCGTCGATCCGGGCAATCCAAAGCCCCCAGTTGATCGTGATCCATTCCCATACGGAAGAAAGCCGCTGGATCCGAACGCTCCCGATATCATGAAAGACCACGTACCCACAGGCCCGCCCGAGCGTCCACCGATTGAACCTCCCAAGGGTCCGAAGCCCAATCGGCCGTTCGAACCACCACCGGCCAAACCATTCGAGCCTCAAGCCCCTCCACCCCAACGGGGGCCAGGGTCCAAAACTCCGTGGGAGAAGATCTGGGAACAAAAGGCCGCGAAAGACCCAAAGAAAATCCAGGAGAATTTGGAGAAAATTGAACAGGAAGTCGACCAGAAAAAGAAAGCTGAACAGATTGTCGAGCAGCACAAGAAGATACTCGAGGAGCAGAAGGAAGCCAAACGGCTCATCGAGGAGCAGACTAAAATTGCAGAGGAAGAGGCAAAACGAGCGCGAAAGGCCCAACAGGAAGCTGAACAGCTCGTCGAACAAGAGAGAAGGGCGGCAGAGCAAGCAAAGCACGCCAAGGAGGTAGAACTTCAAATCGAGATAGAAGCCGAGGAGCTTGAGAGGCAAAGGAAGCAGAAGATTTGGGATGCGAGGAAAGCCGAAGACCAGGCGTGGGCCAAGGAGCAAAAGAGGCTCGAAGATATCCAGAAGGCTGAAAGGAAAGAAGCTGCTAAAATTGCCAAGCAGCAAGCAAAAGAGGCGAAGAAAGCTGGCGGTGAGGCGAAGAAAGCCACTCAACATGCGGATCGTGTCGTCGAGGAAGGCAAGACTGCTCAGCAGCATTTGAAAGAAATGAATCAGGCTGTTGATGACATGGCTCAGAGGGCCGAGAAGGAGAGCACAGATTTGGATAAGTTGTTGAAGGCCATGGACAATAGGGATAAGAAGCTTGAGGAGAAGATCGAAGAGATAAAGAAAGAGGAAAAGGCTAACAAGGATGCACTTGAAGACAAGACTAAACAAGAGCAGCCAAAGCAAGACTCGCCGAAGCAAGATCCGAAGCAAGAGCCACCGAAACAAGAACCACCGAAACAAGAGCCACCAAAAGAGCCACCGAAGCAAGAGCCACCGAAACAAGAGCCATCGAAACCAGAGCCACCGAAACAAGATCTGCCCAAAGATGGGCCTGCTCCTAAAGATGGCCCTGCTCCCAAAGATGGCACTCCGAAAGCCCCTCCAAAGGCTCCAGAGCCTGAGCCTCCGACGAAGCCAAAAAATCCTGTCGGAAATGGAGGTCCTGAACCTCCGAAGAAACCGCCTGTAGAAAAGCCTCCACCATACGACTACAATAAACCAATAGAGCCTCTGCGGCCGAAACCGAAACAGCCTCCGCCTGCAAACAAGCCTCCGCCATATGACTATAATAAGCCGATAGAGCCTCTTCGCCCGAAACCGAAACAGCCTCCGCCTGCAAACAAGCCTCCGCCATATGACTACAATAAGCCAATCGAGCCTCTGCGTCCAAAGCGGCCTCGACCCGATTCAGACCAGAAGCCGCCCGAGTTCAAAGATCCCTGGGAAGGCCCATCCAGAAGACCACCTCAAGAAGATCCAGTATCTCCAAATAGCCACACTCCTGTCCAAGAACCAGGCACACCACCCAAGCCGAATGAGCCCTTGAGCCCGCCAAAAGTGAACGACGACGTGGTTCCAAAGCCGGGAGACTCAAAGGGGAAA
>Ga0265797_10005336_pt1 | contig 18807 bp, 17 predicted proteins | sample P2T30metagenome_FD_192433 | JGI IMG/M metagenome (GOLD analysis project Ga0265797, IMG submission 192433) | Plant litter microbial communities from East Loma Ridge, Irvine, California - P2 T30 | ecosystem: Environmental > Terrestrial > Plant litter > Unclassified | place: USA: California... | reverse complement strand
TGTGCCGTCAAGCCACCTCCACGTTAAGGCGGCCGTGTAACTCTGTGAGCATCGAGGAAATTGTTACGGAGCGAGACTCAGAAGAGTAATAGGCGAATTGTGTCAGCAGTCGGGTGCCCGAGTACGAGTCGGCGGCAAACAGGAAAGAGCTGACAAACACATGGGTCGGATGTACCTTTGATGATTGTGGTGTTGAGGTTTGACTCTTTCCCGACTTCGGATGGCTCAAGGCAACAAGGCGGTCGAAGCGCAACGATTTGCCTCCGTGATGGCACTCTACTGGCGGTAGTGCACTCTGCCTGGCAATGATGGATACGCTATAGAGAATGTTGAAAATTGAAGGCAATATGGACAGAGTTTCGAGAATTTTTCGAAGCTGTCGGTGAGGACATGCTGCGAACGATGCGTGCATGGAGCCCTCGCCTGCGGGCGCATCCATTAGCTTTTCCGCTGCAGATGTGCCCCACCAGCGAATTGTGCGCAAAAGGAGACATCACTCGTCAATCATCCTCCCCAGAAAGAGCAATATGGTCGGGCATTGGGCGCCAACCAGCAAATCGCCGGCCTTTGGTGCCTGGTTTGCGCGACTTCTGGCCTGGCTGGTCAGAATTCGCTGCGCCTCCCCAATCACCATCCAGTTGTCGCTCAGCTGAGCGCGCGAAACATGCGGCCGTGAGATTCACCATCAGCAACGCTACAACGAGAGCAGGTACCTCTAGGTGCACCCTGGAGCGTGTCGCAACGGATGAGCGCGCTATTTGAGCGTGTACGCGAATAGGGAGTGCTCGAGCGTCGGCGACTGATGAGTGTTGATGCCCATCGAGTCCTGGCAGTGAGACATCGTCCCGGCCGTCGCGTCTCTGTTTTCCGATTCGAAACTTCCAACATCTTCTCCAATAACGGTGTGGACTCCCTCATAATCATGTTAAGGCCAGGAACAGGACACCGGATATTGCAAGGGTGCCTGTGGCTGGGTTGCTTTCCCATCGCCGAGCAGGCTGTGCAATTCACCGCCGACTGCGCGCCATATGAGAGTGGGTACCCTTGAGGTCCAACCTCCGTTCACGCACTCCTGGCTATCTGCAGTGTCTATCATCGCGGCTTAGCTTTACTTTTCTCTCGGCACTGTTTTCGTTCTTCCATCATAGTAGTGTCTTGTCCACTCAGCTGCGCGGATTTTTCAGGCTACATTCTACGCCGCATTCCACTTAAAACCAGCCCTTCGCCCAGTAGGGCTGCGACTTGCTTCTCGAATCTGCATAGCATCCTGCAGGCTGCAACTGCACATCATCCACTCTATTTACACCCTTTTCGCCGCTCTGACTCTTGCACTTTTGGTCCTCGCCTCGTTGCACTGACGAGTACACTCATACTATTTTCGATTGTCTCAGTTGGGTCGTCACCTGAACTGGGCCCTTAAATACTGGCACTCCTCAACCTCGACCACCACAACACCAACGCCGCGAAAAGCCTTGAACAACACCAATACGCAGACGTCCAAGCGACTCGAAGTACTTCCTGCTAAGCTCACACATCTTGGGCTACTGTCGGCTCCCGTCAACTCTGCCTATTCTCCGACAGGGATCTTGCCCCGGATAATCTGACCTTAGAATATCGAGGCTTCTAATCTCCGGCCCAGCCAGCACAAGGGTTGCAGCGTGGAGCCGAACATCGTTGGAGCTCCGTAACTACTACCGCCTTCGACGCCATCTGACATCTGCCCACCATGTGTCGCGTCGAGGAGCGTGTCTACATTAGCGCGGAAGGGCACCGTTCAAGGTTTGAGGATACCTTTCCATGTGACAAAGGTCGAAAGGGAAGACTATGCTCGAATGTCAACAAGAGAACTACCGAATACTATCCAAAGAAGGGAGCACTCAGCACCCGCAATGACACGCCGTCTCCCATCAACCCACCCACGCCTACCGGAGCTGGCACATATGTTGTGCAACAACGCCGGCCATCTTCCTCTAATGGACGACCGCACACTCCTCGCGAAGGACAGAAGACGCTCAAACCAGAGATCATCATCGAATTCGGAGCAAACAAGAGCAGAGGGAAGAAGTACCCATCTGTCTCTGTATCTACCAAAGCATACAAGCGATCGTCGAACGGAGGCAGCTCTTTCGAGGACATTGCCGTAGAGTCACCTGGTTCAGATGCTTCCCACACCCTGCGCACTGGCTTTCCAGAGGCTCCACTAGTCCCACAAGCCGGAGTGTATGGAATGTCTCACGGATACGGCACAGCCTTGCCTTCCCACCATCGCCACACCTCATCGACTGGTTCCAGCCGCACACCATCGCTATACGTCACCTCCGACCCTGACAACGAGTCGCCAAAGACGTCCAGAACGACTACACGGCAGCCACCTGCCATTCACTACCCATCGTCCACGGTCGGTGAGCCCTCTTCGCCCGGCCATTCACGTGGTGGTTATAATACCACTGTGATCACGCCACATGGCATTTCACTGAGCTCAGAAACGCCAGAGAGTCTTCATGCTCGCGACTATCCAGCAGATCGGTCTGCCTCATCTTACACCAGCTCAGCGGCTTCGGGCAAATCACGCCGTGGCAAGGATCCTGAATATTCGAGAAGGCGAAGTGCTGAGGAGGAAGAAGAGGAAAACAAGAAACAAGTCCGCTTCGACATGGGCCGACAAGAGCACCGTGCCAAAGAACGATCTGAGAATGCCTTGGCCGAAAAGGAAAAGGAGCGTGCCGCAAGTCGAGAAGAAGCACGTCTGCGCGAGCGTTTACAGCGCGAAGAGCAAGACCGTCGACGCGAAGACGAGGCTACCCGGACCCGAACGGAGCGCCCGAAACCCGTCATTAGCAACACCAGTTTCAAGCGCCCGAGTTCACGAAGAGGCTCAATGACCATGACACGCGCAGAACGCGAAGAACAGCAACGCCTTCTCGCCGCCGACCTGGAGCGCATGGACAATGAGCAGCGCGCAGCCGAGATCCGCGACCGAGCTGAGAGAGCCGCTCTACTCAAGCAGCAGCAAGAAGACCCTGCCTATTACAGTACACGTAGTGGCGGCATACCCTCCGGCCTTGCTCGACGCGACCCGCAATCGCGTCGCGGTAGCTTCACATCTAACGTGCGACCTACACCTGGACTTGCTCGCACGACCAGCAATCGCCGTGCAAGCATCGTTCAGCCGAATCCTCCGACGATCAACACGCAAGTCGCACAGGGAAGTTATCAACGCCCACCGAGTGCGCGGACACGTGACGGGCCTCCCATCTCCTTCAATAACTCCAGCGCACGCCCGGTATCTGCGCGCCGCCCATCTTTCTCGTCACAAGACCTGCCTTTCGCACGTGGGTCAGCTGGTAGCCTCGACAATCCGTTCGCACCAGTGTCATCAGCACCCGTGACTTCCGTCCAGGATCCATGGGACGAACGCACCACTCGTGATCCAGCTCCATCTACACAGTCGGACGGTCGCTACTCTACGCAGCGCAGAGAGGATGTGGTTGGTGGCGCGGCGAGACAGGCGTCGAGGGCGATGGGCAGGGTGGCAGGCATGGAGTATAGTGCTTTTGAGACGAGTTCTGAGGATGAGGATGTTAGGACGCATGCGCCGAGTCGGCGGAGACGTTAGGTTTGCTGCTTTTCCTTATTGTTTGTTTGTGTTATACCCTTTGACTCTTTTATAGACAGGAAAGGATAGGCTTTGGTGTTAGTGGTTGGGCTTTTGGGATTATAGACATACCCTTGCTTCGTTGCGCACATATACGTATCATACATTGTTATTTTCTGGCTATGCTTCACTTCACACCAGTAAGTATCACCATGAACTCTCCAAACAACAATTCTCAGCGCCTCGTCAATACAAATACGCCTGCACATACAAACCCACTAAGCCCATCTCAATCCAACTACTCAAATCCATCGCCCCACTCCTTCGTTCAACTCCTCACTCTATCACTGCGTACTCGCTCCTCCCTCTCCATAATCATACCCCGACTTTTGACTAGCATCCACCTCTGGATCCAGCGCCTCGCCTTTATCATCCACCCTTTGTTGCGCCGTCGCACTACTATCCGAAATACTAGTCATCCAGTCTTCCTCCTCGTCAGTGATGCGCGTGTCCATAGGCTGCTTGGTCTTAACGGGCGTGAGTCCGGAGAATGAGTCCAACGTGACTGGCTTACGGGGTGACTGAGCGAGTTGAAGATGTTTAGTGAACTCTGGTGAGCTACTCGTCGGCCCATCATCGTTTACCCTCTGACTGGGACTCGTACTAGGCCACACAAGCCCCAACTCCCTTATAACTCCATCCAATAGCTCCTCTTTCGCCTCCTTTTCCGAATCCTGCTCAATCAGCGGTTCCAGCTCACTTGCGAGGAGCTTTAAGATAGTGTGTAGGCGTTGTTGCTCGGATAGTATGCGTAGGGGGAAGGTGTTGGCGGAGAGGGTTTGGCGGAGGGCGGCGTAGAGTTTTGTGAGGTTGTTGGGGTAGGGGGACATGCTGGTGATGCCGATGTGGTGGATACATTTTGTAGAGAATGAGGATTGGGTTTTGTATGACGGCGAGGGGTCAGATGGGGTTGGAGGCTTGGTGTTTGTGGGATGAGGGATGATAGGTATCATACAGTCACGCGCCTTCTATATACAGCTAGCACCCCTGCCAGTGTGTTTCAGCGTTTCAACATAGTGAAGGAGAGCACTCTACTAGCGCCATCCAACCCTAAACAAACACACCCCATTTTTGAACCTCCCCTTCCCACACACACAAACTCCCGCCCACACACGCACCACAAACACAAGCCTCCAAAAGCCCAAACATCTCCTTCCGGCGTCTACAACACCGCCACCATGCCATCTGCCGCCGACCTCGCGTATGCGGCGGGCTTCGAGAAGAGGTTCCGCGCTCTTCTGCAGGAGATCGTGGAGGGTGCAAGTCCCTCCAGCGCCCAGGCTCCCAGTGAGGAGGTACGTTTGATAGTGTGGGCTTGAGGTAAACAGTGTGCTGACGATTGCGTTAAGAGCGTAAGTTGCGCGAGTGGAAGAAGAGGGAGAGGAGGAGGGCGCTGCTGGTGAGAAGTTTGGTGGTGGTGGGGCCCGCTGTCTGCGACGAGCCATTTTGGCTTCACAGCAGCTTTGAGCGCCTGTTTTGGTGCTCACACAGTGAAGTATACCGCTGCGTGCGCTTCTTAGCATAGGCGTGGTCTTGCGCCTCGACAGGGCAATACAAGGTCTTGTTTCGTCTTCATTATTGTGTACATGATTGAGTGAGTGATTGTGATTGTGATTCACAGTGATTATTCGCCCTTGTCTAATGCCATTCGCTTTTCTTCCTTGACCCAAAGGATCTATGAATTCTCTCCCTCAGCCAGTACATCTACCGTTCAATAGCCCGGAGCCATTTCTCGACGCTCAGCCCCGTATCTGGTTCCCAAACCAGTGGACGCTCTCCAAGCACCATGTCGTAAGGCAGCATATCCGAGTAGTCCTCTAGATTATGATACATCACGTTCTCCGTGCCCTTGAAGTAGATGCCGCGTGGTTATTCCTTTCCAGCCCCAAGCTTATGGATTTCCACGCACCCGTCATCTTCGCGGTCGCGGGCGCGTCCCGAGCCATCGCCCGCCAGAAGGTCATGCTTACATGCATTGGATGTCATGATGAGCGTGTGCAGCTACTCGGACCAAAGTATGAGGAGAAGCAGCAGCCGTGCTGTCGGTCGGTGTGTTTGAGTGCGAAGAATCGTACGTCGGCGAATTCGGTGCGGAGGGTGTAGTGCCATTCAGAGAGCGAGTAAACGGGGCGGAGCATTACATTTTCGACCTTTCAGATCTGGCTGGTCTCTTGTAGATGTCAATAATTGCTAGTAGCTGGTGGGAAGAGGCTACTCGTACCGTATAAAAGCTCCGTCTCCAGCGGCTCGGGGAGCATGAGCAACGTATTGTGGCACTGCTCGTCTGTGTGCTGTACCTGCCCGAGAAACTCTTGCGCATGCCTTCGTAGTCGCTGTGAGTGTGGGTGGTCGTTTTCGCCATCAATTTGCCAACGAAATACGCCCGGTGGATGCCACACCTTCGTCTTGACCCATGGCACGCTCGAGTCGTAGAAAATAGTGTAGTTTTTGTATGAGGGCGAACACTGCCCGCCGTCAGTTTGGTCCGAGAGGGTCTTGCGAAGAAGCGCCATCCAAAAGGTGTAAAGCTCTAGCGTCCTTTTGTGCAAACGACGTAGAGGGGGATCAGTCACAAGTCGAATCTCGCACAACGAATATATGGTATTTACGTCGAATGTGATCTTCTCACTCAGTCAGAGGATGCATTTCATTAGAGCAATGGTGCCAACAATGTTGTTGGCTTCGATGGTGTCTTGGTGTTTCTTTTGAGATGCAGTTGCGTTCTGACTCATCAGTGTGGAAGCGCGCGAATTCTGTCAATTAAAGTCTAACAAGCGCTCATATCGGCATTTTGTGTCACAACCGATCAGTTCTTTGGCCTCCAAGAACTTTCTGGTGGCTGTTTTGTTGGGCTCATGCTTTCCGAGGCGCGCGTTGTAGCGTTCAGTGCGACTGATGCACCACATCTTACTTGCGACCTCGAATAGCAACCTATTGCGTCGGAAGTGTGTTTTGGGACTTCAAATTTTTATGATTGTACGTATAGGCTAGCAGGAGTTCCCTTCGCCTGATTTTGAGGGCGCGAGAGTGTAGTATGAGGAGGAGCGGGAGGAACACAATGGTAGCCATGGTGTCCTAAACGACGCAAAAAGCTACCGTGGATAAACAGCACATACTGAGAGAGATACGCAATTGATTGATCTATGTATGCAGTTGCCATCTCTACGCGTAGTGTAAAAGTTCGCAAGTTTAAGATGGCGAGCAGAAGGTGAAGGAGAGTAACTGTGTAGTCAATGCGCACACAATCCCGCACTGCCGTCCTCACAAAACCTCGAATTTGCTCTGCTTCCTCTTCCCTCTCCAGCGGCTTGATCTCCTACCGAGCGAGATCCCTGCCACGATGTCTATCTATGGCAAGATCGATGCGCACACCATCCTCGAAGCAATCAACCCTCGCGTCTGCATCCATTGCACCAACCCCAAGCCCAATTCGGCCATCAAAACCTTCTGCCCCAACTGCACCACCCGCATACTCTCCGACACACCCCTCTCCCTCCTGTACGGCGCCGTCCTCCCGCTGTACGCGTTCTGCATAGCGTTCTTGAAAAAGACGCTATCCAGACGCTTCACAATTGTCGAACGCCGCTCTTTTAGCTTCGAAAAGGGAACCCCGGGCTGGAAAGAAACTCTGCCGGTGCCGCACGACGATGTGCTTGAATGGGAACGAAACGGTGCAGAGGGCTGGATGAGGCTGGATCAACCCGCGCAAGAGCTGCTGGAACAAGTGCTCTTGACAGACATGCAGTCTGGTGACGCTATCTTGTTGATGGCAGAATTGATGCGAGTCCATCTTCTCGACGACCGTGAGTGTTCACCTAATGCAACCAATCGCACTAGAACCACAGAATTGACTTCGAATAGCAAAGGTACCCGTCACCTGGAATTAAGAGATCTACTTCAAGCCCTTGCACCCGACTTGCACCGGCCACTGGACCTTCAACGTACACCTGAAGGACAAACGCCAAGTCGACGTCAGCTTCATGGATCGACAATTGGGGTGGGTGCCAATTTTCGTTCCGGCGGGATTGTACGTTCGGCAGCGCGTGAAGAGCGTCAGACTCATTCGGGATTTGGGTTGGCACCGCGGTGAGTGCTGGCGGCACTACCACGCATACCTCCAGGGCGTGCCGGCCCTACCGTTCCACAGGATGCTGGAAGATAGGCCAGACGGGTGGATGCCGGCTGGAGCTCGGATGAAGAGAGGGAACGCGCTGCGTACGCGTGAAGATGGCGATCCGAGAGGAGGATGCAGGAGTACTTTCGGGAATGGCAAGAGACATCTGGAGTAAAGATGTAACGGCCAGGAGGAGAGCAGACCATCACAAAAGCTAGATAGCCACCGGATACATCCCTGAGGTATACCGCGACACCTCATAAGCCATCGAGTAGAATGTAACGTGAATTATTTGAAGTGCTTCAAATCTAGCTATGTACACGTGGAGATAGTATTCAAGATTACAATTAAAGCCGGGACCAGACATCCCAACCCAGACAAGAAGAAAGAGAAACATTATGGGTTACTCCAAACACCATTTACCCTATCCCATGTATGCTGCCAACAAACGCCAGGGCATGCTATGTAGAAGAGAAGAGAGAGACACTAGACCTAGTACAGCTAGGACAAATCCATAGGCTCTGCGGCATTACTGCCCACAGATGCACGAGGAGCCGAAGGAGGACCCGACGGAGTACGCGACACCGCAGGTGGAATGGAGTTGCCTGGAGAGTACATGCTCATACCAGGCGGAAGAGGACGACTAGCGACGTTGATACCAGAGTTGAGCACCGGGCTATTCGGGCCGCGAACTTGGGGAGATGCCATGTACCCCATCTGCGGCGATGAGTAAACCGACGTAGCATGCATCGGCGGGTTCATGACGGATATAGAGCGACGCGGCTTGCTCTTACCGCTGACGCGGGGCCTAGGACCAGGGTAGCAGGCATTGCGAACACGGGCCTGGAATTCGGCGGCGAAGTTATCGTAGGGCTTCTTGAGTTCGGACGTGCCCCAGCCCATCTTGTTCTTCATGCACTCGGCCTTGCGGTGGGAGATGGTAGAGCCCTCGATACGGATGCCGTTGTTCTCGAAGCGCTTGCAGCAGTCGGAGCGGGGCATGATGAGCAGGACGACAAGGAGGCTGACGTTATCGTTGTCGAGGAGGTGAGGGGCGAAGTCGCAAACGTCGCACGCGAACTTGCGGTATCTCTCAAGCTCGGCCTGGTCGTGGCAATTGATGAAGCGCTCTGCCATGCTGAAGGGACGGACCATGTCGCGGCAGATATGGTTTTGCAGGACATTGGCGACGGAGCTGACGGAGACGGGGTAGATGTTTTCGCGGTCGATCCTGTTGGTGGCGGTGGAGGAGACTGTGCCGGCGATGTAGATGATTTCGATCTCGTCGTAAGGGCCACGTGGAAGCTTGAGATCCTTGACGTTTCTTTTGGGGTCCTTCTCGGCTTCCTCGACGGCCTTCTTGTACTTGATAGCCGCATCACGAGCGGCCTTGACCGCGTCACGTGGGGTCAGTAGACCGTGCTCGGCGGCGAGGGCCATGGTGTCTTTGTTCATTTCAAATTTGGACAGCTTGCGCTCGACGTCGGGAGCGCGGATCCAGTCTTCTGACCAGGGCTCCTCAGCGAGCACCTTGTAAAAGACCTTGGTGAGAGCCTGAAGCTTGACCTCGTGGTCGGAAAGGCGGCGGGGACCAAAGTACTCTTCATCGGTCTCGGAGTAGGCCGTCTCGATGAAAGTCTTGCGGTCTTTTTGGGTGAGAGGGCCGCGCTTTGGATCGTCTCTGTACTGCTGAATGATATGCATGAACTTGGCGTGGAAAATATCATCGAAGTTTTTGCGAGCGGGAGGAGCAGCTTTGCATGGTCAGAATGGATCAGAAGAGGTGAAGTCGCGATGAAAAGCTTACGAGTCGGTGTGGGGGTATTAATTTGAGGGGTGGGTGAGGGACCCGCGCCCTGGTTGATCTGCGCAGGTGCCATTCCGAATTCGCGTACAGCGACTTGATATGCCGATCCTGAAACTTTGGATTCGAGCTGCAGGACGCGATATCGAGGTCGCAAGGTGTCGGTATCGATGAATTGTGATGAGATTGCGCAGTCTTGTTCGTGGGAAATCGGAGCGCGGGGTGGTTGGGAGCTTGGAGGTCGCGGTGTAGGAAAATCATTCACGCGAAATGGGCTAGCTCTCGGCTAGTTGGCTCTTGGCGGGATTGGACGATCACGTGCGCTAGCGTGGAACTGAGCGTGAACGTCATAGCTTTGCAGGCATCACAACACTTCGAGAAACGACACATTTCCATCTAAGCTTCGCTGCAGTCGCATGCTAGGTCTAATAGTATGTTGAGATTGTGTCAACCTCGTGATGTATTGCGTGTCATCTGTAGCTACACGACCCCTTATTGATCCGAATCCGTCCACGGATTAAGAGGCCAGACATGCTACACCCAGCCCAAGTTCATCTTTAGACCAGAAGAAATGGATTCTAGGCAGAAACATGGAAGGATTCCGATGAGGATCCAGCGCACAAGCCGCAGCCATCACACCAACCCCACCCATCAGCACCATAGGGACAATGCGGATTCTCATCGTCCGGCTCCGCACGACGCTGAGCTAGATCCCTGTATCCGTTCTCATCGTACTCGACGCAGAGCCTGACATAGTCCTCGTTGGCGCGTTCGAAGTTCCTCCGGAGGACGTCGCGGCTGCGCTCCAGCTCACGAAAGGCGATGTCGTGCTGCTTGTACTTGGCGGTGTGCTTGCACTCGAGCTCGTGCAGTTTGCGACGGTACTCTTCTTGCGAGCCGCCCTTTTCGAGATCGGGCGAGAGGTGGCGATCGTGACGGGTCGCCTTCTTGGTGGCGGACACCATGCCGATGGCGATGATGAAGAAGGCGAGGAGAAGCGCCGATCCGAAGCGATCAACGCAGCCAGACTAGAGGTAAGAAGTCAGTCAAGGAAGACAATTTGCGGAACTGCGAGTAGTGTAATCTGATGGAATGAGGCGAGACTTACGATGGCGAGCATGGCGAGCATGATGCCGTATTGGCAGGAGCACAGGAGGTAGGCGAAGAGGGAGGTGCCGCTTGGAGTCATCCTTGCCGTGATCTATGCGTGGTGGGGAACGAGAATTGCGTTGTGCAGACGAGGTTTTATGTGCCCTTAGCATTTGGCGCCCACGTGATCGTCGAGCGGTATACTCACCCGGCACCGACATCAGTATTCTACCAGCACGCCCTCTAAACACCACCAAAAGCCACCCTTTAAGCACGCAAACAAGCATCGAGCCACTCCCGCCTCGACCAAAGCACCCACACCCTCACAGTAAATCCGCACCGATATCCTCCCCGCGCCTCCACCACACACACCAGCAGCGCCGCCAACGGCATGGACGAGATCATTCTCGGCCCCTTGTGGGCCTTCATCTTGTTCTTCGTCGCCGCCGTCTTCCTCTGGGCAAAGAATGAGAGGTACCAACACGGCAGAACCGTGCGTCGGTGGCAGGAGGTACACGGCGTCGACGACGACGAGCTAGATGAGATCTTGGAGATGCAAGAGGACGACATGGCAGTCGAGCTGCTAGAGTGGCGGGAGGAGGGTGACGCGTGGAGAGGATAATGATGGTACAGGACGCCGAAGAGATGGAGAAGGGAGAGCATGGAGCTTGGCAGTAGGCTGAGACAAGGAACGTGGCTTGATTGTGCAGCCATGAAGCAGGATAAGAATGACTATGAATACGCTGAAAGCCTAGCAGAGTGCTATATGAACAGTTTCGATCCGTGGTACTTCACCTTCTCGCCATACGCCTTCGAAGATAGAGACAAGTCGCGCTTTGGGAAGCCCTTCAGCGACTTCGCATACGTAGCCACAGAGTACGCAATGAGCTAGGAACGTCAGTACACACTCCGAAGTCATCGAAGTCTCAAAGCTTACCTTGGTGCTTGTCACAAAAGACGTGACATTCACATTGCTCACATCGTCGCAGAGCTGGTGATAGCAGTGATCATACCATTCGCCCGCCTCACCGCCGAACATCTCCACCTCTTTCTTCGTCTTCAAGCCCTCCGCACCCGTCGCAATACCCCCACCCGGAATGCCGTTGCGAATAAACCCGTCGTAGTCGCTACGGCCGTCGAATGGGATGAACGTGTAGTTCAAGCCCTGGTCCTTGTACCATTGAACATACAAGTCGCGCAACTCCTCGGAGCCCTTGGGATTCAGCGCATTCGTGGCATTGTAGATCTGGTACGCGAAGTTCGGGCTCGCCATCATGTCGTAGTCCATGAACATGCGGATTTTCACGTTTTCTTCGTCAGAAAGAGATGCGACGTAGAAGTCTGAACCGAGTAAACCTTCCTCCTCACCAGCCCACCATGCAAAGCGCACGCAGTTGCTGACGTTGAACTTGGTGAGCTGGGTAGCTACTTCGATGAGCGAGATGGTGCCTGAGCCGTCATCGTTGATGCCAGGACCTTCGGCGACGCTGTCGCTGTGAGCGCCGAGCATGACGCAGTTCTCGGGATCGCCTTCGGTGGTTTGCGCGACGATGTTATTGGTGTTGATGGTGTTGACTTCGGCGTCCATGTAGGCGATGGCAGAGACAGCCTTCTCTTTCCTGAGCTGGGCGATGATGGGCTCGGCTTCGTCGCCTGAGATGCCGAAAGTGGCGACATGGTACGGCGAGGGGGCTCCTAGAGTACCTTGGACACCGTCGCTCTCGGTGTTGTACACAACGGCGGCAATTGCGCCCTTGAGTCCGGCATTCTCAGACTTGGTGCCGAAGGGGCAGATTCCGCGCTTAATGAGCGCGATGTTACCCTTTACAGAGTCCGGGAAGTCGGTTGACTGGCAGCCCGAGTTCTCGACGAGAGCAAGGTGACCATGCACGGGTTCCTTATCCTTCGTTGGTGGAGTCAAGCCCATGGGTGCCCTAGATATTGCTAATCAATATAGGGTAGAAAGACCTGATAATTATAACCTACGCAGACTTCGAGACCTTGTCGCCAAGGACCAGTTGCGACTCATAGATATGGCCGGACACAGCTGGGAATGACTGGTTTGAGATGGTATAGTAATCTCCAAGCTTCAAGATTTCTCCATAGATGTAAGACAGAGTTCCGGTATGGCCTTCAAGGTAATTTAGTAACATGGAAGCTATCCAGGACACATAGAAAGGCATACCAGCACTCCCGATGACTCTCGTAGGATGGTTGAATTCATCCTCTCCAAGCTTCGCAATCTCATACAGCTTCTTCGCACGTACCATCAACCTGTCTTCGGTGATGAGGTCCTGAAGCTCAGTCGAATTGACCATGGGTTTGCTGCCACCAGGATGATCGAGCGGCGTCTGCAGCAGGGGAATTTGAAGCGCTGCTGCGCCAGTGAGGGCTGCGCATAATGCGAAGCCTGATGAAAAGACCATGACTGAGATGCGGGAGATGAGGTAACGTGGAGTTGAGATGGTTGAGGAGTGTTGTTTGAAGGCAACTGTTTAGGTGGCCAGCGCCAGCCACCGCCGAGGCTTGCACGCGCCGTGCGGCGATAACGCCAATCCACGTGTCGCGGTCTGCTGATACGACCCGTGTGCATTTTGGTGCCTGAGAAAGATGGAAGAGGGTTTCTGGTGGGTGCATTGAGTTGAGGTTTGTACTGATGTGCTTGTCACACCTGCTGTTCTGGTGAAGCCAGGCACTCGGGGAAGGTGCGATCGTGAAATCTGGACACTTCGTACGCTGCCACTTCCAGCGCATCACACCAACATCACTGTCTTCATCGCTTTCACCGTAATTCCGGACGGCGTTCTACATCACATTTCGCGACATCGTTCGTCGTAGTTGCATCGATCGCGTTGCACAGATGAGCGACGGTGGTGCTCTCAACGCAGCTTCGAGCTACTCTGGAGTAGTTGAGACCGGTGTACTCTGCACATCGCGAGGCGTCATTATCGACATGATAGTGTATCTTGAAGGTGCTCACGATGCAACCACCACGAAGACAAGCCTCGCGATTCGCAGCTCGATCGTCGCCTAGGAGAGATTGCGGAGAGATGGCCTCAGGCGGAATCGGGCCGTTGTGACATCACCGTGCTTAAACTTGACTCCTGTGCAGCCAAGGAGTGTTAAGCCTCAGCAAGATGCGTGACGTGTCTTGTCTGGCAGAACAAGCTCCATCTCTGGTCCCTGAATCTAGAAAACAGGTCCAATTATGCGCGAATCAAGACTGCGCCGTCTTACATTTGGCGCAACATTGGGCCACAAATGGGCGGCTGGCGAATTAGATGAAGCACTTACCAGCGTGCACGTTCTCCTATCCTGCACCTCGAATAACAAGATTTCCAAGGACAACACCAGTAGTCGCCATGACGCCGCCGGTCTAGAGTGAGCCTCCCGCTCGCAGAACTTAGTTCCAGGCATATCCCTCTCCTCTCCTTCAAGTTTGGTCTGTTGGTCACTTCACGTCTTCAATAATCGTTGCCGGCGTGTCTAGCCCAACGTGAAACACCAAACGCCCACCCACAGCCAGCAGCCAATGCCTATATAGCCACTACTTGACCGCCGCCCACGATTCTCCAGAGTTCAATCCCTTCGAAAACAGCAGACATGGCCCACCATTCACGAACTTCGCGCGATCACCGCCGCTCCCGAGAGTACGCCAACTCGTCGTCGCGCGAGTACACGACCGAGAAGACGCGCACATCGCGAGACAGACGCCAGTCGCTGCCTCAGTACAACCACAACGGACATGAAGTCACCAAGGGTCTGCACCCGGACGGTGAGAGTGGCAGGAGAGGCTTCAACCCCATGAAGTTCCTCTTCATCTGCGGCAGGAGCAGCAACAAGTTGTCCATGTGGACGAACTTGCTGTGGCCCCTGGTACCGATTGCAATTGCATTCGTATGTCATAGCTATCCTTTGTGGTCGAACAGAGACTGACTGTGCTGTAGCACTTCGCTAAGCCAAAGTGGCATCTTCCAATCTTCGTCACGAGCTACATCGCTATGCTGCCCGCTGCCAACTTGCTTGGTTTCGCTGGCCAGGAACTGTCTCGCAAGATCAAGCACAAGGCATTTGCTATGATTCTCGAGACCACTTTCGGTTCGGTCGTCGAGATCATCTTGTTCATGGTGCTGCTGAAGGGCGGTGAGCGCAACGTACCCGTCATTCAGGCTGCTGTCATCGGTTCCATTCTCGCCAACATCTTGCTGTGTCTTGGCTTTTGCTTTATTGCTGGTGGTCTCAAGAACAAAGTTCAAGAGTTTCACTCGGCGGTCTCCGAATCTGCCAACGGTCTGCTACTCGTTGCAGCAAGTAAGTAACATCATCTATTGAAATGAGCGCTTTGCTGACCCAGATAGTGGCTCTCATTCTGCCTGCAACCTTCTATAAATACCTCAACGGCAACAATACCGACTACGATCTCCAGGGTGACGCATATCTAATCACCAACAACACGTACCGTATATCTCGTGGGGTTGCCATAATTTCGCTCATCGGCTACTGCATCTACATCTACTATCAAACCGTCTCACACGATGGACTTCTTCACGAGATCTTCGAGGCCGATGACCACAAGGACAAAGACCGCCACGAGGAGCTCGCAGCACCAAAGCTTACCCTCACCGAAGTCATTGTTGCGTTGCTCATTGCGTTGGCCTGCGTTTCTTTGATTGCCATCTTCCTCGTCGAGCAGATTCCATACATGGTAGAGGAGCGTGGCGTCAGCGACGCATTCGTTGGTCTCATCCTGATTCCACTTGTCGAGAAGATTGCTGGTAAGCTCTAGAACTCCCGAACCTCAAGGCTTCTTACTAACACTAACCAAGAACACCTCATGGCCATCGACGAAGCCTACGACAACCAGATCAACATGGCCATGGCACACGTCATGGGCGCATCCATCCAGACTGCCCTTCTGAACGCGCCACTTACCGTGCTCGTCGGCTGGGGCATCCGCGTCCACGGCAAGCCCGTCAACATGAACTACGGCTTCGCTATCTTCGATGCCGTGGCGCTCGTCCTCGCGGTCCTGGTCGTGGGGTCGTTCCTGCGTGATGGCAAGTCGAACTACCTTGAGGGCGTACTGTGCGTGATGACATACGCCATCGTTGCTATTTGTGCTTTCTACTTCCCGAACCCTATCCACGGAGAAGGTGGCCACTAAGGCGGAGTCTGCCTCGGTAAAGAGGGCGAGGACTGGCGTTTTCAGGCGCAGGAATCATTGCCGATGAGTTTGGTGATTGGAAAAATGACTTACGATCTGCTGCTTTCCAGTTTGGGCGGCATCTGCGTAGCGAGGAGCTGGTGTGCATTTCTTAGCCAGCGATGTCTTTTAAGGGTGTTTAATTAGCGCGCGAGATACCAAATCAAAACTCTTAATCTTTCACGATCATTCAACATGCATGTTCGTGTTCGTCTCGTATCCGAGAATCACTCACCAAAACGCAATCTGGCGCTAATCCCATCACGCCTCTAGCGGCCGCACGAGCCACCCACCGTAAGCGAAATATTCCCCAGCGCACGACATCTCCAAATCTCCAGCGCCGACTCGACTAACCACCCCGACAACCAGCCCACGCCCTCACGACTCTCCCTCACATCACATCACAGTCGCCATCATGGGTCGCGTTCGAACAAAGACAGTCAAGAAGTCCGCCAAGGTCATCATCGAGCGCTACTACCCCAAGCTGTCGCTCGACTTCGAGACCAACAAGAGGATCTGCGATGAGGTGAGGACGCGATGCAATGCGCAGTAATGCAGTAGCATGAGCGCGCAATGCTAACCATCTCGATAGATTGCCATTATCGCCTCAAAGCGCCTCCGCAACAAGATCGCCGGCTACACCACACACTTGATGAAGCGTATCCAGCGCGGCCCCGTCCGCGGTATCTCCTTCAAGCTTCAGGAAGAGGAGCGTGAGCGCAAGGATCAATACGTCCCCGAGATCTCCGCCCTCGACTTCTCCCAGAACAGCGAGTCTGGCGCGCTCGACGTAGACCAGGAGACCAAGGACCTGCTCAAGAGCCTCGGCGTACGTTGCCCTCATCCCCTCTACCTCACCATAATACAATGTTGCTAACATCGCCTCCCAGTTCGACTCCATCCCCACCAACGTCATCCCCGTCTCGCAGCAGACCATCGTCGAGCGCCCCCGCCGCTTCAACGACCGCCCGGCCCGCACCTAAGCACTGCGCTTTCCCGGTCCTGTTCCTTTCGATTCTGGTGTCTGGGAAAATGGTTTCTGCCACACACGTATGGCATGGTTTCACGGCTACATATGACGGCGGCATGACGACTAGGAGTCAATGAACAAGGTTCCTTCCCCACTAGGTGTCGCTGAGTCCTAGTGCCGAGAGGCGCGAGGACGATGCTTGATTGCCATTTCCCCCTTTCCTTGTGCAAGTGTGATGGTGTGGTGATGTTGCAATGATGGACGGGGAAGAGGAAGCGAGTGCGTAGCTGTTGCCGGAGAGATGCCATGTCTTTCGGCTGGAAGGTAGGGTGTGATGGATGTTGCCTTGGGCCTGTACTAACACCAGAGTGCGCCGTTGCAGATCCTGCGCATCACCCACAACTTCTCAACTCACATCGTCGCTTGCGCCACTACTCGAATTTCCGTTTTGTTCTTGTGGTGCGGCGCGCACCAGGTTCTGACTCTAAATCTTGAACGTCGCAATGCCAACTACGACAAGCACGTCGCCAACTAAACTCAATGGTATCACAGGCCGGTTCGATGCTCAAGTTCCTTTCTCGAGATTCTGGCGTGTAGGAATCTCCTGACCAGTCACGCTCCTAGTCAACATCATGTTGTGATGTCTCATTGAGTATCATGAGCACTTTGCGAATTCAGTTTGCGGTGCTGCGGACCGGCGACATTGTTAGAATTGTCGAGTGGGAACGTACTTAGTATGGTTGGTAGATTTCAGCGTTCTCATACTTCAGTCTACAATCTCAATTACGTCCATTTCATCTAGTTCATTCATCTTTCTTTCTCAATTCACTCGCGTCGGTGTTGCTGTGCCTCAAGCCGAATGCATTGACCTACGTTCATCGTAGCGCAAGTCCCTATGTTGCCTTTACACTTCGTCATGCCGTCTCAGCCTGTGCCATCTTTCTCATTCCATCTACGCCCAATTCTATTTCCACACCTCATACCCATAACAGTACAAAGCCAATGATGAGCAGGTCCATGTCAAGCAGGAGCTTCTCGACGCTCGCAAAACTTTGTCATCTTCCAAAGACGCATGTAGATTTCTGTTGTATACGCCAGCACGCAGGTTGTTCCGTCTTTGACGCTGAGAACATGGTGGTATTCCCTCTTTGAGGTGTTCTGGCCTGCTTCCTTGTTGTGCTTTGGTGGGCGTGGAGGTACGGTTTTGGCTTGTGTTGCGTTGATCGAGGAACTCAGTTCAGCCCTCATATTTCTCTCTCACCAGATTCCCTCAGAGTCTACCAATCATCCCACCATGGCGCCCGAATCCATCCTCGACCGCAATAGCCAGCTCTATACGACAAGATCATATGCTGAAAGGCATGGTGCGCAGGGTATGCGTATGGAAGTTTCATTGCGGCAACTAAAGGACTGGTAGGACTTAAAGGAGCCTGATTGCTAGAGGTGGCTGCATGCTCATCGTAGCTTAGTCGCGAAAGGTTGGTGATGTAGGCATGGCTTTTGGGTTTGGACGCTGGTACCTGGATCGACTCATTCGTGCCCGAGGTTCTACACGAGTCCTGAAGGACTTGGAAGATCGTGAAGTAAGTCTCAAAGCTGTCTGGGTGATGGTGGTATCTTCTTGCGCACTGCGTGGATCACTGGATTCAAGAGCATCGTTTACTTTTCTGCTATTTCCTTCGCTGTTCTCGTCAATCTCCTGCTCTATCTGTCTAATGGAACTTCTCTCATACTATGCTTACTTGCGAAAGTGCTATCCGTCGTAGCCACGGTTTCCAAGGAATCCGGAACAAGAAACGATAGTGTCTCATGACGTCATTAACTTCCTATCTTACTGATCCTTGTGACCGTTTAAAGATGTTGCGTACGTTTAAGCACAAGGGTGGGTTCGTGCAACGTTCTATATCAAGTCCATAGCCCGTTAGATTCTTCCGACATATGTCATCCCATTGTCCTCCTTTTGGAGAGACTG
>Ga0265797_10005335_pt1 | contig 18809 bp, 17 predicted proteins | sample P2T30metagenome_FD_192433 | JGI IMG/M metagenome (GOLD analysis project Ga0265797, IMG submission 192433) | Plant litter microbial communities from East Loma Ridge, Irvine, California - P2 T30 | ecosystem: Environmental > Terrestrial > Plant litter > Unclassified | place: USA: California... | reverse complement strand
TTCAACGGTTTCTCTTTCTGGATGATCGGCAACAGTGTCTCCAAGCAGCAAGAAGTCCTCTTCGCCGTCTTCAACTTCATCTTCGTCGCACCCGGTGTCATCGCGCAACTGCAGCCTCTCTTCCTCGAGCGTCGCGACATCTACGAGACGCGCGAAAAGAAGAGCAAGATGTACCACTGGTTCCCCTTCACGACTGGCCTCATCGTCTCCGAGGTTCCTTACCTCATTGTCTGCGCCGTCTTCTACTTCTTGCCATTCTACTACACCGTCGGCTTCCCTAGTGGTTCGGACAAGGCTGGCGCTGTCTTCTTCGTCATGCTGGTGTACGAGTTCATCTACACCGGTATCGGCCAGTTCGTTGCTGCGCCGGCTCCTAATGCTGTCTTCGCCGCGCTCATCAACCCTCTTCTTATTGGAACACTTGTTTCATTCTGTGGTGTTCTTGTTCCTTACGCGCAGATCCAGGAATTCTGGAGATATTGGCTCTACTGGCTCAACCCCTTCAACTACCTCATGGGTGCTCTGTTGACCTTTGTCGATTTCGATCGCGAGATCAAGTGCAAGGAGTCGGAGTTCGCCATCTTCAACCCTCCCCAAGGACAGTCTTGCGGTGAGTACTTGGCACCGTACCTCGCGGGCCCGGGTGCAAGGAACAACCTCATCAACCCGGATGCTTTCGATGAGTGCCGCGTGTGCCAGTACAGCCGAGGCAGCGACTACCTCTTCACCCTCAACATTCTCGACTACTACTACGGCTGGAGAGACGCAGCAATCTGCGTGCTCTTTGCTCTTTCAAGTTATGCGCTTGTCTACGCCTTGATGAAGGTGCGGACGAAGGCATCGAAGAAGGCGGAGTAGAGTCTTCACTGTCTTCTCTTCGACATTTTTTCTTCTTTCTTCAATATCCCATTTTGCATTTAACGGCCGACATAGACTCGCTACAATAGACATGAATACTGTATAATAGATACAAAATCCACATTTTTGCATTGATTAAGATCATCCAGCTTGTGAACTGCTCCATTTGAAGCATGATACAGCACTGACTCGATAAGCCTGTTGTCCGATCGCTGTCGATCATCTAATGGGGTAAAGTTAACGGCTTCCAAGGTTCCGGATGCGTGCCCGCGTGGAGCACGATGGGGAGCCGCCCCCAACGGTATCCTTGGCATTAGTATCAAGTACACTCTCCAACACATCTCGTTCGCTCTACTGTACCACAGACTTCGGCACATCCAACAAATAGACATTCAGCCAAAATGCCAAGCTCCAGCATCAGCCTCTTGTCAATCTTGCTTTTGTCGATCGCAGTGCTTTCTTTGGCACAGACAGGACCCCAAGCAGCTCTGATACCAGCTTGTGTTGTATGTTTGAGATCGTTCCAACCCGATGAAGCATTTAGACGACCACTGACCGTGAGCAGAAAAGCTGTGACCCTGCAGCAATCGCTTCTGTCAACTGCACGAATGAAGACCAATACTGTCACTGCGTCCGCCAGGATGGCATTTTGAGCAACATCTCGGCCTGCGCGAACGTTGAGTGCGATGGTCCGAGTCGGGATATCTATGGTCTGTGACCGAATCATATCTTTGTTATCATAGTGAGATCGTGGCTGATATTCGAAATAGTCTTCACGACTCTTTTCGGGGAAGTCTGCCAGAAGTTCAACATCAGTGTGCCTGTGCTTGGGAGCAATGGCTCTGCGAACGGCACTAACGTGACAGCTGCGACTCCACCTCAGCCTTCCACAGAACCTTCCACCGGGATGGCGGGTAGAACGCATATCGAGGGGTATCTATTGTGGTCGTTCAGCGGCATTCTGTGCGTCACAGTGTTTGCAATGTTGCTTTGAGAGGCACACCATCAGAAGGGTATGATAGAACTATGTTTGGTCGTATATGAAGGAAACGGTGTTTTGTGATTGATTCGATCACGGTGCCTAATGTGCTGATATTGGCAATTCTTGAAAAGGTCATTCAACGTGATATTTCCTGAAGTATGGACGTTGATGACGCTGCCAGGAGTCATTACGGACTCTATCTTCATGACGTCCTGATATCAAGGTCTTCGGATGATATCGAAACAAGAACAACTAGGAAAGGAAAAGATCGTATGGTGTATGATCGTGGGATGACAAGACCGTCCCTTCTATTAAGTATTTGTACAAGCTGCGTGTATCCTGAGTGTCGTCTCTTCATCAATTGTTCCCTTTCTTCCAATCCATATCTGCCTTCACGCTCTCCTCAGAGCGGTAGACCGACGTCTTGGTATTGATGATCATCGTCTGCGAATGATTACTGCTGGCATCCTCATCGCGCTCCGAATCGGGGTGATCCTCCGGATGCCACGCAGAAGTCAGCGTGCCAAAGCCCTTTCCGTGCTGCACGTCTCCCAGCTCAAGTTCGTCGTTCCGACTCGAACTGCGCTTGTCTCCTCTCTTGTATGATGCCTCAGGCTTTGTTCCTCCGATAGACACGCCCTTGAGATTTGACGCGCCGGTAGATCGGCCTCCAGATGACATGAAGCCCAAGGAGGGGAGGATTTTGCGGAGCAAGGGGCGGAGGACAGCGCAGTTTGCTGCTGTCATGCCAAGACCGACCTCAGTTGAGGACCAGATGGCGACTTCGATGGTCGCGTAAAGGAAGTCCTCTGTGTCATTGAGACCTTTGACATACGGGATTCTGGCGATGGTAGCGGTGGAGGCTCTGAGGAGGTTTGTTAGTAACGAAAATCTGTATCAAGCAGTGTAGGCCATGGTTGATCGCAGGAGAACTTACAATGCGCCTGTAGCGAGAATAAGTACCACCGAAGCCTTCTCCCTACGGCCCATCTGTAAATTCCACACGAGAAAGACGGGAAGAATCGAGAAAGTCCAGTCCGTGATACACGCGATCGCAGAGTAGCCGTAGAAAGTTGCCACGACGACTTGAGGATCCATGCAAGAGCCTTTGGCGTTGGGGTTGCCGACGCGTTCCCAGAAGTACGATGACGGGTAGCATTGGAAGAGGAAAATAAAGAAAAAGAAGAAGCTGTAGATCTGTGTGAGGGCGATGTTGGCGTAGAGAATGTAGCGTTGGGTTCTCATGACGGTAAGGCGCATGAGCATGATGCCGATAGAGGCTTTTATGGCCATATTGCATATGATGAATAGCGGTTCGCAGAGCCACCAATACTGGACATGTTAGCTCGGTCTTCCCAGTCTTGTACTTCGAAATATCAAATACCTTTAATGCGATTGGAAGATCGCTAGCGGGTTTGATGTCAACATGGTGCTGTCCTGTGCCATGAAATACGCCGTTGAGACACAGTGCTGTGAAGACTGTCATACATGCCTGCGCAATCCATTAGTCTCGGTATATCTTGCTAATGTGATAGGAAGAGAGTCCACTGACCCATGAAAACACAGCAAACCTATCATCCCAGCCAAAGGCCTTCTGGATGTACACTCGACAATACACCCGCAAAGCACACGATATCGTGGTCAGGGCAAGAAACAACAGGAACACCGCCATCACCTCATAACCGCGTCCCTCCGGTCCAGCCATGATGATGAATCGGATAAGAGATTAAAAGAAAAGGCTAAACGACAAGGTGACGCGGAGAAAAGTGGCAAGAAAGCGACAAACAACACGCACGTAGTGCCAGTTTCTATACAAACCTTGAGAGTCCCTCTTCAGGGAACGCAAAACTCAGGAGCTTCGCAGCAAGGTTTCCAGAGGATCTCACTAGGGTCTTTCGTAGCGGAGACTGAGAGGACGAGTCAAATCGATCTGTGCGATGTTCCTGCTGCAGTAGGTCCAGGTTCCCCAGCCCTTGTGCCGGTGCGCAAGCGTGTTCGACTTCCGAAGAGGTGTTCCCGGTCGATCGCGAGACAGTGTTTTGCTTGTGAAGATGTCGAGGTCCTGCTTCTCCCTGCTCGCGATGTCCATTTCGTGCGATTCTGATGGACGGATACATCGCATTGACTCTTACGGTACGAGATAGCATACAAACAATCAATTGGAGGCGAGGAAGCTTCGTTAGATACAGTAGACAGACACCGGGTGAGAGAATCATTGTTGTGGAGGATCGTCCAGATGGCGCATCGTCCAAAAGGCGAGACGCACGGGTGATGTGCGGGCAAATCTGCAGATCCGCCGCACGCGCCGCCAACCTTCCTTGTTTTCCAAAACCCTACCTCACCTCCCGAAAATCGCCCTTGGACTAGACAGTGACAGCAGCAGTTCGTTTGTTCCTTCGTTCTTTGCGAACCGAGAATCGACACGAGGGGTGGCGTGTTCCTGGAGAAACCCGCAGGGCTCACTCATCTCCTTTTGACATGTTTGCTTTTTTCCACACTAATTATGGGACTCCCCATGATCGGCACTGACTAGCCAGTCGTCACTTGAAGGCTGTGCTCAAGTCTTCACGGCAGAAGACCCGACTTGCGAGCACGGCACCTGGCTGGACAGGCCGAGAAACACTCGGACGTTTCAGGAAATGCAGAATGCCTGCCTATCGATGTATCGCTGACGCCAACACGCCAACATGCCTCATTGACGCGTTCGCCCATGATACACATCGTACAAGGTGCACCGATGTTGTCGTTCACGCCGAAGTTCTCAGGATATGTAGACGTCTGCCTGTCCCTGACGACCTCACGGCTCATCGAAACGTCCGCCGTGATACATATCGTACAATGTGCACCGTTGTGTGTTGTCGTTCACGCCGAACTCCTCAGCGCCACCGCCACTTCTCTCATTGATTTGTCCTTCACATACGGCGGGACGAAATAATAGAAGACTCCGTGCATGATCGAAGCAGCAAACGGTCCCAGCCAATGAACGTAATGATACTGCATTTCGTTCTTGGCGACCATCAGTCCCATGCATCGTGCCGGATTGAATGCTAATACAATGTCAATCGCTTGCCTCTGAGAGCGCTGGGAGACCCATCTACTCACAAACGCCAGTATACCCAGGTTTCGCCGCCGAAGAAGCCAGCGTCGCGAAGCCGAGAGTTACACCGACAAGTATCGGACTCAGTGCCGGACCAAGGGTTTTGCCTTGACGCGGGTCGAGACCGACGCCAAAAGCGAGGAACATCAGGCCTAGGCCGAACATGTATTCCAATGCGAACAGCTGGCCGGGAGATACTTGAATTGGGTCGACTGTGCAGCCTGGGATGGCGCCCTGCAAAGTAGGTATTCAGTATGATTTGATAGAGGAATGGGGATCAGCGGACTTACCACTGGAAAGTACTGCTCGCCCAGCCCGAGTTTCAACCAATACCCAGCTACAATCGCTCCCAAAGTCTGCGCAACGATGTAAAGGACACTACGGGGAAGCGTGCTCAGCCCGGCAAAGAACGTAGCCATCGTGATGCTGGGATTCAAGTGGCCTCCAGAAGCCGGTGCTGCTGTTACGATGAACAGCGATAGACCCACGAAATTCAACAGCGCGGCGTAAAGACTGATCGCCATCGGAGAGACTTGCAACATCGTGAGTCCCGAAGCTCCAGCGCCGAGTGCAAATACCAGCAGGCAAGTGCCTAGGCCTTCTATTACGGCCATTTTCCAGTTGTCGAGGACGAGGAAGCCTGATGGGTGGAGGGCGTCGCGGAGGGAGTAAAGGGGAGTCTTGGTTTGTTAGTACGCTGCCGGCGCTTTCTTGGAATTATGGGGACGCCGTAGAGGAGAGAACGTACAGCATCAGGCTGGTTCTTTAAGATCTCCCGGTTTTTCTCATCGTCGACGATTTCTTGTTGGAAGCCACCTATGCGACCTGCGAATGGTATTTCTGAGACTGCATTTCGGCGAAGAGGTCGCATGTCGTGGGTCGAAGGGATGGACATTTTCGTGTGGACCGCATGTGATAGCTTTCACGATCTGGAAGGTTAGAGTCATGGTTTCGCATTTTCGTGGGATTGTTGTGGCACGATCCGGGCGCTGTGAGGTGAGATGATCTGTAAGCTGTTACCAATATTGGTGATCGTACTCAAACTTGTGCACATTAGCTGTCTCTTTCCATCTGCTGGGCACTGGCTTCAGCACGCGAAGTATCTCATTGCTTTCGTTGTGATGCAGTACCAGACACCGAACCTCAATACTTGAAGCATGATTACATGTATAGCAGCATATTTACAATGCTTATACAGTCGCCCACTAAAGAGCAAATCATAGCTCTTTCCTACCACCAACCTGCATGCCGCCCATGCTGAAGTCCATCTTGACCTTCTCACCCTTCTTTTCGCCGACCTTCACCTCGCCACTGTTCAGTGTCCACAATGCGACCAGACCTTCACTAGCCATCTTGATCACGCTCGCGCAAGCGATCCACCACATGTTGACGCTCACGCTGCCCAGCGGCGCGCGAGGGAAGCTGAGCAGCCACTCAACGTAGTAAGGTGCCCAGCCTTGCGGGATCCAGAAGAGCGCTTGCTTGGAGAACCAGAATTGGATGACGAAGCGTGCGCCAGAAGTGCCGAGCCATCGGAGGGCAGAGGCGACGCGATCGAAGTTGGTGCGGAAGGACTTGAGGGATTGCGCTGTGGAGTTCAGTCAGTCGAGATGTTCGCGACCTGGAAGCACGCAAATTGTGTTCTTACCATTCTGATCGTACTCAGCCTTCTTCTTGTCGTGCTGGCGGCGCAGCTTGGCCCACTTCGCAAAGTCGTCTTGCGCCGAGGTGTTGGTCATCTCACGGTTGAGCTTGACGACTTCCTTGCGCAAAGTTACGCCTGCAGCAGCTTGCTTGGACTGCGGTGTAGGGAGTTTCGTGTAGAGGAGCCATAGCTATGGAAAGGTTAGACTCTGTCGCATCATGTATGAGATCTGGTGAGTCGTACCAGGTCGTTGATCGGTTGTCCGCCGAAAGTGCTGATCAGATGGAGCGCAAGCTGGATCACGAAGACCACCAGGATGAGGGAAGGCATGGTGGAAGTTCAAATACCACAGTACTGGGGACTGCCTGTGATGGTGTTGTCGTGAGGCTCAAGTATGTCGGTTGACTGTTGACTGGCCTCTGAAATTCAAATGTGACGTCGCTTCCAGATTGATCTGCTGCCCTGATCTCCCCTGCCCCGCGCCTGCTGCTGTGCTTGGAGGCTTGTTTGCTCGATGGCTTGTGAGGGATATTGTTACTGCGCGATTAATCACGAGTCACCCTCTACTGTTACTCTCAAGGTTACTTAAGCACTTCTCCTCCTCTTCCTTTACACATTCACCCGCATGCTTTAAGCCTCGTGGAGCATAAGCAGCTATACGTCGATAGCCAATCATACCCACCAACCACCACAGAAGCTCAAACCCAACCCCTCACCACGCCATTCAACTTCAAATACTCCAGATGTCTCCCAAGCGTGATCCAGAGGTGGGCTGTATCATCCCCGAGCCTGGAAACTGGCCCATCGACCCGCAAACCGACGTAGCGGTCGAGGAAGACCGCCTGTGGATCGACGGTTGCTTCGACTTCTTCCACCATGGCCACGCCGGTGTCATGCTGCAGGCCCGCCGTCTGGGCTCAGCGCTGTTCGTGGGACTGCACTCGGACGAGGAGATCGCGGAGAACAAAGGTCCTACTGTCATGAACCTAGCCGAGCGCACTGCGGCTGTCAACGCCTGCAGATTCAGCTCTCTGTGTGTCCCGTATGCGCCATACGTGACCAGTCTGCCTTGGATCAGCCACTACGGATGTAAGTATGTTGTGCACGGTGACGATATCACCAGCGATGCCGACGGCAACGACTGCTATCGCTTTGTCAAGAAGGCTGGACGTATGAAGATTGTGAAGAGGACACCGGGCATCAGCACCACGGACTTGGTTGGCCGCATGTTGCTCTGCACCAAGAGCCACTTCATTAAGAGCTTGTCTGATACGATCGCGGGCAAGGAGGGAAGAGGCAGCGAGGATGAGCGCAAAGCATATGGCCAGGCAGTACAGACACGGATACAGGAGTACGCTGCAGCACCAAATGGCCGTGACCCCTTCGTGCAGGTCTGGAACTTCCACCCAAAGCACCGCTCAATCGAAAGACGCCGGAGCAGTGTTAGAGGCAACCCGGCCGAAGCCAGCAGCAGTAGCAGCAACCACAACCACGACGGCGGCAAAGGCACATTCTCATCCATGGTGGACGGCCTTGGACCCCGTGCCGGCCAGCGCATCGTCTACGTCGACGGCGGCTTCGACCTCTTCTCCTCTGGCCACATCGCTTTCCTCGAGACCGTCGCCGAACTGGAAACTAAGCTCGGCCATGAGCGCGACTGGTTCTCGCCCGCTGTTACCAGCAAGCGCATCGAAGAAACCGGCTCTGACTACGGACCCGCATACATCATCGCAGGCATCCACGACGACGAAGTCATCAACCACTACAAGGGCATCAACTTCCCAATCATGAACATCTTCGAGCGCGGCCTGTGCGTAGTCCAATGCAAGTACGTCCACAGCGTCGTCTTCGGAGCTCCCTTCGCGCCCACCAAAACCTACCTCACAGGCCTCCCCGCTGTATCTACCGCCGGAAAACCTCACCCGGACGTCGTCTACCATGGCCCAACATCTTTCATGCCCGCGCCCTTCGACGCGTACATCGATGCGAAGTCGCTCTGCATCTTCACCGAGACGCCTTCGCACAACTTCCAGGACGTCAACGCCGCGCACATCGTCAAGCGCATTTTGGACAACCGCGAGCAGTACGAGGAGCGTCAGCGCAAGAAGGGCGTGAAGGGTGTCGGCGAGGAAGCTACTAAGAAGCGCGAGCAGATGGAGAGGGAGGCGGCGGATGCGCTGAAGAAGCAGCGTGAGGAGGCGAGGAGGGAGTTGCAGAGGAGGCATAGTGAGGTGGAGAGGCAGTTTGGGATGTGAGGATTTTTTGAGTCTCGTTCTTTGGAAAGGTTCTATTATACCCAGGTGTTTTGTCATCATTCTTTCGGGGCATTTTTGTTTTCCTTCATTAAGTAGGTAGGAAGTAGAATGGGTATGGCTGAAAATGTGAAAGCTGTCATTCACGATTGCATGTGATGTCCCGAGGGACTTCCAATGTAGTAATGACTGGCAAGTTTATGCTTGTTAGAGCTGCACCACGCTAGATCAGACGATTGCAGTACAGAGCAAGCAAGTCAAATATCCTTTGTGCATGGAGCCCGAACGCGAAGTATTCGAATGCAATTCTCGGATTCCTGAACGTACAAACGAACAGATCGTCAGATCTTCGTGTTCATCACACAAAAACATATCACATGATTTCATATTGGTAATGTCTCTCATCTAAATTTTTAAGCGCTGCTGCATCTTCATGGCTCACCGTTGCCGGGCTCGGATGCTGCAGTGATGCTTGTGGAAGGGAGAACCGGTCTCCTATAAGGACGACCGGCGGGGTTTGCTTTAGGCTACAATTTTGAACTCGTGACTGTTTGTAAATCGAAGTCGCCGAGTCTTCGAAAGAGCCATGTTTGGTGTGTTGTTGTGTTCCTGAGTGGATACAGGTGAATGTACTAGGACGTATGTTGTCGTGGTGACCCAGTAGAATCACAACATGTGATCGTGTGAGAAATCATCCTATACGACAGCAGCATCTCGAGTGCTTTTGTCGTGTTGGAAGTCACGCGCAGTGTATGCTAGAGAAGAAGACAAGACTGGAAGTGAAGTCTTGAGATCAGACGATGAGAAATCTTCGCCAAGAACTTCCATGAAGCGATTGCTCAGCACGAGCGGCGGGCAAGCTCGGGGAAGGCGTCAATTTGCACTAAACGCGATCGCGTCCACCAGACGCGTTCCAAACAACCGTGCGACGTTCGTTCGTTGCCCGCCTTTTAAATCATTCGAGTCCCTCCAGCGGTGTGTCTACCACGCATCATCTCCATACCAACGCATTCTCCAATACCTCTGTTTATACCATATACCCCTCCTCACAGCGAGCAGGCCTTCGTCTTCATTACACCAACAACCCCACCATCTCTCACGAGCATACCCCTCCAAACAAGAACTCCCTCACCACCAGGCGAAACCTCGCCAGCACAAGGCGAAGATGTTCGTCTACAAGCGCGGTATGTCCTCTTCTATGCCCATCAGCAACATATTCAAGAGCCTGGAGGCCATTGGGAGCACAGCAGATGAGCTTGCCACCCCAACAGCAGAAAGATTGGATCACGGACACGTCTCGACACGCATTTACTGACGCGTACCAGATGGGCGCAAGGAGCGTGTTGCATTCGACAAGATCACTGCCCGTGTCTCGAGGCTGTGTTACGGCCTTGACCCTGACCATGTCGACGCCGCCGCCATCACCATGAAGGTCATCTCAGGTGTCTACCAGGGTGTTACCACCATCCAGCTCGACGACTTGGTAAGGAGAAATCTCAAGATATCTGCACGATAAGTGGCATGCAGCTAATTTAGACATCCAGGCCGCCGAGACTGCCGCATACATGACCGTCACCCACCCCGACTACGCCATCCTTGCTGCGCGTATCGCAGTTTCCAACCTTCACAAGCAGACCAAGAAGCAATTCTCTGCTGTCATTCAAGACCTTTACGACTATGTCAACCCCAAGACAAAGAAGCGTGCATCAATGATCGCAGAGAACACCTACCAGACCATCATGAAGAACGCCGACGAGCTGAACTCGGCCATTGTCTACGACCGTGACTTCAACTACCAATACTTTGGCTTCAAGACCCTCGAGCGCTCATATCTTCTCCGCATTGATGGCAAAGTTGCCGAGAGACCACAGCACATGATCATGCGTGTTGCTGTCGGTATTCACGGCGACGACATCGAGGCCGCGATCGAGACATACAACTACATGTCCAACAAGTACTTCACACACGCCTCCCCTACGCTCTTCAGCGCGGGTACCCCTCAGGCACAGTTGGCGTCTTGCTTCCTTATCGACATGAAGGACGACAGCATTGAGGGTATCTACGACACTCTCAAGATCTGCGCCATGATCTCCAAGAACGCTGGTGGTATTGGTCTCAACACTCACCGCATTCGTGCTACTGGCGCTTACATCGGCGGCACCAACGGTACTTCCAACGGTCTCGTGCCCATGCTTCGTGTCTACAACAACACTGCTCGCTACGTCGACCAGGGCGGCAACAAGCGCCCCGGTGCCTTTGCTATCTACCTTGAGCCATGGCATGCCGACATCATTCCCTTCCTGGACCTTCGCAAGAACCACGGTAAGGAGGAGGTCCGCGCACGTGACCTGTTCTACGCTCTGTGGATTCCCGACCTTTTCATGAAGCGTGTGGAACAGAACGGCAACTGGACTTTGATGTGCCCTCACGAGTGCCCTGGCCTTGCCGATGTTTACGGCGAGGAGTTCGAGGCCTTGTACGAGAAGTACGAGCGCGAGGGCCGTGGTCGCGAGACCGTCCGCGCACAGAAGATTTGGTACGCCATCCTTGAGGCTCAGGTCGAGACTGGTAACCCCTTCATGCTTTACAAGGATGCCGCCAACCGCAAGAGCAACCAGAAGAACCTGGGTACCATTCGCAGCTCCAACTTGTGCACAGAGATCATCGAGTACACTGCTCCCGATGAGGTCGCCGTGTGCAACCTTGCTTCTCTTGCTCTTCCCACCTATGTTGACATCCCCAACGAGCGCTTCGACTTCAAGAAGCTCCACGAGGTCGTCCAGGTTGTCACCAAGAACTTGAACAAGTGTATCGAGGTCAACCACTACCCCGTCATCGAGGCACGCAACAGCAACATGCGTCACCGTCCTATCGGTCTCGGTGTGAGCGGTCTTGCCGATGCTTTCCTTGCTCTGCGCATGCCTTTCGAGTCGCCCGAGGCCCGCCAGCTCAACATCCAGATCTTCGAAACCATCTACCACGCCGCTCTTACTGCTTCTTGCGATCTTGCTGAGAAGCTTGGAACGTACCAGACCTACGAAGGCTCTCCTGCCTCCAAGGGTGAGCTCCAGTACGACATGTGGGGCGTGACCCCGTCCGACCTTTGGGACTGGGAGTCACTCAAGGCCAGGATCGCCGAACACGGTCTTCGCAACTCCCTTCTCGTTGCTCCCATGCCTACTGCTAGCACTTCGCAGATCATGGGCTTCAACGAGTGCTTCGAGCCTTACACCAGCAACATCTACTCCCGTCGTGTCCTTGCCGGCGAGTTCCAGGTTGTCAACCCTTGGTTGCTCAAGGACCTTGTCGACCGCGGTCTGTGGAGTGACAATATGAAGAACCGCATCATTGCCGACGGCGGATCCATCCAGCGCATTCCCAACATCCCCGACGACATCAAGATCTTGTACAAGACTGTCTGGGAAATCAGCCAGCGTCAAATCGTTCAGATGGCCGCCGACCGTGGTGCCTTCATCGATCAGTCGCAATCGCTCAATATTCACATGCAGGAGCCTACCATGGGCAAGATCACTTCCATGCACTTCGCTGGCTGGAAGCTCGGTCTTAAGACTGGCATGTACTATCTTCGCACACAGGCCGCGTCCGCTCCTATCCAGTTCACTGTCGATCAGGAGGCCCTCAAGGTCGTTGACACCAACGTCAGCAAAGAGCGTAGCGGCAAGAAGGTGCGCAGTGGCTACACTGCGACTACTCCTGCTGCTGCTGCTTCTCCTCAGCCGACTGCCGCACCTCGTCCGATGTACGAGTCCGCCGCGCCGAACGGCCAGAACGGTGCTCCCAACGGCGCGATCACTCCCGCTCAGACTCCCCCACCGGCAGCACCGACAGGCCCGGTGAAGAGGGAGCGCAAATGGGGTGCTCGCACTTCCTCTGCAGTCCACCAACCGACCTTCCCTGCTGACCAGGAGGAGGCCGAGTCCCCTCCCATGCCCCCGACCGACGGCATCAACTCCATCCCTAAGGGCGAGGAGCTTCCTGCGCCTGCAGTCGTGGATGGTGCCAAGAAGGAGGAGCAAGTTGGCGACATCTATGCTGAGGCAGCTCTTGCTTGCAGCATCGAGAACCCCGAGTCGTGCCTCATGTGCTCTGGTTAGACGTGAAGGTGTTGTTGTTGATGATGATGTTAATGGACTGATGGGTCGATGGATCGGGCTGCTGTAAGCATTGTTGCGGGCGTTCATACATGGGAGGTTGCTTTTTTTTGCACTGGCATATCATGATATCCTTGGGTAAAGGCTCATGGATGGGCATGGAACACGCTTTGAGGTTTTTGCGGGTAGTTTGTATAGATTGTTCAATACTGTTTTTTTGACATTATGATTTTTCAAATATTTGTAGTAGTGTAGAGCAAGTCAAGTGATTTGTGCGTAATGTGAGTGTTCAAGCATGGGTGAATATCTCTCAGTGGAAGTGTACAGACATGAGTCGCTGTGCTTCTGGGCAGCAGCTGATATGATACCGGGACCAGTGAGATCGACACGGGGAACATCTCACCGGCACTTGACGCTCACATGGGTCTAAGCACGATGGTACCATCACAGCATCTACATAATCACGCACGGAGATGAAATTGTTGGAAGCAAGTGTATTATAAAAGCAATTCGATTTGATGATATCGATCTAAACAACAAACAAGCCATGCACTCTCAAGGGTACAGCCAAAACAAAAAACATGCGTAAAACCAATGTAACAGAAAGCAGCGCGAGCAAAAGCAGAAAAGCAAAATGGGGTATCGGAGCGTTGATGTGTGCACGACGTTCTGTGTCTCCGTCGGAAAGTGCAATGCGATGGAAACAACGCGGTCGAAAGCAGTGCTAGCGAGTAAGCAATAGCGAATGGGTATGGTGATGTTCTGTGTCTCCGAAAAAGCAATGCGGTGGAAAGGAATAGTACGGTCGAAAGCAGTGCGAGAAAGCAAAAGCAAAAGGCTGTGGTGACGTGCTGTGTCTCCGAAAAAGCAGTGCGGTGAAAAGCAATAAAGTGGTCGAAAGCAGCGCTGGAAAACAAAAGCAGATGGGTATGGTGGCGTGCTGTGTCTCCGGAAATGTGATGTGGTGAAGGAATTAATGTGGTCGAAAGCAGCGCGAGAAAGCAAAAGCAGAGTGGCGTGTGAATGCGTCATGATCTCGAAGGTGATGCCGTTGTTGTTGCGGGAGAGAGTGGTAGCAGCACCAGGAGGAGGGTGTGGTTCTGGGGATGCATGCTTGTAAGTTGCGTGCATCTCTCTGGACGAGTGGCTGCTGGCTTGCGAGGACGGTGACGGCGGCAGCGTTGTCAGACTGGGGTCCGAGGTAGAGAGATTGGTGTTTTTTCCGCTGCGATGGGCTGCCGTTGTGCTCGGAGGCTCTGACAGCAGCTACATGCGGGCGCGCAAGTCTTGCTGGGCCTGCTGGTGCGGACCCAGCGGCTCCTTGCCAGTCCACTCTCGTGTGCCGGCCGCTCTGTGTCGCGCTGCTTCCAGCTCGCGACCAACATTCACCCTCGCCTGCTCCGCCGGGTGGTTCAGCTTTGGTCTTGCGAGCTCCTCAACAGGTGCCTTATCATCGTAGCTATCCAGTGGTGAGACGACCTTCGCTGAAGGACGCTTGATCTCTCCGGAGATAAACTGGTGGAACTTGAACACCAAGACGCTGAGAGCAGCATCCTCCAAGTGCATGCCGTAGCGCGCATTGCGACTACTCAAATCCAGGAACCTCGCCTCAATGTCGAAGAAGTGGTCGAGGTGGACGTATGTCAACTTCGACATCGACTCACCGTCGGCCAGAGCCAACGAGGGCATGTTAGCGTCCGATGCTACAGCGACCCCCTGGTGCTTGATAGGGACGTACTCCAGCCAGTGCTTCCAAGCCCTCGAGACGTACTTATCCTCCACCCTCGTCTCGGTGAAGGAGGTCAACGGCAGACAGCGAGCGATAAGCTCGCCTCCATGCTCGTAGGTGTCCCAGACAGCAACAGGGTGGCCGGTAGCTCGGTCGTTGACCCATGGCTGTTGTCGGAGAAGCCTGGATGGAGAAGCATCTTTAACCTTCAAGTCGTTTGGGACGAACATAATGATGCCCGGCACGACCTGATGAGGTTGGGATGCCGGCAGTGCTGCCGGCGCTCCCCAGCTTGGCTGCTGAAGATCGATACGAGAGTCTCTTCGGCTCTCGAGGGTCTTGGTGCCGACGTTTGAGTCGGGAGGAGAAGCTGACCGCGACGGCTGGTAGCGGGACGAGGGGCGGTAAGAGTCTGAACGTCTCTCATAATTGCGTCCAGATGGGGCGTCATATTGGCGCCAATCCCTGTTCCTATCGTAAGGTCTTGGGACCCATCTGTTGGCCCGTGGCCTGCTGTTACCCTGGTAGTTCATGTGAGACATGATTGTGGGTCATGGAGTGATTGGTGGTTCTTGTGGTGCTGTGATGGTGGATATGAGGTGGTATCAGCGGGCATGGAATTATGTTTCGATGCAGTGCTTGTGAGAGCGATACTGATTGTGTGAGATGAAACGAGAGGGAAAACCTGCAAGAAACAGCAGAAAGATATACCGGGAGGGGACAGCATAATCAGCATTATGGTTTGTACAAGAGGACATGAGGACGAGAGGACAGCCGGCTCTCCCACAACCAGCATTGGGCTGATGGTCATATCTAATGATCCAAACAGTGGTACTGAGGACATAGAAGCGAAAAGAAAACTTCCAGTAATCAGTATGCTTATGATTGCTTCGTGGTTGCTGACAGTAGCCCAGGTAGGATGGTGCGAGGACAACCTGCGCACTCTAAAGCTGTTTCGAGGGAGGGCCACCATGGCAAAGCGCATATGCGAACATAGCACCTCTGGGAAGAGACAATCGAGTACAATATTGTACCAATTGATGCAAAGTAATAACATTGCTTCTCAATGGCGAACGAAACCATTCTGAATGCAAGGATAATGGTAGTTGCATTGGTCCGCCAGCGAGAACGTTGTCGCAAAAAGCATATTGCACCAGCCAGCTGAGGACAACAACTATTACCATTAGCAATAGCCAAAAAAGATGCACAGCCATCCAGGAGAGATAGCCCAGTGATGCTAAACGATTGCGCATGATCTTCCCCATTCGATGTGGTACGGGCGCAATCGGTAAATGCGCTCCTTCGGCCGCCGACGGTACAGTTCCATGAAGTAGGTGTGTATAGATCTTCCTATTCCAGATTCAAGGTATCCAGTATTTTCCTGCAGAAAGATTTTGGTCTGGAATAACGACGCAAACCTCTCATAGGCATCATAGTGCTTTTAGGCGTTCGAAGGCGCGCAAGCGGGCTGTTGGTGTTGAACGAACAACCCAACACATCCAGACGCCTGTGGTCTCGTACGCCGACTCAAATCACGCTAGATTGAGACTGCTTGGTAAAGAGTACTTGCAACGACATTTATATTATTGATGAAGTGAAGTCGCAAGAGTTGCGAGCTTGCGACAAAAGCGGGCCGTTGCCAAGCATGACCCATGTCCATGGGAGGCGACGAAAGTACACAAGTCAAAAGCATGTATATCATTATATCAAGTAGATATGGTCTATATGCGTGTATAATAAGAGCACCAATGAAATCCATGCATTCAAACGAATCAATCAACACGCTATCATCTGCCCTGTGCCGGAACTCGGTCTCCATCGACGTCAAGCTCATCCTCATCATTAACTCCAGTTATGAGCCGCTGAGCTTCCTCATCACCAGCAGTCACACTACCTTCGTTGCCCTCCTTTGGCTCTTCTGCATTCTTCTGCATGGCAACGAAGATTGCCGGCCCGAGAATAAGCGTTGATCCAAAGATCGACATCCAATCGGGCGAATGTCCAAAGAAGAACTTGTCGAATGTGAGGGCGAAGAGCATTTGCGTATACGTCATGTTCGTAGCGCGGGAGGATTTCTCGTAAGAAAGGCCGGCGGCAAGCAGGAATTGCTAAAAAGAATTGTTAGTGCTGAACTCCTGCTACTGGCGGCGTAAGCCGGGATGCAAAATGATTGGTCTTACCATAACAAATCCACAGATTCCCAAGAAGATCAAGTATGCCCATTCTTTTGCATCAGCTGGAAGAAGAAATCCTACTCCAGGCAGTATGAACTGCATGACAAAGCTGACAATGGTGCACCAAGCAGCGAAGTAGTTGACCGATATCAAAGGATGAGCGCGCTTGCCAATCCAACGAATGGTTGTGAAGGCGACGACTGTGCCACAGACACCTAGCATAGCTATTGCCACAGCTTGCAGGCGCTGCTCTGCAGTGACATTGTCGTAGTCTGAGGCGTCTGATGGAGACTTAATAGGTGTAGTGACGTTCGTGCCTGGCACCACGTCCCCGTCGCCTGAGGCCGGTATGTCTCCCGGGGATGAGAAGAACGAAGCTGGGCGAGCAATAAGTATCACGCCAGTAAAGGATATGACTGTAGCAATTTTCTCAATACGAGTAAAAGGCTCTTTGATCAATATCGAGCACACCCAACACACTAAGCCCGGAGCCAGGAATGTGAGGACTGTACAGTCTGCCAGTGGGAGGTATTGCAATGAATAATACATTCCGAATACACCAAAGAATCTGTGGACGAATCGTTTAGCTTGTAACATCAACGGAGAAGGAGCGTCTCTTACCCTCCGAAACCTCTGGCTGCAAGTAGCCCGCGGACCTCTGGTTTTCCTAGGGGGAAGTGTGGTGTCTTCTTGTACCACATCCATGCTGACGCCAGAACAACAGTAATGAACATGCGGGCGAACAAGATCTGGAAGGGATGCAGACCTTCTCCTTTGTTGCCTTCCACTTCAAGCAGCCGGGTCGTCACATTCATCAGGACTCCGAAGACTTGGGCCAGTAGCATGTATGCCAATCCCTTGTTACGAGTCCAGTAAGCCGCTACTTTGTTTCGCCACCCGGTCAAAGGAGGTGGAGGTTTGCGAGCAGGGTCATCGCTGTACGAAGGCCAGGTCACCGAACGCAAGGGTCGAAGCTGTTCGAACTCTTCCGCCGAGAGGTTGGAGAGTGCGTCTGGAGACAAAGGCCTCGAATGTTGGGAAAGCGGCGCACTTAGATATCTATTCGAGCTGGTGGGAACATCTTCTTTGATGTGGCGAGGTCGTCCTCTTGAGCCGAAACTGTCCTGGCGATCCTTTGAAGCCGTTCGGTCACCAGACTCACTGCGTAGTGCTGGCTTGTCTGTAGCAAGTCCGGGGCTCTGCGGTTGCATCCCCATACTATCTTATTGAAGGTCTACGAGTAAATGAAGAGATACACGGGACGTCATCAGAGTCCGGGTAGATGAAGTCGAATCTTTAGACAAGAGTTGAATGTGCAGAAGACGCTGGACGCCGTAGTCTGGAACCGTGTCTAGATGGTGCTATAACCGACGGTAAGAATTAATCTGAATGTAAGAAGAAGGCAGCATGACACACGCTGCAAAAGAAGCGTGTGGCGAGATCGGAGTACAGTACGCCTTTCGGGTATTGTGCTGCCGATTCTGTCCACGGGATCTCTGACGCTAGGCCAAGGGCCTGCAGATTCCTCCCGCGGCCTACTGTTAGCATTACATCCGGCCGGCCAATAGGGCAGTCACTTCTCACTGCTTTAGTATATCCCTTGGAATCGTATCGTAGATCAGGTGTTGCATGGAAGATGCGCAAAGCGTGAAGTGCGCGTCAAGCGTGTGTTTGCCGCACAGCCAGCCACAAGGAAAGTCCTGGCCAGAGACTTCTGGTCATAGCTCCAGGCTGGTTACTTTTGCTCTAAATACATCGTAAAGTCAAGTATAGCTATAGCGATAGCAGACTAGTAGTAAGAAGAAAACCTTGCTATAGCAAAAAGGCGGGCGCTAGCAAAAACATACAACAGGCGGGATTCCCAGATGGTCACCCACTCTAGTACTAGTCGCCCGGTTCAGTGCTTATGTATGGCAGAGCGGACGGGATGCCCAGTTTTCACTGACCTATGGTCGTATGT
>Ga0265797_10005334_pt1 | contig 18816 bp, 14 predicted proteins | sample P2T30metagenome_FD_192433 | JGI IMG/M metagenome (GOLD analysis project Ga0265797, IMG submission 192433) | Plant litter microbial communities from East Loma Ridge, Irvine, California - P2 T30 | ecosystem: Environmental > Terrestrial > Plant litter > Unclassified | place: USA: California... | reverse complement strand
AAAGCGACCTGCCAAGCCCACTCCAGTTGAAGCCAATACCCAGCCCCCCAAGTCAAAGCTTCGAAAGACTGGGGTTCCGATCTGGCCGACGACTATCATCACCACTGGTACCGCCGGACCGAGTCTATGACAGGTTATGGAAGAAATGGGCCAGATCCTGACGACAGACGCTGAACGTCAAGAGTATATGCATCTCGTGTGGACGCGTCGCCGAGCCGCCGAGGAAGATAAGGACGCTACCGCCGAACAAGCAGTGCTTCATGACCTAGAGACATTCGTGCGTAATCACGGCATTGTGGACTTGCACAACCGATGGGCACGATGGATGGAGTCTGGCGTGAAGACCGCCATGCCCATGTATAAACCGGCAGGAACTGGTGTGATGGATGCGGAGGAGCGGAAAGCGATGTTCGAGAGGAAGAAGAGGGTGCGTCGGGGCTAGGAGGGTTTCGTGGGTCTGAGGTGGGACGAGACAGTTCGGCGCGGGTTTGTGGTGTTGAGTCTTGGTACCGTGTCATGAGAGCTTTGCGTATGACACTACTTGTTAGCTGAAGGGTAGAATGTCTTCGCTGAAGAGAATAATAAAGAGTGGTATGAATCTTCCATGTGCTGAGCAACGCGCGCTAGGATAACCTCGTATAACCATATACGTAGAACTTAGGCGTGTAACTACGATTCACTAATAATCACGTGCGAAAATCCGTATCCACGAAAGTGAAGTTAAAAGTGTCTGTTGTTCAAAGATGGATGCAATGGTCCTCTTCGGATGTCGTGAAGTTTGTGGTTCAGGGTCCAAGCACGCGTGTCGCGCACGAAACATCGGCGCTAGTGCCGGCGATGATGACGTCATCTCTCTTCACAACACCACCGCAACCACGACCGCGCATCTCCAGTTACCTTCAGGGATATAGTTTCAAGCCCGACCATCTGACAACTACATTGAGAGCTGAGGATGCTCGTCATAAGCAGGTGTCGTTGCCTCCTTCCCAGCGAAGCGTGGACTTCGAAGACGCCTGACAGCGACGAAGACCGCTTACAATGCTCACGACATCTTGCGATGCATGAGATGAATTCAATCTTGCAACGGCCTGTATCGGCTGTGCAGAGATTTTCCCGCACGCGAATTCACTATATCAATATCGAGCCGCTATGACCAATTGGTCCTGGAAATCGTCGACATTGCTCGTCACCTGCATCTTATCTGAACCACCAGTCTTCAGTACGCACTCGTGTAAAAATCATAACCTCTTCGCCTCTCGTAAGCTCAACAAACTCCGAAATTGAGACGCTCAAGTTGGAAGTCACGGTGCGTGAAAGCTGGTCGCAAAGGAAACCAACGGTAGAGCACCCCGCCGATCACTTTCTCCACCGGCCGCCATCAATCCTATCTCTTCGACTAGGAAGCCTCGCAATCCTGCATCGAAATTTGCTATTACCGATAGGAAAGTCAATGATATGGGAAGTGAGAGCAGCGTCCCGGCAGCTAGGTCTTATGACAAAGAACCGAAGCAAGCAGCTAAGAAGCATGAGCCCGGCAACAGTGAAACAAATTTGCCTGATACAAACTTCAACGAACCCAAATCGAAGCGACAAAAGACTATTCAGGCCAAGACAGTCATAGAATCTTCCACTGAGCGTGTACCGCATTCTGTGAACAGTCGTGCGCCACAAGGTCAAGGCACTCAACAAACTGTCGATCACCTCCGGGATAAACACTTTCAGCCCCAAATGAGTCAGAAGGGGGGACGCAATGGGAAGAAGGACAGTACGACCGAGACTCCAACAAGACGTTCGCATCGGAAGAAGGCTGGTCGACCGGAAGCTGGACCCACTACTCCTCTGGTAAAGAGTGTAAACAAATACGGCTTTGAGGTATGGGTCCCGGCTACCGGATCGAACAGCCTTACGGCGAGTCACAATGCGAAAGAGGAGAGCGCAGAACCTCTTTCTCTTCAAGAAGACGACATCTCCGATGACGTTTCGGTCGGACACACCCCCGATTCCGCGGTAGCTGATCCAGGCAAAGAGACCACCGGAGAAGCAATACCTCAAGGGCACGCCGGTGACAACAGAAAGCACGAACCGGTCAATGATGTCGTTAGGAGCGGCGGGGAAGGGGACCTAGTGGCGATGGAGGACGTTGTCGACACCAGCTTCATTCTAGAACGGCTCAAGACTTATGATAGACGAGTGTCGACCGAAAAGGACACGGATGCGCACGATGCTGGTGACCGGGAAAAGCAGCCAGTATCCGACCAAGACGTTCAAATGATGGATGTCGATGACTCGCAAGCTAGTGTCACTGCTTCTGGATTTGGTCATGACGACGCCAATCCCCAAGTCAATCACCATGCTTCACCAGGCTTGATACCAGAAGAGGAAGGTATCGTTGCTGATATCAATAGCCCCCTGGTTGTTGACCTCACAGTTGGAAGAACAACATCTGGCCCCTTGTACTGGCGTGCAGCCGACAAACGAACGGAAACCGGTGTCCACTTCTTCAACATGCCTTTCGAGGACTTGCGTGAGATGACACGACTCCAAGCTCTCGAACGAGCACGTCCACAGTCATCCGATGAACTTCGTGCTCTGCTGGTCTCCGCGAATACCAGCAGCGATTCCAGTCCCGAAAAGTACGCTCTCGCTGAAGCCAGGGTCAAGCTCCAAGCATGTCGCAATGCATTGTATGGCGTTCGATTGAGGGAGCGCATGGCTACGATGCGGATGGCAGCCGCTCGCGCGACGCAACAGCCACGTGATAGTGTTGCACAGCTTGAGGGCATCACCGAAGAGGCACGGAAGGAGCTTCTTTCTGCTCAAGATGCGTTTGATGATGACTTTCGGAATGTTGCTGTTGCCAAACAAGCCCTGAAGAATGTCACGGGCAAGCCTGTGCCAGATCTTCAGGACCCAGAGACGGAAGCGGATGCTTTGAGGAGGGAGACGATGGTTAATGAGATCAATGGGGCTATTGCAGAGTTTGAAGCGCAGGTGAAAGCGCAGCACGGTATTAGTTGAGGCGCACTTGGGGTAAGATGTTTGGCTAAAGAAATTGGATGGCAGGGCCTGTGTGGTAATGTGTAGTGGAGGCATATGGCGGAGACGTGCGATGCATGGTATCTGGAAAGGGTCGAGAATCATGACACAGTGGTGAACGAATGCAAAGGTGCTTCCCTTAGTTTCATGAAGCTGCTCGAGCAACCGCTGGCTAAGGTTGGTCTATAGTACGTTGCTGCATGCACAAAGTCCAAGCGACCCGAATTCATGTGATGGTGGTTGCGGCAACGATGTCGCTAGTTTGATTTCTATAGTGTTGCCTGAATGTATGTGGGTATACCACTTATTGATTCCATTCGTTGCTAGACTTTTTACAATGAGTACTGTGTATAGTCCTTTCAATGTTTTCTCTCGTTTTGGAGGTCGCGAGTGAGAGCGCAAGCGAAAGTGAGACAAAACAAAACAACTTTGCGCGCAAACGCCCACCACGCAACCATCAATAACATCGCATCTCTACGAGTTTCGTAATAAAAACTCGAACTATCAGTATACCAATACCAGCATGCGCAAAGAAGGCACCGAAATGCAAAGCGACACGCCAGACCCCCAGCAATTCTTCACGCCCGCGCCTACCCCACCGCTCAACACCACCGCGCCTGAGACAAATGCGATGCAGACTCCCAAGACATACAGACGGAAGAGGCCACCCACGACGTCGAGCAGTCTTACCATCTTTGAACCTCGGCTCTTCGCTGTTATGCCCGAAGCCGCAGCCAGCGAGCTCATCAACACTATGCGCTTGATTCTCACCAGAGGCGGCCAAAAGAAGCACTTGCTGGAATTGTGGACGCAGAGAATCAAAAATATTCTCCAGAGGCTGGACAACCGCGAGGTGATCAGGGTGTACAATGAGTTCGCGACTGCGCATGATCATCGGGAAGAGAGGTTGACGTACAAGCTGCCGTTGGTCGAGGAATCGGAAGAGGGGAGAGAAGAGGCGGAGAAGGTCGAAGAAGCGCACGACGATATCGGAAGCCATGGTGCGCCCGAAGAGACTGTGGGGGAGGATGCTGCTGCCGACGATTCACTGCAAAAGAAAGTCAGCCTTGAGGTCGCACAGGACCTGGATGTTCACATGGAAGACTTACCTCTAGCGAGAAACCTCCAACCTGTCACGATCGAACATGCCAACCCAAAGACAGCACTTTCGCCTCCACCCTCATCGCCGATACCACCACCTGCTCCAATCACTTCTGCAGGTGTCGCATGCGAAAGGCATACCCCGGGTACCTGCACAGTTGTACGAATTCATGGTTTCGAAGCTTTTCCCATGACAAAGGTCCAAGAAATCCAAGCCGACTATTACCCAAGCGCTACCATCGTTGCTATGTGCGTACATCGCGACAACAACAACGACCAGGTTACCCAAGTAGCAGCAAGTATGGATAACGGGCCAGTCGAATTCCTCCTCATCAACGACCCACGAATCATCACGTTCCTAGGTTTCCGCCAGCCATCATACGATCCTTTCTGCCTCCAACCGAATCCTCGCCTAGATGAGACATATCAGATCTTCATGCACCCAGGTCTAGCATCGCGGGATTCGAAGGCTTGGCGAGTTGGCGAGTTGGTATCGGCGCGCCATGCGTATCTATACTGGCTAGATACCAGACAGACCGCAGATCCGAAAGCTCCGCCTACTATAGCAGAAGCCAGGATCCTGGCGCCTAAGATAGGTCGCCGGGCTAAAGATGTGTGGGAAGAGATTGAGAGATGTTGGAATCTGGAGCAGGGAAGTAATGGAAAACGTTACCGAGAGAACAGGATGGAGTATCTCGGCGAGGACCCAAAGTATCCTGAAGGAGAAGAGAGGAGATCGCGGAGGAGTATGTGGGTGTAGGTGGAGGAGCTTTGACTGTATCTTTGATTCAGTCGAATTGCGATAAAAGCTCCAGGAAGCACTCCAACTGCTTGACATTCCAGGTATGTCCTGAGTTATGCGTAGTCGCTAAGGCCACCTCAATCCAGTGAGCGTGATGATTGACTGTTTGTCGCGCGCGTAGTGTATGCGCATATCGACATCACTCTCTTGTAGTAATAAATCTTTTGAACACCTCTGTACTTAATGAATCCACGAGTGTACAGGGGCAAATCTGGTTCCGTGTGGTAAGGTCCATAAAAAAGAGGTGCGACTTACCCTGCCACGGGTCATTAATGGGTGCATCGAACCATAAAATCACACTTTATTGTCGTGTAATCCAGCTGAATCGCTCTAACCTCGATTGATTATCCGGACATACTGTCAATGCTTCGGTGCGTGGTGGCCGATACTGGGAGGCTGCGTCAGGGAGGGATAGGGGGTTTACCATGAGTGTGTATGGAGACGACCACTTCAGACTTACCTGGTAACCACCGTTACCAAATTTCAAGGTTTCGTCCTGCCAAAAAACCATTCAGGCTCGAGCGCGAAAGACAGAAGATGGGAGGTATGGGGTTCCGCTGGGTACCTAGGTAGCTGTGGAGCTATGACGCACATTGATTACTAATCACGGACGTGGCTCTCCAACATCTAAGGGCAAACTTCACTGCTACACGTCCGCCAGCAAACGTCAACGATGGCCTGATGTCACGATGCCGCGAACCCTGACGTTCTTATTGAAGTCACCTCGCGCTACGAATACAGTTTCAACCCGTCTTCTCCTTCCCTGGCAACGAGACCATGCCCACCTAGATAACGCGAAGACGACGCGTCCCTCCGCGCACCGACGAACGAAAGCCGAAATGACACCATTCCCTCCTCCACCCACAAACTTCATGCCGCGGCGAATCACACCTGTTGCTCTGACGAATGAGCATGGATCATGGACAATACCTACGTACCGATTGCTCGATGGCATCTGGTAGTGCTGTGGTCTAGAGATCTTCTGCACCATCATCCACTGGATCATCCTCTGCAGGCACCACCCCTTCAGTAGCAGCATTTGCTGTAGCTGTATCGTCCGGGGCGGTGGGTCCCGGGGCCATCGTCGGTGGTATAACAGGCGCAGGCCGGCCGTTGGGAAAGGAACCTTGCTCGTACGACATGCGGAAAAGATCATCTTCGTCGTCGGAATCACCCTCGTCGCCCTCGTCGCCCTCGTCGTACTCGTCGCCGCTGTCCGTTGGGTCTGGGTCCATGTTCCACTTGATCTTTTCATGCTGAGCCTCTTCTATAATCGGCACCGCAAGAGAACGCCATCCTTGGAGAGGCGCATTTATGTGCTTGACATTTTCAGCGGGGGTGAGAGTAGTGGGCTCGTACGGCACTCTGATACCTACTCGGGGCCATATCGCTTTGCCTCGACCTCTTCGACCGTAGTGGTCATGTAGCCGGCCATGATACGTCTTACGACTTCCTTCGGGGACATCAAGCATGACTGGTGCGTCGATTTCCATGCGATTAGTTGGCAAGGACGTTGGCTCTTCCTGGAGTGACCAACATTCATCTGTCGCGTGCGTCCATGTACGACACGTCGTGTTGCCATGCGTACACCTGCGTAGCTTGGGTTCGTTTGGAAGACCGTTCCCGTCAGGTATCGTGGACATGTCGACTACATCTGGGTCGATAGGTGAACGAGGAGGTGAGTTCACTGGAGAGTAGGGTTTTTTAATCATGCCGACATGTCTCTCTCGTCTACCATCTGTTGCCTCCGCCCACACCGTTGACAGTAGCCGGTCGTCCTCGACCCAACGAGTTTTCTTCGGAAGACAGAACTCCCGCTTGTTGTATGGATAGTCGATGCTAGCTGTGACCCTTTCCCGGCTTTCGTCCTCTGTTGACCCCTTGGTACCGTTCCCAGGAGCAGGCTTGCTCGCGCCTTTCTTCTTTGAACCCTTTGCTGGCCCTGCATCATTGCCGGTGCCCTTGCTCACTGTGTTAGCTTGAGCACCATCGGTCTTTCTTTTCACCCGCTTCGCCTTTGGCATCGGTGAGCTGCTTAGCTGTTTCCCATTTCTCAGCTGCCGACCGGTATCATCAGGCTCCTCTCCGCTCATGGCTGTGGCCTGAGGGGCTTCGCCATCTCCATCAACGGGCAGATCATCGCCTCCGTCGTCTTCGAGATCCTCACTAGCACCGTCATTCGCTGGCCCAACACCCTCTTCATGTTCCCCATCGTTACCGCCTTCCATCTCATCACTGGGCGGGTCAAACGGCGCATCGAAATCCTCGTCTTCGTCAGGCGAATCGTAGAAACGATCTTCATCGCGGACAGCACTGGTCTCGAAGTGCTCTGGGATACCACAGATCTTCACCAATCCCAAGCAGTCGTACGATGTAAGCCAATCATGGGATGATTCTCGCGCGGCAACGAAGACTCCTGATGCTGTCTGGATTCTGCGAAACCTATCTTCGTCGATTTGACCGCCCTCCGCGTTAGTCCTGACAAAGATGTTGGCCGTACTTGGTCTGGTGTCTGCGTAAGCATCAAGCTCGGCCGCACGTCTTTCCGTGTGCGTCCTGTACTCTAGGTCTGCATCGTCGTCAACGATATTCTCGAACTCTGCGCGACGAGCCTCTATAGCTTCTTCATTCACCCGAAATTGTATCGGGTCTCGTGCGGCTTGCTCCAGGGCTAGGCGTTCTTCCTCTTCTCGAAGCCCTCCAGGTGCGCGTCTCCACGTCGGAGTAATAAGATGAAGGTCTTCAGGTTCCAGCAGAACATGCTGCGCGTCCCTCCCATCGTCTACCTCTCCAGCTTCGATGTTTGCTTCGCGGTACTTGGACAGTGCCGTTCCAATGTTTCTCCGGTCATAGTAGTTCAGCATGTCACGAAGGTACTGGACCTTTCGAGGGTCGTCTCCATGAGAACTTATCAACATTGGTGGCCTGTTGAGTCTCTGTCCTTCGTCTCTCTCCACAGCCGTCGGTCGGTCCGGATCAAATCTCAATCGTCTGTTCACCGCGTCCTGATAAAATAGGAAGTCCTCAAGTTGTGCTTGCAATTTAGTCGAGCGATCTGCGGCGTTTTTCCTGACAACCTTCTTGAATACCTTGCCTTTATTCTTAAGAAACCCGTCACGTTCGCCTGCGGATAACCCAAGATACTGCGGCAACAAATCTGCAATCTCCTTTCTCACAGTTTCCTGATTTGTTCTTGCTCCCCTCAGATCGCGTATAAGCTTGGCCATGTCGATGTTGTTGAACTTGATGTTATCGGGCTTCTTCCCGCCTTTTTTCCTCTTATCATCCTCTCCATTCTTTTTACCTCCCTTCTGAGGAAGCATGATTTGGAAGCTGATGAAGCAGGCTCTCACGGTCAGCGCTATTCCTTTACCCTGTACACGCTGGAACAGACAATGTTTTGGCAGTGGCCGGCTAAGCGCAGAATGCGATAACTCCAGGTGTTGCGAGCACAGCTGTCCTTTCCACTTTAATTAGTCTTGCGACAAAGAGTTCTGTACGATGGCTTTTCATTGTCTCTATTACCGAAGCCGGCAGTGACTGGCCTGTTTGGCGGCCACTACGGCATGCGCAAACAAAGAACACCCATATGCCTCGGCCCCCCTCCCCCTCCCCCCGAAACTCTCGTTCTAAGAGCGCATTTCCCATGAAGCATCTACATATGCTTAGTCCAGTCGTACTCTTCCACCCTCTTCTCTGGCACGTATTCCTCGCCCCTGGCCTTGGCCTCCTCCTTGCGCTGCGCAATCAATCGCTTTGTCTGCCTCTGAACTCGAAACATGCGCTCCGGCCCGCTCAGGAAGTTGTACGGCACTTCCTTCTCCTCCTCTTCCGTCTCTCTGTAAAGGTAATTAACCATCCCAATGCCGTTCCATCCAAAGACCTTCGGATAGCCATGCTCATCCTTTGGCCAGTTTGGATCCAATTGCTCCACTTGAGCAAGCTCAGCACGGGTAAGCTTTCGATCGGCATTGGGCCTAGCTACGTTGTCTTTGGGATCCCCTTCGGATGCTTGCTCGGCCTCGTCCAACGTGTCATCAACTGGAACGTCCCTTTCCCTGGCCACTCGGATCGGTTGGCGACGAAGTGGCAGCTGCTCGGGTGCGTGGGCGGGCACGGTGCTGCCGGATACATCGCCCAATCCTCCAGCGACAGTGTCGTCAGGGTTGTTCTTGCCGCCTTCCATGGATTTTGCGAGCTCAAGAGGAGATGCCACGCCATGCTGTAGCCTCGAACCTGGCTTCTTAAGGGTGCGCCGGGTGTTGGCTGGGCGCGTGTCTCCAGCAGTCTGTCTAGGACGCTTACGAGCACCAAGACCCTGAGCATTGTCGTTAGCAAGAGCCATGATCTTGTCGCACTCGGTCTCACTTACTTGTGTCGCAGTCTGCATGCCGCCAGTCGCAACACCATCCTTAGTCCGCAACTTCAACTTCACGATTAACGATGTCGTCGGTCGGTCGGTACGTGCCCGCTTGGTGTCAGATGGACTCAGTGTGGCAGGACGCTTGCGCTTGCCCCCGCCGTCGACGGGACTAGAGACCGCCTCCGCTGTCGGATCGACCAATGGTGGTGCCTCTACCGCATCCTCATCTCCCGCCATACGCACATCTCCGTCTTGATCTCGATCCGCTGCTTCGCCGTCGATCGGGGTAGCTTCATGTTCTTGAGCGCTGGCCTTGGTCTTCACAGGCCTCACCGTGGTCGTCTCTTTCTTCTGTGCTAATTCAGACCTTGCTGCTGCGTTCGCGCTACGCTTCTTCTCTCGCTCTGCCTTCTGTTCTTCTTCATCCAGCTTCTTATTTAGCTTCGCGATCTCCTTCTGCCTATTCACTTCTTCTTTCAACTTAGCCTTCTGTGCGTCGGTCACTTTGTCCTCGATATCAGGGTCGCTCAGAGACAGCGGATAGTTTCTGTTATCAAAGTCCAGAAAGATCCCCACAAGTGCATCCTTCGATACAGCGTTGAAATTTGTAAGTGTGCTGTCGGCTTTCTTGAGCGTCGGTCGAAGGGCTGGCTTATTGCCCGAACTGACGTTCACCGGCCAATTCTCGTAGTCGTCCGCCATCGTGTGCAGTATCGCGCGCTGCCGGTTGTCTTTCTGTAGGCGCTGTCTTGGTGCGGTGAGGTCGTGCGGTCGGAACGAGATGGGCTGCGGAGGTGTGCGCCAAGGATCGTGACTGGGGTCGCGTCGTGTGTGGAACGGCACGCGAGTCGCGCCAATGATACGCTTGCGATGGAAGTTGCCGAACCTGTATCTCCAGGGTGAGTGACCATGCTGCGAGCGAACCCTAGAGGTGAAGCATCCCTCACGTGCGACGTCCCGCTCTGACCCTACACAGCGCAACCCTAACCGGATTGGGGGTACGTCATCAATCAACGTTCGACAACAGTATGAGCCACGAAAGCGTATGCTCTGTATAAGCTTCAAAACGAGCAGCAGCGTTGCGGAACACTGCGGCAGTCAGATGCAGCAGGACTTGAGCTTTACTCGGCTCTTATCGTAATCCGTGTCTCGAACTGATCGTTCAAAGCAAAGCGCGCTCTGTGAAGAAGCACAACGGCTGACATTGTGAGAACTATACTAAGTTTGATCTATTCTAGCAGACTGCGACATAGAGCTCGAGAAGAGCATCGCATCTATCCTCATACCTCTATCTACACGCCTGCGCTTCTCTTCATCTTTCCTTTCCCACAAGATGGATCAGATAGAAAAGGGGCTCTACTTCTTGCCTCCTCGTTTTGACCGCGTCTTCTTCTTCTCGGTAGGTTTAGATGTCTTCTTAGATTTGCCCTTCCCAGCTGGCGCGGGAGAGTTCTCTTCGGGTATGTCAGTATCTACTTGTTCGCCAGTCTGATCTATTCCCACATCGTCTCCGTTGACTTCCTCAGAATCGGCCTCCTGCTGCTGCGCAGACTTTCCAGCCTTCTTATTCTGCTTATCGAGTTCTTTTTTATACTCAGCCGACCAATTATGACCCGGTTTAGTGATCTCGTTGAGAAGCTTTTGCGCGGCTGTCTTATCTTTGAGGATAAAGTGATGAAAAGCACCAGGTTTGTTCGGGTTGTCGTCGTAATCCGCAGCACGCTTGTGAAGTTCCTCAGTAAGCTTAGCACTCTGTGTTTCGCGGCAAAATTTCATAGCTGTACGTAGTTGTACGCGGTTGTATTGTGTGTAGTCATGTTTTTTTGCTTTCTTGCGTGCCGCCTTGGGTCGAGGTTTGGACCCAGTTGGTGGCCCAACAGCAGGGTTGGATGGTGCTGCTGGATCCTCGGTGTCTTTCTTGTTCTTCTTTTCACCATCGCCGTCATCATCACTATCATTGTCGTCGCTACCACCACCACCACCATCACCACGGGGACAACCTGCCAAACCACTAAATTCGCGGTAACTGATTGCAAACAAGTCGTTCTCGTCGTCACTAGAGTCGCTGTCATCATCTGGCATCTCCTCCTCGATCAGTTCGTCGTAAAGCCCATCCGGTGCTTCGCGTTCGTGCAAGGTCTTCCAGTCGTCCCATGTCTCGCCCGCTGCAATGAACAGACCACTCTTCAGTCGCGTTCTGCGAAGATCTCTGGATGTTGATAAAGCGCCATCGACATGACCGTCTGTCGGTAGTCCTTCCGAGAGCCCTGTCTCGCGTGCCCGTCGTTCGGAGTGAGATTCACTCATCTTTGGATCTTTGTTCTGATCTTCTACCTCCTTTCTTTTCTTCTCGATGGCGTCGGTGTCGAGTAATAAGTTGTAAGGTTCGATTGGCACCCCTCCAAGCTGCTCTCCTAGTCCCACCGGGAATCTTTCCGCTCTTGGAACACGCATACGCAGCTGATCGGGCGGCATGCTTCGCCAATTCAGATTATCGAGCAAACCTACTCCGTTCTTTTCGAAGTCCTTAAGGGTGCTCCTTAGTTTGCTGTCGTAAGTTTCGTCATCCCCCAATTTTGCAGGGGCATGGCCTTTGGCAAAAGCCAGTCTTGCCCTGTCCTTTACGGCGGCATCGATGTCTTCGCGGTATTGCTTCCTGTACTCTGGTGTTTGATAGTAAAGATAGTCTTCATACAATGCGGTGGCGACACGACGCTTTTGGTGTGCCTGTGAGCGTTTCTTTGCATCGTCCTGTTGGTCCTTATCCTCTGCATCCTCCCTTGCCTTCTGAAGTTTGTCTTGAAGAGAGTCTTGCTTTTTCTCAATTTTCTTTTGTATTTTATTGATTGGTGCTGCAGTACTTCCTGCCTCAGCTCCGCCATTGTTCTGCTCGACCACATTGGATGCTGTGGGCCTGTTGCTTGGAGACGAGGGTTGGGTGGTATCGTCGTTGCGGGCTGTCGTTTTCAACTTGGATCGGTCTCGTAAGCCTGACCGTCTCTCATTAGTTGAATCTTGCGAATTATCATCGGCATCATTTGCACGGCGTTCCGGCGGCATCACTAGAGCTGATTGTCGGCTTGCACGAGAAGATGCGTTTGTGGCAAGAGACGTGATGTTCGCAATCAATTGTGTATGAAGACGCAATCCATTGCTGATACAGCCGCCGAACATAAGAAAGGTTTCTTAACCCTTTGTCCCGGAATCTGGAACTCGGCGACAAAGAGAGGGTCAGTACATCGAAAGAAGTGCATGGCTTTTCGCGGCGCCCTATATACTTTTAGACAAACAAAGAAATCCCAAGCCGCAATGTTCGAGAACATCTTCTCGATGTTCTTTTTATGATGAGTGAGGTGGTGATGCTCCTCCAGCCATCCACACCTCTACTTCGCGTCCTTTCTCCTAGCCTCATCGAGGAGCCTCTCCCTTAACTCCCGCATACCCAGCTGATCAGTCGGCACTGGTTCAACTCCTTCCTGCATCTTGCCATGCATCGGAACCAGGACCGTCTTGTGCAGGACGCGGAAGGTCTCAGCGACTACAGGGTCGGAGTAGCGACCGAGCCGCCGTGCATTATGCATCTTTCGCTCTTCCTCCTCTGCGATCTGCTCCTCAGTCTTCTTCTTGCTGCCCTTGCCGCGCCCACTCGCTCGCCCTCTAGTACTATGTCGCTCTGAAGCTGGCACTTGCACCTCTCCAGCCTTAGTCTCGAGCCTCTTGTCGTCTCCTTCGCGGTTGTGGGTCAATGCATCGTCCGTACTATTGCCCTTGTCTTCCCCAAACTCCCTCAGCGACAGTGCAGCCATGCCCCTGTCTGCTTCGAGGTACGTCTCGGCGGCAAGTGACTGACCGTTTCGAGGCTTGCGTAGACGCGTTCGCGCCTGAGCCGGTGTTCGAGTTGATGTGCTGCCCTCGATAGCAGTTTGTGGGAGGGAATCGCCGCCACCTGGTTCGCTTCGGTCCTTCGTTGCGACGTTGTGGTCCCCTGGAGGAGCGTTGGCATCGTTCCGGGGCTTCTTGGATGCTGTGACTTTAGTTGGCACAGCCTTGCGCTTCTTCGACTCCGCTGGCTCCGTTTCGGCCTTCTTCCGTGTTGAGACGACCTGTTTAGGGATGGCGGGCTTAGTGGCCTTGTCTGGGCGGGGTAGTAGAGCCGCCATGAGCGGGAAGTTTTGTATATCCCACCTTGTCAGTAGTCCAACTAGATCGCCTTTCTTGATTCCTGAATGATGGAGGTTGTGCATGCCAGCTGCGTGAGCCATTGGCCGCAAGTCATCTTTGATGGTGTATTCGGCGTAGTCAATTGGCTTGAGGTCTTCGGCGTCCGCTTTCGCTGTTGACGGGTCGTGCTGATCCAGGATTTGGATGGCGCGTTCAACATTGTCTGGTAGAATCCTTGGAGGTAACACCATATTATGCCGCTGAAAGACAACGTGGGCTGCCAGCGTAGAGGTGAGGTCTGCCGTCGCCCATTTTTCGTCGTCACTCTTGGCGGGGGCCATGATGTGCGTGAACTTTCGTTCAGCGTATATGACGGGTGTCTGTGGAAGGGGCTGCGGCGCTCGGAGGTGCGTATAAGCGGAGTGTGAACGCACAGCGTAGGGGGCGCTGTGCAGCGGTTGTGTTCGGACGCGTCGAGAAGATATCGAGATTGAGACTAAGCACGAGCAGCGGCATTTGAACAGTGCCAAGCTGGTGGGTGACCTCTACACCGGTCTCGTCAACGAGTAGCTCCGATGCATGTCCAGAACCCTGTATGAGTTCGGCTTGCTGACGTAAACTGCAAAGGAGTGTCCACCGCGTTCTACTCGCATAGAGCATGGCCTACCAGAGTATCTGTTCACCATCACCCCAGCCGCAACCCCCCTGAATCACTCAACTTCACAGTCATTGCAACTCGGACTGCCCATTACTCCGACCGCAAATCACACCACCAGCGCAACTGCTCCACCCCAACCACAATCGCAACCTACACCATGAACCAAACACCAACCGCAAATCTTGACGTGGATCCGCCATCGTCTCCACCCCATACCGGGATTCGCGCCTCTGCGGGAGACCTTCAAAAGGAGATCACTGAGCGGGAAGGATACAGCGCGACCGGTAGCTTCGTTGACGCTTTTAGCCACACCGATAATACCACTAGGAGCCCTACACGCTCATCTCATACGGCTAACGTTGCCCGCAATCGTCCACTCCCGCGCTTCACACGCCGCCTCTCCGATATCCAAGACCTCGACGCCACGGAAACCGCTGGGCAGGAGAAGGTGGGGCCGATTCAGATGGACGACCACCATGATACAGTGGACGAAGAGGAAGACCTGGCGGAATTGGAGGCGCTGATCTTACCGCAGGAGATGCAGTCGTCCCCTCGGCAGCTCGAGGCGTCTCCCACTTCAGAATGGCAACCCATCGACAAGTCTTCGTGGGACCCTGCCGGGTTTCCGACCAAGTCCGGATGGCGTTCCATCAACGACCCAGCGTTCGGCGAGAACCTCAGCCAGGAGATACCCATAGATAAGCCCTCGTGGGATACCACCGGTTTCCAGACAGACTCGGGATGGCGGCCCATCAACGATCCAGACTTCGACGAAGACTTTATCGACGAGACGCCCACAGACGAGCCATCAACGGCGCACGCAGGCGACATACCCGACGAAGGCGATGAAGACTCGATGGCTGATTTCCCATCTGATACTGCTGATGATGCGAAACCTTTGAGAGAGCCGGATGATACCGACGATGTACTGGACGAGAAGTACTTCAAGCACAACGGCTACCTGAACTACATCAACAACGTCGAGGACGGGGATGAATCTGACTCTGCGACGGAGAACAAGAAGACAGGTGGTCAAACCAAACTCAAGACAACGAAGAAGAAGGAACTCAAAGTTGTCTTCGGCTCCTCGCCTGGCAAGTCCGTGGGACCTGGAAAGTCATTGCCATCGCCAAAGAAGTCTACCAAGACATCCACCCAGCCGCCGGCCACAGGAGACACATTGACAAAAGGCACCGGCCGCGATAACCTCAAGGTCGACGCTAAAGCTGAGCGAAGCTCCAGCCCTGCCTCCTCTTCGGATGAAGCTAGCGGATGGGAGGTGGTAGACGGCAACATCGACGCCCCGCGGACGGGCAACAAGTCGGTCCGCAAGCTCACGATCAAGCTGCATAACAACGTGACCGGTGAGTCCAAGACCGTCACGTACACCGACGTCGAGCAAGATGACATCGACTGGAAGTCCAAGCCCCAGATCGTCGCGATAACACAATGGCGCACCGACGTTTTCAAGCAACATGGAATCGGCACCAAGAAGGCTGCATACCCGTACACACCACTGGAGGACGCCTGGATGACGCTCTTCCACAGGAAGCTGCGCGCGACCATCGATGCGGGTCACGTCATCAAGATTCCTGGTCCAGTCTCAGTAATGGAAGCCTTCAACGCCTTCTTCGAAGGCAAGGTGCTCAAAGACGCGAACGGTGCTGATGCACCTTCTAGACCACAGCGCGACGTGTCATCCATCCGGGGAAAGCTCGATGGCAGGGTTAGCAAGGTTGCCACAGAGAGGAAGAACATGAGGGGACTTCTAGAAGGGAAGACAGGCGGTGTTTTGTTTGTTCCGAATGTGACAGAGGACGAGTTGAGGCAGTTTCAGGTGGATGAGTCGGTTGCGGTTGACGACCCGACTGAGGTCGGTAAGAATGCAGCCTTGGATGCTGAGGGGAAGAAGAGCAGGCGACCGTCACCGAAGAGGAAGCGGGATGAGAACGATGCGGGGGATACGATGGCGAAGAAGACGAAGCGAATAGGCTGAGGTGATCAGGATTAGTATCGGATACGGAGATGTCTAAGCCGGTACCTTCGGCCCCAGTGCGCATGTCAGCGACGGTTTTGCAAGTCGAAAAAGAGGTCTCGTTGTACGTATGAGTCGCACGTTGCAGTAGTCAAGCCGAAATTCATTTGTCTCAAATTCGTCGACCCAATCGCTGTCGCGCTCAACCCGTCTTGTCTTCCCAGATCTTCAAGAACAGCTTCCACAGGATGGAGAACAGAATGCCCTGCAGACCGTTGGCGATGATTCTCGTCTTCAGTCCGCGTCCAAAAAGACCCAACCTGCCGTCCTGACGGATGACCTGCTTGGCAGCCTCAGTATAGGATATCCTTGTATCGTTGACCTGTCGATATGTTTTCACAACTCGTAACGAATTCGATATCGTGTCCGAAGCGACCGAAGCGCAGAAACCTATGAAAGCTGCGCGTAGTAACCACCATCCGATCTGCTGTCTTGATGGCTCTGTAATGGTTTCGGACAGGAAGTTGTATACGGCGAACCAGGGGTAATGCCCAACGAAGGTCGCTGCTGCGGTTGCAAAAGCACCCCACCACAGGGAGCCGATGCCGTCGGTCCTAATGCGCTGTCGGAGGAGACCCCAGCCACTAGCTCCCTGGGCCTGTAAGGTAGTTTTCAAGGTATCGATTGGTGTTAGTAGCATTCTGAAAGCTGCAGCGCACGCAGATGCAAAGATCGTCTGAATGGGCGATGGTAGCTGCTTCAAGAAGCCGTTGGACTGCAGCAAGGCCAGGATACCAGCGTTGGCGGCTGTGTCTCCGAATCGAGCGATGGGCCCTTGGAAGAGAGCAGCACCCATGCCTTGGTAGTATCGACCTATACCACCGTCTGCATACAGAGTCTTAGTTGCGACAGTCGTCGATGTTCCATGGCGATATTGGTAGTTCATGATCGTGCGGATGGGCATCAATAGCAATACTTGCAGTATCATCGCCGCAGCACCACTCAACCCTCCACCTAATGCACGCTTCAGTGCGCCTTTGAGATCGAACTACGCATGCTGTGAGCTTTTGGAGTTTGCATGTGCCGCGACAGTGCATAGGAACATACATCGACGTCATCGGCCTCTATCCAGCCTTTGATGAAGACAGCAACGACCAGTATCGCGAAAACGGCAAGGAGGCCTCTCCAAACATAATACCAGGTCTTGGAAGCCGCCTTTTCCGGTTGATCGATGATTTCGTCGCTTTCCGATGGTGTAGGCGTGTGCTGACGCGCGGCATCATGCGAGAGCAAGGGCGCGCGCTCGTCCGGCACGCTACCGCCTTCTAAGTCGCGTTGAGAAGGCATCGTGGTAGGTATATGGTGTTGAAGTGCGACGTTACACAGTACATCGCCTCCATTCGACGCGTGTTGAGATGGATTACCAATCCGGCGCGATGACGCGCACTCGGCTATACCTTCAAGCCGACCGAGGCGGACCCACTTGTGTGTCACGTGTCGCTTCATTCTGGTGTGCCATCTACCAACTTTGGTCGATAGAGCAACTCATCGACGTTCCAAACACCAAGCGCTACTCTCATACTCCTGCGTTTCTCGAAATGACGACCGGGCTTTCTCACGGACGATAACGAGAACATTTCCGGTTCCGTCTCCGCGGAAGTTACTTTTCCCACTAAAAAGCTCGCTATGAGATGTTGAAGACTCAGGGACCCGCAAGCTCTACGCTGTTGCGATTGCGCATGGTTTGAATCATGATAAGGTCCAGGGCGCGATAGAAAGAGGCACATTCACAAGTCGACGAAATGGTCACCGGAACAGGCTTCAGCGACTCTAAATGACTAAACTGTCATAAGGCCTCTGATCGGTGTGGAATTCCAAGGTCGCTTGCCTTACAGCCAAGACCCATAAGGGGCTGTGAAGAGGTCGTCCCGTGTGAACTCGACCCGAAGCATCGCAGCAACACTCCGCTCACTTCGACAGGGTGACACAAATCCCGTTGGCCTTGCCAACATTGGAATGCAACGGAATACATCTGCCGTTTATCCATGCGAGTTCCACCTATTACGCCCGGATCATACAGCCGTGACAGCCAGGCACAGCCGCAACTGCATCGCTAAGTGGACCAATCGCGTGGAGTGCATACGAGACCCGAGTTACTTAGGCTCTGTTGTAAACAAGGCCACCAGCGCCAATGTGTGGTAAACCAACACAGCAGATTTTCCGCCGCATTCCAGTCATTTGACGAGAACGCCAACTCAGTGAGTTGATAGCCGCTGCAACCGCTTTATGTGGAACGACATCCGTCCAAGCCAAGATACTGCGCCCTGGGCTTGGCTAACCGGTGAGGATGCCCTACTATAACCCCACGATGTTTAAAGGCACGTAAACACCTCTTAGGAAAAGGGTTGTGTTGTGCATATCACGACCCATCCTCCACTACACCTGAATCCACCACACCACAATGGCATCCCTCCTCTCAACCATGCTATTCGCAGCCAGCGCATCAGCCCAAGTCACAACCTCCTTCTGGATGCCCTCCAACGGCCTAGGAACAGACAACATCGGCTTCGTCGGCTCAGTCATCAACGCCAACGAAACCCACACCACCATCGCCGTCGAATACGACGAAGGAACCGATATAGACGCTCTCAGCATCGGTGTCGATGGTCCCATGACCATGACCATAGGTCCCGAATACTACGGCACCACAGTCGACGTTG
>Ga0265797_10005333_pt1 | contig 18817 bp, 21 predicted proteins | sample P2T30metagenome_FD_192433 | JGI IMG/M metagenome (GOLD analysis project Ga0265797, IMG submission 192433) | Plant litter microbial communities from East Loma Ridge, Irvine, California - P2 T30 | ecosystem: Environmental > Terrestrial > Plant litter > Unclassified | place: USA: California... | reverse complement strand
TGATGAAGTCGCATCCCCGGCGCCTACAATAGGCGGCCAATGGTTATCATGGACTTCACCATGACTTACATCCTTCTTGCGTAGCGATGACATTGTACGCAGCAGATAGTCCCTAATGTGCGATTCTTTTCGGCGTCGAAACTTGCGACAAGGTGAAGAAGGGGATGGTTGTGGTGTCGGACAAGCGACTGTGTTAAAGCGGCAGAAGTTGTTCAGGTTCGAAAGCTTGAGCTCGAGCTGCTATTGCCGCTGGGACATTCTAGCTGGATCAAACAATATACGCGCACTAGTATAGTCATTGTGAGGACCTGTGAGCTGAATGGAACATGCACTGTAGAGATAACGAGTACCATCGTGAATGAACAGGGAAAAGCGACAGCTGATCTGTCAATTGTTTGGTAGTAATTCATTCACTCTTGAATGACGCTTCAAATCAATACCCGTTCCCACATCTTGTCCCCATCTCTGGGTAGGTCAAGCCCATCGTTCTTCATACCCTATTCTTCTTTGCATCAGTCTCCTCTTCCTGAAAACCTGGAGTCTTCTCCATCGATGGCACCATATGGAGCTATTAAGCTCATCGACATATGTAATTCCTGGCTTCGTCGTTCCTTTGAGTGGCACCTTGACCACCGGAGTATCAAGCGGGCTGAGAGAGGAGCCCGGGGGGTCAAATGCTTCAGCCGAGCCTCATCGTTGAGTTGCATGCTACGCTTAGCGAGCGAACACGAATGTTGATTATCGTCCTGTTGTCCGTCGCTGTACTCATATAATGACCCATTGGAAAAATCCCAGAATCATGGTAGCAATAACCAGGTATGTTGATGTAAGCGGTGCGTGCCGGCTTCCGAGAGATGTGGGGTCGCCTGTGGGTCTGGGATCATTGTCAGCGTTCACATTCCTGAACTTGGCGTAACTTCTAGATAGGGTAATAGCATCATCGAGACGCAATCTGCAGCCGCATAGTGGACCGCTCGGGTAAAGTGCGCGTGGGATTTGAACTTACTGCTTCAGATGTAGACCCATGTCATCGATGGCATCACACCTCTGCCACTCCAGCTCGGGAACTGCCTCCATGGTCACGTTGTTGTCGTCGTTGAAGCTCAGCCTTTGTCCGTTACTTGCGCTAAAGGAGTGCCAGTCCGGGCTCTGAAGCTCTGAGCCTTTGGAGACTAAATATTCTGCAGCGTGTGTATTGGGGTCAAAGCTTCGGATGAAGGACGCCCAGTATGCCTGCACGAAAACGCCTGCGGCCGAAGTAGCATTGTTCCAGATTGGTAGTAATTCTCCGACATGCGACGCGCTTCCCACATTCCACCGGTATTGCCAGGTTGGGTTCGTGTTATTGATGGCGTAGGTATCGGTGACATTAAGAGCAGGGCAGGTATATCGGATGTACCCATAGACATCAGCGGTCAGTGATCTCCAGCGGGCGTCAGCAGTCGTCGCAATGTTACCACCCCAAACTTGACGGATTGTATCCCAGTTCAAGGCGGGGTACTGGTCGGTGAGGAAATCCTGAGACCGAGACTGGGACATGATGCTCTTCTGAACGAAATTGATGCCATCATGCGTGGCACTGCCAAAGATAGTGGGCACGTTGACGAAATGACCAGCCTTCAATTCGTTAAAAGTGTAGTCTTGCACGAAATCGTAGTCCAGGGTCGGATTCCAGAAGTAAAGCGGTGGATTCTTGCCGCCTGGGAATGGCATCTTCAATGTACTGACAGCATCTTGGAAGGTGACCGCATCGAGGCTTGCCATGCAGTTGAGATCGGCGCATCCCGTCTGTTTGAGTAGCTCGTCGAATTGCCATTGACTGTCTCCTACGTCTCGTAGCGATGGAAAGGCAGGTGACTCGGCAGCAGCAGCGTGGAAGAGGCCGTCATCTCGTCCACCATATGCGGTAAGTTGGAAAACAACGGAGCCTCCACCAGCGCTTGCTCCCCCAATGGTAACATGTTTCGGGTCGCCTCCAAACTGTTGAATATGTTTTTTTACCCATTCGAGTGCTTTTCTCTGATCTTTCAGTCCGTTGTTTAGACTCAGACTCGAATTCGCAACAATCTCACGTCCAGCTAGGAACCCATAAGGGCCTACTCGATAGTTGAAGTTCACTACAACCATGCCGTCGTCGCCAGCATCAATCAAGTCTGCACCGTTGTAGTTTGCATTGCCGTTGAGATTGAAGCCACCGCCCTGAATGAAGACGTAGACCGGCAACTTGCTCTTATTTGTGGCTCTCTCTGGCGCGAAAACGTTGATAAACAGGCAATCTTCTGAGTTGGTTCCCCCAAATTCAGCTTTCAGTGGTCTCTTGGTGCCGATACATAGGGGTCCGAACTAAAGTGCTGTTAGCGTGTTGTCAACAAACATGAACGCGTCTTGAATACTTTTGTAGCGTTGACAACACCAGACTCATCTTTAGGATCTTGAGGTGCAGTAAATCGCAGTCCCTCTACACGCGATGGATTGCGTGCATATCGCATACCAGCCCAGCGTATGACACCATTGCCGAGATCTTTTCCACGGTACTTTGCATATCCAAGGTCGATCGTTTCTTGCAGCGCTAAGGCATGCTGAAATAAGAGTGCTACACAAAGCAGCAGGCGAAACATTGTTGACAGTTGAGTAAACGAAAGGCGAAGGAAGGAAGGAAGGCAAGTCGCAAACAGGTACAAACAATGGGGTATCGTATTCGGTGATGTTTCCCCTGGTTGTCGCCGAAGGGTCGTTCCGATACGAGCTATGCTATAGTGCGGCAGGGCTACGTAGATCTCTGTTCTAGGGGAACGGGTCAGAAGTACAAAAGAAACTCGACAGTTGCATCATGCTATCATGACAGGGAGTTCGGTCGGAAGTGTGCTATTTCCGAAGCGTTAGCTTTTACATGTGACGTCTGTTTGCGCTGTGGTGAATAGTACATACTGTGTGGAGAAGGATCAGTGACATTAGCACCACCGTGCTATTAGCAAACGTAAGCTCGCGGGCTGAGTCGATGGTAGTACAGCAACGAGGATCCACGTCATAAAAGAGCGGGCCCGCGGGTATAAGAGTGCCTGAGTGATTTGTTGTTGCTTCTAGTTATCGCTGCAATGGACCTATCTGCACCGCCGCACTGCAGCATCGAACCAGGGTTTTGCAAAGATCCAGACCATTTGACTGCATGAGGGCGTGAGCGACTCTGCGACGGGATGACCCCAGGCCTCCGACAAGTGGGTGGTACCGACCAGGGTGATTGACCGACAGGCAGTAGCGCGCGCTGACGGTACAATTACACCGAACCTATTCCATTGCTGTGCCTCGTTGAACTCCTGGGGTCCGCGGATTCCCATTCGAGGATCAAGGACGGCGACAGGGGGAGACGCAAAATGACGACTGGTGCTGAACGGGCACGGCAGATGGTGATTGACAACAGCAATGAGATCAGATCTACGATGTGAAAGCGGTTGGCAGGTGCCCAGCATTGTTGATCCAAAAGCCATGTGGGACCTGCAGCCGTATCCATGATGCGAAGCCTGATCACCTCAAGGATGGGGAGCGGCATCCTTGCCGGCTTTCTGCTAGAGGGCAAGATCGGCCGTGCCAACGCGCGAGCAGGACGGCTGAAACCTGGGCACAAGGATGAAACCACGACGCCTTCACGAGATTTTGTGGAAACACTCCAAATTACATTTTCCAAGTATTTTTGCCCTTCGCTTGGCCTCATCATCGAATGATGATGATTTTGTTCAGCATCAGTGCGAGCCTTTGGGATACTCGGCTCCGTCGCGATGCCCGAATGGCGTTTAAAAGCCACGTCGAGACGTGCTTGGTCGGGCCTGTTGCAGCGTCTGTGAATGCGTCGTGGCCCACGTGGTCTGTTGTCAGCCTCGGGCGCGTATTGGAGGTTGTGACAAGCACTCGAAAGCTCGCCAGCCAGGAATCTGCTTATCCTGAAGGCTTGCTTCTTCAGGGTCCACATGCGTCACTTCTCAACGTTGTCGGATCAATACATGGCATCCATGGTTTGAGGCGGTCAACCAAACAGCACATCACTCTGCGAACCTACTGGTCTGCGGTGCAACACAGATGATCCCCGCGTTCACGCACACCATCGTGCCGTTAGGTTCGGTGATCCGGAGAAGCCCCAATGCCGCGGGATTTCCAAGCTATCCGAACGCCAGGCCTGCAAGCCACTAAGCCATCGTTCTAGAACTTCCACCACTCTTACACTTCACGACATGTCTTTGAGAATTCTCCAAAGTTCGTAAAAGAGCATTCTACACGTGTTTCACCTTTGCAGAACACCGAGGTTGAAGCGTACTGCAGTGGTTCCGGATTGGGGAGCCGCAACCTGCACTCAAAACTTTCCGAGTCCAAACTAGTGATGTCTCATTCGCGCGTAGACTGCAGCAGCATGCGTGATTTCCTCAGCACAATCTGTTCCGTTTCCCAACACAATGATGATCCTTCGGAATGCGTATGCGGACCTTGACTCATATTCAAGTAAATCATTCGTTACATTTCAGTAGAGCGTGATCTTGAGTTCAAAGGTGCTGGATGGCAGTTCCGCAGCAGATGAATGCGTCAAAGCACGAATTCTCTATAACGGTATTTAAACATCTCTTGATCTTTGTACACAAGGGTGTATCTCACCGCCTAAACCCTAGCTGGTTCTTTTCCTCCAAAGCTGTTCCCAGTATATACATATCCAGAACCCTATGCTGTTTCTGGCATCAATGCTCGTCTTCATTTCCTGTCTTCTTATCTGACACTTGAATCTGCATCTTCCATATCTAGCAACGCTTCTCTCAGAAGTCAGTAACCCTCCCATTATAGCTCCAATCACCCGTCTTTCCAGTGCTTCCCCACCTAAGAGGTTCATTCTTCGGTCCGCCCACCTCCCCCGTCTTGGGATTAACATCACCCTCAAACTCCGGCGGTGCCCCTCTCCTCATATTAGGATGAAACTCCTCTCCCTTCTTGATTTCCTTGCCATTCTCAAACCGTACTTCGGGAGCTGAGTCGGGTGACTGATTTATTTGTGGTCTTGACCTGGAGGCGGGGGAGGCGGGTGTTGGAGATGACGAGTCTGGAGACTGGTTGATTTGCATGCGGATGTTTGGTTTGGAGGTTGGGGTTTCAATGTCTTTGGGTGTGCTGAAGGCGCCAGTGCTTTGCTTTTGCAGCTTCTCAAAGAGTTCTTGCTCTTCCTTGGGTAGGCGGGGTGGTGCTGGGCCCGAGCCAAAGGGTGCTTGAGCATGTCGAGCTGAGATGCTGAATGTGCGACGGGAGAGCTGGCGGGGAAGGCGCGCGACTGTGCGCGTTGAGGCAGCCATGGTCGGTGGCTAAATGTGTGATGGGACTTTCGGGGGCGAATATACTATGCGAGGTCTGTCGCGAGTGTGGTGGAAGCTGTTTGTAAGTCGATGGCGAAGACGACCTTCTTGACTATAGATCGGGACCGCGGCTTGACGGAGCCAATCGGAGCCCTGCAGTGGCAACGGAGGTCGGATTTTCGTACATCGTGGATGTGCATCACACTTCTCTTCTACAACCTTCCAGTGTAATTGCACCGTGTTCCGAATTATTTTCGTGATATCAAAATCCCCAGTACATGTTGTGTCTAACTTTTTAGAAAGCTATCGTCCCTTCTGGGTCAGAAACGCCCACCGTCCTCTGCATCCAAACGCCAGGCTATCGTACAAAACTACAGCACATAATCTACGCAATGTATCCATTCGTCTCGCCCAGTGCCCGCGCACTCCTTCCTGCATCCAAGAACAAGTTTTGACATTCTTCCACATCGTCCACCTCGATTTGCTTATTCTCCCTTCCATTGACCTCTGCCAGTACACTCGCTGGAGCCAGGAGTTGCAGCGCATATCGCAAGCTAATCTTCTCACCAAGCGCGCTGACCTTCTCCTTAGCTGGACCCGAGATGTTGAGTTTCTCGGTCGTAACTCGGGTGGAGATGATCGACTTGATTTCCGCAGGCCCGTATGGGTGTGTTGGAATAATAAGGAGACGTGCGAGGAGATCGGTCGGGATGCCGTGCGCCGAAGGAGGCAGGTTCTCCCCACCACGAATATGTGTGTTGCCGCGGTTCGACGCGAGGATGACAAGAGGTGATAGGGGAGATTCAAGGGCGCGGTTCAGGAATGTGAAAGCCTCGAGGTCGAGCATGTGAACCTGCGCATGTTAGTCAAACCCAAACTTTAGAAAGTGCTATCTTACCTCATCGATGAAGAGTACACCAGGTACCAGGTCCGCGATACCTTGGTCAATGTACCTATTAACGACCTTATTGATCTCTAACCGCAGCTTCTCTGTGATCTCGGTCTTCTTGGGTTTCATCAGTTGTCCCATCATGCTCATGATGTCCTGCCCACCTTGCGGCCGCGCGTTGGCGACGTCTAGGTCGTGCAGAGTGACGTCTTGAACAATCTCCTTCTTCTTGTGAACATCACCCTTTGGTATAGGAACGTACTCCTCTGCCTCGAGATCGAACTCGGTCGCGTAGGCGTCCGATCGTCCGACACGCTTCACAGCACCCGTGTTGGCTTCGATGTAGATAACATCGCCTAGACGGACGCGCTCCTTCTGTATAGCCTCGTATATGGATGGGTCGAGTCGCAGCTTCTTCGTGCCCTTGGCCGACTTGAGGTTGATGAGGAGATGCGAGATGGTGCGGCCATAGCCTCCAAGCGGGTTTTCAGCTTCCTCAGGCGTAAGCTCTGTCACTTCACCCTCATAGACCTCCTTGGTTTCCTTGACGCGAAGACCTAGCGCAAAGTGTTAGTGCATCCTGTACCCACAGATTGAGTGAATGCGCACCTATTGCTCTCCTGAAGTTCTCCATAAGCGCCTCGGTCTTCTTCACCTCGGCAGAGTAGATCTCGCTGCCAACGATGGGGCAGAACGGCACCTTGGTACCCAACTCCTGGCTCACAGCCAATGCCAATGCGGTCTTTCCAGTTCCAGGGCCACCTGCGAGTAGTACAGCTCTGCCGGACATCTTCTTCGCCTTGACAAGGTCGACGACTAAACCACACGCCTGCGCTGGTTAGTACCTAGGCTGAAGCAGCGAGCGAAAGTTGCAAGTACCTCTCGTGCTGCAGCTTGGCCGACAAAGCCACCAGCTGCGGGAGTTGCGCGTCCATCGCTTGATAGGCCAAGTCCTTTGATATGGGAATGCGCCGCGGTTCTGGCTGAGCGATCGTGCGTGCTCTTGACTTCGCTGACAGGCACCGTCGTCATTTTCGGCGTCGCAAGCACTCAATTCTATCAAACGATAATGATTTGGTATCGGGATGACGGTCGAGTTCGTGTAGGCGGTGTGGCGATGGTGTGGATAGGTAGGCGCGCGTTGTTTTGGGTGTCTTGAGCTCGAAGTTTTGGGAGGAATGGCAGTTCGCGAAAGGCACAGCTAGCGCGTCGACCGCAGCGCCGGCGCTCTATGTCAGTCACCCGCTTGAATCCCCACCCTCCGCCTCCACTCACAGCAGCAGGGCATTCACTGTCCCAAGCCAGGACACAGGGCTGCCCGCAATACTGCGCACTCGCTCACTATCGCATCGCTCTCTGCATCGCAGCCTGCTGGTATGTTGAGGGCTTCCACCATCCCTCTTTCCTCCATGGCGTCGCCTATCAGTGACCGTCACACGGCGGCGCAGTCAGGGTCACTGCCTGGGCCAAGGGCCAACAGAACGTACAGTATCTGACCTTCCTCTCGCTGTGCCGAGTACTGACCTTACTACAGACCACTACCTACAGGAGCACATGTTCGCGCCCTGAGTACCGCCATCACTGATATCCCCCCCTTCGGAACATCCTCTTCCGAACAACCAACGGCCACTCCTTCACCCTGACGGAACACGGAGTATCTCACGAAACGCCCCTAGGTCCGAGACAGGTACGCATGCAAGACGCCACAGAATACACAACACCCTCAACAGCGATTTCCTTCGGATCCCGCCTCGCCTGGTTAGTCGCATCCACTCTCGAGTACACTACCGAGCCAAGACCAGAGATTATGGAACATCACACACCGAGGCACAACGCACATTTGGCAATATTATCTGGATTTTATTCAGGCCGCCGACACGAGCAGCATATTCATACAGCAAAAGACTACTCGCATGTCCCCCATTTTCGGTAGAACCACCACGCCAAATGCTTGTTACAGCGCGCAGCCCATGCCTTCGACCAAAAGGACCTAAAAAGACAAACCTCGTCACTCGTAATCCGTTGTCGGCATTGGTACCATGATCATGGCACCTCTAGGGTGGGGTCGGTGGGCAAGAGAATACTATACATCGATGTGTTCGTTGGTTGTGTGTGTGCGTGGGTTTGGTGGTAAGTGAGCGCCTGCAAGCTCGAGCAAGCACTGATGTCTGTCTCAGATCTCTCGCCATGGCTAACGACGCCCGATGCGCACCGACCGCAGTATCAAGAAGAAGGCAAGACGCGCATGTTCGATCATGTCAAAGGAGAAGGAAGGAGATCGGACCAATCATCGAACCAGGATTTCACGCGAAAACAGGAGGACTATTTGCCGAAGAAGATTACTCTTCCTCGCTCTCGGAGCCGCTGGACTCGTCGTCGTCGCTGGATGCATCATGCACTACAAAGGTTAGTTGATGATTGAGAGGTGCACGCACTAACAACTCACCAGGCGGAGACTGGCTGGATCCCGACGCACCACCCTGGAACGACTGCAGCTTCTCCTGGATCTTGCGCATGTTATCCTCCTGTTCACTCTTGCCCATAGGCTTATTCTTCTTCGGTCGAGCCGCAGCTTGCTTCGTCACCTGCCTAGGTGGCTCAAAATCATCATCAGCTACGGCACCTCCCTTGGGACCGCGCAGAGACTTGATGAACCTCAACAACTCCCGGAGCGTATCATCGTTGATCTCGTCCATGTCGAGCTCCATTTCGTCATCGTTCACGGTCGCAAGGTGTGGACAGCCATTTCTGATGATTTGGACTGCCTTACGCATATCAAGGTCACCAAGCGTACTGATGCCCTCTGAGATCTCCTGTTTCTGGGCGAAACTCAGAGGCGCAGGAGCCTTAACCTTCTTGACCGGTGCAGTCTTGATAGGCTTCGCAGGCGGTGGCACCGCAAGTGGAAGACTCTTCCGCTTTGTTGGTGGCGCGGCGGCCTTCTTCTTCTTGCCAGGCAATTTGGGTGAGGCACGTTTGCCACCAGTTTGCTGCTGCAGAAGTTGTTGCGCTGTGGCGTTCAGTTGTGCGATCTGTTGCTGGATTGCAAGAAACTGAGCCTGAGCAGGGTCTATCTCCTCCTCGTCTTCATCTTCCTCATCATCTTCGTCAGAGTAGAGGTCGCTGGGCGAGTGTTCAGGAGCAGGCGCATGCTGGGCAAGCCAGTCGGCCTTCTCCTTCCACAGGCTCTCAAACAGATCCTCCATCTTGTGCCCCATCTGGTTGACGGCGTCACCTTCAGGATTGAACTTGTAGCAATTCTGGAAAACGAGCTGCGCATCCGCGTAGAAATCCTTGGCACTTTGGTAAACGCCATTCTTCAGATTCTTCTCAATCGTACCAAAGTCCATTGGTTTCTTGATGATCTTGAGATAGGACGGAATGTTGAGCGCCACAGGATCTACCGGAGCAATGAACGGGTAAGTAACTGCACTGTACTTTGGCTTCATGAGCTCGGTAAGCACAGACTCGCAGAACTTGAGTTCTTGCGCAAACTTCTTCCTTCTCGGCTTTGCGTTGGTGTAAGGCAAATCCTTCGAAGGCCTATGAATCTCTCGCTTTGGACGACCGTCTGTAGTAGACGAATCACGTCGAATCAACGGCGTGCCGTCTTGCTGCAGAGGCCAGGCAGCCTGAGGTGAGGTTGCTGCAGGAGTAGCGACGGCAGGAGATTTGACATTAGGCGGTGCAACACGAGACTCACGTCGAGCCTTTGACGAAGTGTTTACTGATGGCTTCTTTGCCTTTGCCGGCTTAGGTGGCTCTTCAGCAGCAGCACCTCGGGGCATTTTACCCATGCCTTTCAAGAAGTAAGCGCGGAGGTTGTATCCTGCTTGAGTTACAGGATGTTGCTTGTTGTTGAAAAGCTCGCTGTTGGTAATCATCTGATCGAGGTCTGCCATGAAATCCCTTACGTAAGTGTACTTCTTGTCCTTCAACTTGTGTTCCATAGTAGTCAAGTCCATGGGGTTCTTGACAATGTCAGGGTAAGTAGGAATGTTGAGGGCTATGGGGTCAACAGGATCCTTGAACGCTATCGAAACCTTGATCTTCTTCGTGTTCCTTATCCGCTCAAGAAGAAACTTGTTCTGTGCGTCCGTCATCGGAGTGGTTGGCCATTCTTCCCAATCAACAGCCCTGTGAACACCTGATGCCTCGTGTGCAGAGTCGGAAGCCGGTCCTGGAGTACCGCCATTTGTGCTGGGTTGCTCCGTTTGATTGGGCAACTCGGGGAGCTTGAAGTCGGTCTGAGCACTCATCTCTTCTTCGGTCTTTGTGCGCTTCGCGTCGGGAATATCGTCATCATCATCCTCGCGGGGACGGACTTTGCCCGAGGACGGAGCATCTTCCATCTCACGATCTACAATAGCTGGAGACTGAGCAGCAACAGATGGGGGCGCAGTAGCCGCATCGCTGTCGGTCTTGATTGTTAGGTCGTGCATTGGCTTTGTAGGTGCTCCGGATGACTCTGTAGGTTTCGACTCGGCAGGTGCATCGGCGGTGGTATCCATGCTGTCTTCAGCTGGCGCTTCCTCTTTGGCGACAATCTGCGTCTCGGGTACTTCTTGGGTGCTAGCGGCTGTTGCCTGGGTCGCTGAGGAAAGCTCTTCGGCAGTTGCGGGTTCGTCGCGCACGTCTGAAGTTGGCGCTTCTACGGCGTTGGTAACCGTGGCACCAGTATCCTCGTCACCAAACAAGGAGTTGTTATCTTGTTGGCTGTCAGGCAGAAACTGTGCGACACCGTCGATTCCAGCAGAGACGTTGGTAGTGGGCTCGACGGCGGGCTCGACTGCAAGCACTGATGCATCCATATCTACGTGATTGCCGTTGGTGGTTGGTTTTGATTGCGCGGTTTCGTTGAGGGTTGTCTTTGGTTCTGGGTCGTCGAAGAGCACATCGTGAACGCTACTAGGTATTAGTAGGTGGCGTAAGGTGAGAGGGGAGACATGATGAAGAGTAAAGGGAAGAGCGACTTACCCGTTTGCCTCAGTGTCTACCGCCATTGCGTCTGCCGGCGCAAAAGCGCTCGCCTTAAGGTCCAGGGAGGTTTTGTCGACAGTGGGAGATGTCATTACTGCCATAGGGCCATGAAAGTGAAAGGCGGGTTTGCGCGCGGCTGACAGAGGATGTGTTGTGTTTGATGTTGTTGCTAATCTGGGGTTGTTAGCGATTGCCATTTCGGGCGCACGCGACTGCGCAAGAATACGCGTGTTGACGACGGACACGGCAATGAGAGGGGTGAGTGGGCGCGTTTGCGGTGAAGGTGGGGTCGGAGGGTGAGGCTAGCGTCGGTAAAGTGACGCGAGGGATCAGGAGGGGCAGTGAGGAATATATGTTGCAGAGGCTGAAACGCACGTGACTACGTACCAGATGGTGGCGGCGGCGAGGTATCAAAGAGTGGACGGCGGTCGGTGATGAGTCAGACTTTATAGCGCCGACGCGTTTGTTATGGTGGGCCAAGCGCGTGGAAGGCAGAGGCAATAACGGAGTGGTGCAGCTGTGCGCCCTCTCTCAAGATGTGCGACAACACAAACGTTGGTGATGTAGTGCACGGATGGTGACGGCGGGCTGGATGCTCAGACGGGCGGGCGGTGAGCGCTAGTGTCAAGCGGGTGCAGACAGACGGGGGATGGATGCGCAATATTAATTATGTCGGATTTACTTGGTGCAGCAGCCTAGACTTTTGTCGAGATGTGACGGATCTCGGACAGGTGACGAAGGTGTGGCGGGGGAGTGCGAGTAAGGTTGGGTGATCGGGAGCAGGCGCGTATTGATTGGAGGCAGATCAAGAAAATGGACTCAAGAACGTCGAAGACAGACGCGAGAGGAGAGGCATTGGGGTTAAGTAGCCCGGCCCTTCCATCTCCGAGCCAAGCCTCGCAGCAGCCCCTGACCTGCCACTAACCTGGACGGGTACGTGTCCTTGCCGACCACTTGAGCATCCGCACCCGCAACGCCGCGTTTTGGGATTATCTGCTCTCTTCCGACACCTGCGCGTTCAACTTGGACGGCTCTGCTACCCTCCCGATGACTTTGTTGCTGGAACAGATGCCGTCGACGCGTCGCAGCGAGCTCGACAGCTCTACACTATGATCCCTGTCAACAAGGCCCGTGCGTGCAGGGGTGGGTAATTCGCTCTTTCCAAATTTTTTGCGACCACTTGCATCTTGCGCATTGCTTCAGGCTGCAGCACCACAGCCTTGAACAAACTTCCGGTCAAGGCATCCACGCGCCCAGTCAGCGACCCCTCGACATCCACTGTGCCTACCACAATGCCCGCCGCAGTAGCAACCCCGAAGAATCACGACCGCCGGCCGGCGAAGAAGCCCAAGTTGGCGCAATCATCTGCGACAGTCCGTCAGAATGGCCTCAAAGCATTAGTGAATGGAAATGCGGCAAAGCCCACGGCAAAGACAAGTGGCTCAAAGAACGCGCGAGCAGACAGAGTCGACGACGCCACTGCTGTTGTCGAAGGCCCGGCCGATGCGCACATGCTGGATGCAGACGTCATTGAGATCAGCAGCGCCGAGGAAGAGAATGAAGACGATTCAGAGAGTGAGCAGGAGGATCCCACACCAAACGGCGCCGCCGCCGATGACGACAATGCCGCGGAGCCGGAAGAGCTTACATTCGGAGACCGGCTGCGCGCAGAGGGCCCTGAGCCTGTTCAAGAATCACGAATCATCAGCGTAGAAGATGCATTTGACCCCAACCCCGAGCGCACAGTAACGACGACCAAGAATCGCCCTCTTGCACCGCCGAACGCAAACTCTCTCGGCACTGTCCTTACCCAAGCCCTGCGCACCAACGACAAGGAGCTTCTCGATTCATGTCTCCAGGTTGTGGATGTAGAGTCAGTATACGCTACTGTAGAGCGGTTGCCATCGCCATTGGTTGGCACATTGTTGCAGAGGTTGGCTGAGCGACTTCACCGAAGCCCTGGCCGGGCAGGCATGTTGATGGCTTGGGTACAATGGAGTCTTGCTGTAAGCAATCCGCATCCGACTTGAAGGAGGCAACAACTGACACATCAACAGGCCCACGGTGGATACCTCGCTTCCCAACCACAAATCGTCAAGCAGCTCACCGCACTTAACAAAGTTTTGAAAGAGCGCTCGAGCGGTCTCATGCCGCTCATGTCGTTGAAAGGTCGCCTGGATATGCTCCAAGCTCAACTTGATCTGAGGAAACGGAACCAAGCCGCCAACGACGATGCCGACGAAGCGCTAGTCTACGTCGAGGGTCAGGACGACTACGTCTCCGATGATGAGTCTGTCGATGGTGCCACTGCGACCCCGAAACGATCGCGCGCGGAGATGGACGATGAAGATGAAAGCTCTTCAGACGACATGGGCCTGAACATGGAGATGGAAGACGTTTCTGATGAAGGCAGCGAAGGTTCTGACGAGGACCTTATCGACGACGAGGCGGAAGAGACGGACGATGACGAGGGCGAGGATATGTCGGAACCCATGAGCGACGACCTGGAAGATGGCGACTCCGAGAGCGGAGACGAATCGAAACCGGAGCGACGGTCAACTGCCGCACGGGCAGGACTTAAGAGCCGGCGCTGAGTATGGAAGAGGAGGTTCGTAATATTTGTACAGTCTACGACGGCCCGCGAACCAAACTGCTTGGCGCGTCCGATCATCCAAAATGGGATTCACGCATAGGCGTTCATCTAGGTGGCGTTGATACCTTACTTACGGCAATCTACACGAAGTTTAGATCTCTTCAACGCATCGCTTTTGCAGACACCGTTGGTTTGCATGTCATGGAATTAAAGGTACTTCATACAATCAGTCAGTTTGCTGTTCTGAGACACGTCTTTGCCTTCTCGTCACTCAGAGACAGTCCCTGCTGTGAAGCCTTGTCGCGTTAACTGTGCACAGCGAGCTGTCGTCTCATGGCACAATGTTCTTCTGACGCTGATATAACAACATTCTCATAACTCTGTCAACATGAAATCTAGCACACATCACCTCGACGCTGTACTCCTAAAACTTAACAGCGAACCATCCCAATCTGGACTTCATCCACAACTTCGACGCAGAGAAAACGGACAGCTTTTCAGCCATATCTACCCTGGCTAGGCGGGAAAGGTTTACGCTATAGTCTTAGATTTCAACGGCGATCTCATCGACCGCAACAAACCGTACCCAGAGCTGCGTCGCACAGCTTCAGGCCATCTTTTCCAATACAAGATACCAGCTGTCAGGAACGTGAGTCGCGTACCTTCGATTCTCCACAACTGGTTCCATTGACCATAATAGGACAAACATACCTAAAGCGTAACTCTAGCCGTTTAGATACTACACTCGCCAGTCTCTTGGCACAACGATTGCGACGAAACAAGGACCAGCAACCCCACTAAACCTCACCAACGACACTAGAGCGGAAAACCATGGTTAATAGACGCAATATTCGTCCTGCCTTTCGAAGTGAGCGCTTCACCAAAGAACAACTAGAGCAAAGAAACTTGGCTATCGGACACAAAATTCCTACGCATCACACTCGGCGCCTCACCAACGAGGAATTATCAGAGTCGAGAGATTGGACTACCAGACGAGATACCAGAAATCGGGCTAACATACCTATGGCTCCTACACTACACACCCAACGCATCGTACCTACAGATTCATCACTGCCACAGCCTCAACATCTGACTGGAACGGCGTCTCCGTATACACTGATCCAAGTAGGTCATAGAAGTGACTCACGGGCTCAATTTGCTCCGCATACAAACACGTACGATGCTGACCCTAGGCCTAGGTCGAATAGACGGCGTGCGCCGACGATCGTTACCCAATGCACGGCCGACTTGGCTGAATTGAGTGAAGAGGATAAGACATTGCGTGAGTGGAAGAGGTGGATGGCGAGTAACAAGGACCCCGCTAAAGAAGCTATCGATGACTGGCGTACGGTGGAACTTCGCCTCGTAAGTAGTTGTTCCGATCTCCGGGCTCGTTTCAAACTTGATGGGGAACTCGCTGTGAACAAAGTGAGGGATAGAACATGCGAGCCCTCTTCCCACAATTTCGGCCACGGGTTTGATCGTGATGGCTTTTACGGCCGGGTTGATAACTTACTGAGACCAAGAACCATGACGGTCACGAATTCAAAAACGGGCGAGAAGAAGGTAGTGCGTTTGGATCATCACATGCGTCCTGTTCTTCGTACTGAGGAGGAGAAGGAGAGTTCTGAGACTGATAGTGACGATCTTTGGTCGCAAATTGCTCGCGACCGGAAATAGTTGAAGATGATGAAATATGATGTGAACTCAGCTGCGAGAAGTAGCAGAGCCACTGACTACAAATAGCTGATCTCCGCCCTGCGCTGGAAGCAGTTGGACGACAACAAGCTGTTAGGCGTCGAACAGCTGGGTGATGACGAGGTGCGCAAACTAATCCGAGACATTGCTTTGGAGAGCAAGTAATCTTCCGGATCGAGAATCGGGTCAGCTACATATGTGAGTCCCAGCCAGGTGAAATGCATAGTGAGTCGAATCACATATCTACATTGAGCTAGATGGTTACAGTACCTCAGTCTCATTGATGCTTGTAAAATCCAACATGATCGAGTCTTTGTCTTCTTCCTCGATTTTACTACTCATATCACGTCTTTGTTCTACGCATATTCCGAAAAACAATGCCCTTGTCAAACTAGACCTTAATATACTACTTATGTGATAAGAACAACATACGTACCTGACCATTTTCTACCATATAACTCAGCTCCAATGTACATCTACGCAGCACTTATTCTCTATCGACTGACATGTCTTCCTTGGAAGGCACCTTCCCAGTCAACACCACTCACACCAACCAGCCTTCGACCCACCGCCCCTCGGCCTATCATCCACCGATCTGTCATTCGTCGGCGCATCATCCGTTGGCCCATTGTCCGTCCACGTCCTATGATGAAGTCCACACAAAAAGTGTCCACGATGCCTCGACGTCGTCAGGACATAACCATTACCACTAATGCTCCAGTTCAACAGACCTTCCTCCTCAGTCCAACTCCCACGACCACAACCTTCCATGTCAATTCACCTACCCTCCCCCCATCTGCTGGGTGCCAAACTTTCCTCCTCAGCGCCACTCCGTCTTCGAGCTCAACAAGTATTCGTGGCGATTCTCCTGTTCTGCCTCCATCTCCCGTATTACCTCCATCACCACACCTCGCTCTCTTCCGCAATCGTCATCTCTCCACACCCATATCCACACTACCAGCCTATCCGACACCTCGTAGCTTCCACGATGACGGTATAAACTCCAACCCTCCACTATCCGTTCACTCGTCTACTAGAACAGACTTGTCTACTGCCGAAACAGCCGTGGAAAGCAATTTGGCACCCCAAACGACACATTTAAGTGACATTCTTCCCAGCGATATAGACCTCTATGCTGAAGAACATGAAAATGGCGGAGATGCGATACGGTGGAGTACAGACCTTACTGAAGAACTGCTAAATGTTGCTATAGAACCGGATGTCGCTATCGAACAATTCGAGGAGTCGATACAAGTTGAAGCAATACCTGTCCGAGAAGAAAACGTGGATGGTGTGGTATTGGGCCCAGAGATTCAGGGCGCATTACCGATTATCAAGGGACCGGACTTTAACTACTACCCGCCGCCGTCGCATTACCTGCAGCCGCCGTCGCACCCAGCGGCGAGGGAGAGTGGGTACCATAAAATGATTCAAAGGCCGAGTCGTAAACTAGTGAAGAAGAATAGGGGTGACGGTAGTGGTAATGGTTTGAGGATTCTATGGAAGAGAATACAACGAAAAATTGAGAAGATGAAGAAGTCATAGTTATACATGCTGTGCTTGCTATTAGTATCTCATAGACACAGTCTCGTGATCGATGGATCGCTGGCGACTGAATAAATATCAATCTCGATGTCTCTTGCACTAACTTTCATCGGTTCTTCACTGCATCTACACATCACTATCGATCACGGCCTCAACATCAGATGGAGAGATCTCATACAAAGCTAAGCCACATCCGGCTCAAACCACATCAATTCAAAGACTACACAAGAAACAGTATCTTAATCCCCTAGGGTATCGTATCAACAATCTCCCTCCCCCTCTTCTCCGACTAGCAAGATTTCACTCTCTACAAGAAGAGAGCAGCAACGGCACCCACACCGGCAAGCGCACCGCCGACCTTGAGGCCGGAAGCAGCGCCAGTGAACTCGGGGTAAGGAGCACCGGTTCCGCTACCGCTGGGGGCAGCAGTGCCGGAAGCGACGGGCATGGTGCCGACGGAAGACGCATCGGGAACCATGGGAACGCCGGTGCCGCCCATGACGGGGGCGGGGGATGAGGGGGTAGCGGCCATGGGGGTGGTGGTGGGGTAGTAGGCGCTGGACATGGAGGGGGCGACGGGGGTGTGTGCCAGAGTCCTGGAGGGAGTTGTTAATGATCCGAATATACACGAGAAGGGATTGAATGTGACAGGATGGCAGGGATATGTAAGGGCAGACCTACTCGGTGACGGTGACAGTGACGGCAGCAGAGCAGACCTCCTCAGAAGCAGAGGGGTACTGAGCAGCGACAGCTGCGATGAGAGAAGCGGCGACGATGGAGAAACGCATTTTGATGGTTGATGGTTTGTTGAAAGGTGTTGGTGAATGTAAGAAGATGGGTATCAAAAGAGACAAACGTCGAGTTGTTGGTAGTAAAGACTGTGGTTGGACTTGGCTTGCAAGGTAAAAAAGAGTGGCTAATAGTATACTAAGTACTATTGATTATTGGAGATCGTAGGATGAAGAAGAATGAGAGGTAGGACACGAGGCGGTACACAGGGTCTTATACAGGGCTCATATTAGCAGTCATATAACGGAGAGATGGAAGGGTGGTATCGCATGTGGGTTAGGACGCGCCAGCCTCGCTCAACGATCGACTGCAGTGATTCATTTCCTCGCGGCTGCTGGTCTAGATTGGATGGGAGATCCTTGCACGACAAGTGTGGCGAGCTACGTGAAAGGTTCACAGGTTGGGATGAGCGATAGCGGAGATTGTGTTGGTTGATCGACGGGTGGTAGGAGCGCGATGCTTGAAGTTTTGAAAGCCGTAAAGTTGCGTCAATGGTAGTGGGGGAGTGTTGCGCGTCTTCTGGGCTTTTTGTGGTTTCCGTTTGCGCGCATAACTTTGCGTTGTACTTTTTTTCGTTTCACAGTCGTTGAATACTTTGGCATGAAGGCATTCGACGTGTCTTTGGAGAACATGTTGTTTCGAAACATCCCCAATCAAACCACCAACTAACAAAGCGGCCGACATATGAAGGTCATTTTGATAGGAGCGGCACGATATTAGCACGCGGCGCCTTCCACCATTCTGAGACGTTGGTGGACCCCTGACGCTAGCCCCTTTCCGTTTAGGCTACTTGCGTGAACATGAATGTTCCGCGGGTAAGGAAATGTACCTGTCGATCTTGCCTCTTATTCTCGCTCAAATCCGCTTTTATGCATTAAAGGAGACCGCGAGCTGTGGGCGGGGAGTCGCAGACGTCATACTGGAAGAGCAAAGGTATTGCGACGAGAAAACCATAGTAAGCTGATCGTCAAGTAGACAGAAGGTGATGTGAGGAACTTCGTA
>Ga0265797_10005331_pt1 | contig 18822 bp, 25 predicted proteins | sample P2T30metagenome_FD_192433 | JGI IMG/M metagenome (GOLD analysis project Ga0265797, IMG submission 192433) | Plant litter microbial communities from East Loma Ridge, Irvine, California - P2 T30 | ecosystem: Environmental > Terrestrial > Plant litter > Unclassified | place: USA: California... | reverse complement strand
AGATCTGCACGCGACCCTTCACCATCTTCCGCTGGAAGGCCGACCGCACCGCGCGACAAAAGCGAACCAACATCTGCCTCACATGCGCCCGCCTCAAGAACTGCTGCCAGCACTGCATGCTCGATTTATCATTCGGTCTGCCCATCGTGGTTCGTGATGCTGCGCTGAAGATGGTGGCGCCCGGCCCACAGAGCGACATCAACCGACAGTACTATGCGCAAGAGCACGAGAGAGAGATCGAAGAGGGACGTGGAGCGATGGAGGCATACGAGAAGACGGACGAGAAGGCGCGCGACCTGCTCAAGCGTTTGGCGCAGAGTGAGCCCTACTACAAGAAGCAGCGACGGATAGAGGCTGAGGAGGGCGAGAGTGGGCAAAAGGCGTTACCCGCGCCAGGCGGAGGCGGCGCAGGAGGCGAGAGCAGTCACGTTCCTGGACCGATCAGAACCCGAGATTCACGGGGTACGCCTGCGCGAGGAGGCATGAGGCCTGGAAGAGGAGGTCGTATGGGCGGCGCATCCGCGGAGCCAAACCCGCAAGACTGGCTGCCACCTTCGGACCCTAATGTCGCATCGCTTTTCGTTACGGGTGTGGAAGACGACCTTCCCGAGCACGAGCTCCGCAAACACTTTTCACAATACGGCCAGCTTCGGTCGCTGGTATGCTCACATCGGGCGCATTGCGCATACGTCAACTTTGTCAAGCGGGAAGACGCTGAGACAGCAGCGGGAACACTGAAGGGCAAGGTGGTTATTAAAGGCTGTCCTATGCGCGTCACTTGGGGCAAGCCGAAGCAGTTAGACAGCTTGGACCAGAACGTCAGAATGCAGTACGCGAAGGAAGGAAGGCAAGTAGCTGGCTCATCACGACGGGCTGCTGCTTCTCAAGCTGCCATTGAGGCCGCACCACAGAACAGTCTGGACAGCATGGTCGTTGCACCACCCCCGGGAGCGGACGACGATGTCCAGTACGCCAGCTTGGCCGGAAACTAGGTCTTTATTTCTTGCATTGGGTCGGCGTTTTGGACTGTATGGGTATCATGATTCATTCGATGTGCATAAAAGCCTAGGAGGAACAGCATTTTGTGCCTCCCAATGTACTCTTTCCCTTGCCCTTTTTGATATCCTCGTTGTCGCCTCGCTCGGTATGCTCGTGTATCCGTAGTTCTGCCTGCGTTAGCTATCCAGCCCTTATACAATCATGCAAGAGGCATACTGTAGCTTTCGCCCTCTGGGTCCGCTGCTTGCCCTTGAACCACGTTTTCTCGTAGGAACTTGGCCACTTCCTCGGCGTGAACTAATGACGATTGCAACTCCTCGCTTCCAATTCGCAGGTTGCGGTTCGCCTCGAACTTGTTACGGGCTTCGGTGCGGGCGGCGAAGAGGGTGTTCATGTCGCCTGTGCTGTGTGAGCGCGGGAAGTAGGTCAATGTCGCTTTTCGTACCTTGGAAGGCGATGCGCGCGGATCGCAGCAGATTCCGGTATGCAACTAGCGCCATCTTGTGTAGAGTCGGGGCGGTGTGTATGTAGTGAATCGAAGCGTGTGAAGAACGACCAGTTCCGCTCGGAACTTCCGCGAGGAAAGTTGTCACACGTGACATCGTTCCCGCCAGGGTCCCCCCGGCTGGCGATCCGACACCCGCTGACGTCGCGCAGCTGAAAGTGGTCCACACACGAGCAACGCTTCGGTGGCCTCAACGGTAGAAATCTAGCTCCCACACCGGGCTGCGATCTACCAGAGCCAACATGGTGTCCTTCTGGCCTTGGAAGGTACGTCGAATCTAACTACGCGCTAATACGCTTGCTGACTGTGACAGGGTAGCGAAGATGCCGCCTCGTTCGAGAGGACGCTCAACACTCTTACTGGCAAGATCAACAGGGCCGCTGCGCGCAATGACAAACAGAAGCAGCTCTCGCGACGCGCTCGCGTCATGTGGACGCTGTATACCGGCTTCGCGTATATTCTGGTCGCGGTCGTGCTCACTTTCGTAACGGGCTGGCAGAATTGGGGTCCCATTGAGGGAAGTGTGGTGGCTGGCGGGCCTGTCTTGTATGTCCATCGTCATCGCAGCAATGAACATATCTAACCCTCCAGGATCTACGGCCTCCGCTACGCGCTCATGAGCTACTTCGACTACCGCATCCGCAACACTGAAGCCTACCTCAAGAAGCTGAACAAGGAACGCGACGCTACCATCGAGCGCCTCAAGGAGGCCACCAAGTACAACTCGACCCAGCAATTACTCGAGAAATATGGCGCCTCGCCCAAACAACCCGAGCAGCCACAACAAGGCAACTCTCCAGGTCGCACAAAGTCCCAAGGCCCCCAGAAGCCAGCGCCGCCGCCAGGTCCCCGCACTGGCATGCCTCCTCCCCCAACGGCAAACATCCAGCGACCCCAGCCCCAGCAACTCCCGCATACCCCGCAGAAACCCCCTTCGAACGTCTCGTCCCCTCAGGGCCCATCCCTGCCACAGCAACTGCCCCCACCAGAAGCCCCAGGCGCTGAATTCGCACCAAACGCCTTCAACACTGGTGCCGTCGATCTAACTAAACAATACACCGCCGATTCCCCTGCAGCCTTCACACAAACCCACTGGTACGACCGCATCCTCGACGCTCTCCTTGGCGAAGACGAAACACAGGCTAAGAACCGCTTTGTCTTGATCTGTTCTGAGTGCCGACTTGTGAACGGGCAAGCGCCGCCCGGTGCACGTACGCTTGAAGATGTTGGGAGGTGGAGATGTGGTGGGTGCAGTGCGTGGAATGGGAAGGAGAAACCGCGGGAAGATGATGTTACGAGGCTTGTTAGGGATTGGGAGGCTGAGAGGAAGGCGAAGGATAGGCTGAGTGGAGATGGGGTTGTGAAGGAGATGGAGCAGGTGGAGGTGGAGGATGAGGGTGTGGTTGTTGAGGCTGAGGCGGACAGTAGTGGTGAGGATACGCCCCCGCCCAGTCGGAATACCAGGAGTAAATCCAAGGGAAGGGGGAAGAAGTAAGGAGGGGTTGGTAGGCATGGGCGTCTAGGTGTGCCGGGATGGCATCAAAAAGGTGCGAACAAGGGGGGTTATGTATACTAGATATTGCTATGGCTTACAACATTATAGTAAGCATCCCTAGAAGACATCCAGGATTTAAAGATTTCAAACCGTCTCAACTTTTTTCCTTAGTTGTAGCACGTGCACCGCTGGTCGTGTATAAATACCTCTCCTCAGTCACTCCCTTCTAGTTTCTTAACAGTCACCCCTTATTCGAACTTTTCCAAAAATGAGTAATGTCTGTATGATGGCATCCGGCTCCTTCCGCGCCTCTCCATCATCTTCTCCAAGACTCCTTACGCCCGCTATCATGGGCTGTGCTTCTGCCTCCGCTTCTTCCTCCGGGTTTTTCCAAAAAACTGTCTTGATCTTATGCCATGGTGTGCGCTTCCTGCGCCTCTACATCATTCTATCCAAAAATTTGCCTCACTGGGATATGTGTGGTGCGTTCTGTCCTGTGCTCCTTCATCATCTTTACCAAAAACAAGTCTGGATAGAACCATGGTGTGCGCTCTTTCTGCGCCTCTTCAGTATCTTCTCCAAAACAAACTGGGTTCACCCAAATGGTGTGCGCTTCCTCCTGCGTCTTCTCAAAACACCATCATCTACCCAAAAACACCATCCAAGCGTTTGATGGTCCTGGCGACTGTCCTGTCTTTTCGAAAACACGATGATCACCACGACATGTCTCCATTTCGGGAACGACTAAAAACATATCACTATGGACGCCATGGCTGTGGGAAGAGTCGAGAAATTGTAGTCGAAGATGACGATGGCCGGTCGAGAAACTTACCCGAAAAGCACGAATGACTTGTCGCTGTTGTCCAAAGCTGTAGACAGATGAAGCATGTGGTGTCCAAAACTTCCGGGAATCACTGGCATGGCTGAGAAGCAGTCAAATTACGCCTGAGATATGCCATGAGCTGTGCCTGTCTGTCCCAAAGAATTAAGCAATTCCAACATGGAGTGAAAAACGAAATTCTGAAGCACTTATGTGTCAGCCTGGCGGATATATAAACCTCACCGCGTCCTCTGGCTTCTTGTCTTCTACACTCCACAGCATTCTATGTTTTTTAACAAAAAATGCAGGTACACTGCCCGATGGCGTGTGCTCCTGCCCTCTCTTCCTGAATTTTACCAAAACCTCGTGGACAACATGGCATGGTGCGCGCTTCTCCTTCCGTGGACTTCTAAAACACGCGTCAATACAATCGATGTGCGTGTGTGTCGCTCCGGAAACGAAAGATTATGGGAAGAGTTTCATGTGCTCGTCCTTCTCTTCTTCAACTTCCAAAAACCGACACCGAAGGGACATGTGAGAACTCGTTCTTCCACAAACATTCCGGCACGATTTGGGATCTTTCTGCCTCATTCCTGGTTCTACAACACATCAAAGATCCGAGAAGTGCCTGAAATAGTCGAAATGGGCAGTGCTTGGCGCGTGGGTGGTGTATAAAAGCCTCGTCTTCGCTGGCTCTTCTTGTCTTCTTTATCCCACACTTCCGGTTCTCTTTACCAAAATGTACCCGCCGTCAACTCATGGTGGTCTCCTGCCTCCTTAGTTCTCAAAAACCCCACGCAAGCTAACTATGTGCGGTTGTGGTCCACCATAACTGCTACCTTATTCGCTGTGAGCGGTGCTTGGTGGATACTTGGAGTATAAAAACTTTCTTCGCCGGGCCTTCCTGTCTTCATTATTCTACACTCTTCTTCGATTCCTTATAAAAGGCCTGGAACATCTTGTAATAGTGGTCTCCTGCCTCCTCGGTCTCAAAATGCCTAGACCATTCCGCCATGTGTGGGTGTGGTCCACCAAAACCGCCGCCGTACAGTTTATGAACGGTGCTTGATGGATACTTGGAACATAAAAACCTCGTCTTTGCCGGGCCTTCCTGTCTTCATCATCTCGCACACCTCTGTTGTTTTTCCAAAATCGATACTCCTTCGCTTCATGGTGTTCGCCTGCCTCCTCGGTCTCAAAATGCCGCGCCCATTTAGCCATGTGTGGCTTTGGTCCACCAAAGCGCCTACGAACATCCTGAATGTTGTCCTACCTGCTGGCCTCTGAAATTCCGTTTGATTGTCTTTTATGGCCGTCTGGACACTTGTAAACACTGTAAATCGGAGATGCACGCGGCTATGCTCACAAAACATGGGGAGAGTGATACATGTTCTGGACTTGCGAAACGCACGAAAGCAATACCGATGACTGCGCTAGTGGTTTGGTGGTGTATAAAACACTGCTCTGCTGCTGTCCTTCCTACTTCTTTATCACAACACCTTCTGTTCCTTGCTTCAAAAATAACGTACGCGCAGTGGATGTCTGCCTCCTCCTCTTTCCAACCAAAACTCCGACCCATTCATTGCATGAGTGCGCTCTTCCTCCTTAAAGCTCACCGTAGAGCTGTTATGGTGTCTGTCTCCTGCCAGCCCCGAAGGTCACCAAAATTAAACAGGCTCCAGAAAATGATTGCTCAAGATTTATTACGTGCCGTTCATGGGTCTTCCGCTTCTTCTCTTCCCTCACAAAAGAGTTTCGATCATGGCACATGGTCCCCAGGCTGTTTGAGCTGGGGAGCATGTATATAAACACCTCCTGGGCTGGGGTTTCTTACTTCTTTATCCCTACAGCTCCTTGCACTTCACTTCAAAAGCAGTGCGCAACTTTTTCATGTCTCTGGCTCTGCGGTTCCGCTGTTACATTATCGAAAAGCCCCGTAAGAAAGTTTTATGGGAAAGCTCCTCTGTCTCTGCTCTTGCATTACCGAATGATGCTTTCGTCGTGCGCATGAGCTGGTCTCTGCGTCTCAACACTCACATTATCAAAACATCATCTCTTCGTATTCATGAACTGATTTCAGTCTTTCCGATCTTGTTGCAACAGCAAAACAAAAACCAGGTTGCAGCACATTCATGAGCTTCTCTCCGCGCCTCTGCGTTCGCATTACAAGGTCCAAACTCACAATCTTTATGGAACATGAGAGCGACGGTTTCTCAAAACACGACAGGGCTTTTGGATGCTCTCTGCTGTGACCAGGTACCTTACAATCTCTTATATACCACAACATGTGACATGACGAGGGAGATCTCAGACTTTCGCATTTCCACGCTTGTTTGACTCAGGAAGTTGCGTATAAAAGCTCCTCCTCGCTGCCCCGTCCTTATCTTCTACCCATCAATCACTAAAGCGATGTTCTCCAAAATAAAGTTCGTTACGCTGCATGTGCGGCGTCTCCCCTCCTCTTCGACCCAGCACCTCAAAAGCCAGTCTTGTTTTGCCTATGGAAACGGCGTTGCGCTCTCGAAAACGATCCATCTCCAGTCTATGCTGTCTGCTTGAAGGTCTGGAAGAAGCTTCTTAAAGGATTGGGCCTTCACCCGATGTTTGAAAACGCTACTGCCCTCACGAATGAGAGAAATCGCAAGGATGATATATTGAAAACGCTAAGAAGTTTGCTCCGATGTCTGCGTAGCTCCTGACAGAGCGGCCTTCACACATTGCTATGCTGTGGAGTGGCGTGATGTGTATAAATGATTCTCTTTGCCAGGCCCTCTCTCCTTCTTTCTACAATACACTAGCTTTCTAGTGAATTCCAAAAACGTGTTTGGCACTAACAATGGCTCGCTCTTCTCCGTTCTTTTTCGAAACTTCCAAAACGATGGCTGGTCCTTTGTATGGCCTCTGTGTCTTTTCCAAATCCGAAACCAACGTTTGCCATGTTCGCTGCGGTCTGCAAGCCCCTCTGATCTGCTCAAACTGTCCAGCGAAGATGGCATGAGAATAATAATGTCGCTAGAATCGGAACTACCCCAGCGATATGTCGCGTCCCCTCGAAAAGACGGTAGAGTTTCGACGTATGAGACGATAATCCAAAAATATCTCATCTTCCAAGGTATGGCTCTGTGGACTTCGCAGAGGACATAAGTTTCACCGACCTTGTGTCTCCTCTCCTCGAATGAAAATTCTTCAAAACGCCGTATTTTTCAAAATCATAACTGGTTCGACCCATGGGCGAGACTTCCGTTCCTTTCGCGCAAAACTTCGTCATGATTTGCTCATGGTACACTAAAAGAAGCATGTAGACTTCTCATGTGTGCGTGCCCGGCGGTGCTTTCGAAGTGAAACAAATACAGCCCGGCATCGTGCCGCCTCAAATATGCACCACCGCGGCGAATGAACCAGCCGCCGGTGTTGTCTTTCCCGTCTTTTTTTTCATGACCGTCACGTGCGACCGGAGCTGGGCTCGTGTATAAAGACCTCTTTTCGAGTGCCAACCTTCTATTTTCCTCATCAAAAGTCCTTTTTCTTGCTTTACCAAGATACGGATACCAGGAAAGCTATGGTTCCGCCTTCTCTGGATCTGGCAGTCTTTTTGAAAACACGACGTCCACTACGCATGGACTTGCTGCGCTCTCGAAAATTTCCACTACTGTTGTCATGATCCAATCCGCGGAAAGTCTAGTTGATGCCGCTTCACTGCGGAGTGTTGGCAGACTGTGTATAAAGCCTTTCCCTGGCACTGCACCTCACATCCTCATTCACATACTTCTTTCCATGATTGTCCAAAAGGCCCATTATGGCCCCTTATGATTGGACAACCTGTCGTCTTTTCCAAAATACTCAAATAAATTCCGCGATGTACTATGGCTGCATCCTTGTTCCAGGCAGGATACGAAAGCGGACAGTACCTATTTTATGCTGTCCAGGCTTGGAAGCTTCAAAACAAGACCAGATGACCTAGCTGTCCTTCGCAGTTGTTGTGTCGACGCCAGCTGGGAAGGAAATGAGATCGCAACTGCCATTTTCAAATAACCAGATAATGCGCACATGTTCGAGTTTCGACGCATCCGGCCCTAGGCAAACACTCCGTCTAGAATGAACGCTACTCAACATCGAAATGCCGTTTGGCGATGAAAGATGGTATTCTGGTGGTCACGGCTATCATGACGATGCGGGAAAGCGGGGCTGTTAGCGTCGAAGCACTATATAAATCTCGGTATCTAGCTGACCTTCTCCTTTATCACACTGCACTTTCCTTTTACTAAAATTTACACCAAGGCTTCTGATGTTGTCTGCCTCCTGCGCAGCTTCCACATTTTCCAAAACGATGATAGAACTTTTCGATGTGTCGAGCATCTCCGCGTAGATAAAAAAGACGAGCCGTGCATCCGACATGCATTTCATCAAAATCAAGACTTCATCGAGGAATTCGATGTAGCAGCCTGATGAGAGAACTTCACTCCGCTATTCTCCAAAAGGGCCATCCTCGGATTTGGATGGGCCCGTCGGCTCTACAACTTCTGCTACAAGACACCTGCTTCTTCCTCCTCTTCTGAAGCACTAGAAACACGCAAACTTCAAAAGCCTGGCGAAGATGTTCGGATGTGTTGAAAGTTCTTAAGATCCTACAGTTCCTAAACAAACGAGAAGGACTGGCATGTTCTGAAAATGAAAATTCGCCACCAACATCGCATGAACTGATCTTCTCTCGAGCGGCAAGATTGATGAAAGAAAAGCTATGTCTAACATTTGCCTTAAAGATCACATGAACAACGTCCTGATTTTGCTGTCTCTATTGGATATGCATCCAAAATTAACACCAAACATCACGCTCATCAATGTGATGGATTATTCCTCACGAAGTCGCTGTGTACATGCTTATGCAAACCCCTTGGACATGTTTAAACAGCTGGAAAGCTAGACACAAGCTCCAAATGAGCTGGTGTCGGTGCTGAGGATGTATAAAAGCTACTGCTTCTGCTCTTCTTCCTCAACCATTCGATCCGCTCATTTCTGAAATCAAAATCTTCACGCGTCGCGCCCATGTCTGGTTTCTGCGAGAGCGAGCACCAAAAGCGGATCAAAGAATTTACATGTCTTCTTCTCCTGTTCTTCTTCCACTCTCCTTCTCGGCATACATGACAAAAAGTCGCTAGAAAGAAAGGTATGCTTTCTGGCTCTCTCCGAGGCCACGCAGAAAATGTACGAAAAAACACAGGATGTCCAGCATTCCGCAAGATCTACATCCATGACATTGTTCTCAGGTCTCTCCAGATAGGCCGAAAAAAACACAATGACCGCTCCATGTCCTCCTGGGCTTCCAGTCCGCAGTCCAACTATCGAAATTGAGCAATGTCACATCCATGTTGTTTGACTCCAAAGGTTCTACGGCTGGACGCCATGGGATCTCTCACGAAGAGCTTCGCACATTTATCGCTCACCAAACACTACATTCGGCCTTGATATGAGCGTCTTGCCCTTCTTCCGACTCAAACACGCAGCGGCAAATCTCATGAAAGTCAGCCACAACTACATCCATGATCGCGTTCCAGAGTCAAAGGCTTTGTCATCTTCATCAGCCCTAATATGGATTCAAAAACGATGACATCCTGGTAATGTTTTCGTCAGTGTCATCGTCTTGTTCATGACATATTACCCAAATAGCAGCGACCGCCAAGATGTCTCTAGTCCTGGGGGTATAAGATGCTGCAGAAGCTGCGAGCTTTCTATCTTCTTATAGCATACCCTATTCTATTAAAAAGGACGGGTCCGCAAATACATGTCGTTCCGTCCAAAACGATCGCTTCTACAAAGCCATGTCTGCTTCTGCGATTACCCTTAAACAAACACCTACATGTTTGCGGCCTGTGTTCAAAAGATTAGGACAACGGAACTTATGGTCCTTTCTGGCTGAACCCCCCTCTTTCATGCCAGAAAGCAGTCCAACGCTCGAGTTATGAAAGCAGTGGAAGTTGCGAGCCTGTTCTCCGCTAAAATCCTCCTCTACTTGATCAAAATAGGCATCCTGACCTCGCAAGTCGTTCGGTTCAAGAGCATGAAGTGCAGAAGACATGTATGTTTCGTCCTTCCACCCAAAAAACATGATACCATTTATACATGTGCCCAAAAGTCTATCTCGACAGTGGAATGTCTCCACATGCCTCAACAGTCTAGTGTTATCACAACAATCATACCAAGTGACAGCGTCAGAAACAGGTTATAAACCGCGTTCGAATCTGCTAGCTTCTTCTCTCCTCGAAGCTTACTCTTTTTTGTTGAAAATTACGACTACTATGGCACCATGTCGTCCGATCCAAAAAGCTAGCGCAGGTTATGGCCATGCGTCGGCTCCTACGTTCGACTTCCAAAACAACAGCAGCCTTCATGTACGGGCTGCAGTATCCAAAATCGGCATCTGAAAACACCATGTTCGCTTCGGATACTCTTCCTCCTCTTCTGTACTAAAAGACGGTAGTATACTCGAGATATAAAACGTCGTGCAAGCTGCGAGCTTTCTCCCTTCTCAACCCTTCCTCCCATATACCAAAATGGATTCGTATTAGGCGCATGTCGTTCTGTCCAAAATCTCGCTCTCGCACTTCTATGTCTGTTCCTCCCTTCGACTTCCAAAACAACAACGGATTTTCCTCATGTCGGATATACTCAGGAAATCTAGACCGACACTAAAATGTCTGTTTCTGGTGGTTCTCCCGTCTCCTACACCAGAGATGTGCTTCCCCAGATCAAAACAGACAGATGGCGCCAAATGACTGTCTGTTGGACTGCATCTACTTCATCAAACCTCCAGTCGCCATACCCTATGGTCCTGAGACGATTCAAAATCGTGTCAAGCGATGCTATGAGAGAGATCGGAGAAAGAGAGAAATTGAAAGAGAATCAGAGGATAACCATGTGGGAAAAACGAAGTTCCTGGAAACATCGAAAGCGTTCCCGCAACATCACATGAGAGAGCAGTGGTCACGCTGTTTGAATCCGATCAAGAAATGCGACATGCTCTCGGCGCGGAGCAAGGACGTGTATAAATACCACTCTCGGGTCTGCCTTTCTCTTCTCTACAACATTCCCACTTCTGGAGTCTAAAGAAAAGGAAAAAATCTTCACATGAGTTTGTCTGTCTTTCTGGGACGTTCTCCAAAACACTTCTTCAAGCCGCTAATGGAGTGCGCTGCGGGCGCTGTTGAAACTGCAGGACTAGAAGTCCATGTTGCTGACACTGGGCTGAGAACGTGTATTAATACCACTCTTGGGTCTGCCTTTCTCTTCTCTCTACCACACCTCCAGTCTTGGAGTCCAAAATCACCAAAGGAAACGCGCCATGGCTTCGACTCTTGCTCTTTCTTCTCTCGATCATTTTCCAAAACTCTTCATCAACAACCCATGGAGTGCGTTGCTCGCGGTGTTAACATTCGACGACAAGAAGGCGATGTTCTCGGCGAACAACCGGGACGTGTATATTTAAAATACTTCTCCAGCTTCTGCCTCTCTCTTCTCTACAGCACCTCCGATTCTGGAGTTCCAAAACAAAGAGTAAAGACGAGCGATGGCTCCGGCTCTGCTCTCCCCCCTGGGTTATTATCCAAAACTCTGGGCCAACAACTTCATGGAGTGCGTTGCTCTCGTTCACTAAATCTTACGGCGGATCATAATTGCTCTTAGCGCAGGACTGGGAGGTGTATAAATACCCCTTGGGGTTCTTGTTCTAACCTTTTTTACGACAGCTCTAATTCTGGAGTCCCAAAATAGACCGAGGTCAGACTCATGGCTCCGGCTCTTCTCCTTCTGCCCGGGTTGTACCAAAACCGAATGAGTACAAGATCATTGAGTGCGCTGCCCGTGCGAGAGAGGGCTCATCTTGATTCAATTTCTTAATACTATGGTGATGATCATCATCACCGAACCTGTGGTGCTCCAACCTCATACCTTCAAAGCTTCCCTACTATCGTACACATGCAATCCAACCTCCCCTCCTCCTCCACCCATCCCACCCCTCCTACTTCCCCTGCGCCTTTGGCTTAACACTAAAAAAACTACTCATCTTCTTCATCCCACTCGTATCCACCTTCTTGAGAGCCTTAACCCCCCTCCCCTCACTCTTCTTCTTCCTCTCCTCATCCTCCTTCTTCCGCTTCTTCTCTTCCCTCTCGGCAATCTTCTCTTCGTCTTCTTCAATCGCGCGTTTACGACTGATGTTGTCTGATATACTGCGTAGAGACAGCGCTTCGGATTTAAGCGTTGCGATGGCGGTGAGGTGAGTGTCGAGGGGTGTGAAGCGTGGGGATAGGAGGGCGAGTAAGGGTGTGCGGAGGGAGGGGGGAGTGTAGGAGGAGAGGAGGTAGGTTAGGGATGTGCGGAGGCGGAGGAGGTGTGGGATTTCGGGGGGTGTTGTGAGGGTGGGTTTTGAGGGGGCGTCGTCGGGTGGTGTTATTGTTGTTGTGACGCTTGTTTGCGAGTCGACTGTTGTGCTGTTCTCCTTTTCTGAGTCACCGTCGGGGGTTGGTGTAATGGTGCTTAGTGTGCTTTCCTCACGCTTTATGCTCATGACGGGTATCTCCAGGGCTGTCTTGATGAATCTCTCCTCCATCGATGGCGGAAGCCCCTTCTTCACCATGCGCTCGGCCTTTGCGACAAAGACCTCGAGAAGCTTGGTGTGGGACAGGCGGTACATGGACTCTTCGCCTGCGTCGACTTTGTCGCATATCCTTCGCATCTTGGTTTCTATCATTGATTTTAGGGTAGGATATTGCGATAACAGCGCTTTCCAATGTGGTGAAGCGGATGAGAGTGTGTCGAGGTAGTCATCGAAGGCGAGGAAGTGTTGCTTCGTGTCTTTTGCTGACTTTGGTGTGAGGGCGGGGAGGATGAGGAAGAGGATGTCGATGGGTGTTGCGATGAAGAGATCGGCGGATTTGGTGATGTAGCCGCTGCCTACCCGTGAGGCGTCTGCTTCCTCGGTGGTGCCATCCTCGCTCTTCTCTCCTGTTATCAACCAACTCTTGAAGTCTTTCTTTGGCGCAGCGATGCGCGTGAACTCGTAGAACCCTTTCTGGGGGCAGAAGTAGTATCGTGATGGTGTATCATTTGCGGGGTTGTCGAGGCTGACTATGCGCGCGTCTTTGGATGTGTCTTTTGGTAATACGAACAGTTTCGGGGGGTTCGATGTGCTTGCGGGCAGCGGTTTGGCTGTGGTGGTAGGTTCGGGCGTGGATTCTTTAGTAGCGGCCTTTGCGGGTTTCGAGCGTGTGCGCGCCATTGCGAGGTGTCTGCTGGTCCAATTGGGCATATACAGTCTTGAATGTGGTGTATCGAGTTCGTGGTGGAATCGGAGTTCAAGCGCGTCGCGTGGGCGCAACCTTAGACGCGCAATCCCTGTCACGTCACGGTTTCGGATTAGATTAGTCTGGGGTGAACCACAGTCCGGTGTCAACAAACGCTACGGGACCGGGCTATGCGCTTGTGAGTCCTGCCTGACGATCGACTGTTTCCCATCTTGCTTTTCCCGCTTCCAGTATTGGCGTTGCTATGGGCCACTGCGAGATAGCGCATCCGATATTGCACCATCACAACAATGATTGTGCGGGAGAGCCCCAAGTCAAAAGGTAAGTCGCCCATACGAAGGTGCCATGCGTGCGCTGACTCTAGTGACAGTCAAGAACAACCAGCCCAACTGGCCCCCGCAGTCGCCCGTCGAAGCCCTTCTCAGCTCGCCATCCGGCCGTAAGAGGTACGAGAGCCGCCGCCAGCGCGACTCAGCATCGCCATCCCCCTCGAAACGCCGCCCAATGTCGCGCGGAGGTGTGCCAGCCGGCAGCGACGGAGAGGAGGATGAGGAGACACTCCAGCTGCAACTCCAGGCCATCGAGGCCAAGCTGAAGCTGAAGGCGCTGCAGAAGAAGAAGAACGAGTCCCAGGATCTGGATCGCAATGGAGCGTCATCACGAGCGAGCATGGCCACCGGCATGCGCAGAATCGACCTGCCGCGGCCCGAGACCAGGCAAGAGACCGACGTCGAGGTACCGCGATCACCAGTCCGGATGCGACAAGCGCCAACCGAGCCGAAGAGTCCTGCGCGCGTCATGCTGGGCATAGACAAGGGACTCACAGCCCGCGACGTTAGTCTCAAGCGGCCGGGAAGTGCTGTCAGCGGGCGCATGTCGCGGCTGGGCTCGTCGAAAGAGGTCGAGCCGCCCAAGATCAAGTCCTTCAGTGAGCGCATCGCAGAGAGCAGGAACAAGGAGAAGGAGCGTGAAGAGAAGGAGGACAAGGCTGAACAGAGACGGAGTAGGGGGTTTGGGCTGCAGAACATCGAAGCGCTGAAAGACCGGCCGTCGCTATCACGAACCAGCTCATCTCAGAGTACCGATACCAAGACTTCACGCGACATGCCTCCGCCGGCCCTGAGGAATCACAGCCGAACGCAAAGTCTACAGAACCGTACATTTGGGGGTCCGCCCACTCCAAGACCAGGCTCCACATTGTCTTTCAGGCCCGAAAGCTCACGCCCGACCTCGTCCTCTTCCAAGGCCACGTCTAGCAGCTTTGGCTCAACTCCGACAGCCACAAAATACGCCGAGATCTCGTCGCGCGACGAAAGCGCCGATGCTCCTAGTTTCGAATCGTTCTCTGGTCTCCACCTCAAGTCGAGGGAAATGCAACACAATGTAGTCACGCGCACGCTGGAAGGCAAGACGGTCTTGACAATACCTCAACTGCTGAAAACCGTCAAGGCGCCAGAATACGATCCGCCAGATTGGGAGAACGACTATGTTGTTCTTGGGGTTATCTGCTCCAAGTCGACACCGCAAAACTCCAAGAACGCAGCAAAGGACCAGACCAAGGGCAACCAGGACAAGAACTTGGACCAGAACGGCAAGTTTATGGTTATTCGTCTCACGGATCTCAAATGGGAGCTCGATCTCTTCCTGTTCGACACTGGCTTTTCGCAATTCTGGAAACTCCCTCTTGGTACACTAGTCGCCATACTCAACCCCGATATCATGCCACCACGGAACCGCGATACCGGCAAATTCTCGCTGAAGTTGTCAAGTTCTGACGACACCATCCTTGAACTTGGTACAGCGCGAGATCTAGACTTCTGCCATGCACAACGGAAAGACGGCAAGGAGTGTGGTCAGTGGATCGACGGTCGCAAGACCGAATTCTGCGAGTTCCACATCCAACTTCAGGTGGACAAGGCCAAGAAAGGCCGCATGCAAGTCAACACCATGACCGGGTTTGGCGGAGGTCCAGGCGGCGGCATGTTTGGCCGACGCGGTGGCCCGAAAGGTGATGAACTCAAGAGGGAAGGCAAGTATCACGACCGAGAACTCCACGAGACCGTCTACATTGCACCACGTCCCGGCGGCGCAGCCAAACTCATCGACCGCGACCACCAAAACTGGGAAGGCGGAGCAGGCCGAGAGGACCGCTTCCGCAAGCAACTAGCCGAAAAAGAGAAGGAAAGAGAACTAGCAAAGAAGCTCGGCACGATGGGAGATGGCAGTACCGGAGGCGACTACATGAAGCTCAAGGGTGCTGGTACCCAGAACCTCCCCGCAAGAGGCTACACATCGTCGCAAGGTTCCTCAGGCGCAAAGCCTGACAAGCCAGCCGACGTAGACTTTACCAGTCTACTTAACCGTACGTCAGCCGATGTTTCTTTGGCGCCTGTTAAACGTAAACGAACAGCATCGGCGAAATCATCCAACTCGAGCGACCCCGTCGGCTGGGGCTTCAAGTACGGCCGTATCCCATCACCGAAGAAGGATACTTCTTTCCCTTCTGCATTCCGCGGTACACGCGAAGCCAGTCCAGCGAAGAAGAAGGCGCGTCTCTTGCTAGCCGGAAAAGGCATCCGCGAGCCAGGCCGCGAGAGTCTCGGCGGTCTCGACGCTGGTCTTATTGCTGCCATGGACGACGACGACGATGACGATTTGGAAGTTGTTTAATTCTTTTGGAAAACACTAGGGGAGGCATACACAAAAAAACATGAAGGGGAGGGCGTTTGGGTCACAAAGCTCGCTGATTGGCTAGAGCTAAGCGAGCAACGGGGTGCATTTCGACTTTTCTGGGCTGATGGATACCGAAGGCTTTAGCGTGGAGCGAAGCCGCATTAACGACTTTCCTTTTGTTTTACTTGTACAATATTATACCCGCTTTGTTACGCTGAATTGTATACTGCGTTTACCTTACCAAGGTTCTGAGACTGTTCATCCGGAGAGAAGTGAGGTATTCCTAACTATACCAACGACGCACGTGCGACCACATCACCGAGGGAAAGAGCAGGACCACCACTTTCAGGAAACGAATTACAATAACATGGCGACGTCAGACCCCAAACCCTCAGAGAAGATCTACGCTCTCATCAACTACGAAGACCCCTACGTCCAACCCCTTATCATCGCCGCACTTGAGAAGCGCTTGCCAGAATCATCTTATGAGTTGATAACATCTCTATCCCAACTCCCCTCCCCCTCCTCCCGCCTCCTCCAATGGGTCCAATACGAATCCATCGACTTCGACCACCTCATTGAAAACTCCTCCAGTAGTCTCGCCAACGCCTACATAATTCGCAAAGCCCTAATCCGGAAACACTACCTCAGCACCACCATCGCCAATTGGATAACCAAATACCCCGATAGCGTACTTAAGAAACACGTCAAGCCGAGCGTGGAGTTTGAAGTCGACTACGCCGAGTTTCTGGATGATGCATTGGTTGAAGCGTGGGAGTTGAAGGAGAGTTGGGCGAGGAATGAGAGTCAAGAAGATGAGAAGAAGAAGGAATGGTGGATTTTGAAACCGGGGATGAGTGAGAGGGGGCAAGGGATTAGGTTGTTTAGCAGTGAGGAGGGGTTGACTGGGATTTTCGAGGAGTGGGATCCTGAGAGTGATGATGAGGACGAAGAAGAGGAGGAAGATGCGAGAAGTGATACCGGCGCCAACAGCAGTCTCAGCATTGGCGAGCAGGGGAAAGACGAGAAAGAGAAAGAAGAGGGAAACGGCATCATGACATCCCAACTCCGCCACTTCATCGCACAACCTTACATCCACCCCCCGTTACTCCTCTCTCCTCCCAACGCTCCCACTCCAGAACTGCGCAAATTCCACATCCGCACATATGTCCTCGCCACATCCGCTCTCCAAGTCTTCGTCTACCGACCCATGCTCGCCCTCTTCGCTGCGCGGCCATACGTCCCTCCGTGGGACGACGTGTTGCAAGAGGATAGGGACGAAGCTATGAGAGCGCATCTGACAAATACGTGTTTACAGGAGAGTGGGGATAGGGAGGGGAGTGTGGGGTTATTCTGGTGTCTCCCCGACTCTTTACCCCAACAGCCCGAGGGGGTGAAGTTGGATGCACAGCCAGATTGGAAAGACAAAGTGTTCGAGCAGATCAAGGAAACCACAGGCGCAACGTTTGAAGCCGCGGCGAGGGGTATGTCGATCCATTTCCAGCCGCTGCCTAACAGCTTTGAGATTTTTGGGCTGGATTTCATGGTAGGGATTGAACCGGATGGGGGACTGAACACGTATCTGCTAGAGGTGAACGCGTTTCCTGATTTCAGGCAGACGGGGAGCGAGTTGAGTGGGATGATTGAAGGGCTTTTTGAGGGTGTGGTTAATAGGGGGGTTGTGCCTTTCTTTGGGGTAAAGGGAGAGGGAGGGGACAGAGATGACGGGATGGTCAAGGTTTTGGATATTGATCTGGGACGGCGGTGAGGGAGGACATCTTGTGGAGAGACGGGACAGCATAGCATGGTCACGACGAATAAGTTTGGTCAGAGTTATCACTCGTATTTTCCTTGATCTATACTACGTTCCCTTCCATGTCCTCCCATTACCATCGATTCAACCGCTGAGCACCGTACACCAGCTCGGTGTCCGTTCATCAAGACGCCCAGATACCAAGCAACTGCATACCGTGATCCCGCAGTCAAATCCGTATTCCCTACTTACTAACTAAGTTACTCTGGGCAACGCACATATGCGTGCTGTCCAGTAAATGTCCCAGAGAAAACACCGATTACAATGCCTTCTCGGCAAAGAAAGGTTCTCATCCCTCTTCAATGCCAAACAAACATTAAAGGCCGTCAGTAATGCGAACCTTTTCGTAATGTAATCGTGGGTATCCTGATCCTGTTCCTCGACTCGCATAGGTCGAAGAACACAAAAAGCAAACGCTCGCTATGCAAACAATCAGTCACAAAGGACCTGATGCAAAAGAGGAGTTGGGAACGCTTGGTGATGGCATCTCAACACAAGCTACGATGAAGACTTGTTCAAGACGAACGGGCTGAAGGCCGTTAGATGTTGTCAATTGACATGGATGAGGTGGAGTGCTCACTGCGAGCCCGCTTGTCTGCTGCCTCGCGCTCGAGCGGCTCACCGCTGCGCTTCTTGGATGTCTTGTTTGAGCTGCTGGAGCTGTGCGCTGACTTGACACGCGACCAAGAGTCAAACGAGATCTCTGTTACTGTATAAGCGCGGGTTTCACTGGCGAAGATTGAAGAGACTTACCCTTCTTGAGCTTGCGGGTCGTAGGCGGCGGCGATGTGAGCAGCGATGGTGTTGGGACGGCGTTCTTGCCCTTCTTGCGGCTCGGGGTCGCGACGGACGCATCGATGTCGGTAGTCGCCTCCTCGTCGTCGGTCTCAACACCGTTTGCGCGGTTGCGCTCTTTGATCTCTGCTTGGAACAGAAGACGGGGTTTGATAGACGAACGAGTGAGCGGGCGACGGGCCTCATAGCCGATCTGGCGGCGGACTTGCTTGTCATCGGCGGAGAGGTCGTCGTCTTCCTCTGCCGCTGAGGCGCCGGAGGGTGCGTCATCATGGAACTTGCGGAAGACCTTGCGGCCCCGGAAGATGTACACCATGCCTTCGTCACGGTCGACGGCCGCCTCCATCTTGGCTGTCTTTCGGTCGACGGCTTTCCTTGACTTTTGAGGAGCAGCCTTTGCCTTGCCCTTGCCCTTGACGGTGATGA
>Ga0265797_10005330_pt1 | contig 18824 bp, 12 predicted proteins | sample P2T30metagenome_FD_192433 | JGI IMG/M metagenome (GOLD analysis project Ga0265797, IMG submission 192433) | Plant litter microbial communities from East Loma Ridge, Irvine, California - P2 T30 | ecosystem: Environmental > Terrestrial > Plant litter > Unclassified | place: USA: California... | reverse complement strand
GAGCGTCTGACAGAGAGCCTTGAGGGCAAGTCGCTGCAACGCAGCCATCGCGGTTCCGTCAGTCGCTCCAGATCCATCCGCGCGCGCTTGCAGCCTGTGCGCGGACGGCAAAGCTCAACGCGGTGCCTGCTCCATCTTCGGCAACAGCGCCGCCAGGATGCCCAGCAGCGGCAGGAAGGAGGCGATCCGGTACACCTGCGCGATGCCGGCCACGTCGGCGATATGTCCCATCGCCGCGGCGCCAATGCCGCTGACGCCGAACATCAGGCCGAAGAAAATACCGGCGATCATGCCGACCTTGCCCGGCACCAGTTCCTGCGCGAACACGACGATGGCCGAGAAGGCCGAGGACATCACCAGCCCGATCACCACCGACAGCACGCCGGTCCAGAACAGGTCGGCGTAGGGCAGGGCCAGCGTGAACGGGGCCGCGCCCAGGATCGAGACCCAGATCACGCGCTTGCGGCCGATGCGGTCGCCGATCGGGCCGCCGGCGAAGGTGCCGATGGCAACGGCGGCCAGGAACAGGAACAAATACAGCTGGGCGGTGCCGACCGGCACCTGGAACTTTTCAATGAGGTAGAACGTGTAATAGCTCGACAGGCTGGCCATGTAGATGTATTTCGAGAACACCAGCATGGCGAGCACGGCCAGTGCCTTGAACACCTTGTCGCGCGGCAGGCCCGAGCCGGCCTGGGGACCGGTCTTGCGCGGCATATTGCGCAGGTGGCTGCCATACCAGCGGCTGACGCCGACCAGCACCAGCACCGCCACCAGGATGAACAGCGTGAACCAGCCGATCTTGCCCTGGCCGCGGCCGACGATGATGGCGGCCGCCAGCAGCGGTCCCAGCGCCGATCCGAGATTGCCACCGACCTGGAACAGCGATTGCGCGAAGCCGAAGCGGCCACCCGACGCCAGCCGCGCCACGCGCGAGGCTTCCGGGTGGAAGGTCGAGGAGCCGACGCCGATCATGGCGGACGCCACCAGCAGCACGGTAAAGCTGCCGGCCACGGCCAGCAGGCCGACGCCGGCCAGGGTCACGCACATGCCGACCGGCAGCAGGAAGGGCACCGGATGCTTGTCGGTGTACAGGCCGATCCAGGGTTGCAGCAACGAGGCCGTGCACTGGAAGGTGAGGGTGATCAGGCCGACCTGGGTGAAGCTCAGCGCGAATTCCTGCTTGAGCAAAGGATAGATCGCGGGCAGGACAGCCTGCACGCAATCGTTGAGCAGGTGCACAAAGGCGACCGAAAACAGGATTTGCAGCACGGTGCCGCTGTGGGCGGACACGGTTTTTGGGGAAGCGGAAGTGGACATGGGTATATGGTTATTGCTTGGCCGCCCAGTGTAATATGTGCGCTGCGAACGCCTCTTCCATTTTTCGTCGCGAAAGTGACACTCTCGGCGACTGTCTCAGTGACACTCTTACCTTCTCCCCGCTATCGCCCCAAGCTCAGCAAGCTGCCGCGCAGCGTCACCGCGGTGCCCTCCGAGGCCCAGCACGGCGAAACGGTCGAGGCCCATTGCCACCCCTGGGTGCAGCTGCTGTATGCCAGCGAAGGCGTGATGCGCGTGCGTACCGAGCTCGGCGTGTGGATCATCCCGCCGCGGCGGGCGCTGCTGATCGCCCCCGGCATCGTGCACGAATTGAAGATGCTGAGCCGCGTCAATATGCGCGCCGTGTACATGGAGTCCGCTGCGGCGGGCGGCCTGGTCGAAGGCTGCCGCCTGCTCGAGGTCAGTCCGCTGTTGCGCGAGCTGATCCTGGCGCTGTCGGCCGAGCCGCCCGATTATCCGGTGGACGGGCGCGGCGGGCACCTGGCGAACCTGATCCTGTCCGAGCTGGCGCGCATGGAAACGGTGCCGATCGCGGTGCCGTGGCCGCGCGACCGCCGCCTGCAGACCCTGTGCGCCGGCATCATGGACCACCCTGGCAGCGTGCGCACCCTCGAAGACCGGGCCCTCGACGCCGGTGCCAGCGCACGTACCCTGATCCGGCTGTTTCCCAAGGAGACCGGGCTGCATTACCGTCAGTGGGTGCAGCAGGTGCACCTGGCGCACGCCTTCGAGCGTCTGGCGCGTGGGGAGGGCGTCGGCGCCGTCGCCCATGCGCTCGGCTATGCCAGTCCGAGTGCCTTCACCAGCATGTTCCGCCGCCTGCTCGGCAAGACGCCGCAGCACTACCTGGCCGAGTGGCGCTCCCGCGGTTGATCGGCTGATGGGCTGACGCGCTCGCCAATGCGTCCGGCGCCATCCGGACGCCGCCTTGCGCGGCTCTGTGCCAGACTGTGTGCATCGCAACATTCAGCAAGGAGCAGCTTATGAGCAATGATCAGAACACCCAGCAGCAGCCAGCCCAGCAGCAGCCAGCCCAGCAGCCAGCCCAGGATCGGCACAGCGGCGACACCCAGGCGCAGCAGCAGGAAGCCGCGCAAGCCCTGAACGAAATCGACGGCCTGGCCAACAAGAAACCGGAAGAACTGACCCCCGAGGAATTGCGCCTGATGGCCGACACCATGCCCGGCGAAGGCCCGGGCGACTAAGGGAGCGTCTGCTGTCTCTGGAATAAACGTTTTGACGCCGGTATTGATTCTAGATAATCTTCTGGCAACAAAACAAAAGGAGACAGAATGACCAACCCCCACCACGGATGGGCGGCCGCCGTGCGCCGCCTCATCCTCCCGCTTCTTTTCACGCTGACGCTGATGCTGCCGCTGGCAGTCTGCCTCCCTGTGTCAGCCCAGACCGCCAATCCGGCCCCGGTACCGATCGACGTCCAGCTCGCCGGCCAACCGACCACCGCCAAGGCCGCCACCAGCCTGATGGCCCCGCTCCAGAACATCTACGGTCGCAGCCACATCAGCCTGAACGGCCGCTGGCATTACATCATCGATCCCTACGAAAACGGTTATTACGACTACCGCCACATGCCCTTTGACCAGTCGCAAACGGGCAAAGGCGGTTACTACGACGACCGCCAGCCGAAGGACAAGACCGACTGGGTCGAATACGATTTCGACCGCGCCCCGACCATGAAGGTGCCGGGCGACTGGAATTCCCAGGCCGAAAAGCTGCAGCTGTACGAAGGCACGGTCTGGCTGCGCCAGCGCTTCGAAGCCGATCCGAAACCGGGCCGCCATTACGTGCTGTCCTTTGGGGCGGTGAATTACGAAGCCCACGTCTACCTGAACGGCAAGAAACTGGGTATGCACAAGGGCGGCTTCACGCCCTTCCAGTTCGACGTCACCGGCAAGCTGAGCAAGGGCCGCAACGTGGTCGTGGTCAAGGCCGACAACAAGCGCTACCAGGACGAGATCCCGACCGTGAACACCGACTGGTGGAATTACGGCGGCATCACGCGCGACGTGCTGCTGGCCGAACTGCCGTCGAGCTATATCGCCGACTACAAGGTGCAGCTGAAGAAGGGCGACGCCGGCCGCATCGAAGGTTTCGTGCAGCTCGGCGGCGACAATCAATCGCAACGCGTGACGCTGCGCATCCCCGAGGCCGGCATCACGGCCACGGTGCAGACCGACGCCAATGGCCGCGCCGTCATCGCCATTCCGGCCGGCAAGCTGGACCGCTGGTCGCCCGAGCATCCGAAGCTGTACGCGGTGGAACTCTCCGCGGGCGAGGACAAGGTCCAGGACCGCATCGGTTTCCGCACCATCGAAACACGCGGGCGCGACATCCTGCTGAACGGCAAATCCGTGTTCTTGCGCGGCGTCTCGATCCACGACGAAAACCCACTGATTCCGGGCCGCCTGCGCGGGCAGGGCGACATGCGCATGCTGCTGCAATGGGCCAAGGACATGAATTGCAATTACGTGCGCCTGGCCCATTACCCGCACAGCGAAGAGATGATCCGCCTGGCCGATGAGATGGGCCTGATGGTGTGGGCCGAGGTACCGGTGTACTGGACAATTTCCTGGAATAATCCGGACACCTATGCCAATGCCAGTACGCAACTAACTGACCTGGTGGTGCGCGACAAGAACCGCGCCAGCGTCGTCATCTGGTCGGTCGGCAACGAAACCCCGATCAGTGCGCCGCGCAATGCCTTCATGGGCAAGCTGGTGGATACCGCCCGCAGCCTCGACGACACGCGGCTGGTGGCGGCGGCGCTGGAAATCCATCGCAAGGGCAACGACATCACGGTGGAAGACCCGCTGGCCGAGCGCATCGACCTGATCAGCTTTAACGAGTACGCCGGCTGGTACTGGGCCAGCAATGCCGAAATGCTGAACTACCGCTTTGACATCAAGCAGGACAAGCCAGTGATGATCACCGAGTTCGGCGCCGATGCGCTGGGCGGCTACCATGCCGATGCCGACACCCGCTGGAGCGAGGAATACCAGGACACGCTCTACAAAAACCAGTTCAGGATGCTGGCCGGAATCCCGGGCCTGCGCGGCCTGGTGCCCTGGATCCTGGTCGACTTCCGCTCGCCGCGCCGCCAGCATCCGTATTTCCAGGATGGCTGGAACCGCAAGGGCCTGATTTCGGACGACGGCAAGAAGAAGCAGGCGTTCTGGACCATGAAGCAGTACTACGACGAGGTGCAGAAGCGCTACCGGGAGCGGTGAGCCTGGGCATGGAGGCGGCGTTGTTGCGCATGAGGTCCGCGCATTGCCGCGCCGGTTTTTCCGAATGTGGGCTAGCTTGGCATATTCATCATCCTGAAACATCCCAATGCCAAATATCGTCCTCATCGGCGGCTCGGCGGGCAGCATCGACGCCCTGAAACGCATCCTCGACGGTTTGCCGAAGGATTTCCCGGCAGCAGTCCTCATTGTCGTGCACGTCGGCGCCCACGAAAGCATGCTGCCGACCCTGCTCGCGCGCTGTTCGGCCCTGCCTGTGCACCACGCCGTGCAGGGCGAACCCATCCTCCCCGGCCGGGTGCTGGTGGCGCCGCCGGACGTGCACCTGGCCGTCACGCGCGATGGCGGCCGCCTGTATGCGCAGCTGTCGCGTGGCCCCAAGGAAAATCATTCCCGTCCCGCCATCGATCCCCTGTTCCGCTCGGCAGCCGCAAGCTGCGGCGCGGAGTCGATCGCGGTCGTGCTGTCCGGTTTCCTGGACGACGGTACGATCGGCTTGCAGGCAATCACGACCTGCGGCGGCATTGCCATTGTCCAGGACCCGGCCGATGCGGAAGTGCCGGAGATGCCTGCCAGTGCGCTGAAATACACGGACGTCGACTTCGTGCGCAAGGTGGACGAGATCGCGCCGCTGCTTTCCACGCTGGTGAGGCAGCCGCTGTCGTCTGCCGCTGCGGCCGAGGCTGTCGGCGCACCCGCGATCGGGGCCGAACTCCCGGCCTGGATCGGCGTCGAAAACCGCATGTTCACCGAGGGTGCGGAAATGAAGGAACTGGATCAGATCGGGGACCGGGTCGCATTGACCTGCCCCGAATGCGGGGGCGCCATCTGGGAAATACGCGACGCCAAACCCTTGCGCTATCGCTGCCACACCGGCCACGCCTTCACGGCGCGTGTGCTCGAAACGCTGCAAGGCGGCGAGACCGAAGAGGCATTGTGGGCGGCGGTGCGCTCGCTGCACGAACAGGAGCAGCTGTACCGCGACATGCACAGCAAGTCGCCGGACAGCGACAGCGGCGGCGAATACCTGCGCAAGGCCGAGCAGGCCAAGGCGCACGGCCGCTTGCTGCGCGACCTGATCGCCACGCGCATGGAAATCGGCCAGCCCTCGTAGTAGTCATGCTCCCCGCATCGATTATTTCTCGAACGTACGCTGCGCCGCACCATTTGCATAGCGGCTAAGCTTTCCAAGGGAAATAATCAACCGTGGAGGTCCCGTGGATTTCAAGAACACACCCGCAGCCAGGCCGGTGAGCCTAGGCCTGCAAGGCGGCGGCACCTATGGCGCATTCACCTGGGGCGTGCTCGACCGCCTGCTCGATGAGGCAAGCTTTTCCTTCGACAGCCTGAGCGGCAGCAGTTCCGGCGCGGTGAATGCCGTGGTGCTGGCCGACGGCTACGCACTGGGCGGCGGACGCCGCGGCGCCCAGCAAGCCCTGCGCCGGTTCTGGACCACGCTCGGCCAGCTGTCCAGCTTCAGTCCGCTGCAGCCGACGGTGGCCGACCGCATGGCCGGACGCTGGACCATGGAGCGCTCGCCGATCTACCAATTGATGGAAATGGCCGGCGCCGTGATCGGCCCGGTGATGCAATTGCCGGTCACCCTGAATCCGCTGCGCAACCTGTTGCAGAGCCTGGTGAATTTCGAGCGCGTACGTGCCTGCGAAGAATTGCAACTGTTCATCGCCGCCACCAATGTGCGCACCGGCACCGGCCGCATCTTCACGCGCGCCGAACTCGACCCGCAGAAAGTGATCGCTTCGGCCTGCCTGCCGACCGTGTTTGCCGGCGTCGAAATCGACGGCGAGACCTACTGGGACGGTAGCTACGTCGCCAACCCGCCGCTGGCGCCGTTGCTCGACCGTCCGGCACGCGATCTGATCGTGGTGCAGAACAACCCGATCGCACGCAGCAGCCTGCCGCGCAGCCTGGCCGACATCAGCAACCGCTCGAACGAGATCGCCTTCAACATCAGTTTCGTGCGCGAGATGAGCATGTTGAAGCACCTGAGCGCTGTGCCCGAGGAAGAGCGCGGCGCCGGCATCCGGTCGGCACCGACGCGGTTGCACATGATCAGCGGCACCGACATCCTCACCGAGTATGCGATGTCGAGCAAGTTCAATTCCGAACTCGCCTTCCTGACGCACCTGCACGATTGCGGCGTCAAGGCGGCAGAGGCATGGCTGCAGGAGCACGGGGCTGACGTCGGCGTGCGCTCGACCTTCGACGAGATTCCGGTGTTTTATCCGGAGCTGGCGCCCGAAACGTAAAGGAGTGCTGCCATGAAAAAAGCCGCCCGATTTGTACCGGGCGGCTTTTTTAGTATTGCGGGAACCGGCTTATTTACCGTTCTTCGCCAGCCACGCGTCGATTTCCGGCAGGCGTGCCGCGTTCACCTTGATGCGGTCCTGGATCGAGGCGATGGCCGCGTCGACGTCGCCGCGCGAGCTGGCCGCCAGGTTGGCGCCGGCGTAGGCGTTCAGCTTGGCGACCATGGCCGGGTCGGACGAGCCGCCGGCCAGGCGCGCGAAGTAACGGCTGCGCGAGGTGGCGTCGATGCGCTTGTTGATCTGCGCCTGGTTGGCCAGCGCGAAATCGAAAGCCAGGTCCGGGTGCTGCTGCGCCACCGCCGAGATCATGCCGGCGCTGGTGGTCAGGTCCGGTTCGTCGGTCAGGGCCAGCTTGAGCGCACGCTCGGCCAATGCGCGGTCGTCGGCATGGCCCAGCAGCTGGTACAGGTTGGCCTTCAGCAGCGGCGTCTTCTCCGCTTGGGCGCGCGTGCGCAGGCTGTCCCAGGTGGCGGCATCGGCGTGCTGCGCGACCACGGCCAGGATGGTCTTGCGCAGCGGGCCCGGCACGGCGGCCGGGTCCTTGTCCATGGCGGCGTAGCGGCGGCGCGCTTCGGCGATGACGTTTGCGTCGCCGAGGTCGCTCAGCACGCCGATCAGCTGCGAACGCAGATTGGTCACGGTCGAGGCCTCACCGTCGCGCGCGGCCCAGCCGACTTGCGCCATCACCGGCGCCAGGCGCGCGATGGCGAAGGCGTCGAAGGCGCGCTGACGCTCAAGCTTGCCCTGGTAGCGGCCGTGCAGGCCGGCGAACACGCCGGCGATGCGTGCCCATACCTGCGGCTCGGCGCCGGCCGGCGTCGCCTTGGCCAGGTCCAGCACGCTGGATGCCGGCTGCATCCCGGCCATGCCGAGCGCCGCGCTGTCGGCCAGCAGGCCGATCTGGTCGATCGGGGCCAGGCCGGCAAAGTTCCGCGCCAGCTGGGCGAATTCCTTGGGCGCGTACAGGGTGCGGTAGTAGCCGCTCTGGCCGGCGTTGATGACGACGGCGCCGCAGCCCGGCACGGTGATGGTGCCTTTGCCGCCCGCGACCAAAGTGCGCGCTTCCTTACCGTCGCCGCCGATGCGGGCGATGACCGGCACGCGCCAGGCCAGCGGTTTCTTTTCCGGCCGGTCGCGCGAGAATTCTTCCTGGGTCAGGGCGACAGTGGTGGTTCCATTCTTGCACACTGGCTCGCCGACGCGGATCAGTGGCACGCCCGGCTGCAGCGTGAAGTCGTGGGCGATCGCGGTGACCGGCTTTTTGGCCGCCTTCTCGATCTGTTTCCACAAATCGTCGGACACGGTGTTGCCGTAGGCATGGGCCTTCATGTAGGCCCGCACGCCGCTGCGCCAGGCATCTTCGCCGACGTAGGCTTCGAGCATGCGGATCACCGCTTCGCCCTTCTGGTAGGTGATGACGTCGAAGGCCTGGCTGGCCTGCTCGACGGTCTCGATGTGCTGCACCACCGGGTGGGTGGCGGCGACCGAATCGCGGCCCATGGCGGCGTCGCGGTTGCCGACGGCGTCCAGGTGGGTCTTCCATTCCGGGTGGGCGCGCGCCGTCATGCGGCTTTCCATCCACGATGCAAAACCTTCGTTCAGCCACAGGTCGTCCCACCAGCGCATCGTGACCAGGTCGCCGAACCACTGGTGCGCCATTTCGTGGGCGGCCACCGCGAACACTTCCTGGCGGTCGTGCTGGGTCGAGATCTTCGGATCCAGCAGCAGCGCGTATTCGAAGGTGAAGATCGCGCCCCAGTTTTCCATCGCGCCGAAGAACTGGCTCTGGCCCGGGCCGGCGATGTTGTCGAGCTTGGGCAGCGGATAGCGCACGCCGAAGTAGTCGTTGTACTCGCGCAGGATGGTCTTCGAGGAATCCAGCGCAAAGGCGGCCTGGTCGAGCGCGCCGCGGCGCGTGATCACGCCCAGTTCGGTGTTGCCTTCTTTCGCAGTGGCGCGTTCGAAATCGCCGACGCCGAGGAACAGCAGATAGGTCGACATCTTCGGCGATGTGGCGAAGCTGACGCGCTGGCGGCCGTCGGGCAGGGTGGACGTATTCGCCGCCGGCATGTTGCTGACCGCCAGCTGGCCGGCCGGCACCGTCACCTCGAGCGAGAAGGTGGCCTTGTAGGCCGGCTCGTCCCACGACGGTATCATGCGGCGCGCATCCGAGTTTTCGAACTGGGTGTACAGCGCGCGCTGCTGCTTGCCATCGGTACCGGCATAGTCAAGCGAGAACAGGCCGACCGCCTGGGTGCCGATCACGCCGGTGTAGTCGAGCGCCAGCTTGTACTGGCCGGGAGCCAGCGGACGCGCCAGCTTGAAGGTCGCCGTTTGCGCCTTGTCGTCGACCGCCACCTGCGCATCGAGGGCGCTGCCGCCGGCGGCCGGGGTGACGCGCGCGCCGGCGAACTTGAGGTCGGCGGCGTTCAGGGTGATGCTGTCGGTGGACTTGGTGACGGTGAGCGTGATGGTGGCCTTGCCGCTGAAGCTGCCGGCGGCGGCATCCGGCGTCAGCGCGATGTCGTAATGGCTGGGGATGACGCCGCGCGGCAGCTGGGTGGTGGCCTCGACGCTGGCTTTGGCGGCGGCGGGAGCGGCATGGACCTGGAGGGCGGGAAGGGCAAAGGCGAGGGCGACGGCTGCGGAGATGAGGCTGCGATGCATGGGAAAGACCTGTCTTCTATTATGTATGTACGTCGAACTTGCGCGGGCAGCGGCAAGGCCAACCTGCGAATCTAAGCCCTTCGTGGCATGGTGTCAACGCATCCTGGGCTATGATCGGCACCCATGCATACAAAGACAGGAGACCCAGCATGAAGCTTTACACCAGCGCCCGCGCGCCCAACCCGCGCCGCGTGCTCATGTTCATCGCCGAAAAGAACATCGGCTGCATCGACCTGGTACCGGTCGACCTCGGCCAGGGCCAGCACCGCAGCGACGCCTTCCTGGCGCTCAATCCGCTGGGCCAGGTGCCGGTGCTGGAACTCGACGACGGCCGGCTGTTGTCCGAAACGCGCGCGATCTGTACTTACCTGGAAGGCCTGCAGCCGCAGCCGAACCTGATGGGCGAGGGCTTCGAGGAGCGCGCCTTCATCGAGATGATGGACCGGCGCTGCGAGCTGCAGCTGTTCCTGAAAATCGCCAACAGCGTGCGCCATTGCCACCCGGGCCTGGCGGCGCTGGAGCAGCCGCAGTTCGCCGACTTCGGCACCTCGCAGGCGCAGAAGATGCGCGAGACGGCGCGCTGGCTGGATGGGTTGCTGGCGACGCAGCCGTTCGTGGCGGGCGAGCGTTTTACCATTGCCGATATCACGGCGTTCTGCGCGCTGGAGTTTGCGCGCGGGCTGATGAAGTTCCGGCCGGGGGATGAGGGGATGGGGTGTTTGCAGAGCTGGCGGGATATGGTGGCGGCGCGGGCCAGCGCGAAGGTGGTTTGATTAGTTTGCCTTGAGACCGTCGTTCCCGCGAAGGCGGGAACCCAAGTTTTGCGATTTGCTGCGAACTTGGGTCCCCGCCTTCGCGGGGACGACGGGCTGCTGTAGCGGGCCAACAGGATGCTCGATCACCCCACCCGCTTGTACCAGGGCCGATCCCCAGCCACCGCCTGGTAAGTCCGCGCATGCGCATCCGTCACCGACAACGGCCGGTCCAGGCACAGCACCCCGAAGCGCGCCAGGCTGTCATGGAACAGCCGCAGCACCCGCTGCCGCAGCACCGGGCCGAAGTCGGCCAGCACGTGGCAGGCAAGGATCGCCTGAAACTCGTTGAACGAGGCATCCGTCACCAGGCTGTATTGCGACCAGGTGATGCGCCGCCGCAGCTCGGGCTGCAGGCGCGCCTGGCCGTCCTGCACCTCGAAGTAGGCCGCCAGCGCACCGCGCCCGCCGCTGGCCGCGTAGCGCACCTGTGCCGCCTCCAGTTCGGCCAGCGGGATCGCAGCTTCCTGCATCTCGGCCACCAGTTCCTCGTTGGCCAGCGTCGCATGGATGTCGAGCTTGTGCATGATGCCTTCCTCGGCCAGCAGAATCGCCAGCGTCCAGGCTTCTCCGATGCCGGCGCATTCGGCCAGCCACACGCGCGGCACCGGCCAGCCGCGCAGCGAGGGCGCCAGCACGCCGCGCAGGCGCGCCGCGTGTCCGGCATTGTCGAACAGTGCGCACGGCGCCACCGACAGCGCACGCAGCACGGCACCGGCGGCATCGCCGTCGTGCAGCACCTGTTCCTGCAGGCCGGACAGGGTGGCGGCGCCGAGGGCCGCCATCGCCACGCCCAGCTTGCGACGCAGGGCGGGGCGGTCGTAGGCGCGGAAGTCGTGGCCGAAGCGTTGAAATAGCGCTTCGAGCAGCAGCTCGGTTTCCAGTTCCTCGACCGCCAGCCCGGCCGCGAGGCCGGTCCAGCTGCCCGCCGTTGACATTACCGCCGACATCAGTGCAACCACACGCGCATCATCGACAGCAGCTGCGCCACATCGACCGGCTTGGTGATGTAGTCGGAAGCGCCGGCGGCGATGCACTTGTCGCGGTCACCCTTCATCGCTTTCGCGGTCAGGGTGATGATCGGCAGCGACTTGAACTTCGGGATGCGGCGGATGGCGCGCATGGTGTCGTAGCCATCCATCTCCGGCATCATGATGTCCATCAGGACGATCTCGATGCTCGGGTCCTTTTCCAGCACCTCGATGCCGTCGCGGCCGTTCTCGGCAAACGCTACCACCATCTGCTGGCGCTCCAGCAGCGAGGACAGGGCAAAAATGTTGCGCAGGTCGTCGTCGACGATCAGGACTTTACGGCCGGCCAGGCCGCCGTCCAGCGCGTGAATCTCCTCCAGCATCTTGCGCTGCGCGTCCGGCAGGCTGGCCTGCGAGCGGTGCAGGAACAGCGCGGTTTCGTCGAGCAGGCGTTCCGGCGAACGCGCATCCTTGACCACGATGGTCTTGGCATAGCGTTTCAGCTTGGTGACGTCCTTGCGCGACAATTCCTTGGCCGTGTAGATCACGATCGGCAGGTCGCGCAGTGCCGGCAGCTTGCCGATCTGGTCGAGCAGGTCGAAGCCGGAGATGTCGGGCAGGGTCAGGTCCAGCACCATGCAGTCGAACTGGTGTTCGCCCAGTGCCGTCATGGCCGCCGCGCCGGTTTCCACGGTCACGATATGGACGTCGGCGTCGCCGATCAGCGAGACGATCGATTCGCGCTGGGCCATGTCGTCCTCGACCACCAGCAGCGAACGCTTGCCGCCCATCAGGAACTTCTGGATGCGCTTGAATTCTTCCTGCAGCGCCTCGCGGCTGACCGGCTTGTTGATGTACGAGATCGCGCCCTGGCGCAGCGCGCGCTCGCGTTCGCGCAGGGCCGACAGTACATGCACCGGAATGTGGCGCGTGCTCGGGTCGCGCTTGAGGCGGTCCAGCACCGTCAGGCCGTCGATGTCGGGCAAATCGATGTCGAGCAGGATCGCCGACGGCAGGTAATCGCGGGCGAGGGACAGCGCCGAGTCGCCGCGGTAGGTGACGATGCCCTTGAAGTTCTTTTCGCGGGCGAAGTCGAGCAGGGTCTTGGCGAAGCGCTCGTCGTCCTCGACGATCAGCACCGAGGGGTCGCCCGGGGCGATCAGGCCGCGGTCGTCCAGCAGCGTCGCGTATTCGACCACGCCGGTGGAGACGTCGGTGACGGTGACGGTCGGCACGGTGGCCACCTCGTTTTCCAGGTCGGCTTCCGGCAGGCTCGCCGCGATAGTCTGCACCACCGGTGCCGACGCCGCGGACGACGCCAGTTGCGGCGGCGCGAAACGGGCCGGCTGCGGCTGGCGGGTCTGCTCGTAGTTGATGAAGCCGGCGCGGTTGTAAGGCAGGTAGAGCGTGAAGGTGGAACCGACGTTGACGGTCGATTCGACGCGGATCTCGCCGCCCAGCAGGCGCGCCAGTTCGCGCGAGATCGACAGGCCCAGGCCGGTGCCGCCGTATTTACGGGCGGTCGAGCCGTCGGCCTGCTGGAAGGCTTCGAAGATCAGCTGCAGCTTGTCGGACGGGATGCCGACGCCGGTGTCGCGCACCGAGAAGGCCAGCACCGCATCGGCGTGCAGCAGGTGCGGGTGGTCGGCGGTCCAGCCGCTGGTGACCAGGCTGATCGTCAACGCAACCTGGCCGTGGCTGGTGAACTTGAAGGCGTTCGACAGCAGGTTTTTCAGGACCTGCTGCAGGCGCGTGGTGTCGGTCATCAGCGCGGTAGGCAGGCTTTCCGCCAGGTCGACCTGGAAGCCGAGGTGCTTGGCTTCGGCCATGTGGCGGAAGGTGCGGTCGACGTAGTTGCGCAGGTTGGCGAAGCGGTATTCCGAGACGTCCAGCGTGACCGTGCCCGACTCGATCTTCGACAGGTCGAGAATGTCGTTAATCAGGGTCAGCAGGTCGGAGCCGGAGCCGTGGATGGTCTTCGCGAATTCCACCTGCTTGCTCGACAGGTTGCCTTCCGGGTTGTCGGACAGCTGCTGCGCCAAAATCAGGAGCGAATTCAGCGGCGTACGCAGTTCGTGCGACATATTCGCCAGGAACTCGGACTTGTACTTCGAGGACAGCGCCAGCTGGGTCGCCTTTTCTTCCAGCGCCAGCTTGGCCTGCTCCACCTCGCGGTTCTTGCGTTCCACCTCGATGTTCTGCTCGGACAGCAGGCGCGCCTTTTCCGCCAGTTCCTGGTTGGTCTGCTGCAGTTCCTGCGCCAGCGACTGCGACTGGGTCAGCAGCGATTCGGTACGGCTGTTGGCCTCGATCGTGTTCAGCACCACGCCGATCGATTCCATCAGCTGGTCGAGGAAGGACAGGTGGGTTTCGGTAAACCGGTCCAGCGAAGCGATTTCGATGACGGCCTTGACCTGCTGTTCGAACAGGATCGGCAGCACCACGATGTTGGTCGGCGGCGCCGCGCCCAGGCCGGACGACACCTGGATGTAGTCGCGCGGGACGTCGGTCAGCCAGATGCGGCTCTTCTCGAGCGCGCACTGGCCCACCAGGCCTTCGCCCGGCAGGAAGGAAGTCGGCAGCTTGCGGCTGGAACGGTAGCCGTAGGAAGCGATCATGCGCAGGCGCGCGTCGGCATCCTGCGAATCCATCATGTAGAACACGCCGTGGTGGGCCGAGATCAGCGGCGCCAGTTCCGACAGGATCAGCTTGGTCACCGCCTGCAGGTCGCGCTGGCCCTGCAGCAGGCGCGTAAAGCGTGCCAGGTTGGTCTTCAGCCAGTCCTGCTGCGCATTCTTCTGCGTGGTTTCCTTCAGGTTGCGGATCATCTCGTTGATGTTGTCCTTCAGGTAGGACATCTCGCCGCGCGCTTCCACCTGGATCGAGCGCGACAAGTCGCCGCGCGTCACCGCCGTCGCCACCTCGCCGATCGCGCGCATCTGGTTGGTCAGGTTGGCCGCCAGCTGGTTCACGTTCTCGGTCAAGTCCTTCCAGGTACCGCCGACGCCGGACACGTTGGCCTGGCCGCCCAGCTTACCTTCGGTACCCACCTCGCGCGCCACCCGCGTCACTTCCGAGGCGAACGAGGACAGCTGGTCCACCATCACGTTGATGGTGTCCTTCAGTTCCAGGATCTCGCCCTTCACGTCCACCGTGATCTTCTTGGACAGGTCACCGCGTGCCACCGCGGTGGTCACCGCCGCGATGTTACGCACCTGGCCGGTCAGGTTGGATGCCATGAAGTTCACGTTATCCGTCAAGTCCTTCCAGGTACCGCCGACGCCCGGCACGTAGGCCTGGCCGCCCAGTTTACCTTCGGTACCCACCTCGCGCGCCACCCGGGTCACTTCGGAAGCGAACGAGGACAGCTGGTCGACCATCACGTTGATGGTGTTCTTCAGTTCGAGAATTTCGCCCTTCACGTCCACCGTGATCTTCTTGGACAGGTCGCCGTTCGCCACGGCCGTGGTCACGTCCGCGATGTTACGCACCTGGCCAGTCAGGTTGGATGCCATGAAGTTCACGTTATCCGTCAAGTCCTTCCAGGTACCGCCGACGCCCGGCACATTGGCCTGGCCGCCGAGTTTACCTTCGGTACCGACCTCGCGCGCCACCCGCGTCACTTCGGAGGCGAAGGAATTCAGCTGGTCGACCATCACGTTGATGGTGTTTTTCAGTTCCAGGATCTCGCCCTTCACGTCCACCGTGATCTTCTTGGAGAGGTCGCCGTTCGCCACCGCGGTCGTCACGTCGGCGATGTTGCGCACCTGGCCGGTCAGGTTACCCGCCATCGAGTTGACCGAGTCGGTCAAGTCTTTCCAGGTACCGGCCACGCCCTTCACCTGCGCCTGGAAACCCAGCTTGCCCTCGGTACCGACTTCACGCGCCACCCGCGTCACTTCCGACGAGAACGAGGACAGCTGGTCCACCATCACGTTGATGGTGTTCTTCAGTTCCAGGATCTCGCCTTTCACGTCCACCGTGATCTTCTTGGACAGATCGCCGTTCGCCACCGCGGTCGTCACGGTGGCGATGTTGCGCACCTGGCCGGTCAGGTTGGACGCCATGAAGTTGACGTTGTCGGTCAAGTCCTTCCAGGTGCCGCCGACGCCCGGCACGTAAGCCTGGCCGCCGAGTTTACCTTCGGTACCCACCTCACGCGCCACCCGGGTCACTTCGGAGGCGAAGGAGCGCAGCTGGTCCACCATCACGTTGATGGTGTCCTTCAGTTGCAGGATCTCGCCGCGCACGTCCACCGTGATCTTTTTCGACAAGTCGCCGTTCGCCACCGCCGTCGTCACCTCGGCGATGTTACGCACCTGCGAGGTCAGGTTGCCCGCCATCGAGTTGACCGAGTCGGTCAAGTCCTTCCAGGTGCCGGCCACGCCTTTCACCTGCGCCTGGCCGCCCAGCTTGCCCTCGGTACCGACTTCGCGCGCCACGCGCGTCACTTCGGAGGAGAAGGAGGACAGCTGTTCCACCATGGTGTTGGCGGTCTGCGCCGCACGCAGGTACTGTCCTTTTAACGGGTGCCCGTCGACTTCCAGCGCCATCGTCTGCGACAGATCGCCTTTGGCCACCGCGCCGATCACGCGCGCCATTTCGGTGGTCGGGCGCACCAGGTCGTCGATCAGGGTGTTGACCGAGCTGATGATGGTGGCCCAGCCGCCGACCACGCCCGGCACGTCGGCGCGCTGGGTCAGGTGGCCTTCGCGGCCGACCACGCGCGACACCTCGGTCACCGTCTCGACCATCTTTTCCTTGGTCTCGATGATGTCGTTCAGGGTATCGGCGATCTTGCCGGAGACGCCGGTCCAGTCGGACGGCATGCGTACCGAAAAGTCGCCTTTTTTCAAGGCCATCAGGGTGGACAGCAGGAGCTTGACATCGAGCTGTTCAGCCATGTCAGTCATGTTATTCATTGACTAGAATTCCTCGGAGTGGAAAAGAGATGCGGCGCGGACAGGGTGGGAAATCTCGGGATGTGCACGTGCGGGCAAGATGGTTGGCAAAGATACTCTTGTGCTTGTTCAAGTCAAGCTTGATGAAAAGCAATTTAGTAATCAAGTGTCAGGTTTTGTTATATACTTGAAAACAAGTTGCAAGTAAGAAATTTCAATCAGGCAATTCGCGCGAGTCTAGCCCATATTTTCGGTGCGGCGCGCACGATTGACAGCGCATGGATGTTCAGAAACTGCGAATTGCCGAGTCAGGGTGGATAAATCACTAATTTTTCGTGCTTTTTGGTTACAACTCAACTAGCATACGAGCTGTCATTACATCAATAGTGCGGGGGAAATATGACAGGCGCAGAACTGGACGAACTCCTGCACCGGGAGACTGCTGCAAGCTGGGGCGAGGCGCTGTTTGGACTCGGCCGGCGCTATGGTTTCGAAAAAGTGTTGTTCGGTATGTCCGCTTCGCGCCATGCGCGCCTGGAGAACGCTTTTATACAGAGTAATTACCCGGCGGTCTGGCGCGAACGCTATGACGCCGAGCGCTATGCCTACGTCGATCCGACCGTGACGCATTGCCTGGCCAGCACGCTGCCGATCGTCTGGCGGCCGGAGCTGTTCCGCAGCCAGACCCAGCGCACCCTGTATGAGGAAAGCTGCGTCCATGGCATCCGCGCCGGCGTCAGTTTTCCGATCCATGGGCCGAACGCAGAATTCGGGATGCTGTCGTTTGCTGCCAACGTGGAAGCGGATGGCGCGTTTGCGCGTCAGGTGAGTGCGATCATGCCCGACCTGGCGCTGGTGCGCGATTATGCGTTTGCGACCGGAGTGCGTTTTTGCCCGCAGGCGGGGCAGGAGCCGGCGCCGCGCCTGACCCCACGTGAGCTCGAAGTGCTCAACTGGGTCATGGTGGGCAAATCATCGTGGGAAATTTCGAAGATTACCGGCTGTTCCGAGGCGACGGTGAATTTCCACATGGGTAACATCAGGCAGAAATTCAACGTCAACACCCGGCAACAGGCGGTGGTGAGGGCGATCTCCCTCGGGCTGATTACCCCAGAAGATCACCATCGTTGAGCTTGCCATTGACGTAGAGCTTCAACAGCAGGGCCACCGGGGCCGGGATCGCGAGGCCGGTCTCGAAGCGGCTGCCGCTCGATTGCGTCACCCCGAAGCGGCCCCAGAACTTCTCCTGGCTCTCGCGCTTGCTGACCCGGTACTTCTTGAGGTCGTTGATGGAGAGCGCCGAAGGCGCTAGTATTTTTACGCCTGTACCGGAAAACGGATCCCGCAGGCTTGCTTCGGTAACGAAATCATTAGCCATCGCCGCTCCTCCATGGAAAGATGTGTGAGAAACAAGTATTCCATGCATTATTCATTTCGAGTCCTAGCAATACTGCTAGTTCCCGCAGGAATGTAAATACGGCGGTTTTTGTAACCAAGTTTATCGCATGAGCTAGATCAATAACGATGTGTTTCTTGTTTGAGCTGCATCAGTAAGAAGGTGTAGGTCAGTGCCCACATTGTTGCGGTCTGCTCATTATTGGCAGCGCCAGCGTGACCGCCTTCTGTGTTTTCCCAATACAAAATGTCGTGTTTTTGCTGGAGCATGCGGGCCGCCATCTTGCGCGCATGCCCCGGATGAACACGGTCGTCGCGGGTTGACGTGGTGAAAAAGACGCGTGGATAGTGTTTATCCGCCGATACGTTCTGGTAAGGCGAATAGCTGCCAATATAGTCCCACTCGGCCGGGTCGTCCGGATTGCCGTATTCGCCCATCCACGAGGCGCCGGCCAGTAACTGGTGGTAGCGCCGCATGTCGAGCAACGGTACCTGGCACACCACGCCGTTGAACAGGTCGGGGCGCTGGGTCAGCACCGCGCCCACCAGCAGGCCGCCATTGCTGCCGCCCATGATGCCGAGGTGGCGCGGGCTGGTGATATTCCTGCGAACCAGGTCCTGGGCCACGGCGATGAAGTCGTCAAAGGCGTTCTGGCGCTTCTCCTTTAGCGCGCCCTGGTGCCAGCGCGGCCCGAATTCGCCGCCGCCGCGGATATTGGCCAGCACATACACGCCGCCCTGTTCCAGCCAGGCGGCGCCGGTGATGCCGCTGTAGAAGGGCGTCAGCGAGACCTCGAAGCCGCCGTAGCCGTACAACAGGGTCGGGTTGGTCCCATCCTGCTGCGCATCCTTGCCGATGACGACGAAGTAGGGGACCATCGTGCCGTCCTGCGAGCGCGCCGCGAACTGTTTGACGGTGTACGGGCTGGCATCGAAAAAGGCGGGCATCGACTTCAGCGGCTCGCGCGCGTTGCTGACGCTCGCGCTGCCGGCTTCGCACAGATACAGGCTGCTCGGCGTCAGGAAATCGGTCACGGTCAGGAAGTACTGGTCGGAGGCGAATTCGTCGACGCTGGAGACGCCCAGCGCGCCCATGGTCGGTGCCGCGATGTCGCGCGTGCGCCAGGTTTGACCGATGTGG
>Ga0265797_10005328_pt1 | contig 18831 bp, 23 predicted proteins | sample P2T30metagenome_FD_192433 | JGI IMG/M metagenome (GOLD analysis project Ga0265797, IMG submission 192433) | Plant litter microbial communities from East Loma Ridge, Irvine, California - P2 T30 | ecosystem: Environmental > Terrestrial > Plant litter > Unclassified | place: USA: California... | reverse complement strand
CGATGCACTTCCTGGGCCTGGCCGGCATGCCGCGCCGCTATGCCGACTACGCGGTGCAGTTCACCGACTTCAATATGATCGTGTCGATCGGCGCCTTCGGCTTTGGCTTCAGCCAGGTGTACTTCCTGTTCGCGGTGGTGCTGCCGACCATCCGCGGCGGCGCCAAGGCGCCTGCGAAACCGTGGGAAGGCGCGGAAGGCCTGGAGTGGACCGTGCCGAGTCCGGCGCCGTTCCACACCTTCGAGAACCCACCGCTGGTGAAATGATGAGCCCGCGCAAACCCAATAACGTGCGGACCGCCCTGTGGGTGGGCGGCCTGGCGCTGTTCTTCTTTGTCAGCGTGTTCGTCAAGTTCACCTTGCTCAGCTGAGGCCGGCCATGAACAACCGTCTGCTCCGCCTCAACCGCACCATGTTCGGCAAGCTGATCGTGGTGGCGATCGCGATGTTCGGCTTCGGCTATGCGCTGATACCGGTCTATCGCCAGGTCTGCGAGGTGCTCGGCATTAATGTGCTGACCCAGAAGGGCGAGTTCGTGGCGGCGCCGACCAATTCCCAGGTGGACAAGTCGCGCACCATCACCATCGAGCTGGACGGTAATTCGCAGGGCCCATGGCGCTTCCGTCCAACCACGCGCAGCATCGACGTGCATCCGGGCGAATTGGCCACCGTCATGTACGAGGTGGTCAATACCCAGGGCAGGGCGGTCAAGGCCCAGGCGATCCCGAGCTACGCGCCGCAATCGGCCACGCCGCACTTCATGAAGGTGGAGTGCTTCTGCTTCCAGGAGCAGACGCTGGCGGCCAACGAGGCGCGCCAGATGCCGGTCGTGTTCTTCATCGACCCCAAGCTGCCGCGCGAAGTGAAGAACATCACGCTGTCGTACACCTTCTTCGAGATCGGCGGCGCGTTCAAGGCGGCGGCCGCGCCGAAAGCAGGCAATGGAAACGGATAAACCGCACCTGCGCAAGGCGAGTTTCGGCGCCACCATGAAGGCCGTGTTCTGGTCCTTTTTTGGCGTGCGCAAGCGCAAGGATTACGAGAGCGACGCCGCCAACCTGAACCCGGTCCACGTGATCATCGCCGGCTTGATCGGCGTCGCGATCTTCATCGGCCTGATCATGCTGGCTGTCAGATTCGCAGTATCGACAGTTTAGTCACACCCAAACAACGTCGTCCCCGCGGAGGCGGGGACCCAAGGTTAAACGCAAGACGCAACAATCATAAGAATCGCACGAGGAGATAAAGATGAGTTCGTCACCAGTGAGTTCCCCAAGCACCGCGCCTTACTACTACGTCCCCGGCCCATCGCGATGGCCGCTGCTGGCCGGCCTCTCGATGCTGATAACGATGGCCGGCGCGTCCGGCTGGGTCAACAGCATGTCGTGGGCGCCGCCGGTCTGCCTGGCCGGCATCGTCGCCATGCTGGTAGTGCTGTACTTCTGGTTCGGCGACGCGATCCGCGAATCCGAAGCTGGCCTGTACGGCAAGCGCATCGACCTCTCTTTCCGCTGGTCGATGAGCTGGTTCATCTTTTCCGAGGTGATGTTCTTCGGCGCCTTCTTCGGCGCGCTGTTCTATGCGCGCGTGATCTCGATGCCCTGGCTGGCCGACCTCGATCACCAGATCCTGTGGCCGAACTTCTCGGCCCAGTGGGGCAACACCGGCCCGGCCAATATCGTCGACGGTTTCCGCACCATGGGACCGTTCCCGATCCCGACCATCAATACCGCGCTGCTGCTGACCTCGGGCGTAACGCTGACCATTGCCCACCACGCGCTGCGCGCCGGCCACCGCAACAAGACCGCGATCTGGCTGGCGGCGACGATCCTGCTGGGCGCCGTGTTCATGGGCTTCCAGGCCTACGAATACATCCACGCCTACCGCGACCTGAACCTCAAGATGACCTCGGGCATCTACGGCTCGACCTTCTTCATGCTCACCGGCTTCCACGGCTTCCACGTGACTATGGGGGCGATCATGCTGGGCGTGATCCTGTATCGTGTAATGAAAGGGCACTTCACCGCCGATAATCACTTCGGTTTTGAAGGGGCGGCATGGTACTGGCACTTCGTCGACGTTGTGTGGCTGGGACTGTACGTCGTCATCTATTGGCTGTAAGGTTCAACGCAGGCCGGTTGGGGCAATCCACCCCAACTGGTACGCCGCCAGCAGGCAAAGAAACAATACGATCGACAAGCCGACCCGCATCGCCAGCGCATTGACGGTGCGGTTGCTGCGCCCCTTGTCGCGCATCAGGAAGAACAGGGCCGAACCAAGGCTGGCCAGGATCAGGATGAAGGCAATGGCGACAAAGATTTTCATGGTGGACCCGCGAAAGGTTGAGGCTTCATTGTAATGCGGTTCGGCTTCCGTTTTCGCCCCGTCGCCTTTATCGCGGCCCTGGTCGTGGCCATCATCGGCATCCTGCTCGGCAACTGGCAACAGGGCCGGGCCGCCTATAAAACCGAGCTCCAGGAGCGCCAGCTGGCGCGCGCCGCCGAGCCCCCGCTCGATCTCACCGCTTCCGCACAGGCCGGCCCGATTGATGAATTCCGCAGCGTGCGCCTGCAGGGCGAGTTCGTCGCGGACTGGCCGGTCTTCCTTGCCAACCGCCCGATGACGGTCCAGTCCCGGACCCAGTCCGGGTTCTATCTCGCAATGCCGTTTAAAATAGCGGGTTCGGACATGCACGTGCTGGTGCTGCGCGGCTGGCTGCCGCGGCCCGCCGGGGCCGAATATGGCAAGCTGCCCGCGTTCGCCACGCCCGCCGGCCCGCTCCTGCTCAAGGGCAGGATCGTTGCAAGCGCCGGCAAAGTGATGGACCTGGGCGAGGGGCCGCCGCTGGCGCCGGGCGCCCTGGTCCAGAACCTGACGCCCGAGGCGCTCGCCGCGGCCAGCGGCCTGAAGCTGCAGCCCTTCGTGGTGCAGCAGACCCAGGCCGCCGGCCGCCGCGACGCGCTGGCCCGCAACTGGCCCGCGCCCGATGCAGGCATCGACAAACATCGCGGCTACGCCTTCCAGTGGTATGCACTGGCGGCGCTGGCCCTTCTTTTTTATGTGATAACGGGATTCCGACGTGGCTCAAGAACAAATCGCTGACCCAAACAATCCGGGCGCCCCCGACGCGGCGCGCCGCCGCGGCCGCCTGAAACTGCTGGCCGTGCTGCTGATCTGCGCGCTGCCGATCATCGTGTCGTACATCACCTTCTATATCGTCAAGCCGGATGGCCGCACCAATTACAGCACCATCCTCGACGCGCGCAGCCTGCCGATCCCCGAGATGGCCACGACCACGCTCGACGGCAAACCGCGCACGCTGGCAGACCTGAAGGGCAAGTGGGTCATGCTGCGCGTCGGCGGCGGCGTTTGCGAAGAGGAGTGCCAGCGCCAGCTGTACGCGATGCGCCAGTGGCGCACCATGCAAGGCAAGAACATGGAGCGCATGGAGCGCGTCTGGCTGATCACCGACAACGAACCGCTCGACACCGTGCTGATGCGCGAGTACGACGGCATGGAACTGCTGCGCGCGCCCGCCGCGACGGTGGCGCAATGGCTGCCGGTCGAAGCCGGCCGGAAGATGGGCGACCACATCTACCTGATCGACCCGCTGGGCAACCTCATGATGCGCTTCCCCTACCAGCCGGAACCGGGCCGCGTCTATAAAGACATCGCCAAGCTGCTCAAGGCCTCGGCCATCGGTTGAGCCTTCCAGTCACAGTTAAAAGAAATACATGGATCTGTCTTCACTGCTTCACCTGCTCCTGATGGGCCTGCTGGTCGCCAGCCTGCCGATGGCAATCGTCTGGATGTCGACCGACCCGAATAAATACCGCAAGCTGGTGTGGGTGATGGTCTTCCTGACCTTCGACCTGATCGTGTTCGGCGGCTTTACCCGCCTGACCGACTCGGGCCTCGGTTGCCCGGACTGGCCGGGCTGCTACGGCGAAGCCAATCCCTTCCTGGCCCATGAACACATCGCCGCCGCCGAGGCCGCGATGCCGACCGGCCCGGTGACCGTCGCCAAGGCCTGGATCGAGATGATCCACCGCTACCTGGCGATGGGCATCGGCGCCCTGATCCTGGCGCTGCTGTTCACCTCGGTCAAGCAATGGCGCCGCACCCACAACGAAGTGTTCAAGCCGGCCATGCCGCTGGCGCTGCTGGCCTCGGTGCTGGTGCAGGGCGCCTTCGGCGCCTGGACCGTCACGCTCAAGCTGCAGCCGGTGATCGTCACCATCCACCTGTTGCTGGGCATGATGCTGCTGGCGATGCTGGTGTGGATGGGCTGCCGCGAAGACACCCTGTTGAAACCGCCGCCGCTGGCGCGTGGGCTCGACCTTGTCCGTCGCCTGCGCGGCCTGCGCATCCTGTCGCTGCTGGCCGCCGTCGTGCTGACCGCGCAGATCGCCCTCGGCGGGTGGGTGAGCACCAACTACGCCACCATGGCTTGCGACACCTTCCCGCTGTGCCAGGGCGCCCTGGTGCCGGACCTCGACTTCGAGCATGGCTTCCACCTGTGGCGCGAACTGGGAATGACCAAGGAAGGCCATTACCTGCCGTTCTCGGCCCTGGTGGCGATCCACTGGGTGCACCGGGCGTTCGCGCTGGCGGTGGTGCTGGTGCTCGGCCTGGCGGCCTGGCGCGCCTGGCATCTGCCGGAAGTCGGCAAGACCGCGCGCCGCCTGCTGCTGGTGATGGTGGTGCAGCTGTTCACCGGCATCGCCACCGTGTTTTTCGACTTTCCGCTGGCGATCGCCGTCATGCATAACGCCGGGGCGGCCCTGCTGGTCATTCTGGTGACCATGTTAAACTACCGGGTGAAGTTCCAACTCGACACGGCCCGCGCCACCCCGGCGCCCGAATTTGCCGATTCGTTGCCGCGTCTGTAAGCGCCCCAGATGACAACCCAGACAGCCATCCCTAAAACCTCGAGCCGGTTCTCGCAATACTGGACCCTGACCAAGCCGCGCGTGACGCAGCTGGCGGTGTTCTGCGCCGTGATCGGGATGTTCCTCGCCACCGACGGCTTCCCGGGGTGGCAGACGCTGATCGCCGGCACGGCCGGCATCTGGCTGCTGGCCGCCGCCGCCTTCGCGGTGAACTGCCTGGTCGAGGCCGAGGTCGACGCGCGCATGGCGCGCACCGCGCGCCGCGCCACCGCCTCGGGCGAATTGAGCTATATGCAGACGGTGACGTTCTCGCTTCTGCTGGGCGGCCTGGGCATGTACATCCTGTATGCCTTCGTCAATCCGCTGACCATGTGGCTGACCTTCGTCACCTTTGTCGGTTACGCCTTCATCTATACCCTTTTGCTCAAGCCGAACACGTCGCAGAACATCGTGATCGGCGGCCTGTCGGGCGCGATGCCGCCGGCGCTGGGCTGGGCCGCGGTGGCCAACGAGGTGCCGATGCAAGCCTGGCTGCTGGTCCTGATCATCTTCATGTGGACCCCGCCGCATTTCTGGGTGCTGGCCATGTACCGCCGCGACGATTACGCGCGCTCGGGCCTGCCAATGCTGCCGATCACCCACGGCATGAAATTCACCGGCCTGCAGGTGTGGCTGTATACGATCGGCCTGGCCGCGACCACCTTGCTGCCGTTCGCTGTCGGCATGAGCGGCCTGATCTACCTGGCGGCGGCGATTCCGCTCAACGCCATCTTCCTGCGCCATTCGTGGCAGGTGCACCGCAACTACAGCGATATGTTGGCGCGCAAGACCTTCACCTGGTCGATCGTCTACCTGTCGCTGCTGTTCGCGGCCTTGTTGGTCGACCATTACTTCAAGTTCTGACAGGACGGGTCAAAAGATGAAGAAACTCCTGGGCGTATTGGGATTCACGGCCGTCGCGCTGCTCGCAAGCGGTTGCGACAAATTAGGCGACAAGCCACCGGCCTTCCACAACACCGACGTCACCGGCGTCGACTACGCCAAGGGTTTTGCACTCACCGACCATACCGGCAAGCCGCGCACCCTCGCGGATTACAAGGGCAAGGTGGTGGTGATCTTCTTCGGCTACACCCAGTGCCCGGACGTCTGCCCGACCACGATGGCCGAGATGGCCACCGTGATGAAGGAACTCGGCCCGTCGAGCGAGGACGTGCAGGTACTGTTCATCACGGTCGACCCCGAGCGCGACACCCAGGAACTGCTGTCGCACTACGTGCCGGCCTTCGACAAGCGCTTCGTCGGCCTGTACGGCGACGCCGCCGCGACGGCCAAGGTGGCCAAGGAATTCAAGGTGTTCTACGCCAAGGTGCCCGGCGCCGATCCCACGAGCTACACGGTGGACCACACGGCCGGCAGCTTCGTGTTCGACAAGCAGGGCCACCTGCGCCTGTTCGTGCGCCACGGCCAGGGGCCGGCGCTGATCGCCCACGACCTGCGCCAACTGCTATGATGGTGTAAACACCATTCAAGACAGGACGGCATGGAAGCGCGACCCGGCAGAAACTACACCCGCATCGCCATCGTCGTCCTGCTGACGCTCGGCTGCCTCTACGTCCTGCGTCCCTTCCTGCCGGCCATCCTGTTCGCCGCCGCGGTCGCCATCTCGTCCTGGCCCCTGTACCTGCGCCTGCTGGATAAATGCCGCGGCCAGCGAACGATCGCGGCGCTGACGATGACGCTCACCTTGACGCTGCTGTTCATCATCCCGCTGTCGATGGTGGCCTACAACCTGGCCGACGACGTGGCGCGCGGCTTCGGCGAATTGCGCCTGCTGATCGAGCACCGCGAACTGGCGCCGCCCACCTGGCTGGCCGACATTCCCGTGATCGGCACCACGCTGGTCGACTACCTGCACGACCTGATCGCCAGCCGCGAACAGATGCTGTCCCTGGCCCAGCGCATGCTGGAACCCGCGCGCCACTGGCTGGTGGCGGGCGGCATCATGCTCGGCACCGGCGTCGTGCAAATGAGCCTGGCGGCCTTCGTCAGCTTCTTCCTGTACCGCGATGGCAATGCGCTGCTGGCGGTGATCGCGGTAACGATGCGCAAGGTGATGGGCGAGGGCGCCGAATCGATCCAGCATACGGTCAGCCAGACCGTGCGCGGTGTGATGTACGGCCTGCTGGGCACGGCGCTGGCCCAGGCGCTGGTGGCGGCGATCGGCTTTGCGATCGCCGGCGTGCCGGCGGTGCCGCTGCTGTCAGTGCTGGTGTTCCTGACTTCGCTGATTCCGCTCGGCCCGCCGCTGGTATGGGGCGGCGCCACGGTATGGCTGTTCGCCCATGGCGAGACCGGCTGGGCGATCTTCATGGCGATCTGGGGCACGGTCTTGATCAGTGGCGTCGACAACGTCGTGCGGCCGATGCTGATCAGCCGCGGCAGCAGCCTGCCGTTCCTGCTCACGCTGCTCGGGGTGCTGGGCGGCGTGATCGCCTTCGGCTTCGTCGGCATGTTCATCGGGCCGGTGCTGCTGGCAGTCGGTTACTCGCTGATGAGCGAGTGGACCGGGACCGAGGATCCGATCGTCAAGCATGACGAAGACATTGCACGGGGCTAGCAGCTGCCCAGCTTCCAGACCAGCTTGTCCCTGCCTGTCTCCAGCAACTGCACCTCGACGCCATTCTTCACCGAGCGCGTGATCGTCACCGTGCGCCCAAAGTAGCCGTACTCCGTCTTGATCGCATCCTTGCTCTCGGTCTGCTTGACCTCGGCGCGGTCGATCTGCAGCCGCAGGTTCTGCAGGATCTGCGCATCGGGCCAGCGCGCCGACAGGGCGACGTGACGCGTGCGGTCGTCCTTGCTGGCTTCTGGATAGCGCCGCTCGCAGGCGCCGGCGATGCCCACGTGCATCAGCGAAGCCAGGCACAGAAAGCCTGCAGCCAGCCTGGAAAGAATCGAAAACGGGATGGTCATGGATCGTGCTCGCAGTTCACAAGCCATCATCGTAGCAGCAGCCGCAGCTGCTCGAAATCGATCGGCTTGGTCAGGTGATGATCGAATCCCGCATCCAGCGCCAGCGTGCGATCCTTGTCCTGGCCCCAGCCGGTGGCGGCGATGAGCGTGATGCCCAGGCCGGAGGGCAGCGCGCGCAGGCGGCGGGCCAGTTCGTAGCCGTTGTAGTCCGGCAGTCCGATGTCGAGCAGGGCGACGTTGGGCGCAAACTCCGCCGCCAGTTCCAGCGCCGCGGCGGCGGTGTGCGCCATGCGCGTCTCGCAGCCGAACAGTTCCAGCGCCAGCGCCATGGTCTCGGCGGTGTCGAGGCTGTCGTCGACCACCATTACCCGTAGCGGCGCCGCCAGCGCGGACGGCGCCGCCGCTGTTTCTGGCTCGGCACAGCCGGCGACCAGCGGCAGGCGCAGGGTAAATTCGCTGCCCAGGCCGGGTCCGGCGCTCTGGACCAGGATCGCGCCGCCGTGCAGGTCGACGATGCCGCGCGCTAGCGCCAGTCCGATACCGAGCCCGCCTCGCGCACGGTCGAGGGCCGGTTCGAGCTGGGCGAACATATTGAAGACCGCGCCCAGCGCGTCGGCCGGAATGCCGATGCCGTTGTCGCGCACGCGCAGCTCGGCGTGGCCGTCCGTGCAGGCGAGTTCGACCTCGATCAGGCCGCCGTCCGGCGTGTACTTGGCGGCATTGGCCAGCAGGTTGATGACGACTTGCGCCAGGCGGGTGGCGTCGCCGTCGACCACCAGCGCCGCGTCCGGCACCGACAGGCGCAGCGTATGGCGCGCCGCCGCCATCATCGACGCCAGGTCCTGGGCCGCGCCGCGCACCAGGGGCGCCAGGTCGACCGGCGTACGCCGCAGTTGCATCCGGTTCTGGGTGATGCGCGAGACGTCCATCAGGTCGTCCACCAGCCGCGTCAGGTGGCGCAGCTGGCGGTCGAAGGCTTGCAGCAGGCGTTCGTCGGTGTCGCTGCCGTACTTGAGCTTGAAGACGTCGACCGCGCTGCGCATCGGCGCCAGCGGGTTACGCAGCTCGTGCGAGAGGGTGGCCAGGAACTCGTCCTTGCGGCGGTCAGCCGCCGTCAGTTGCAGGTTCAGCGCCTGCAGCTGCAGGTCGGCCGCGCGCTGCGCCTCCAGCGCATCTTCGGCCACCTTGCGCGCGCCGAGCAGGGCGTGTTCGTAGGCGTGGCGCCCGCTCGACCGGAACACGGCCCAGTGGTCGAGCCAGGCGCCGTCGGCGGCAGGTTGGCGCACGATATTGAGCAGCACCGGCAAGTGACGGCCGTCCAGCGTGAGCAGGTCGACCTGGACTTCGTTTACCGCGCCTTCGAGCTGCAGCAGCGGCACGCAGCGGGTGTGGTGGAACAGGCGGGCGCCGGGCGACAGCAGGTCGCAGAAACGCAGCTTGCCGACCAGGGCATCGGGTGGCGCGCCGAGCCAAGCGTGGACGGTCGCGTTGGCGCGCACGATCATGCCGTCGGCATCGGTCGCCAGCAGTCCGCAAGCCGCCTGCTCATAAAAGGCATCGACGGCGGGCAGGGCGGCGTTCATGAAGGGCTAGCGCAGCGTCTGCGCGAGGAAGACGTCGATCGCGCGCGAGCTGGCGGTCGGCGCGCTCATGTGCGGGCAGTGACCGACGTTGTCGATCACGGCCAGGCTGCTGTTGGCCAGGTTCAGGTGCAGCCATTCGCCGACCGTGCGCGGCGCGATCAGGTCGTCGCTGCATTGCAGGATCAGTGAGGGCACCGTCGACTTCGGCACGTCCGGCCGGTGGTCGGACAGGAAGGTGACGCAGGCAAAATGGCGCGCGATCTCGGGATCGTTGCGGCAGAAGCTGTCGGTCAGTTCCTGGCGCAGGTCGGGACGGTTGGGGGCGCCCATGATGGCCGGGGCCAGGCTCTGCGACCAGCCCAGGTAGTTCGCTTCCATGGTGTCGAGCAGCTCGCCGATGTCTTCACGGCTGAAGCCACCCACGTAATCGCCATCGTTGATGTAGCAGGGCGACGGGCCGATCATGGCCTGGGCTGCGAAGCGTCCGGGCGCCGCGATGGTAGCCAGCATGCCGATCATGGCGCTGACCGAGTGGCCGACCAGTATCACTGGCCCGGTGGCGAACTCATCCACGATCTCGAGCAGGTCGTCGGCGTGGCCGTGCAGCGAGGCGTACCTGGCGCGGTCGTAGGCCGCCAGGTCGGAACCGCCGCAGCCCGTCAGGTCATAGGTGATGACGCGGAACCGGTCCTGATAAATGGGCGCGAGGAAGCGCCACATGGTCTGGTCGCAGCCGAAACCGTGGACAAACACCATTGTGGCCGCTCCCTGGCCGGTCACGTGGACATTGTTGCGAATCTTGACGGACATTCAATGCCTTCTAATATTTTCATGCAGCCGTGCATTGAAAATAACATTTTTAGCCTGATAAGTCAGCAAAAACGGCATGCAATAAGGGTGGAAGCGCCTCAGTCGCGCTCGTCGTTCTCACTTTCGCGGGTCAATCGCGGTATGACTTTGACCAGCAAGATGCGTGGACCATTCATTTTCTTGACCACGACGTCGAAATGCGGGAACTCGATGCGCTGGCCCTGCTTGGGAATGTCGCCCAGTTTTTCCATCAGCAGGCCGCCGACCGATTCCACGTCTTCCAGCCCCATCTGCTCATTGTCGATGTCGATCCCGAGCAGGCGCTCGAGCGAGAAGATCGGCAGGCTGGCCTTGCCGATATAGGTGCCGTCGGCCTGCTTGAGCCAGTCGTTTTCGTTCATCCGGAACTCGTCGCGGATCTCGCCCACCATCGCCCCCAGCAGGTTGTCCAGGGTGACGAAGCCGACCGGGCGCTTGCCTTTTTCGCCGATCAGGGCGAAGTGCGGCGCGCCGCCGCGGAAGCGCCGGAAGATGTCCTGGGCCGGGGTGCGCGCCGAGATCAACTCGACCGGACGCAAAAATTGCGTCAGGTCGGTAACCGGGCGGCCCGCCTGCAGCGCGAAATACAGGTCCTTCAGGTGGATGACGCCCAGCACCTCCTCGCCTTCCTCATCGAAATACGGGTAGCGCGAAAAGCGATTGCGGCGCACGGTTTCCAGGTTCTCTTCCAGCGAGCGGCTGGCGTACAGGGCGCTGACCTCGTTGATCGGCCGCATCAGTTCGGACACCTGCAAGGTGCTGAAGTCGAGCGACTGGGCCAGGATGTTGCGGTCGTCCTGGGTGATCTTCTCGCCCGGCGTGGTGGTGTTGGTATTGGTGCGCAGGATGAGCTTGAGCTCGTCGAGCGAGTAATGGGTGTCGTGGCCGCCGGCGCCAGCGAGGCCGGCCATGCGCAGCACGCCGTTGGCGCTGGCGTTCAGGACATAGATCGCCGGGTACATCGCCCAGTAGAAGCCGTACAGCGGCATGGCGCACCACAGGGCCACCGATTCCGGCAACCGGATCGCCAGCGACTTGGGCGCCAGTTCGCCGACCACGATGTGCAGGAACGAGATCACCGAGAAGGCGACGACGAAGGACACGCCGTGGATCAGTTCTTCGGAAGTGACGCCAAGCAGGGCGAACAGCGGCTCGAGCAGGCTAGCAAAGGCCGGTTCGCCGACCCAGCCCAGGCCCAGCGAGGCCAGGGTGATGCCGAGCTGGCAGGCCGACAGGTAGGCGTCGAGCTGGCCGTGGACCGTGGACAGGATGCGTCCGCGCAGGCCCGTGGTCTTGGCGATCGCGCGCACGCGGGTCTTGCGCAGCGTGACGATACTGAATTCGGCCGCCACGAAGAAGCCGTTCAGCGCCACCAGGAAGAAAGCGAGAACGACGAATAAAATGTTTTCCATACTGATTTGTATTAACAAAAGGCAAAGCCAGGGGTCATTGTACAACCTGACCCGTCTTTACTCTGCTCCCAGCGCTTCCTTGTGCACGGCGGCCAGGATGGCTTCGACCGCCGGATGCTTGATCTTGCGTTCATTCGAGATCGCATAGAAGTGCTCGCGCACCTCGGGCACCCGGCCCACCAGCTCGGCCCCGAGCTGGATCTTGATGTCGGCCACCGGCGCCGCCGGCGTGAAGAACAGGCCCAGTCCGCGCCGGCCGAAGGTATTGAGCAGGGCGTTGTCCTCGAACTCGCCGACCACGTCGGGCCGGATCGCGTGGCGCTCGAACCAGTCGTCGATCTTCCCGCGCAGGGCATTGTTGCGGGTCGGGAGCAGGATCGGGGCGCCCTGCAGCGAGGCCGGGAAATCCTTGCGGTAGTTCTTGGCCAGGGCCGGAGCGCCGACCACGAACATCTCGTTCTCGGACAGCAGGTGGCTGAACACGCGCAGGGTGGTCCCGGTCGGCACCGCGCGGTCGGTCAGCACCACGTCCAGCTTGTGCAGGGCCAGGTCGCCCAGCAGGGCCTCGTACTCGTCTTCATGGCAGACCAGGCGCACGGGAATCGCGAGCTGGGTCGTTACCTCGAGCAGGCGGTAGGCGGTGAACTTGGGCAGCGAATCCGAGATGCCCACCGCGAGCCGGATGCGGGCGCTGTCCGAGGCGTCCAGCGCCTCTTGCATCTGCTCTCCCAGCAAAAAGATCTGGTCGGCATACGACAGCGCCAGGCGACCGGCCTCGGTCAGGCTCAGGCGCCGCCCTTGCTGGGTGAACAAAGCCTTGCCAAACGCCTGCTCAAGCAGGGTAAGCTGTGTACTGACAGTCTGGATCGCCAGGCCAAGGCGTTCGGCGGCGCGCGTGATGCTGCCTTCCTTGGCAACCACCCAGAAGTAATAAAGGTGGCGAAAATTGGGTGGCGCGTGGTTCATGGCTTCTGTTTTTCGGAAGTAATATTTCGATTATCTTCGCTTTTTCAATAAGCGCCAAGCTTTTACAATGCAGGTCGCCGACACCATTGGCGCATAACTAACAAGAGGGAAAAACTTATGAAGTACTTTACCTGGTCATTCATCGTGACCGCAGTCTGCCTGGCGCTCTCGGCCTGGTGGGGCTTCGAGCATGGCGGCGTGAGCGCAGCGTTTACCGCGCTGGGCGTGGCATCCATCCTGGCGGTGATGGAAGTCTCGCTGTCCTTCGATAATGCCGTGGTCAACGCCTCGGTGCTCAAGAACTGGGACGAGTTCTGGATCAAGCTGTTCCTGGGCGTCGGCATCATCATCGCCGTGTTCGGCATGCGCCTGGTGTTCCCATTGGTGATCGTGGCCGTGGCCGCGGACCTGGGCGCCGCGGAAGTGTGGAACCTGGCGCTGACCGATCCGAAAGCGTTCTCGCTGCACCTGACCAACCACCACGCTGAAGTGGCGGCCTTCGGCGGCATGTTCCTGCTGCTGGTGTTCCTCAACTTCATGCTGGACGACGAGAAAGAAACCCACTGGCTGGGCAACTTCGAAGCCAAGATCGGCGCACTGGGCAAGGTGTCCTCGATCGCCGTGATGATCGCGATCGCCGCGCTGCTGTTCAGCATGACCTATGTTGACGAAGCGCAGAAGATGGTCGTCCTGATCGCTGGTATGTGGGGCATCCTGGTCTATGTGGGTGTCGACATGCTCAGCAGCATGCTGGAAAAGAGCGAGTCCGAAGCCGGCGCCGTGGGCGACGCGGTCAAGAAGGGCGGTATCGGCGGCTTCCTGTACCTCGAGGTGCTGGATGCGTCGTTCTCGTTCGACGGTGTGATCGGCGCCTTCGCGATCACCAGCGACGTCGTGATCATCATGCTGGGCCTGGCAATTGGCGCGATGTTCGTGCGTTCGATGACCGTGTTCCTGGTCCGTAAGGGCACCCTCGACGAATACGTCTACCTGGAGCATGGCGCGCACTACGCGATCGGCATCCTGGCCGTGATCATGCTGGCGAGCATGAAGTGGCACGTGCCTGAACTGATCACCGGCGGCGTCGGCGTGGCCTTCATCCTGGCTTCGCTGTGGAGCTCGCTGCAGTACAAGAAGAAGCACGCGGCGCTGGAAAGCGGCGCGTAAACGACAATGGCCGCTCCTGCGGGAGCGGCCTGGAATCCGCGGCGAGTGGCTGAACACCAGCTCGCTGCGTTTGCAACCGGTGTTCATAACTTGGAGAGTCTCATCATGGCAATCAGTCTGCAAAAAGGCGGTAACGTCAACCTGTCGAAAGAAGCTCCGGGCCTGACTTCGCTGAAAGTCGCCCTCGGCTGGGACATTCGCGCCACCGATGGCGCAGCCTTCGACCTCGACGGCGCAGTGTTCCTGCTCAATTCGTCGGGCAAGGTCCGTTCGGATGGCGACTTCATCTTCTACAACAACCTGAAGTCGGCCGACGGCTCGATCGTCCACTCGGGCGACAACACCACCGGCGCCGGCGATGGCGACGACGAATTCGTCACCATCGACCTGACCAAGGTGCCGGCCGACGTCGACAAGGTCGTGCTGGGCGTGACCATCCACGACGCCGAAGCGCGCCGCCAGAACTTTGGCATGGTCGGCAAGGCCTTCATCCGCTGCGTCAACAACGCCACCAACCAGGAAGTGGCGCGCTACGACCTGTCGGAAGACGGCTCGACCGAAGCGGCGATGATCTTCGGCGAGATCTACCGCAACGGCGCCGACTGGAAATTCCGCGCGATCGGCCAGGGCTTCAACGGCGGCCTGGGTCCTCTCGCCCGCAACTACGGCGTGAACGTTTAAGGTAATGTAAAGGCGGTCCATGGGGACCGCCTCATGAAAGGAAGCCAAATGCCAGTATTTACCGTGACCGGGGACGTCGATCCCTTCCTCCATGTGTCGATGAAGCAGGGCGAAACCATCTATTGCGAATCCGACGCGATGGTGATGATGGAATCGACCCTCGATCTCAAGGGCAAGATGAAGGGCGGACTCGGTAGCGCGTTGATGCGCACCTTCGCCAACGGCGAGTCGTTCTTCCAGCAGCACATCGAAGCGACCCGCGGCGAAGGCGATTGCCTGCTGTCGCCAACCCTGCCGGGTGCGATGCAGGTGGTCGACGTCGGTCCGAACAACTACATCATCAGCGATGGCGCTTTTGTCGCGGCCACCTCCGGCGTGGACCTGCGGGTGCGCACGCAAAGCCTGGGCAACGCGCTGTTCGCGCAAAGTGGCGGCTTCTTCGTCACCGAGACGGGCGGCCAGGGCCAGGTGGTGGTGTCGGGCTTCGGTTCCATGTCAGTACTGGACGTCGAACCGGGCAAGGACGCGATCATCGACAACTCGCACGTGGTGTGCTGGGACAGCACCCTGCGCTACGAGATCTCGATCACGACCGGCACCAGCGGCGGCTTCCTGGGCAACCTGATCAACAGCCAGACCAGCGGCGAGGGCATGGTCCTGCGCTTCTCCGGTCGTGGCAAGGTATATGTGTGTTCGCGCAACCGCACCGCATTCAAGGCCTGGATGCAGGCGCCTGCTAAATAAGGAGGAACAACAATGTCAGTCAATCTGCAAAAGGGACAGAAGATTTCCCTGGACAAGGAGGCCGGTGGCGGCCTCTCCCGCGTGACCATGGGTCTGGGCTGGGACGCGATCAAGTCGAAGGGCTTCTTCGGTTTCGGCGGCGGCAAGTCCGAAGCTGTCGACCTTGACGCCTCGGTGGTGATGTTCGACGAATCGAACAACGCGATCGATACGGTCTGGTTCCGCCAGCTCAAGAGCCGCGACGGCAGCATCTCGCACTCGGGCGACAACCGTACCGGCGCCGGCGATGGCGACGACGAGCAGATCAACGTCGACCTGAACGCCGTGCCGGCAAACGTCAAGGCGCTGGTGTTCACGGTGAACAGCTTCACCGGCCAGAATTTCTCGACCGTCGAAAACGCCTACTGCCGCCTGATAAACTCAGCGAACCAGCAAGAGGTGGCGCGCTTCAACCTGTCGGTGACGGGTACGCACTCGGCCCAGATCATGGCCAAGCTGTACCGCCACAATGGCGAGTGGAAGATGCATGCGATCGGCGAGAACGGCAATGGCCGTACGTTTGATGATCTGATGCCGCAGATTACGGTGCATCTGTAATTCGCCGCGTTAAATTGAACGACGACCGGAGCCGAGGCTCCGGTTTTTTTTTCGTCCCTACCCGATGGTACGCCCTGGTTGTTGAGGGCGTTCTTCGTACCCGCGATGCATGAAATGCCGCCCAAGGTTGACAGCTTGGTCTCGCAGCTTTAGTGTATCAACCAACTAATACACTAATACGCAATGACCAGCCATTCTCCTCAACTGTTTTCGATCGTCCCCGGTTCGACCGAGCCGATCTACCGGCAACTGGTCGAGCAGGTGCGCCGGCTGGTGGCCGGTGGCCAGCTGGCGCCGGGCGACGCGCTGCCATCGGTGCGCGAGGTCGCGCTCCAGCTCGCGGTCAACCCGATGACCGTTTCGAAGGCCTATGGGCTGCTCGAGCTGGAAAGCGTGCTCGAGCGCCGGCGCGGCGTCGGCATGCTCGTCGCGGACCGTCCGCGCAAGAGGAGCGGGGAGGGTGACATCAACGCGCGCCTGGCGCTGCTGCGCCCCACGCTGGAGCGGGCCGCGCGCGAGGCGCGCGAGCTCGAACTCGATCCCGACACCGTTCTGTCCCTTTTCAAAGCCATCCTCAAGGAATCACCATGACCGTACTCCCGATCCAGATGCGCGGCGTCGCCAGGCGCTTCGGCAGCAAGACCGTACTCGACGGCCTCGACTGGGAAGTCGGACCGGGCCAGGTGATCGGGCTGCTGGGGCGCAACGGCGCCGGCAAGTCGACCCTGATGGAATGCCTGCTGGGCCTGCGCGAGATCGACGGTGGCAGCATTGCGCTGTTCGGCGAGTCGCCCGACGCGCTGTCGGACGCGACCCGCGCCCGCATCGGCTACGTGCCGCAGAAGTCCGACCTGTTTGACTGGATGACGCCGCTGCAGATGCTGGACTACTTCAAGGCGCTGTATCCGCGCTGGAACGATGCCAAGGTCGAGGGCCTGCTGGGCCGCTGGGGCATCGACGTCGCCATGCGCAACCGGCCGATCCGGCGCCTGTCGGGCGGCGAGCAGCAGCGCCTGTCGATCATCCGCGCGCTGGCCCATGATCCCGATCTGCTGGTGCTGGACGAACCGGTATCGGCGCTCGACCCGGCCGGCCGGCGCGACTTCCTGACCGAACTGATCGACGGCGTCATCGAGCGCGGCACCACGGTGGTGTTCTCGACCCACATCCTCACTGACCTGGAACGGGTGGCGCTGGACGTTGCCTTCCTCAAGGGCGGCCGCATCGTGCTCGAAGGCGACCTCGACGACCTGCTGGATGGCGCCGCCGGCCAGGTGGTGAACGGTGTGCACCAGCCGAAGAGCCTGGAAGACCTGTTCATCGAGGTGACCCGGTGAGCCCGCGCATCGCGCTCTACGGCCTGCTGTGGCGGGCGGCGCTGGCGCAGGTGCACCCGTATGCCCATCGGATCGTCCTGTGGCTGACACCGGTCCTGTCGCTGGCGGCAGTGGTGCTCGCCTGGAAGGTGTACGGCCCGGCCACTGCGGCAAGCTGGGGCGCGAATGCGCTGTGCAGCATGACACTCCTGACCTGGACCTGGGGCTTCCTGCCCGGCGCCTTCAAGCTCAATTCTCCCGCCAACGCCCAGCTGACCCCGGGGATGCGGGCACGCCTGCTGGAACTGGCCATGACGGTATGGATGCTCTGCATCGCCGGCCTTGCGCTCGCCAATGCCGGCAGCCCGTCCGACGTTGTTTTGCGCGTGGTCTGGTGGATGGTGGCATCGCTTGGCATGGCGCTGGCGGCAACCGGCAACGGCGCCGGCTCGGTGGTAATCCTCGCGATCTGGCCCCTGATGGGATTGCCGTCCGTGATACCGGACTGGGCGCACGCCATGATGGCCCATCCGGCCTTCCTGCCGCTGCTGGCGGCACTGCTGGTGGCGCCGGGATTGCTGACTATCCGGACCATCTTTCCATGTGCGGGCGACCGCCATTGGCGCCAGCTGGAAAAACGCAATGTATGGCGCGACACGGATGGGCTTCGCAATCGCGAGGACGGCCGCTTCATGCGCTGGTGGCAGGCCCGCTCGCTGCGCCGGGCAAGCGGCCGCCGCGACCTGGGGGCCATGCTCTTGCACGGCGGAGGCCCCGGCCTGCAGGTGGGCGGCATCGTGCTCGGCATCGCCGGCTTGGGGCTGGTTGGCCTGGCGCTGGTAGGTTTGATGCACCTGGGGAACTATTCCCGGGCAGCCGAACTGGCCTTGGAGATGGGCTGGATGTGGAGCCTGCTGCCGCTGATCCTGTTCCAGATGCACACGCTCATGCTTGCGAACCTGACGGAAAAGCCTGCCGGCCAGTCCCTGCTCAGGCTGGCGCCGGCCATGCCGGCCACTGCGCCGCGCTTCAATCGCCTGCTGGCATCGACGCTGCTGCGCAGCAGCCTGTTGGCCTGGGCGATGGCGACGGTGACGGCGCTTGCGTGCAGCATCCTGACCGGCGCCGGCGGGGACGAGGTGCTGATGGTGGCCTCCATGTGCTGCCTGGCCCTTCCTACCATGATCTTGCCGTTGCGCAACCATGCGCACCGCTCGCGTTATAACTCGGTCCTGCAATGGCTGCTCGGGCTTGCGATCGCAGGGGTTTGCCTGCTGGTGGCGGTGGTCGTGCGCGGCGTCCTCGCATTACCGGTTTTTCCAATCGCTGCCGTATTTTCGGTATTGCTGGTCGTCGCCATGACGGCGCGCCGCTACCGTTCCATGGTCCGCGCTCCATTCGCTTTTCCGGCAGGAAGGCTGGATTGACTGGGTGAATACAATCCTGTCATGACGTGATCTGTTCATTAATCGAGTTGTCAAAGAGGATAGATCGGTCGTATTTTTTGTTGCTGCGCAACAACCGACATCCTGCAATTCTGATACCGAACTTCGGTTTTTGCTGAAAAAATGCCGTACTGACGATAAGGTTTCGTTTTACGCGTTCTCACGAAAAAACCTTCATCTTCAGGGCAACCATGTTTTTCAAATTGA
>Ga0265797_10005327_pt1 | contig 18831 bp, 20 predicted proteins | sample P2T30metagenome_FD_192433 | JGI IMG/M metagenome (GOLD analysis project Ga0265797, IMG submission 192433) | Plant litter microbial communities from East Loma Ridge, Irvine, California - P2 T30 | ecosystem: Environmental > Terrestrial > Plant litter > Unclassified | place: USA: California... | reverse complement strand
ATTATTCCAAAGGCATGACATGGCTCGTTATTTTACTCAAGGCACCATAATCTCCCTAAGGACCAGAGGACTAGAGATCGGAATGCGTATGCAGGGGACTTAGCGGTGAACTGCCGGAGAGAATGTCCGGTAGCGAGGCAGTTGAACGAAGTTTAGAGTGTGCATGCACTGACGTTTAGATAGCCCTGTGACACCAACGACATGAGGGCTAGATCATGCCGGGGCTCGTGACTGACGCGTGGTTCTGTGAATCCCAGCTCATGAGGAGTCCCCTCTGATCTCAGACATATAGTCCTTCACCATCGCCACGTTGGTCGTCGGAGAAGAGTTTCGCTGTCGTTTCTGTCCGCTGGACGTCGAGGCTCAACAATGGCATTCTGATCGCACACAACGGGGAGGTACAGGCGGCGGTGAGGCAGCCGGCACTGTGCGATTCTGGCGACGGGACCGGGTAGACCGTTGCTATTGTCAAGGATAGCACACGGCGCAGAGGCAAGTCATGTCCGGGGTCTAGCGCATGCGGGCTGCGCACAGAGCGCTCGTTCATGACAAGGTCCACCAGAATCTGCATGAAGGAGCCTAAAGCAAGCAATAATAATGAGGCGAACGAACGGCGGGGAGGACCGCCTGCCGTCTGAGTGGACTGAGTGCAAAGTCACGGGGTCTCCGAAAAAGACCGGCGATCTGGTGTGGAACGGTGTTTTGCATTTGTTGATACGCACCCCGGTCAGGCATAGTGTGTATAGCATGCAGGCGTTTCGTTCACAGTGTAGCAGAATGGTAATTAAATAACAATCCACAATAACAGGCGCAGCTAAGGCGCAAACAACAAACACGAATGCAACAGCATGGTCGTCAGGTCCTCAGGGAGTATCGCTGCTGCAGGCTGCGTCTAGTCTACCTAGCACGGCGTTGTTGGCACATCATGTGTCGCTAACGCAAGGCCCACGCATCAGCAGCCTCCAGTGATGCACTTCAGGGATTGCCAGGCTAGACGTGCGGCGGGAGGAGCGCCAAACATGTTCGCCACGACCAAGCTCCCCTGCCTTGCGAGTCCTGTATGTACATACTGTACGAGGACTAGTGGGCCTTGCGAGTTGCGAGTGGCCGATCGACTTCGCTGTCGCTGGAGCGGTGAGGCCTGCTGCTTCGTGGCCCCTTTCATCGTTCGTTGGCCATGCCATGCCATGCCCTCTCGCAGTGCCTCCGTTCTGCTGTCTCGGGCGACAGTGACGAGCAGGCATATACAACGGCGCGGTATGCAGCAGTGTGGCATCAATCAGGCTGTTCCTCCGTTGGCAGTCTGCAGTTCGTGCGCATCGTATGACACGCATTTCATATGAGCACCATGCTAAGTGGCGCGCGTCTGTGAGGTGGCCGTCTGTCAATCTAGAACTTGCATCTCAATCTCATCGCATCGCATTGCCACGAGTCGGCCTGATCTACCGCCATCCGCGCCATGCCGCCGGGGAAGACAGTGCTGATGTTGTTCATGTAACATGCTGTCTGTCCTCCCTCGCAGGGCTGTGACAGTGACATGGCACGTCGTTGCCCGGCACGTCAACAACGTCTGTCCTTTGATCTTCTTCTGAGACACCACCCAAGCCAGCGGTACATGCACCTGGAGGATGTACTGTAATTCATCCTCCAAACAATCATGACCACGAATTCGTTATAATCACCGCCATGAATAGCCCATCGTCACAGCTCCCCATGTCCGCGACACGCTCCAGTCTCCAAGTGAAATTTGACTGCTGACCGCGACTGTCGGCTCCGATGTTTCGCCTTGGCATCAACTTCCTCTCGCTTCACCAGAGATTCAAGATGCCTGTACATTCAACAGTGACCGCCTGCGCAATTCGCATTCTTCGCACTGTGATACGCCGGCACTCGCTCGAGCTAAGATTAGCTGCCATATAATCTGCCGCCGATCAAGCACCGCCCACGAGCTCGCACACCGTCTGACTGTGAAACGCCGGCCTCGAATCTCTGCCAACGCCCGAACAATCGCGCAACGCAAGCTAGCAACGCCGCAATCACCCTTCCAGAAGAACTCTAAGCACGCCCGCAGTAAAGACAAACGTTCGAATTACCGGCTTGCCACCGCGAGAGCGCAAGGTCGCATCAAGGCATCGTCTAGCCTTGCCAGTTTCACCCGCACAGGACCTCTCACACCATGGCCACCGCTCAAGACATCCCCCTGCTCATCGTCTCCGAGAATTCCGCTTCTGAGCGCCGCATCTCTCCGTCATGGACGATTGCCCAGCTCAAAGGCCGTCTCGAGCCGGTGACGGGCGTGCCGGCGACATGCCAGAGGTTGAGTCTCAAGATTGGCTCGCAGCCCGCGCAACCAATTGAGGCCGCAGATGAGGAATCAACCATTCTCGCGGCATGGCCTCTGCAAGCCTATGCTGAGCTCAAGGTAGGCATAACCGACCTCTTCTTTTTTTCCTCTTTGGTCGCGTTTTCCGTTCTGCAATATGTGGCGCGGTATATACATGTGCGTGGTGGCGACATCACTTCCCATCGTACGATCGTCGTCGCGATCATATGCCACGTTGAAGGCATCACAGCCACGACCTTCGATTTATTCGTTGAGATTGGTCAATATTGACGGTCGAATCGCTTGCTTTTCCCTTGATTTTCATCACATCCGTACCAATCACTATCATGAAAATATCACATCAATGCTGACCATGCAACCAACCACAGATCGTCGATACCCGCCCTCCGGGCGCTCGCCCGAACTACACCGACACCTCGGCCGTGGAGAAATACAACATGACGACCGAAGACTACGAATCCCGCACCGACAGCGTGCTGGCCTGGAAGAAGGCGCAGAAACTCGGCCGCTTCGATCCCAACGCGCCTGAGAGCGAGAAGTCCAAGATCGACGCTTCGTTCAAGGAGGTCGAAGACAGAGGTGCGTGGAATGTCAATCGAAAGCCTTTTCCAACTTTTCCAACCAAAAAATAATCAAGGTTATCACGCACAGTCAGCTGACATCGACCACCAACAGGCATCAAGCAAGGTCTCCGCTGCCGCGTCCTCCCCTCAAACGACCACCGCCGCGGCGTTGTTTCGTTCGTCGGCGAGGTCCCTGACATTCCAAGTGTCGGAGCTTGGGTTGGCGTGACCCTCGACGAGCCCACAGGTAAGAACGATGGCAGCGTCAACGGCACCAAGTACTTCTCATGCGCTCCCAAATGCGGCGTCTTCTTGCGCGCAGAGAGAGTCGAGATTGGAGACTTCCCTGAGCTGAGTTTGGATGACGAGCTGGCGAGTGACGAGGAGTTCTAGAAAAGCATGGACGATTTACTTTTGTTTTTCTGCGAGGCATGACGATGACCGCGCGGTCGACGATGCATAACCGCGTACGCGTTAACGATCGCATCATGTCCTTCGAAAGCGTGTAAAAAATTGTTTCATTGGTTTCATCACAAGCATGCACGACGTGTAGTCTCAGGACTAACAGAGACCGACAAATCCAACATCAAGTCTTGAAATCAAGGAACCGGGCGTCATGAAGGTAGAGGAACTGGACGTTATGAAAGTACAACACGTATTCAATAAATAAGAGAAAATTAATCAATTGCAAGTGGTATCTCATGCGCCGTAGAAAACACATCCGCCTCCGCTTGACAGACAAAGCTTGTGAGGCAATACAACAAAAAAAAGCGTCGTTCACTCGTGACGATCCACCCTACCCAAGGTGCGTTGCAGGTCTCCAACGAGAAAACCCAGACACTCAACGAGTGTCACATGATGACTAACGCAAAAGGAAAGTACGAAGGAGAAGCAGAAAGGACCCTCTTACTCCTGCGAAGCCAACTCAGCCTCCACCTCACAGCCCTGCGCGAAAAAGATTCGGGCGCTCTTCGTGCGACTCTCGTTCGAAATCGAGTAATTGTTTCCTGCGAGCAGTACTGAGTCAGCAAATTGCCCATCAAAGTCACTCAGGCAAAAGTGTTGTGGAATTGGCCCCGAAGCCTGCCTGCCACATCCACGGCGCCGCAAAGTCGCACGACATTCCGGCTCCCGAGCAACGAGGCCTGCAAGGCAGGCAGGCCATGTCGTGCAACCGAACACACGCACGCATACTGGCAGCTGCGATGTAACCCTTCGAGGACTTGTTGGGTCCTTTCCCCGAGAGGCAGGCAGCACAGTGCCTGAAGAAAACTGTGGGTGCAACGCTACGCAGCTCGTGCGGTGTTCTGGTGCGATGCTGAGGTTATTCCGACGGCTGGTCGCACACACCGCTTCTGTCTGCACGGTAATCTTCGCAAGACTAGAAAGATGAGCTGGCAGACTTCTCTGACCGCTCTTCTTGGAAAGTCTGGTTGAAGCGATGTTTCCCGCGAGAGTGGCGATGTGGCTTACAGCGCGCGGGCAGGCTGAGGTGTCGGATCGCAGAAGGAAAAACAGAGAATTGGAAACATACCTCTTGGGACCACCCACACACCACCTTTGGATATCGCGAACTCGTTCGTCTCGGCGTCATTTGTGGCTCCTCCGTTCTCAAGGGCAGGCGGACCAACTGTCACCAACACCTTGCCTTGATGCACAAAGAACACCATTTGCATCTTGCGGGAGTTCTTCGCGCGCTTGAAGCCCTCTGGCGGCAGCTCGACAATTCCAGAGCCGAAGAAGGGAAGAGTCATTATCTTAGCGTATTGGAAAGCTGATCCTGCCACGTCGCGGGTTACGATAGATGATGATGCGTATGCAATGTCTGTAAATGGTCAGTGTGTGTGACGTGGGAGGATAATCGGAGGGGAAACATACCTTCGCGTATGGGAACTTCGGGGTTGCCTTGCTGTGCATCCGGATCCCAAGCAGCAACGGTGCCTGCTATGACACCGACCTGCTCTTCCCAGTCGTCCGGAACTGTGCTCTCCGTATCGCTTTCTTCGGCGATGATGTCCAGATCATTGCCTCGTCTACCTGCACGAGGTACACGACGCTTGGTCTTTGAGCCCTTCTTCTTGCTTCCTCTGGGTGTCTTGACCTCATCCGCGCGAATGATACCTTCAACTTCACCATTTTTCCACACGTAGCTCTCGCCGGCCCAGTGTTTAAGAGGCGCCATGATTGGACGCCCAGAACGAGACAGACGCTGGTGAGCGTCCTCGAATGGTGTTGTGGCTCGCAAGTTCACGTTGCTAACGCTTCCTGCACGCTTTGACGGACTAAGAATCAGTGCGCGTTCGCGGTCAACCTTTCCAGGGCTAGCGGATGGAGTGCGACGTATCGACTGATTCGGGTCTCGTTCCTTTGGTGTCTTTTTTGACTTGGTGGCCTTCTGTGATTTGGCTTTCTTCTCGGGCTTGGTTTCTGCTACTGGGGATGCCGGTGCTACCTCAGCTTCGTCATCCTCCATCACAGGCGCGAGGTAAGAATCGCCATAAGCTACATCTGCGGGATCGATAGTCTGCTCGTTGTTGTCCTGGATGATTGTCACATCATTTTTTGGTGGTCTTCCGCGTCCTCTCTTTGCTGGCTTGTCTGTTGCTGTCGCGGTAGATACCTGTGATGGCTCATTTTCACCCTCTTCTACGCTTTGGAGCGTCTCATCAGCGTCAGGCACGGTCTGCTCAGTCGGATCTTGCAGCACAGGGATTTGGTTCTTGCGAGGCCTGCCTCTTGCTCTTTTCGCAGGGTTCTGAGACGATGCGGAATCGTGTGAGACCTCGTTCTGGCTTTGTTCAATACTCTGCAGCGTCGTCTCGTTGGCTTGGTCGTCTTGATCGTCTTCGACCTCCGTGTGATTGCGCTTTTTGCTGTTCGAAACTGCGCTGCCGACCGGGGAGACTTGCTCGACGATGCTTGCTTCAGTCGATTTGTCAGACTTCCTAGGACGCCCGCGTGACTTCTTTGCATGGGGCGCTGCCGTAGGTGTAGTTTGCAAGAGAACTTCCGCGTGCTCCAAAGCTTCTGTTATGTCGACTTCGTCTGCCTCCGCGTCGCCCTGCGTGTTGTAAAAGTCATCTTCGTCGTTGAACATAGGTGGCGCATCATCTGCGGGTTGGTCGTCCTCCAGGTAGACTTGTGCGCCGCTATAAGATTCGTCCGAATGTAAATCGGCCCCAGCACCAGCTTCCACCTCCTGATCGGTAGCCTCCTGTGCGTCTTCGTCTTCTTCGTTTATCATGTTGGTATCCGCTGTCGGTAGCTCGGGCTTACTGTAGCTTCCTGGTGGAGACATGGTCGGGTCTTCGGTCTGCGCTCTTTGCACACCGCCAAACGAGCGCCTGAGAACCTTTGTCGGCTTGAAAGGACTACCGGTGTCCGCGCGAACATTCTGGCGACCAAAGTTCAAGACTCGATTCGCAGGCGGTTGCGATAGAGCTCGGTTAGGGCTGATGTCGCTGGCCATGTCTGCATTTCTAGATTGTGGGCGCGCAGAAGACATCCGCTTGGGCGATCCGATATTGGTGTGCCTAGGAGTGGTTGCGCGTGGTGGTGGGAAGCGCGGAGTTTTGCGCAAGTTCAATGTTTCGTCCACGTCCAGCGCTGAGCCTTTAAAGAATAGCTGATTAGTCTTGTTGTACTTGCTGGTATCAACAGAGTTCATGTTGTAGGTCGTATACTCACTTTGCTGCAGCTCCATCGCATTCGAGCTCGAAGTGCCTTTCGCGATCTTCTCAGGCGACATAGGCGACGAGAAAATGCCCGACATGGGCTCCATGCCATGCTCATCGCGCACACCCGTGTCTATAAGGACGATTCCAGTTTTGCTGCCGCAACATCAGCATTAATTCTCTATTTCATTCTTTTGCGCAGACCCGACTCACCGGCCAACCTTGCCCACATCGAAGTACTGATTCCCCGTTCGTCCTCGCCGCCCAGGCGTGTTGCGCCCTAGGCTCTTCCGAGCATCTTGTTGTGAACTCGCGGCAGACATGCTGCGCGGATATCTGTTTTCTTTTTCCGGATCCAGAGTGCCGATTTGTGTATTTCCAAAGTAGAGCGGTGTTTGCGCGCGGCGCGTAGTGTTCAAGTGAGCGTTGCGCACAGCGGCGATATCAATGTCGGTATTCGGTCAAGGAGGATGTTCGTCGACTGCAGCAACCCAATGGCGCACAGTGTGTCGTTCGTGGTGGGGGATGTCGATTGTCGTCTGTTCTTTCGCGCGCGCGCTTGACACAGGCACAGGGCAAGGGCTCGGGTGCAGCTCTCGCGCCCGCTGTTGTTTCTGCTCGGCGGGTGTTGTTGATTTTCTGCCCCGTTTCGGCTTAGCGCGAGCTGCGGCCACTTTCAACTCCACACTCGATGCGCTTCACGCCAGCGAGCCAGACCAGCAAGCCTTCACGTCATCAGCCTCAAGAAACTCAAAAAGGAACAACCTGGAAATACTCGGTGGGGCAAAGTGTTCTCATGTGCTCGTGTTTATAGAAGACTGTTCCTCACTTGCTACTCGTGATCTGCTTCACTTCACTCCAGCCGACTCAAACCACTCACCTCGAACCATTCACTCCATACCTCCCATCACCATGTCTCTCTTCATGCGCGTGATCCACCTCGGCCAGGCCGTCCTCAGTGGCTACGCCGCCTACCACTCATACAACGCCATCACCAACCTGCAAGCCTACGAAGCAACCAGCGAAAAGCTCGCCGAGTGGTCCAACGAAGCAGCAAAACAGCTAGCCCAGACTCGCGCCACCCAAACCACTGGAGCTCTAGCAGTACGGCCACTCCTAGAATTACCATATACCAAACAAACACATTACTAACAGACTTCTAACAGATCCTCCTCTCGTCAGTGACATCTCTCGCCCTGACTTTCTCCCCAGAAGCTCTGCCTTCCGCTCTCCTCTACGGAGCTTCGCCAGCCCTCGTCATCCTTGTCTTGCTGGCGCGCAGCCACATGAAGAACTACTGGGCGCCGAAGGACGGCAAGACGGTGGGTGTGAGAGTGCCGCTGCCTAACATGGGCAAGTACAACGAAGCCCAGCGTGCGACGGAACAGCTGCTGGAAGTGCTACAGTGGATGGAGTGGAGCTGGGTCGGTGCCAGCTTGGGAGCGGGTATGGTTGGGTATTGAGCATTGCGCAGTTTCTGGTGGTGTTAGAACGGTGTCTAAGTACTCCTTGAAGGTGGCTCAAAAGCTCATTTCCAATTAACCTCGATGAACGCTTTATCACTGCAGCACATCCAAAATCGCCTCCATCAGTCTCTCCTTGTACCTGAACATCTCGCCCTGCGCGACCATCGTTCCGAATTCCAAAGCTTTGCAGCGCGCTTTCCAATCGATCGCGTCGTCTTCGTCGCCACCACGATGTCCAGGTTGTCCGTTGAGTCTGTCCATATTCTTCTGCGCGCGCTGTCGGAAGACTTCCTCGTCCGGCGGATTAGAAATCTTCCTCGACGTTTCCACCACCGCACGTAACACAGCGTCGTGGATATCCGGATTGGTCGATCGTTCCGGACGCGCAACTTCAGCCGGGGCGAGAGATATCGACGTGAGCGAGAAGCTGCCAGTGCATGTCCCTTGCGAAGACGTCCAGTACAAATCATACGTTTCTCGCAGCTCTTCGCCTGGCCAATCCTGATCTGCGGGAACAATCTCCTCGTAGCCCTCATCGTCCTTGCGGAAGCGAGTGAGGTTGATCTTCTTGGCGTTTCCAACCGCGGGCCCAAGGGGAATGTTGAGTTGGTCGCCGAGTCCGAGCCAGGACGCTGTAGTCAGAAGAGCGACGTTGTCACGTGCTGGGTCCGAAGACGGCATTCGGCGGACGGATAGACGCTCGAGAACAGCGTCTGCAAGACGCTTGGCTGTTTCACTCGTCAAACGATCGCGCCGACCTATCAACTCGGCACGAAGTAAGTTGGTTGTTAAAGCACGTTTGATGGTCTCGAAGGAGAGGGCCGGGATCTGATTTAGGTTTGCAGGAGGCAAGCTTTGCGCCTCTAGTTGTTGCTGATGGGATATAGACATGGGTGCTGGATCGGGGGTATGTGAGATACTTCGGTCATCACCTTCGGCATGGTTTGTGTCTCCACTGACTATTACTGTAGGTGGTGGAGGTGTTGCAAGTCGGACTGGACCTCCCGTGTGCTGTGGTACCTGCAGCGAGAGTCTGTGCGGTCGATTGGAGGTTGCGCTCTGCGGCGGCTGCATTTCAGGTGCTGTCGAATCGCCAGTGGCCGATTGAGCATCTTGGTGTGATGATGGGCTGCCAGCCCTAGGATTGGAAGGGAACGTGGAGAAAAGACCATCTTGGGTTGTCCGTGACGCAGGAGGTCTGCCTCTCGCTTTGCCACCGGAAGTGTTCTGCGAGGGCCAGGCACTGGATACGGCGGGGCCGTGTCGACGCCTTCTCTTCGCAGATGGTGTAATAGCGGATCTGGGCTCATCGGAAAATGCGGCGTCGATATGCGATGCCATCGAGCCGCCAGGCAAAGCGGTCATGGGATGTGGCGTGGCTGGTGTGAGCGAGGATCCAGCCATCGCCTGCCACCTCAAATGTTGAGGAACGGACGGAGTGATGGCGGATTGAGTTGAGTGCGTACTTGACCATGGAGCGAACTGCTGTTGGGACATTGCAGAAGCTGCCGTCCAAGGATCATGTTGTTGCCCATCAGGGTGTGCACTAATGGGTATGGCAGATCCAGATCTTGGATATGCCGACTGAGGCTGGCCGTCCGAGGCAAATGCACCTAGCAATCGAGTGTTCTTCGGCTTCTCCTCTACATCTTGTTCGGTCTCGGAGTTTCTCCGCCTACCACGTTTCGGTTTGAAGGATGGATCGAGGGCTCTGATGGCTGTGTCTTCCTCAACAGGAACGCCATCTCTGCCGTTGGGGGGAAACGGATTGCCTGGGTGCGGGATGTCAAGGAAGTATGGATGCTCTTTGCCGAGAAGATATTCGAAGAATGCATCGACATGCATAGCCCGCATCCATCGTTTCAGTCTGACAGTGTACTGCTGTACCTTTTGTGTAGACTGACCTTTGGAAATATCTGGTGGTTCGACTCCAAGGTCTTGAGCGAGCTGGCCCCAAGTTTTGATTTCCTTCGCATCAAACTTGACGATGAGCTCCCACAGAGCGAACGTCTCGAATTCTTTATTATCGCTGCGAGGAGGAGTGTTGAACTGAGTCCGAAGCGTTCTCGTATCAACGTCGAGGGGGAATTGAGAATTGCAGTACAGAATGAAGGCTACGTATGCATCTGTAATGTTGTCCTCGTTAACGTCTTTGGATGGTAACGAGCGATCCGTCGGATGGTATGTGAATGTCGAGTCCATTGCGAGAGGCGGGATTCTCGAGTCGCGTTAGGAAGTTTGCCGCGAGGACTTGATCGAGTGATAAGCCTAGCGTGTTGAGGAAGCGTTCGTCACATGTACATGTGCATGGTGTTTCGGCCGGTAGTGATGAACCCGGAACGTAGGGCACGCTCGTGAGATCGTCCAGTCGTTTATTCACGATACGGGTAGTCACAATATATTTCGCCGTCTGGTATGGCAATTAGCCAGGATTTGTGCTTGCAACGGGTGGAAAGTGTGTAAAATGGTATGGAAGTGGGTCGGAAAAGGGGGATAAGCAGGAAAATGCAGGCAAAAGATCCCCAAAACGCGCCCACGCCGAGCGCGCTCCTTCCCCGCGACTTCCAGCACCGCTTTCGCCCGATTCAGCAAGCAAGCACCTCCAGGATCGCCCGCAGCGTCACAGGCGCGCTCGCGACCAGTGAAGGGTTTTGGATTGCCGAGGCATCATGCGCGCAATCACAAGGAGCCGACTACCACGGCCAAACCATCCAAACACCACTACCACTATTACCCTCAAAGCGGCCATCTGTAGCCGTCTGTCTCGCTCCTTTACTCCGTAGATCACTTGAAATACACTATCTTAATCCAGCACCCTCTATAACTTCCATCAATACCCCTCCAACCAGCAGGATACCGCAAACATGTCCGACAAGGTCGCCGCTCCCACTCCCTCCAACCCGCTCCCTGCTTCCACCCAACCGCAGGCGCAAGCACAGAATGCGCCGTTGGGATCGCCCGCAGGACAGGCCGTCGCGGCGCAACAGAGTGACAATGTAGCGCACGCGCTTGCGGGAGCTGGAGGAGGACTGCTCTCAATGGCTTTGACGTGGGTGCTCAGTGTAGAGACAAGTAGGATTGGACATCATGCTGAGGCGATCACAGTTACCCTCTGATCACGCTCTCGACCAGAGCGCAGGTCGAGTCGAAGAAGGCCGACACCAACACCCTCCAAGCTGTCAAGCGGATCATCGAGCGCGAGGGCATTGCTGGTCTGTACGCAGGCCTTGAGAGTGCCCTGTTCGGAATCACAGTCACGAACTTCGTCTATTACTACTGTGTGTATTTCACAACCTCGCGCAAGCTTGATACGATCACTAATTCTGCCAGGGTATGAGTTCACCAGGGACTACTTTGTCAGGACCATGCAGAGATCCCGTTTGACCACTCTCGAGTCGATGGCTGCGGGCGCTCTTGCCGGTTCCGCCACAGTGTTGATCACGAACCCTATTTGGGTCGTCAATACCCGCATGACTGCGCGCAAGTCGGAGACGAGCGAGCCTGTTCTGCCTACCAAGGAGGGCGAAGTGCCTGCTATTGCAGAGAAGAAGCGTGCGCCCAACACGCTGTCCACCTTCCTCAAGATCATCCGCGAGGATGGTCCTGCTCGCCTCTTCGCCGGCGTGCTGCCCGCTCTAGTCCTGGTCATCAACCCTATCCTCCAGTACACTATCTTCGAGCAGTTGAAGCAAGTGCTGGAGAGGCGAAGGAAGGTGACCGCCAGAGACAGCTTCTTGCTCGGAGCTTTGGGCAAGCTTGCTGCCACCAGCATCACTTACCCATACATCACTGTCAAGTCCCGTGCTCATGTGGCGACCGGTGAGGGCCGTGAGGGCATGACCGCAAGCCTCAAGCGTATTGTGAGGGAAGAGGGTGTGGCTGGACTCTACGGTGGTACGTTGCTGATGACCATCGACTCTTGCTCGTCATAAGCTAACACTTTAAAGGTATCGCACCCAAGGTCACCCAGTCTGTTCTTACCGCGGCATTCTTGTTCGCGTTCAAGGACATTCTCTACGATGCTACTATCAAGGCACGTAGGACTATCGCCAAGAAGGCATGAAGACCTGAGCAATGACCAATGCTCTTCCTCTCGCCTGAGGGGAATCTTAGGTGTCATAATACTCCTCCCATCTCACTGGCAGACCAGATCTATAACCAGGTTTTCGGATGGACCAGGTTGCACCTTACAAAGAGCACAGTCGCGAAGACTGACATGCTCGACAAGAAAAGGGTTCAAATGTGGCGTTTAGGTGTTCGGTGTAGCAATGTGTGGATGATCTTGGATCGCTTGTGAAAAGTGGCTCGATCATTGTCGAGGGTCGATAGCTACGGAGTTGTACGTTCAATGAAATTGCTTGCCATCTATTACCTACAGAGTCTGCCCACGGTTTCGGTCGCCTCGTCGATATGCACAAGTGGTGCAAGAACAGAATGTACAAAGATGCGCTTCTGCCACCCCAACCCGAACCCTATGGCTGGAGCATGTCAATGACTATGACACGATAAATGCTCATAATATGTGGTTCTATGACTGGAATATGCCTGAGCTTAGTGCAGTGTATGATTTATGTCCAGTAGGGTATTAATAGACGTTGTTTCTTCGCGCATTTCTGGAAGTAGTGTTCTCAGAGCTTTTTACTTTCAGGTTTGGCGAAACTTACAAGCCCGCGCACATATCTTACGGTCTGTCTCTCTGCGCAACAAACATCACGAAGGATACACACCAAGAAATACCAGGAATTCCCCCCTTGTTCCCCTTCAATCTGATTCTTTTCATGAATACGAAGCGCTCATCGCAAATTCGTGTAAACCGTTCCATTTTCCTTGTCTGGACATCCTGCTCAAAAATTCCATATGTTCACGGCAACATGACATGGGGCTGGACCACCATGACTGAGCATTAGAACAATGTACAGAGGTTCCGATCATAACTAGACCGCTATCTCTGGCCACTGAAAGCCCCAAAAGGCTATCTCTCAAGGTGTCACAGCAACATGAACCTTGTCATTTATTGATTATCTGCGGCCCCACATCATGCAGTCGACGCGCTCCAGAGACGCGTCTCTCACAGAATCTGGAAACTCGCATCAACAACGATTCACACTCGCGTAGCAAGACTCTTCCAATCTGATTTGTGTTGTTAGGCAAGATGTCAGAAGAAGAATTCAGTGAAGATGACTACATGGACTCTGAATGCCTCCGCGAAGAGCTCGACTCCTGGTTGCACTCGAGCTCGCCGAAGGGCGTGATTATGTCTTCGAGCACATATTCGTCCTCTCCTAACCCGGCAATTGAGATCAAAGAGGTTGGCGCTGTAGGACTACCACTTTCTTCGCGTGATGTGAATGCGGTGAAACAAGCGAGCCACCCTGCGCCTTTTGGTAAAGGTTCAGAGACCCTCATTGATGGTGGGAGCTTCGAAACCCTTCGTTTTGCACATCCGAAACGACCAGCTGACGATTGTAGAATCCGTACGGAAGACCTGGGAGATCAATGCATCCGACGTCAAACTGAGAAATTCCAGATGGGCCAGATAGCATCTTGCCTTTGTGCGCCGAGAAACTCGGTGTACCGCTTACAACAAGACCTTATATTAAGGCGGAGCTGTACAAACTTCTCTTATACGAGGAGGGTGCGCACTTCAAGCCACATCGCGATTCCGAAAAGGCTCCGGGAATGTTTGCAACGCTCGCAATATGTCTGCCCTCGCACTTTGAAGGCGGCGAGCTCATCTTAGAGTTTGGCGAGGAGCGACTCGTTTGGGACAGTTCCAAGTCATCTCTCGCAGACGTGTCGGTGGCTGCTTGGTGAGTGGAGCATCTGCGCACACACATCGGTTCCTTTCCGTGTACTGACCAGCACAGGTACGCTGACGTGACCCATGAAGTCAAACCCGTCAAGAAAGGTCACCGCCTGGTGCTCACATACAATGTGATAAACACGCAGCCTGCAGCTGCGTTCTTACCCACCGCAGAGATTCTCACACAGTCTGACCGAGACTTCGCTCACATCCTCCGTCGTTGGAACACCCACCACACTGATACCCCTGACTTCCTGTGTCACTTCCTGGAACACAAATACACAGAGGACAGCCTCCGGATGTCGAGGCTGGTAGGCAAAGATCAGGCGATTGTCACCCAGGCGGCGCGAGTCGCCGAACGTACAGATGATGCCGTGCTGTATCTGGCCACATTCGAGCATATGCGTTCTGGGTCTTGCGATGATGATGATCCTCGAGCGGGCATTGATGAATTTTTCAATTCTCATACAAAACTGAAGAAGGTGGTCAAGCTGGACGGAAGCGAGGTCGCAAAGAATGTAGACATTGACGAGACCGACATGGTGCAGGAAGTGGCTTTCGAAGAACTGGACCCCGACGACGAGGACTATCAGGGACATACCGGCAACGCAGGTGTTGAGAAAACTCTGTGGTACCGTAAAGCGGTGAGTATGCATTCCATACCAGAGCGTTGCACTACAAGATTGACTCATTTGGGCAGGTGCTAGTCTTGATCCGACAGAGAGATTGGGTGAATTTCATGGCCAAACAGGTCACTGCAGGCTCAGCTTCTGGTGAAGCAGTGGCTAAGCAACTGCTTCAAAAGTACAAAAATGCGACAAACAAGAAGGGCCCACATCTCGATATGCGAGGATTCTGCCTAATGATGGTGTTGGAACTGCAAAATGGCCCATCAATCAACACTTTCGACCGTTACGGCCGTCGTGTTAACGCCAGCAAGATGTTCTCTACCAACTTCAAGGCACTCTTGATCACTTGCGCCGTCTGGGTGGGTGACGTCGAACTCTGTAAGAGCGTCTTGTCGACCATGAAGGGCGGCATGACAAGCGAGACTCTTAGCGAATTGCAAGAACCTCTTATGGCAAACTTTGCAAAGTTCCAAGAGCTACTGACAGACATGCTTTGCCAAATGGAAACCGTGACAGACGTCTGGCAATGCTTGAGCCGCTATCTGGACACAGACAGTCAGAACACCGAGCTTTTCGAGTGGTCCAAAGCTGTTCTTGGAAGTGTTTTAGCATCCAAATCGCTCATGGCCGCCGCCGATGCTCGCACTCTGGTGAGTATGTCACAACGATACGGCTTGGACTTCCACAACGCCTGGTATGTAAAGCAGATCCTCCATTGCATGTCAGCCGGCTGATCCTGATCATAGTATTGAACCTTGCACTCGCAAACATGCCTCACAAGGCTGGTTCTCGCTGGCATACACCGCGGAGCTCCTCAAGCTTCCACACGCTACTACCAATAACAACCCCGAAGGCCAAGATCTGAATTTCTGAGGAGAGGCTCTCAAGGTCGTCTTTTCTATCATCGTATGTGGATCAAGTCTCCAAGCAGCATGCCTTGGCGAGGTGGCAAAACGTCCTGGTCCGTTGTTCCTACCAACACGAGCACTTGAGCCGGTCTCAGGGGGCTTGGACACAGACTCCAATGGCACACCTTACGGAGAGTCGCGAATCATGCACTTCACTGATCCATTGGTTCTCGTACAACTGCACCATCATCTCACAGCTTTGAACAAGGAGAAAGTGTTCGAGGGAATATTGAAGCAAATCTTGCTGTCAACTTGTAGCCTGGGCGCCAAAGCGCCGTCACTGTACCCGAAGATGATCCTACCGCTCGCAAAGCAACTTCTTCAGTCTCCACCGGCGAGTCCTGACCAGGACGGTGCGTCGCCCGTAAACCACACCCACGTCCATTTCAACACTATCTGGAGATATGTTCTGCTCTACTTCCTTGGCCCACTCCCTGCAAGCACGAGCTTTGCCATGCCACCGGTAGAATGCGGTTGCCGAGATTGCGCGATCGTCAACAGATTCCTCGCAAGCGTACACCAGACGCAACTCAAGTTTCCCGCCGACAAGTACAGGCGACAACATCTACACCAAGAGTTAGACCATTCTCATTATGGTACGGTGACCCATGAGACGCAAAGGTCCGGTTATCCGGAGTCGCTCATCATTACCAAGAGGTCAGGCGAGAAATCAAAAAGTAAACGTGCAGCGTGGGACAAAAAGGCGGCGCAAGTAAAAGAGAGCTTGCTCAGCATCCCAGAAGAACTCTGGAGGAAAGCTCTCCACGTCGAATTCTTCTACACATTGCCAGAGGCCACCATGAAAGCAATGTTAGGGGCGAGTTGGGAACGGATATGGCGCATGTGCCCTCCGGATCCTCCTCCAACAGTCATTCTTGGCCGACTCCAGGAGCGTTTCGCGCCTGCAGAAAATGTCACACGCTTTGCGCCATATCGACAGCGCAATGCGACTGCGGAGCTTCAGCAAGGAGGACCTGATCTTTTCCCGCAAGGTGCTAGCACACGAGTGCAGGCAGGAAGCGGTGCACAGTCCCTGATACCTGCAAAACGGAAGGCTGAGGTCGATGTGGTAGATCTCACAGAAGACTGATCACAGCGAAGTTGTATGGAATTTGTTTAGAACGAGTATCCGTAACACAATATAACTCGATCGAGCCATCCTAGTACAGTCCCCCAGTGTATGCGCGCCTCGAGCCCAGTCTACTATTGTTCCCTCTGTATCAGCATACTTCACGATACCTTCTAGCAAACCTAACAAGTCTCTATAAGCGAGACTTCAACCACATCTTGATGGCAAGTATAGATTTCGGGGATGCTTATGCCTGATGTCGCGAGCATGCAAGCCACCGAGATATGTAGTGGATCTACCGAACTGAAAGTCGTAGCGGTACAAACGAGTCGTAGTCCAGTCCCATTTCCAATCTGTTATTTATCGTTCGAAGATCCCGTGCGGTCCTTGAATTCGTACCTTCGTAATATAAAGCAACCCGAGCAAACCATTAACAGAATTTTCCGTAGCGAAACATTTGCAGAGAAAAGAAAGACAGAAAGCAATTCCAGTGGTGCCCGATGGAGCCATTACGCCGCTATCCCAAAACGCTCGATGGTGCAAGATAATCAAGTGGAGGCTGGATCTCTCCATTACCTCCATCTCACTCGCTGCCTGACTATGACATCCGCATCACCATTGTTCAAGCATGTCGCGCCATTGACAGCCGAGCACCAACAGGCGCGAACAAACCACAGGAAAGCTCTTCTTGACCCCGTCGCCCTCGCCCTCCGGCAGAGCAGTCTTAGCTTTAGCAAGACTCGAATTGAGAGGGAAGAAAGTTGCTTCTATCTCTCGTGTCAAGCGATCGAGCTCAGGAACTTGGATGGAAAGAACGTCAAGGGAACGCCTGTCCAGATACGATTCCACGGTGATCCTATAGGACTCCAGCGGTATCCAACCCATGGGATATGTGGTTGCGAAGGAATGGCAGTGGACGAGCACCCGGTGGAGATCGCCAGCATAGCCGCCGGGAGCTAGCAGCATGTGCAGAGAACGGAGACCGCGAAGTTGCCCAAGTTGGTTCTTGATTGTGGGGCGGAAATCGTCGCTGGCAATTACGACGTGTTGGATAGCTTTGCGCTGCTCGCTTATAAGACGGTTCAAGAAGCCGGCCAAAGTGGGAAGCTGCCCTTCGCTGGGAGCGTGCAAGCCAAATACGAACGTGTTCTTTTGGAAAGGCAGCAGTGAGGCTTCGCGATAGATTTGGCGGCAGACAAGCAAGGCGTCCAGGTTGAGGCCGGACTTCGTGGTGACGTTGTCTTCACACTCCTTGTGACAGATAGTGTAGCAACTGTCATCTTCCATGCCGTCGCTGACAGCGTTGTCGTCCCGCGCGAGATGGATCCTGGGCGACTCCGATGTAAGACAATCTTCTGGTGACGCGCAGATACGGGTCTTGTATTTGCGACGGCCCTCTGGTAGAACGTGGACAGTCTGTTCGTCGACCACGTCCTGCAAGATCTTGTTGAGAATTTCCGATGGCATAGCCAACAGTGGCGATTCCTTTATGTTGCGTTCAGAGATCGCCAGAGTGAACTCAGGAGGAGCAGAAAGATCCAACAGTTTAGCTGAAATCTTTGGGCGTGTGGTGGACTGCTGGGCTGCAGCTTGGGTGGTGGAAGACATGTTTGATGGAATATTTTCGGGTTGGTTTTGGTGTATGTGAAAGAGCGGTTGATATGCGAATGTAAGTGTTGTGACAGTGTAGAACGAAGGTATTGTTGACAGTAGAAACATGCGAGAGAAAGCTAGCTCCATTAATATTGATGGCGGCCGAGAACAATTTCATTCCTGTCAAAGTCAATTGCTTCTGCGCCCATAGCGCACGTTTTGCTGCCCTTGTGTATCGCTTGCGTCGCTGATGTGGCTGTCCTCACGGCCGTCGGCACAAGCAGACTTACTATTCAATCGATTGGCCTGAACAGGACGTAGACTAGTATCTGGCCTTCAGTGACGTATTTTGTCAAGGCGTTAAGACTGTAAAATTCTTCGATAGCACAATCGGAATTCATATTAAATCAATTGGCTTGAACAGAACGGGAACTAGTACCTGGCCGTCAGTGACATATTCTATCAACACGTAAAGATTGTAGCCTTTCTTGTCAGAATTACCATTCGATCGATTGGCTTGAACAGGGCGCGAACTAGTATCTGGCTGCCAGTGACGTATTTTATCAGCGCCTCAAGATTGTAACCTTTTCTTGACAGCGCACTCGAAATTACGATCCGTTCGACTGGCTCGGACAGGACGTGAACTAGTATCTGGACGCAAGTGACGTATCTCGTCAGGACCTTAAGACCGTAATCTCCAGCTTACGGTTTGATCAATTGGCTTGAATCTGAGGCGAGCTAGTATCTGGCCGTGAGTGACGCAAGTTGTAAGGTTGTCGAAG
>Ga0265797_10005325_pt1 | contig 18836 bp, 21 predicted proteins | sample P2T30metagenome_FD_192433 | JGI IMG/M metagenome (GOLD analysis project Ga0265797, IMG submission 192433) | Plant litter microbial communities from East Loma Ridge, Irvine, California - P2 T30 | ecosystem: Environmental > Terrestrial > Plant litter > Unclassified | place: USA: California... | reverse complement strand
TGGCTGTCTACCCGCCGCTTTCGGGTCTTACTTGCCATGTCCGGCGTCTTATCAGCCTTGCGTCATGCAATTTGCTCTGGTGTATGAATATTCGCTCTGTGGTTTCTGATGGCTTTTGCTGACTGTAGCGGTGATTTGTCGTTGGGGAGGAGGCTGAGGAGATGGCTTTTGCGTGCGTTGGCTGGATGGGAGGAGGGGAGCAGAGCCGCTTATGGGGATGTTTTGGTGATTAGAATGGATGATGAGGTGTTTAGGTATAAGAAGGGTGTTATACCGGAAAAGCTTGGGCAGCTTTCTTGATAGTATCAAGTTTTGCGACATCTCGTTTGCGTACCTGGAAATCATGGAGGCTATCAAGGAGATCGTCCGCGACGCGCCTTTTGGCCAACTCGTCCGTTACACAACACATAACCGCTTCTTCAAGTATCCAGAAGAGTTACCTGGGTTCGAGATTCCATCTGCGTATATCGAGAAGGATACCAGTGCGTCAGCTTCACAGAGCCAGGCTCACTCCGACAACTCCGCAACTGCCATTAGACAGCCCATCCCAACCCCAGCTACTACAGAGTCCCCTCAAGTCGACCTCGAAAAACCTCACTCCAGAACCGCAGAAGGAGTGAACGCATCCGACCGCAACTCAACATCAACAGCACCCCTCCCGTCGCACACCCTGCCATTCAGCCCCTCACGCCTCGAAGCCGACCTAGCCCTCCACACCACCCAATCGAACAGCCACCCCATCGCCCCCTTCAAGACAGCCGACGGCCTCATACTAGCAGAGTGGTACACCACGACCGACCCCGCGAACCCCCAGAACTGGTCGCAGGGCAAGAAGGCATGGACGGCTTTCTTGATCTGTCTGTATACGTTCATTGTGTACGCGGGTAGCTCGATCTATGTTAGTAGTACGTTGTTGGTTATGAGTGAGTTTGGGGTGGGGGCGTTTAAGGCGAGCTTGGGATTGGCGCTTTATGTGCTAGGTATGTTGCTGGCCTGCGATGAGAGAGATGATGGGATGGAATGGATCGCTGACGGTGTGTAGGATATGGAATTGGGCCGTTGTTGTTTGCGCCTTTGAGCGAGGGTATGTGATAGCCTCTCCTGTCCTTCTTCATCGGATGCTCGTCCTGTGTAAGGAAGTTATCGCGGACGTAGGCCTTACTAACAGCTCATCACAGTACCACAACTTGGCAGAAACATGCCGTACATCACGACTTTTGCGCTCTTCACCGTCCTCACTTTACCTACCGCACTAGTAGACAATCTCGGCGGCTTCCTGTTCCTTCGTTTCTTACTCGGCTTCTTCGGAAGCCCCTGCCTAGCGAACGGCGGAGCTACGATGCAGGATCTGTACTCTCTTCTCCATATACCGTACGGCCTCGCTTTCTGGACAGCAGCCGCGTTCGCTGGACCAGCTCTCGGGCCTCTTCTATCTGGCTTTTCCGTCTATGCGGAGAACTGGCGATGGTACGTCTTCTTGCTCTATCAACCGCGCCTTCTTCTTTCGTCGATGCTGATTAGTCGTATGTGTCTAGGTCCCAATGGGAACTCCTCTGGATGGCCGCCCCAGTATTCCTCCTCTTTTTCTTCTTCCTCCCAGAAACGCAGCCTACCACCATCCTTCTTTACCGATCTGCCCGTCTGCGTGCACTGACTGACAATCCAAATATCCATACGCAAACCGAGATCGATCGCAAAGGCACCAAGTTCTCCGCAGAACTCCTAGATACTCTCATCAAACCTCTGGAGATCTGCGTCAAAGACCCTGCTCTCTTCTTCATCAACGTCTACTCCGCGCTGACATATGGTATCTACTACTCCTTCTTCGAGGTCTTTCCTTTAGTATACTTGGAGATATATGGATTCAGCGTCGGCGAGATGACCATTGTGTTTCTGGTCATCATCGTGGGATGCGTTGCTGCTATGACAATCTACTTCTCCTATCTGAGATTCTACCTCATACCGGATATCCTCAAGAGAGGGTTGAGACCTCAAGAGCATAGACTCGTGCCGGCGATTTTCGCGAGCTTTGGGGTACCGATTGGATTGTTCATCTTTGGTGAGTCTGATTGCACGACTGGACTTGAGACATTGGGTACTAATGGCGAGATGTGTAGGCTGGACGGCTCGCCAATCTGTACATTGGATTGTTTCGACTATCGGTATCGCTATATATTCGACTAGCGTGTACATCATCTTCCAGGCTGTCTTTTGTAAGTTATCGCTTATACCTCTACTGTGGTTACTGTTCATATCGCTAACGTTTCTTCAGCATATGTGCCAATGTCTTACCCGCAATACGCCGCGTCCCTTTTCGCGGGCAATGACTTCTGTCGGTCTGCTTTCGCTTTCGGATCCGTACTCTTCTCCCGTCCTATGTATCTCAAACTGGGAATAGGAAAGGGGATTAGTCTTTTGGGTGGCCTGAGTGTCATTGGTATTGTAAGTTGAACGAGATCCAGCAAGTCTGTGACTGCGCGCTAACGCGGAGTAGATTGGTATGTATCTGATTTGGGTTTATGGTGCGAGGCTGAGAGCGAGGTCGAAGTTCGCTGTCTGAGATGTGAGCGGCGACGATGACGATGGAAATGGCGTCATGTGGAGCTGGTTGGCTGGCATCATCTTGCCTGCCTCCAGATGCGAGAGCTGCGTGTTTGGTCTAGACACAATTGGGAATGGACCCACCACGCCCGGACGACGGATGTGCGAGGATGGTAGAGAATTCACGTTTAAACTACTGTAAAACAAACATACTCGAAGTGACTGTTGGAAATGAACATGACCGCTTACCTGTGAGAAGAAGAATGACGGTTCTAGGGGCACCTAGAACCAAAGAAAGAATACGAATATCGAGAGCCCCGATATCCGCTGCCTTACCTGGTAGCGTCAAGGAGACCTGACGCTGCAGCATATTGGCTTACCTTCCTATATATGCTACATCGGAATGGCATCTGATATGCAAAGGGTGTATAGCAAGCATCGGGCAAAGCACCGAATACTGCTGTCTTCTAACCTGAAACTTCGATCAAACGACCGAAAGTTCCTCTCCGTGGCAATGCATACCGGGGTCATGCCCGGATATCCTGGTCGTCCGTGTCTTCCACACTCAGTCGTCTTCCAACGCCGCCCGCTGGTCTGCCTCGCTGAGCTTGATGCCATCGAGGGTACCGGAAATGGCGGCAGGCGTGGGTGCGGCCTGAGAAGCGGCCGGAGCAGCGGGGGCAGGTGCCGGCGAAGAGGCTTCAGCAGCTGCTTCAGATGCAGTCTGCCACGCTTTTGCCTTCTTACGATCCTCTGCTGCCTTCTCCGCGACAGGCACGTCGGCGGCGGAGACGTCTGGCAAGGCGCGGGGCTGATAGGTATCATACAGAAACCCTAAGCTGATTAGCAATGTAAAATACCAAACGATGTACCACTTACCAAGAAAATTGGCAGCACCATTGAGGGCAGCCATCTTCTCGCCGACCTTCCGTGACAAGATGGCTTCCTCCTCACCCGCCACCCTCCTCTCCTCGTTCTCCTTCAGGAGCTGCTTTCGCCGGCGAGCCCGCTCCTCCATCTCACGATCACTCACCTCTATCGCACGCCTCCCCTCCTCTAGCACGAGCTCTTGCTGCCTCCACTTCTCTTGATTGGCGGCAAGTAGCTTTTCCGCATTCGCTAGAACAGCCGCCACATCAGCCTCATACGCTGCGTCCGCAGCCTTCTTCTCCGCACGCATTCGCCGCTGCAAAAACGTTAGCGGAGCGCTTCATCAGCATAGATAATTCTTACCCTCTTCTCTTTCTCTCGATCTGTGCGCACCTTCTCTTCCTCTGCGCGCACTCGCGCAATCTCATCCGCAATCTCCGCCTTGCGCACACGCTCCATTTCCGCCTGCTGCATCTCCGCAATCTTCTGCTGCATCTCCGCCATCTTCTCCTGCAGCTCCTTCAGCTGCCTCACCTGCTCTTTCTCATCGTGTTTGCGCTCCATTGTGTGATGGGATGCGATGTGTTGTTGTTGTTGTTGTTGAGAAAATTTTGCAACGCGAGCTCCAAACCGATATATCTGTAGTGGTAGAACGCACAGACTCACAACAAAACTCACGTGACTATCAACTGCATTATCACCGTTCACCGTCAGACGATCAAGAACAAGGAGATTTAAGAAATGAGGCTTTGTGAAGGCTTTGTCTAGCTTGGAAGGTCCCAAAAGGGGGTTTCCCAGACTCTCAACTACTATGCATTTTCTGATGCCGAACTGGCATGCACACGATGCATTAGCGAAGACTGATCTGCTGTGGAATCCCATTGCAGATCGCGATACTGCGAATATAGGACGATATCATACAAGTGTGCCATGGCGTCCGTGGGAGTGTACCTCGTAAATTCTGCTACAAGTTTTACGTTGGAGCTGGCGAAGAGCTTCACCTCCGCCCCGTCGGGTGGGCAGTCACGCTTCTGGTGGTCAGCTTGACCGTAATCATGAAGGACATGTCGACCTCACTTCCTACTCCAGCGCCACTAGAGGGGTACTCGCGCTTTTGGTGACCGGTCTGGCCGCAGTACTCTAGGCACCATCCCCGCAAGATGGCCAGCCACCCGTTGGAAAGCTTTGAGCTTTGTACGTGTCTGGGTCGAAGGCGTGGTTGGAGGGCGAGTAACTACCTGCTGAGCCTGCGGCGCCGCCTAGTTACTGTTCTAGTAGGGAAAGTTGCGTGGGCGGTTCTATTAGCCCTTGTGATGCTGCTGCGAGGGTGGAGGTACCTAGGTATCTGATCTAGGCTTATAGTGCCGGGCTAAGAGCGAGGTCGAGGTTCGCTGTATGAGATGCGAGCGGTAACGATGATGATGGATATGGCGTCATGTGCGTCATGTGTGGAAGGCTGGGTGGCTGGGTGGTTGGCATCTTCTTGGCCTCCAAATGTCAGGGCTCGCCGGCGTGTTTGGTCTAGACGCAATTGGGACTGGGCCCACCACGCTCGGGCTCCGCGGCGCATCAACACGGGGCATTGCTGGAGAGGCGTGGTCTGCGTCTTCTACGCCATCACCTTGAATGCAATTTCGATGACATGCTAGTGTACGATATCCAAAGCACAGTAACCTGCAATCCATCGTCTTACTATGAACATACGATTATGAATGCCGTGGCCATGACCCCAGGAACACCAAGAAGTGAAAAAAGGGCAAAGGGTGCAAAGGGTATGTCTACGCGTGTTGTCAACGCGGAGCGCATTTATCTCTAATACGCAATATAGTGAAGCGGCACACACAATGAAAATGCGCGCTGCTCCGACGCGCTGATCCTCCATCCTTTACTCCTGAGCTGTCCCCAACGTTACGCACACCTTCCGGTCAAGCCACACCCATGTCCTCGAAAAGAACTTCCCGGAATCAGTACACTTGATAGGTTCCGGCGTATGGACTGATGCGCTGGCCATCATGAGTTGCATGTGTTGGGAACACATTCGCGGTGGCTGTGGCGCAGAAGGGGCGACAAGGCGTACATTGAGCCTCCTCTTGGGCGTCACCCACCCTGCCGGGCGTTATCCATACCCTGCTGAGACAGCCTGATGCGCTGCGTCGACCGCGACTCCGAAGCATGCCGTATTTCCAGGCGAGTTCCGTCCATGAGACTTCGGCTGATCAATTCCCACATCGTTGCCAGGCAGGCAACGCGCCGTACTCTTATCTCATGGAGCGTAGTAGCTCCAGACAGACAGTATCCTCACCCATCCGTCGAGCGCCTCGCCAGTACATCGACATTTCGGTTACCCCAAGACATGCACGAGGATAAATGGGGTGGTGGCGTTTTGGCCGTCCCGCAGTGTTGGTGGGCTGATTCGCCGCCCCCTCGCCCGTCTAAGAATGTTCCGAGTCTGTATCTACTACGGCAGCTCGCGCTATTGGAATTGGACTCGCCTACATTGCTGCATATACGAGTTCAGCTGAGTTTGGCCGCAAGCCACGCCCTACGATTCATCACAAATGTTATTCCGATTTCACATCAGAGTGCACGCTTCATAGCCTTCTCTATATGATCTGGGCAAGTTAAGGGTCAAGGACTCAACGCCGCTATTCGACTTCTGTCGTGTTTTCGCCAAGTGTATCAGGCCCAACGGGTACCATGCCAGATAGTAAGCACTCAAAGGTCAACACTCACCCACATCCCTGCTTACGTGGTCTCAGCGCATCCATATGTACTGTGCTGTGAGAAAGAATTGGAAGATGCCTGTCAAGATCCCTTGTTCAACGCACCGCATTTGAGGGTTTTTGTCGACTTCCTTTTAAAACCTTCGTCGCAACGGTCACTCGAATCTTACACAGAAGGTACGCCCTTCGCATGGTCGTACACATATTCGGCAACCGGTGCTCTTCACTTTTCTTCACACTCCAGGTCAAGGGACTTTGACCTGGTCGAGAGAGCTGGAAGAGATCTAGACAACTTCGACTTAGTCTTTCTAAATGGCCATCCCTCCTCTAGTTGGCTCAACACCATCGGGCACAAGTACAAGGTCGACATGCGTTTTTTCCAGCAACACCTACGCTCTATTAGACCTACTGTGCAACATGACGAGCCCTCTCTTCCTTCGAGCTCCCGTCATACTCTTAAGCTCGTCATACCGACCATTGGCGATCTCTCCAATGCCAAGGATATGTTCGGGGTTATCTCCGATCCCAGATTGCTGCTTGCCGAGGATCTCCGAACGGAGTTTCTTAAAAATGTTCACAGAACCCCTGTTGGACGGCCTATTGTCCGCAACGCGTACCTGCACAACCGGAAACAATTCACTTTGTTGCAGGAGGTGTCCATGTGCGTGCTGCAGGATGATATTGCAAAGACGAGTACTGCTTATCACCCCTGCGTATGTCACTTGCTAACAATGTCTAGTACTTATCTGGAGTGATGCTGGCGGCGAAGACAAAAATCCGGACCTTTCTTTCTTGTTCGACCAAGCGTCTCAGAAACCTCATGACGACCCTAAACTGCGTCCTACTATATTCAATCGACCGAAATGGCACGACGGATCAGCATCTTCTCCAATCACTTCTCCAAACACGAGATTCAACGCGACTCAAACTTTCAACAGTCTCCACAAAGTGTACGGCAACAGCCTCAACCCCGACCGGATGAAGGTCAATCCTTTCTATGCTGTCAGCGAGATCTACTCTTTTTATGCTGCAGCAGAAAACCAGTTCTTGAAGAGGATGGAGAAGATTCTCGACGAACGCGTGAAGAGCATAGTAGAAGAGGGTTTACAAACCAAGTCATCGTCGCTACACGCTCTTCCTGAACGTACCAATCTGCAGTATGATCGTTCCATCCTCGAGGCGCATTCTGATCGTATCAGCGACATCGTCGCATTCCTCAAAGCAGCCGATGACCCAGTCTGGTTCCCCCCTTCGCCAGAACATACTGCAGGCGAGGCTATCGCAGCACGAATGAGCCTCTTGCAAGATTTCCACTATCTCCATACACAAGTTGTACATCTCGTCCAACGCTGCCAATGGGCCATGGACATTGTTGCGCACAACGCCTCTTTGTTAGAGGCGAAGGAATCAAACTCGCAGTCTAAAGATGTGTCACGACTGACGCTATTGACGACGGGATTGACTCTAGTATACGCGCCACTTTCGTTGGTATGCGCCTTCTTCGGTATGAACTTCTCGCTCTTCGGGCAGGGCGATCAACCCCTCTGGATTTTTGCAGCGGCCGGTGCTCCAGTATTATTGATCTCGTTGATTCTTCTACGGAAATGGACTAGCACTCCGAAGAAAGAAGCTTCCCAAAAGTATTAGTACAAGTTGGTCGAGATCTAAGGATAATATCGGACCTTCGCGAGTACGCCCAATGTATATGTATATCTAGCGGGACCAGAATGCCACCTTCTCATCAAAGTTCGCAGTCTCTGGAGACTTGCCCTTGGGATTGTTCTTCTTCCTTTCAGACATGTGTTCCCCATACAAGCTCTTAGCTTCTTCGTACATCTCATCAGCCTCCACACCCTTGCCTTCTTGTCGTAGCAAAATGCTCTTCAGGTTTTCGGTTCGCGCGCGTTCGGGCTTGTAGTATTCCCGCGTTGTGAAGACTTTCAGGGCGAGGTCGATGTATTTGCTGGTAACAATATCAGTATATATGAACAAAATCGCTTCGATCACTCACTGTGCCTGGTCAAAGTCTCCTAACTCGATGTACTGCTCTGCAAGCTTGTGACAAACGTCTGCTGATCGATGGTGATACTTGCCGATCGTTTTCTCATAGTGTCTGTACGCTCGTTCATACCAGTCAAGGGCCTCTCCCTTCTCACAGCTTGCATCCGCGTCATGCTGGCTTTTCTTGACGTTGCCAAGGGCATGAGCGATCCTACCGGGTCTGTTGAAGTTAGCAATGACTGTGAGCGATGTTGTCACCCTTACGCAAAAGCAGTGTCCTCAGGGGCGTCAGTCAGCCCTTCATGGTACTCCCATGCTTGCTGTAGCGTGGATAAAGCCTTTTCGTATTTTCCTTTGAACCACTGTGCAAGACCAAGGTTGGCGGATGCAAGGAGATAGATTGACCTCGCCGTTTCAGAATCATCACGAAGGTGCTGCGCTTGGCGTAGGGCTTTTTTGAAGAGGTCGGAGGCTTCATCGGTATTACCCACCATCATCTCAGCAACACCCATCTCGTTGTCAGATACCATCAAGGCTTCCAAATCCTCGTGAGTCTTTGGGTTGGGGTACTTTTCTCTCGTCAATTCTCGAAGAAGTTTGTTATGTTTGTAGCATGTGTCTGGGTCGTTGATCTCAGTAGCCACGCACCCGAGACTGGTATGAATCTCGCGCATGAGGCTCTCGTCGCTGTTCAGGTGTTGCGTGCAGACAGCCTCCGCAGATTCAAAAATCCATTTTGCTTCTCGAGACCTTCCCCGTTCATGATCAAACCTGCTGCAGTCAGGCATATATTCAGGTAAAAGAGAATGAGCGTGTGACTTACCATCCGGCGCAGTTCATCAGTCTTACGAAATTTTTCGTAGCATAACTGCCTTGAGCTTCTGGTTCCAGCGCTTCGTAATGACATCGTAACTGACGAACATGCGGATACAAATGCTCAGCTCTTGGCCAGTCTTTGCGGTCGTAGTGCCAGAGTCTTTCCTTCCGGTTCCATCGGGTGAGAAGTAGACTGACAGCAGTTCCAAAAGCTTCGCGCTTCTCTGACTCGTTCATCCGAGAACGAGACACGGCCTGGAGAACACGATGTACGTTCATCTGAGGTTTAGCCCGCTGATCGACCTCTTCGTCAGGTTCGAGTTCCGGGTTGACACCTTCCTCATCAAGGCGATCCTGTGTTCTGAGAGTACTCTCGAACGGCCGCGCTTCATCATGCGATGTACCGCTTTTTTTCGTACCATTGTCGATCAGCGAGCGTCTCCACAGTGCATCTCGCGCTTTGCAGTAATCGGTATGGTTCTTTGGGTAATCTTGAACCTCGATCTTTGCAGCTCCTTCTGTCAGGATGTCTTCCTGTATATGGTCGGGGTCGAGAAACGATAACACATTCATGATCATGCGAGCTTCTGGTTTGAGCTCATCAAGCGACCATACTGTGAAAATGTTATGCTCGTAGTCGTCGTCATTGGTCGCTGGTTTCTTCGTGTATAATTCGTCGTCAAAAGATCCCTCGTTGTACAGCTTGAGCAGATCGCTGAAACTAGAAGATCCGTCGTTCATGATACCGGCGAAATGTCTGATGAATAGGGGAAAGCCCCCAAGCCGCTGTGTCAGGTCCTTTGCCGCTCGTTCTTCTTCCTGTGTGCGTTCTCTTCGTGTGAGCCTGTGCAAGAACTCGTGAGCTTCTTTCTCTCCAAACTCCGTCAGCGAGATTCTTTTAGTGAACGAGTCCTCGCCTGTATCAGAGTATCTAGTCACTTCACTGGCGTGTGGTGTTCGACTTGTTATGAGTACGGAACCAGCCCCCTTTGGAGGCCAGAACCCCTTCATGAGCTGGAAATCATCCACATTGTCGAAAACCAACAGCCAACGGGCTTTGGGTGGTGGTGATGCATCTCGATGATCGTATTTCATGACAGGATTTTCAAGCCACTCGAGTACCAGGTTTCTGCTCATTACCTGGTCTCTGTCTTCTTCTGAGTGCTGAAGTTTCAGTTCCAATGCCATTCTCCCGAAGCTGTTGTTCAGCTTGTCGGCAGTATCAGCGTTCAGCCAGAAGATGGCGTGGAATCTCTTTTTACGCGTCTTGACGTATTGATACGCGATCGAAGTTTTTCCTGCGGCTGTCAGATCCGGTACAGTGCTAGTTTCGAGGTACCTACCTAAGCCGCCGGTGCCAGCAATAGCCACAGTTTTCAGCTTGGACATTACGTTCTCTCCTTTCTTCACCAGCAAGTATTCGTCAATCTCTCTCAACACTTCCTCTCTGCCAAAGAAATCTCTCACAGCCACAGAATCGTCAAGTAGGTAACATGAAAATTTGACTCCACCCGGCATGGATATATCAGGCCTGGATTGCGAAGATGAGGTTTCGAAAGATTGACGCGCAGATTCCGTGTGATTGTGTCTTCAAAATAACATCAGCGCGGTCGAAATTGTAGGTAGGCGTGATATCACTCACGTAGGGGCCCTCATCTCAGGTTCGACGTTAGTAATGTTGTCGGCGCTTGTCTCTTCGGAACGTTCTGGCGCACTGGGTGTTGCTGTCCATAGTAAGTTTGGTTTAATGAAGCGGTCCATCGTGGGAAGTTGTTTACCGGTCGAACTGATTAGGTCTGTGCTGTCCTGGTTTTCGCAGAGAGTCTTGTGACAAAACTTGATGAGATCATTTCGGAATGTGTTGTGTTCGGTGAGCGCGCAAAGGCCATTGTGATCGGTATCAACAGACACCACATCCTCCACTGACGATGAACTAGTGCTAGCTAGTTCCGTGCCCTAGTGTATGCATCAGCCATTAACCATTGCACTAAGTAATTTTCCGTACCACAATGTATACACTCTCGCTCCTCATGGTCTTCATGCTCCGTTTCTTCTTACTTTTCTGTCCTTCTTTGGTGGAGAGAATGCGAACGTCTAGGCTCAGATCCTCAAACTCTCGAGACCATTCACACAATTGCTGTAGCTCCTGCTTAGCCGAAAGAACTGCAGGTGGTGACAACATGCGGAGCTCGAGGATAGTAACCGCATTTTTCCATTCTCGTTTGTTGCGCTCGCGCAGATGAGGAGTACCCAGAAAGACTATGCCTCTTAGGGATTCGAACAGAAGTTTGGCAGCTTTACCGTTGTCGCGCCGCATGTGTACGAGTAGCTAATACACTATCAGCAGCGTCACCGGCAGTATTCAGTCCGCTAACTGACTCGCTTGAGTATTATTCCACCGAGACTATGGCAAATGAATAGAAGAGGTCTTGGGTTTGTCTACATTATCGTTCAGCGAGTGAGACGTTACCATGGCACAAAAGACTAACGTTCCAACTTTTCAGTAACTCCTCTAGTTTCGGGAGCAACGACTGAGCCTTGGAGTCTAGATCCTCCCATCGTTCAAGACTCTTAGTCTTCAGATGATGTTCCAGTATCGAGATGTTGATGTTCAAGGCCGGGTTGTCCTTCTCAACGAGGTCGTGGACAAGTGGCGCGTCGTGAGCTCTACTCCAAGTTTCAACCGGCTCATCCTCAATACCGGGTATGAAAATGATACTGCGTATCTGTAAGTAGACCAGTCAAAAATAATAGGCTGAGGACTTACTGAGCGTTGGGCTTTGAGTCGCTCTGCGGAGTGCCCCCGTTCTTGGGCCAGTGACGCAAAGAGCATTCCGCCATCCTTTGGTGCCGTGAAACCGAGATTCTGACGTAGCATATAGGACAGGTCGTGTCCGAAAATGAAGCGTAACGTTCCTCGGCTTAGACGTGTTGGCGATGCGTTGCTCAGGTGCGGGACCCCAACGCTACCAGGCTGAGCTGCGCCACGCGGTCAGCGTCGTTGCTGCCTGGATGCATGTGCATCCTTGTGTTACCTTGCATCCCGCGGAATGCAAGCCCACGTCTGCGACATATGAAAAAGGCAAACAGGTTAATTATGAGCGCCCACCCGTAAAGCGGGGTAGGCGCTGTCAGCCATGTTTCGTTTGGCTTGTCTTCGCACACAGCAGCGGCTGCATGCTACACGATTAACCAAAATCTTCGCCCGCACCGCCCAGATGACAGCGGAAAAGAGAGCAGAAGACCCATGGGCAGACCGTGAGATCGCTAGCTGGAAGTCGGACCGGGAGTTCACCATTGGTGATACTCGTTTCGTCACTAGGCCAACTGATCACGTAAGCTTCCCCTCCACAAATACTGCAACGTCACTGACGGTGCGTAGCACTCCCAGTGGTTTCCGAAAGCATTGGTTACTGTCGTCAAAATAGCCCCCGGCGATGTCATTGATGCGGGATACCTCAAGTCACGTATACAGCAGTATACACATGATTGCGACGTCTTCAGGCAGGACTTTTTGCATTGTGTCCAGTTCTCGGGTGCATGCAGAGAGGACATTGACTTACAAGAGGACGCAAAAGCACAGCTTCAGGCGTGGGGAAATTCCTGGGTAAAGTTTACACCCACGAATGCGACGACTGAAGATCCTCCATCTGGACCATACGTCGCGCTGCACGAGCGGATGCAACAAGTTTGGCGAGTGTATGACGACGACGCAAAAGCCTTCTTGGTCGCGACCTGGCCTTCCGAACATGACAGAGAGTGAGTGACCAGAACTACATATGCCGTTGTCATGCTCATTACTTTTGATAGACGGTACGAGAGCAATGGCCTGGCAGGAAGAACTTTCGCGTCACTGGGAGTAGCCGTTCCCTCACGACTGTACTTCACCAAGTCTAAGGAAAAACCACTTGACGGCGTTCGGATAGCGATCAAGGACATGTACCATCTCAACGGACTTCGGACATCCGTCTGCAATCGAGCATACCATGATCTCTACCCCCCACAGAGTGAGACTGCCGAGTGCGTTCGAACGCTGCTTTCTTTAGGAGCTATAGTTGTCGGAAAGACCCACTTGAGCTCTTTCGCATGGAAGGAAGAGCCAACAGAGTGTGTTGAGTACCTCGCGCCTTTCAATCCACGAGGCGATGGGTACCAGTCTCCGGCGGGAAGTAGCAGTGGGAGCGGAGCAGCTATCGCTTCCTATGATTGGCTCGATTTCACGCTTGGTACCGATAGTAAGTCAAAACATTCCAGCCCTCATCGCTCAATTGGTCTAACGAGCGACAAGCGACTGGAAGCGGAAGACGACCGGCTCTTTGGAACGGCTGTTTTGCTCTGAGACCTTCTGAGGCCAAACTATCCTCCAAGGATATGGTCTTGACGTGCCCTCAATTCGATTCGCCATCTCTCTTCGGTCGTGATATCCATGCCTTCAACAGTCTCGTTCAGTCCTGGTACGGAGCGTCTATCAAGAGCCAAGACCGGTCGAACCGTCCATGGAGAATTGTGTATCCACTAGACTTCCTGCCATTGGGCAACACTGATCAGATGGCTGTATTCGATGAGTTTGTCGACGATTTGGCGGCATATCTCAAAGTCGAAACCGAGAAATTCTCCATCGCCAAGAAATGGGAGCTATCTCCACCTGTGGAAGAAAATAACGTGGCGAAGTACATGGAAAATGTAGGTTCTCGTGAGATGAGTTAACCCAGGATGCTCACACACGACTCAGGTCCAGGAACACGGCTTCTACTACGAGCTGTATCATTGTTTCGACAAATTCCGAGAAGACTACAGAAAGCAGCACGACAAAGAGCCATTTACTACCATGTCCGTGAAGGGGGTGTGGTAAGTGCTGCATGTCTCTCAACAATCGTCTCATACTAAGACTGTTAGGGATGTTGGGAGGCTTATCGACAAGTCCCAAAAGGATAGGGCCTGGCAGCGGTACGAAGTGTACAAAGATTGGTTCATCGAGAACATCATCCGCCCAGATGATACGAGGACCATTATAGTACTGCCTATCGAGGAGCTCGAGCCGCGCTACAGAGATATCCCGCCCGCGCAGCCTGTCGAAGCCCCGAAAGGGATTAGCGTCTTATATCTCAGTCCAACACTGGGCGCACCTGAGATTGTGGTGCCGGGTAAGCACATCAACCAATCCCGAGAATTTTCACTAATCTCTCCAGCTGGGCAAATTCCATACAGCTCGCGTATCACGGGACAGAAAGAATACCTACCTATGGCGGTATCTCTGCTTGGAGCTCCAGAAACGGATTTGGAGTTGATCGAGATGACTGAACGCTTCCTCAAACATGTGGGAAGGTCTACCCGGGTACGCACAGGAAAGACGATGTTCGGTGACAAGGAGAGATGACTGCCTTGCAGATTGTAGCATGCGCGAGCAAGTCCGTTGGCGTTGGTCTAGACTGATGAACTGGTGTCACGCCGTTTCCGGCGAAGGGATCCTCATCGGTAGACATGCCACTTCCACACAAAATCGATCCTCACAAGAAATCCGATCCGTCTTTCCTTCCTACATACAGCCGGATGCAAGTCTCATGTCACCGTCACCCGTTGGGCATTCTCCAATTGGCTGGCCACATTGTGCCGTGTCATGCGTGGCGATAAGGTAACCCGCAGAGAAGGCTTGCGACCATTGCAGGTGCGGAGCTATGGCTGCGCGTGCATGCAATAAGCAAGTACAGTGATTCTGCACACATGCATACTTCTCTTCAGCCTGACCCCGCACGAGGCTGAAGATCTTGCCCCAGTTCTGAGCACGATATGAAGGAGTCCTCCTCGCAACGAGTGAAGATCATGCTCTAGCTTCCGATTGTTCATATCGAGACATTCCCAATCTTCGCAACTTCCTGACCGACCGCTGGAACTTTAAGACAGCCCGACCTTCACTTCTTCGGTCACGACAACGATCAGTAAGTCGCTATAGACAGTATGAACCTGCAATCTTCACGGAACAAGTTCTAAGAACTCACAATATTAGCTCTCTCAATCTACGACAAACCAGTATGACTCCAATCAACTCGCTCGCTCCCAAATCTACTAGGGCTCAGCCCTGGAGGTCCATCTGGCCCGCTCCAGTTGAGCGACAGGACAGCTTCCGTGGTCTCGGTTTCAAGAAAGGGGAAATTATTGTCGCAGATGGTAACGCTGGAAGCTTCTTTCCTCATGGAGAGTGGGAGGTCGAACAGGAGTCGAGCGCATGCGGTGCCAAGCAGTGCCAGGGTTAGAAAGAACGACATATCTGTATGGCCGTTAAGCCCTTTAGTAACTTCAAGTACGCATGCAATGAAAGACTGCAATTTATGACCTCAAACTATGAATTGCTTCTACAATCTGATGGGGAGAAGCCTATGTGACTAAAGCTGCCATCTCCCTTCAAAGTCGGGTACCTACGTAGTTGAATCAAGTGCGTCTACTCTGGTTGCCATGCGCAAGCTCAGCATCAGCATAGTAAACCAGAGCTCTGACCTCAACACTCTCTCTTGGAGGCTCTGAAGGCACACTGGCCGGATTAGGAAATGCAGAGTGCGCAACACCTTTGCCTGTTAGCAGTCGTAAATCTGTTCGAAGACGCCCACTCACCAGATATACCTGTAGGGTCTGAGTCGGACTGCATGAAGACCCACATCTCATTCGGTTGTTGGTCGCTGATGTAGTACCATTTGTGACGATCCGATCGATAAATCTGGCGGTTTTCCACCACGTACTCCGCGTACACCAGATCTGCGGCTTCAAAATCGGTGGAGGATTCGACGGTACGTGCGTCGCAGAGTGCTAAGGGCCAGTCTCGCACAGGGCCTCGCAAAGGCTTCCAGGTGCTGGGAGCAACTGTTAGTATACATCGCCGCTAGTGCTCTACGTTCACTTACTTCACACATTGAACTCGACCTTGCAGAAGCTTCTCCGCCTTCTCGTCACCATTGAGGCGACGTACCATGTCTGCAGCCCAGGTTGCTGTCGTGTCTACATGGTATCAGTAACGACAAAAGGTCTGACAGATGTCTCTGGTAGTCCTACCAACATGTGCCATTGAAGTAGGTTGGTTCCACTGATAGGGCTCACCAGTCGCAACAGGAAATTCTGGATGACGTTTGCGGACCGTGTGCTCAAAGATCTGGACATGAGCGGCTCCGAGTAGCTCTCTTAGGGTGTTGGCAATCTCGCTCAGATAGATCTGAACAAGTTTCGTATCGTCCTCGAAGTCGTCGTATGCCATCTTGGACTCCATGTTCACAATCTTGAAACCTTCCTTCTCCAGTGAGAAGTCCTTGATAATCGGTCGAGCATCCTCGATCTTGAGGTCCTCACGTCTCTCCAGTTTTATGTTTGAGCGCTCAAAGCCCTCCGGAGGCTCGAAGCGAAGCGAATATGGCTTGACTGTGGAGTATAGATCGCTCCTCTGGAGGAAATGCATCGATGTTTCGATCATGTTGTGCCTAGATAGCTCCAATGGTGGGTGTCACTCAGAAGATGTTGGTTAGAGTTGAATTGACAGAGGCCAGGAAACGGGTCTTCTTGATCTAGAAAGAGCACAAGGCTTAGGCGCTGACATGTATTCTGATACTGGCACTGGGTCTGAACCGTGTGAGGGGGTCTTGCATGTAGAACGCGGCACACAGTTTCGTCGCGATTTACCACATACTCCTCAACATCAATGTGATCTGCAACAAATTGTTGTGAGTACCCCAGCCTTTGTTTTGCCCCCTTCCAATGAAACACGTGAGTTGTTCTCTCCAACGGTGTATACCATAGACGCAGAAAGATCTTCATTGCAATAGATCACAAAACGCTCCGGAGACTACCACTTCCGGTTGAAGTCAGCTGGTATTGTAATGCCGTGCTGCGTTCACATACGTAGGCGATGTAAGCATCCGGTCAGGCGGCGTGGCAAACGGTAGTTGCATGTAAGTGTAAAGATCAGATGGAGCGGTTAGGGCAGACCTGGCTTACAAGGTAGCGCGAGATTGCGTATCGATTGGTATCCAGAGTAGCTTCAAGAGTGCCAAGAGCTCAACGCTCATGTAGTGCGACTGCTCTCAAAGTGCCCATACGCAAGTGTGTGTGTCAACTTGGCTGTGCCAGCGCGTCGTGCCGAACTTCCCGCTTGTTGCATGCCTTTCTGCACGCGCCACACTGATCCGTCTACCAATGAGAATCAGTGCTTTGGTGCACCATGCTGCAGCGGCAGCCACACTCCGCGGACGTGAAAGATTCAGCCGTAGCAGCAGCAGCCAGTGCTTGCCCGATGTGAATGGCGTCTCTGTCGAGCCTAGCGCTGAAATACAGGCGGAGCCGCAGACTTAGGGGGTTTCGAGCTTCCCCCTACCTGCCTTGTCCACCGTGAACTGCCCAGGCTCAAATTTCCCTGCCATCTGCACGGCATTCCACCACAATGAAGTAGCCTGTGCCGTGTCTTTTCATGCGTGCATGTGAAACGTTGCTTCTGATGCCAGAGTGCTGACCTTTGGATTGTGTGACGTCATCAGCGCGCCTAGGTACTGGCATTAGTCAAGCAATAATATTATTACTTCGGGGATCTTCAATCTCGAAACTCCCTCTATCGGCACTCGTTCCGAGTATGTATCAGCTCTCCAAATCATACAGCAAGCACCCTCCAGTCCTGAAGTTATACACGAAAGCCTTTCCTACAGCTCCTTCTCCATTTGTCCCACCTTCGCCCTTGTTCTCTACCCACTTCGCTCTATAACCCAGCAGTAAGTCGTGCAGCTCTTGCAGGTATTTCCTCTCAGCAAGCGGCATCTTCTGGATGAAGTAACGCCACGAGTCCGGGTCGCTGAGACGCGTCTCCTTGAGCAAGTTCATGACCTCTTCCTTTGACTCGATAGCAGCGATGGGCGCGGATTGGAACGCGGAAAGTAGATCTGTCGACCTTGACTGCGCGGCCTCAACGATAGACCATTTGTTGCTCTTCTTGGATCGGTGCTGGGCGATAAGGACGTCGACGTTCGCTTTTGACGCGTTGGAAGTGTTGCTTGACGTTGGTGGTGGGGCTTTGATTAGGCGGGCTGCGCTTCCTTCGCGTTCTTCGCGGTCTCGGAGCTCATTGCGCAGGTAGTTAAGAAGATCGGTGCTCCGCAAATCTGTGTCTTCTTTCTTTGCGATGGATTTGACCTTGAGCTCCGGCTTGTCAGGGGCGACGCCGTGTTTGATGACGATAACCCAGCTATGTCTGTCTTCGCGATAGTGACGTAAAATGTCTTCGATGGAGTGCGCATCGACGGCGAGCTCGGCGGTATAGCCATGGGCGATGAGGTCTGCTACCATCTTGATGCCAGTAGAGCGGAGAACGTTCGGATCGAAGCTAGCGACTAGACAGTCGCAGCGTCGTGGCATCCAAGAGATGGATGGCGTATCTTCTTCAGCGTGCTTTCGCAAGAACGTCGACTTATCAGGCTTCTTGATGTATCGGCTCATGGAGTTGACGAGTCTGTCCCACCCCAAGTTCACACCAACAGCGTGGTACGCAGCCGCTGGATGTGCGTGGCTCGAGCCTCTTGGACGGTATTCTTCGATCAGCTTGTCATACCGTCCACCTGCAGCAAGCACCTCCCTCTGCTTCGTGTCGAACAGGCATTGGAAGAGAATACCACCAGAATAGAACTTCTCATTGAAGCTACTCAGTACACTGATGTACACCTTGCGCTTCACTCCCCACAACTTCATGTAATTGATAACAGAGGTTAGGTGTGCAAAGACGACGTGAGTCCGATCAGGGTACTTGGTGCCTTCAAATAGTCGCCGCAGCTTCGCAAAAGCCTTTTCTGGGGTGTCGCGCCAATCGAAGCGTGCCAAATCATCTAACGATGTTGATGGAATGCCAATGTCGGAGGACCGTAATTC
>Ga0265797_10005324_pt1 | contig 18837 bp, 19 predicted proteins | sample P2T30metagenome_FD_192433 | JGI IMG/M metagenome (GOLD analysis project Ga0265797, IMG submission 192433) | Plant litter microbial communities from East Loma Ridge, Irvine, California - P2 T30 | ecosystem: Environmental > Terrestrial > Plant litter > Unclassified | place: USA: California... | reverse complement strand
TACATAGACCTCACAGGCGACGAAATGTAGAAAGGGAAACGATCAGAGGAAGGCCAAACGGGAATATAAGCGTTAGCCATTGCTCTCCTCGGTTGTCATGCACGCTTGTTCGGGATCCGCATGTGCTCTTGTTTCATCTAGTACGGTTTTTGCCTGCAGCAGCTCCATACAGTATGAGATCACTTGGGTAAAGAGAGCAATTGAGGCGCTTGAAGGTCGGTCCACTCAGGTCGAGCTTGGCCGGCGTCCTGCAGAGAGCTATGGCTGGCGCCCCCTCATCCCGCTTGGTCGCGTCGACTGCCTGCCTTTCGTTGACTTCTGTGCACGATAGCGGCGGGCCCGTGCTAGGGCCTCGCTAACTCGCCCTTCTTAGCACACACAGTGGGAGTCGGCCACAACAAGAGTCAGCCCAGTCCCGTAGTGGTCAGGTCAGAGTCGAGCTGCTAGGATTGGGAGAGCGGCAATGTTGGTCGAGGGTGTGCGCGTGCCAGGCGTACCAGTAGTCAAGACGGACACCAGTGGCGGTGGTGTTGGTGGTGGTGGCAGCAGCACGTACTGTACGCGCCAGTACTATTATCGATCTCTGTCTGATGCTATTGCCTCGCGCTGCCCGTACGACGGCGAGCTCCAAGGGCTTGTCGGATGTCGCTGGCCAGTCCTGTCTTGCTGGCGCAGGGTCTAGCGCTCTCCACCCACCACACGACCAGGCCTCTGCCAGCTCTGGCCCACGGCCGCATTCACACTCGGCCTAGGCGGAGCAATACGGGAGAGGGGCTGGCAGCATGCTCGGCGGCGGCGGTTGCTGTCCGGGTGGCCGTGAGCCAGACCTGCGGCGGAGCGTGGGTATCTCTCGCATCAAGCATGTATGTACGTACAGTATACTGTACACACAGTCAATTCTGGGTGTACGCGCGCTCTCGCCCTCGACACCATCCCTGGCCTCCCACCACCGCGCGCGATCCATTCTTACCATCCATCCACCCATCGTCCATAAGCGCTCATGGTGGCGCCCACTCGAGGTACCCGGCTCCGGCGCCGCCGCGGCGCTCTTCACACGTTGAGAGCGCGCCACGCGCTGACGATTATCGGCGATTGTGGGCTGGGGTTCGAGGGCTTGCTTTTCACCCACAGCCAACGGCTAATCCTCCAAGTGTGCTAATGACGACTTCACGCTAGCCTCTACGTGCTAGGGTGGTGAACTGGTGTGCATTGACTGCAAAGCTTCGCTACCCACATCGTCTAGTCACAGCAGCGACTCAGAACAGGATCGTGTCCGGCCAGCACTTCGTAGCCTCTTTGCCCGAACTCGTCGCGAGATGGTTGAGGGAGCTGCATGCGGCGCATTAAAAAGCCCCCATTCTTTGCGTAAGCATACTACTCGCAGTGCGGAGGCTGGGTGGATGGTCTCTCCACCCCGTTGTCCTTCCGCCGTCGGGACCCATTACTGGCGCTCGTCACGGATGCAGTGCACAGGCTCGACAGGCAGGTATTCGAAATAACCGTAACACTCCGTCTGCACCCGCAATGTGGACGTTATGCAGACCCTGGCGTGGGGCAGAACAGGGCTTGCTGCTGCTTTCGCATACCATCGCACGTCTGCAGTATGCACCATGGAGGAAGGGCGTGCCGTCAGCGAATGCATGCAAGTCTTGCCGATCGTGGGATATGGCCACATGTTAACGACCAGCGGACCTGCCTGCGCGAGACATTGCGGTGCTACTCCCGAACGTTGCACAAGAAATCAGTTCTCGTGATGGCTGAAGTGCCATACTCTCGACAGGTCTGACGTCAAGCCTCTCATGCTCTCGATTACTGCTATACTTATAGCAGCGGGAGGCCCAGCCTGAGTAGTACATCCCGCATGAAGTGGTTGCTTGCATCTCCAGCTCGTGCCTCGCTCGTGCAACCTTCAAAGGAATCCGGGGTGACAACCCTGCTCCAATGCTGGTGATCTGCGCGTGGAAGGTCCCCCCCGTGCCGCCTGCGATATGAGCGTCTGCAGGCTACTCGCTTGCATGTTGGCTGCATGACCTCGCAGGATGCGCTATACCATCAGATGCAGGATGAGCTTGTGGACCTCTGGCTGGTTGGCCGCGTCACGAATGCAGGCACTAGAGATCAACGTTGCAGAGGACCGACCTTCCGACAGCCCCGGCTGCCCTGAAGTGCAACTGCATATCTACTGGGTGAGCCACTGGTCCTCTCCATGGAGCAATTCGACGGAACAATAGGTTCAAGCGAGGTCAGCGAGTCGTGGGCCTCGCCTCTCCGGGATGAGTGCTCATTTTGGCACAATTAAGTGTCAATATCACCTAATCTTTTGCCATTCAAACGCCAGCGCCATGTGCAATCGCTGAAAATTATACAGAGTGACATTCACTGACATGCACCCATGCCGTCATTTAGCAAGAAGTTTAGAAGGCCCGGGTGTGACACAGCAGAAGTGGCAGGTATCCGATGCAGGTACGATGACATTGCGAGTGGGCCTTTCGAAGTGAACAGCGCCTTGAACCGACAGTGGCATTGCGAGCGCGGCCGTGCTGACGCCAGAGTTTTGTTCCGATGACCTTCGAAGGATGTTGAGGACTTTCTTCTGCAGGAGACTAATGGGCCTGAAGAACTTGCCCTGTCGGCAGTGTGTCGTCGAGGCAAAGTCGCCACGCGAGCGCCGCGGCAGCGATGCTGTCCCTCATGGCAATCTCCTCATCTTCGTACAGGGCGATCCCGTAGGATTGCCAAGACGTAGTCGGCGAAGCGTGGTGTGTATTGTACGCGGAGCTTAGCCTTGCGAGCCTTGCCATTGTGAATACCGTGCCTCTGATCATACCTTTGAATGGCCAAGACCTATTCCCAATGCGTCTTGGAGGCTCCTGTAACATATTTGACATGTGCTTGACTGCGTCTTTCTGGCAAATGCCGTGGTAAACTCGGTGATCCGCCTTATAAAGTTCTTGCGGCTCTGTGGCTAAAGCGAAGGTGGTATCAGTCCGGGCCATGGTCGAAGCGATATTTGCATCCGACAGTCTGGTATGAGTACTTTCCTCAGCTAGTATGGGTGGCTGGCTCGACCTAGTTTGTCGAGCGATCGCGTACTGAAACAGGAAGGTACAAAGGGCACAATGTGTTTCTTTTTCTTTAGGCGATGCCGGCTCGTTTTACACTACGCTGTAGCCCGTAGCAGTGAAATTCGATGATCCCTCGCAAGCAGCGCGTGATCAGGAGCATGTTGGCATGCCTCAAGTTAAGAGGCTCCGTTTAAGCGTGTAGACGAGTTCGCAGGATCTTCGTGTCCACAGGATCTTCGTGGTCATCGTGACAATTAGCGAAGGCCGCCGAAGTGTCACAGCCTCAAGATTCTTTCAGAGATCGTGAGTGCGTGTGGTCTCTGTCGTCAAGGCATCCTGTAGTCTCGAGGCAATGGAGCGAATCTTCGCGGGTGTGTCCAAGCGGAAGTGTCGAAGCGCCTATCGCTTGAAGCAAGAAGCATCAGCCTTGGCACAATGCTGGGAGTATCTGCGGTGAGTTATGTAGGGCCCATAATCTAGTGGCGAGTATGCTCATTTCCGCGTCTAAGGGCGTAAGTGTCCAAGCATAAAAGCTACGCTGCTACGAGCAGTTCAATGGGTCTGAACTTTGTCGGTCATTAATCTTTGCCTACCTCACGCCTGCCGTTTCCAGCTCATTCGGCGACTGCACCTGATACAGCGCTCATGCGTCAAGCGCGATTATTTGGCGAGCGCAACGTACAGTCGTTGCCCTACACTGTCGATCTGTAGTGAAAGCCACTCGCCATGTACTCAAATACTCACCACAATTCGACAACAGTCGGATCATCACAGCATGTGTGCATGACAATATCGAGAGATACTCACGTACGTTGTATCACCATGAAGGAGTCTTGGATGTCCTGTAAAAGGAACTGTCGAGAAAGGAAACTTCTAATACCGTAGGATGGTAATATTCACAAATAGTGTACACGCCCGAGGAAGCCTCTAGCGTTCCGGTGGTATGGCTGTCATAACCGGCTTCTGCTTTTCGTGTCCGGATCACACCTATCATCCCCACAACCCCAGCTCTGCTTGTTGCCCTCTTTCTAAGCCATTACAACTCTATGTCATCTAGTGGGCGTGAGCGGCCTCGCTCCTGTAACCAACGATCTTGAATCTGCCGAGCATCTCGCCAACGGAGAAGAAGCCAATCACCTCAGCGGTGACAATGCCGACCTGCTTGAGAGTGGCAGGGTCCATGTCCCGTACGCGGTTGAGGAATGACTGGGGGTCCTTGGGCGCAGGCGCGCGGTTGAGGAAGGCTGAAGGGTTCTGGATAGCCTTGGTCACAGGCTGGAGGTAGGTCTGGACGGTTTGGAGGGTACTTCAGGACTATCAGTACGAGATATTCAATGTTTCAGATGGCATGAATGAAGCTTACGGAGGAGCCATGTTGCGGCCCTGCACGGCCATCTTGCCGAGCTCACCAACAACGCGTCCGTAGTAGATCGTAGGAGGAACCATGCCTGTGATGCTGTCAGAGACTGCGCCAATGCGCCGATGATCGCGTGCACTCACTGTTGACAAAGCTGATCAACTGTCCGGTCCTGCCGCCAATGCCAGCCAAGCTCTTACTCAGCGCAGAGCCAGCGCTGCTGAGCTTCTCGCTGGCAGAGCTCTGGACGCGCGAGAGGCCCTCCTGTGCCTTGCTGGCGGTCTCTGAGGCCTTGCTGGCAGCCTCCTGGCCGGCCTGCTTGGCCTTGTTGGCTCCAGAGGCGGCGGCCTCGGAGGTGCTGGAGGCGGCGCGACGCTGGATGGCGATGCGCGACTGGCGCAGGGCGAATCGGGGCATGATACGGGCCGACATTGTGTATTAAAGAGGGTGTGAGGTGCGGAGACGGCGATGCAATGGCGCGGTCGTCGTGATCTCCTTGGGAAATTCATGAAGGTCGGAGGTTGGTCTCGGGAAGCCCCGGGCGACTCACACCGCCCGCGCAATTCTGCCACTCCAGCAGCAACTTTTTGGGACGGGATCTTGTTGCGAGAGACACTGGGACTTGAGTACTGGAACATCGTTCTACCAACCAACATGGATCCTCTAAAGCTTTTGTCGCGCTCTACGAAGCTGCAGAAGAAGCCGGCAGCTTCTGCCAAAGACGCGCAACTACCTAGTGGACAACAGGCTCGCCCACAGCTTTTTGCCAGCGAGCGCAATGAAGCCGACAAAACTGCTTCAAGAAAGCGAAAGAGAGGACAATCAGCAAAATCGCACAATGTGATCGAATCGGCCGGACCGGACTTCTTTGGTGGTGGAGCTGCTCGTGCGACAGAGAGCTCGCCACCGCCGCAGGAATCGCAACTGGACGATACGAATTTGAGCCTCGAGGATGACAGCGCAAACCTGGACGACGACGAGGAGACTGAGGAAGAAGCTCGGAAGACTTTGAAGCAGCACAAGCTAAAAATGACATGGTTGAACTCGGTCGCGACATCGAAGAAGAGCAAGAAGAAGGCGAAGGAGGGCAAGAAAGAGCAGAATCAACATGTCTATCCGCGGCCGCTGGAACGTTTCCATACACTTCGAAGCAGATTCGCCATTCCTCAGAGGCTGCAGGAGAATGTGTCCGATCAAGGCTACGATCTCGCGACCGAAGTACAAATGGCTGCGCTACCTCTGTTGCTGGATAACCCGAACTCGTTTTTACATGCGCCTGACGGCCAGGAGCCTGTGAAGCATGAGTCTTCATACATCGATCTGCTTGCGGTGGCTCCAACTGGTAGTGGCAAGACACTGGCCTTCCTCATCCCACTGTTTAGCAAAATTATGCGGTTACGAAAGGAGCAGAATGGGTCACGGCACACCACAGCTGTGATATTAGCACCGACGAAAGAGTTGGTTGGGCAGATTGCGAACGAGGGTAAGAAGCTGGGGGTGAACACAGGTACCAAGATCTCCCAGGTACGCAAGGGCATGAATCTAGATCACTCTTCTTCAACGACCGACGCTGGCTCGGCAGAGGAAGATTCTTCGGTCAAGGTTGATGTTCTAGTCTCGACACCAGGTGTTCTCCACAGCATACTGGAAGACAAAGAAAACCAAGATCGTGTAGCTCTGCCGGCCGTCGAGTCTCTTGTTCTGGATGAAGCTGACGTGCTCTTGGATCCACTCTTCCGGGAACAAACTCTAGCCATATGGAACAGGCTGACACATCCCGATCTGCGAGTAAGCTTGTGGTCGGCTACCATGGGCAGCAATATCGAAGACCTTGCCCGAGCGACTATTGATGCCCGTCAAAAGCGTCTTACTGAGGAGAAGAATGTGAAGACTTCGGGTGCGCCTTTGGTCAGATTGGTTGTTGGATTGAAGGATTCTGCTGTGTCCAACATCGAGCATAAGCTTATTTATGCTGCAACGGAGCAGGGCAAGCTGATGGGACTGCGACAATTACTTCACCCTACTACTTCCAGCGCCTAGAGTGGTCCGCCTCTTAGACCACCTTTCCTCGTTTTTACACAAACAATCGAGCGAGCCGTCGCTTTGCACTCGGAGCTATTGTACGACATTCCGGCAGAAGCTGGAGGCATCAGTCGTATTGCGGTGCTTCACTCTGACCTTTCGGACAACGCACGCGACAGTGTGATGACTCGTTTCCGCAAAGGCGAGGTGTGGGTTCTCATCACGACTGATCTGCTATCGCGTGGCGTCGACTTCCGTGGTGTCAACGGTGTCGTAAACTACGACATTCCCACCTCCAGTGCTGCTTATGTACATCGAGTCGGCAGGACCGGCAGAGCAGGCCGTCAGGGCGGTGTGGCGGTCACTCTTTACAGCAAAGAGGACATTCCTTACATGAAGCATGTTGCCACCGTAGTCTCGATGGCACAAAAGCAACAAGGCGCTGCTGCTGGCGAAGGCGTGCAGCAATGGCTGCTCGACGCTCTGCCTTCTCTGAGCAAGAACGACAAGCAAAAGTTTAAAAAGCGCGGTGTTGAGGTGCGCACAGCTAGAGGCATGGCCAGCGATCCTAAGGGCGCAAAGAAGGCGCGCATCAGTACCAAGGCCGGATATGTGCGAAGAGAAGAGAACAAGCGAAAGGGAGCAATTGCCGGCAGCAAACAGAGAGCCAAACTTCAGTCCAAGCAGGATGATGGCGACGGCTCGGATTTTGGAGGATTTGACTAAATTGTCAAGGGGAGAAGATGTAAAATTACGAATTTCGTTCTGGAAGCTCCCAGCAATTTAATCTGGATGAAAAATTCTGTGTGAATGATTGCCGACCTGTGTCTGAAGAGAATCGGCCCCAAAAGCGCCTTGTGTGCGGCATCGCTTTCATTTGTGTCTACTGTAAATTTACAAATGCACCACCGTCGACCAGCATCTGTGAGCCGCTCATATAAGCACTCATGTCGCTTGCAAGGAACACTGCAGGCCCGGCAAGGTCATGAGGTTGCCCCAGTCGACCAAGGGGAATTCTGCCTTCCATGTACGTCTTTTTGTTCTCATCAGCCAGGTCTTCATCGTTCAATTGCGTACGAATTGTGCCCGGCAACAACGCATTGCATCGTATGCTGTATTTTCCAAGCGCGCACGCGCAAGACTGCATCAGAGATAGTACTCCTGCTTTCGTGGGTGTGTAGTGAGTTTGGCCCGCGCCACCAACCAATGCCGAGATAGAAGAGACTCCGATGATGCTGCCGCCTTGTGGCGATTGCTTTGCCATCTGTTGGGCAGCTGCTTGGACTGCGAAGAACGCGCCATTGAGATTCGTGCCAATCGTGAAGTTGACGAGGTCGGGTGATATGCTAAAACAATCGTCAAGTCGTGTCAAGCAAAACCCGAAATATGAAGACTTACGTCAAAAAATCTGCGAACTCGCACACACCAGCATTGCTGACGAATACATCGAGTCGCCCAAACTTCTCGACGGATTTCGCAATGAGTTCCTGTCCTGCCTCTGGTTTCCTGATGTCTCCAGGCACTCCGATGATCTTGCTGCCGGCGTCGCCGGCTTCAGCGACGAGGCTTTCGAATTGTGCAGCTGATTTGTCGTCCGGATAATAGTTGACTCCGACGCTGGCGCCTTGACGAACATATTCAAGAACAATGGCGCGGCCGATGCCTGTATAATGCTGTTAGCAATTCTTCCGATCACTTGTACCCGGGTCAAAACGTACCTGTCACGCCTCCTGTTATCGCAGCAGCCTTTCTTTCGAGTAAGCGAGCCATAGTGGGAGGCAATTGTGTGTTAGAGTTCAAGCAATGATGGTATCTGGCAACGTCTTCTAAGACTCAAACTGCATCCAGTGGCCAGGTCGTCTTCGCTATGGACTTGACAAAGTGATAGTGGGGCGTCGGGTCAGTGTACGCCGAGGTGTTTCTTTGGTGGCTGTGGTAGTGGGGCAATGAGTTCAAGCTGTCAACGCCAACACCACAACCTAACAGCATCGAGGCGAAAAAGGAGTGCGACAATACACACGAACGCTTTTTCGTCGCTGAGTAGCTCACAAGGGATAGGCAGGAACTTGGCTTTGCAATCCTGTATTCATCTTCCCAGTTGTTCCACGCCTATCATTCATTCGAAACATGGCTCCGCGAAAGATCATTGATAGCCATATCCATCTATGGCCGCAGAGTGCATCGAACGAGAGCGGACATTCATGGATGACACCTGACATGCCACTGGCGAGACAACACGTCCTGTCAGACTATTATCAGGCTTCACAGCAAAGTCCGAAAGCGACTAGCAATATCGAAGTTGATGGCGTAGTCTATGTCGAAACAGATCGTCGTTACGATGCACCATCAGGAGACCTTGCTCAGTGGGCGGAGAACCCTCTGGATGAAGTCAGATTTGTGCGAAGTGTCGTTGAGGGCAAATATGGCGAGCGAGACAGCCGTCTGCTCCGTGGTATCGTCCTCTGGGCGCCAATGAATCAATCACCTGACACTCTCCGGCAATGGCTATCTTTGGTGGAACAAGCAGCTGGTACCGAGACCTGGAAGAGAGTCAAAGGCTTCCGGTTCTTACTCCAAGCGATACGCGACCAGGAAGAGTTCAAATCCCTTGTCCTGGGTGAGAACTTCGCAGCCAATCTCAAGATTCTTGGCCAACACGGATTTTCTTTCGACGTTGGGGTAGATCAGCATTCTGGTGGAGCATGGCAGCCTGAGATCGTCTACATTGCAATGCAACAAGCGCATGAAGGGGTTTCCGACGAGCAGAAAGTCACATTCATCATCAACCATCTTTGCAAGCCGGACTTTAGAAACGACACAGCTCCAGGCCATGAGCACATTGACTATTACCGATGGATGCAATCAATTGAGAAATTGTCGCGCATGTCGAAGACTTATATGAAGCTTTCGGGCGCTTTCTCGGAACTACCAGAGAGGCCTACGTCGACGGCAGATGTTGCTGCTCATATAAAGCCCTGGGTTCAGCAGGCGCTCAAACACTTTGGGCCGGCACGAGTGATGTTCGGTAGCGATTGGCCGGTGTGCAACGTCAATGGTCCCAACGATGACAGCCCTTGGGTGTTATGGGCCAGTACGGTGGAGAAGTTGCTAGACGATCTTGTTGAGACCACCGAGCAAGAGCGCGTGTGGAGTGGGACTGCGATTGAGGCATACAGGCTCTAGTTCTGAATAGAGAAAACACTCGAGAGCCGTTTCACTCTCAATCTTTTGCGTTAATTATCACCTACTGCCATTGACAACGCCAGGGCCTTCGCAAGATTTATGAGCCAGGATTGTATATAATGTTCAAGTTCAACGACAAATGCTTATGGGCTAATCCATGCTGTTGGCATAATCTGTTGACCAATATGTTGCCAGGAAACGAAAGACGAGATGATCGCAGTTAGACTGAGTCCTCGCGTAGCGCTTGGACAATTGCGGTGTATTGGGACAAAGGGAATTGCCGATATAATCGAGCTGTTCGCTTCGAGGACATATATTAAACGGAGAGGGGTATCAAACACTTATCCTTATCGGATATTTATTTCCACAGCGGTTTCAGCAGGCCGAAGCCCATCCAACACCAATAGAAGGGTCACCCATAGGTACCGCTTGCCGAATCCTTTCTCAATCATCAATCATCCATTAAGCCCTGGCCTTCTTCCTCTGGAAATCCAACACTCTGCGCTCCTTGTGCATCTTCGCACTTCGCCACCTGACGTAGAGCATGACCGCATCCTTGAGCACGACGAACAGACATCCACCGACCAAACTGCGGCCCCACTTCTCCTGCAGCAGGCCTCGACTAGAGCGAAGAGCAGTTGGGCCAGAAAATGTCCTCAAACCCAAAGCCCCCAACAAGCCTCCAGCAGCCACACTTGTTCCTGATATTGCTGCCTCTGACATCGTCCACGCTGATGGGAGAGCGAGGCGAAGGACTTCGCCCGACAGCTCGGCGATTGTAGGGAATGCGAGGGCGCCGAGGACAGTTTCGGCTACTGTCGTGGTGGAGAAGGAGAGGCGGCGTTCATTTTGATGTGCTTGTGGTTGTGCCTGTGCTTGTACGCCTGCAGGTTGAGCGGGGCGGTTGTCAGCAACGTTAGGAGGTGGGGCGACAGCATCTCCCTGGTCTTGAGGTAGATTGCCCTCGTTGTCGGGTGCAGCAGGTACTTGTGCTTCAGCAGGGATGTTGTCGTTGCCATTGTTTCCTTCCCAGTCTTCCCAGATGCCGCCATCTATGCGCACCTCGAAGATGTTGTCGTCGTCAGCAGGCGCTGCCGCTTGGCCGACGTCCTCCTCTACTTGATCGCCAGTGTCATCCTGTGAGTCAGCACGAGGTTGAATCTCACGTATCCACTGCTTCTCCTTCTTTGCCCACACACGTTCGAAGTAGGCGTTGTACGCAGACCTAAGGTATGGCAGAACTGCAAAAGCCATGCTAGCGCTAGGTGGCCATGCTGTAAAATCCAGTATCTCACCGGATGAGTGTGCTTGAGTTGCGAGGAACAGAACAGGTAGCGCCGGAAGAACTGAATCCGCAAGCGAGGTTCGTGACAAAACCAGCAGCGGTGTGATTAGCGGTACACCAACGTATAAGCGCCAGTGTCTGGCGTGCTGTGCGAACTTGTAGAGTACGCTGGCCGCAATCAGTCTGGGCGGTAGGTCGAAGTCGAGAGGTGGCGTGACCATTTGCTGCAAGAGCGGCTGCAGGATCCGGTAGCCATCCTGCGCCCCAAAGATGCGATATATGGTGTGCACGCCTAGAGCGAAGTTGCCTTGTACAATGAGCCCTCCCAGCAGTGAGAGCGCGCTCGGCCACACCAATTTTGAACCCAGTCTCTCCAAGCCTCTTGCGACATCCACAATGTAGTTCCTAGGCCGCGCCAGTTTGATCTCACTCTTGCATTGCGGGCAAGTAATCTGCGGCGGGCCAAAAGAGCGATTCCTGGTGTTCTTTGTGTTTTCAGCGTCGGCGATCCAGTCAAGCAGGCACTCCTCGTGCGCAACCAGCGCGCAAGGACAAGGATCGCGCCATGGTGAGGTTTCTGGAGTGTCTTCGTTTGAGTCGGAAAAGCAGATCCAGCACTTCTTTATATCGGAGTCGGGATCGTCAGCGGAAGGTATTGTCGGCTTGGGCAGCGGTGCTTGCTGTTGCAGCGGTGGTTGTTCGTCGGTAGGAGCTGATTCATTGTGATCGAGGATGACAACTTGTGAGTCCTCGGAGTTGACAGAGCGCGTGAGGACGGGCGATTGTGGTTGAGGAGAAGATGCCTCGTCTGACGAGCTCTGGTGCTGAGGCGGCTGCCTCTGGGGCATCGACGCCATAGTTGTTTGTTGGTGTGAGGTTATGCTGGTGGATGAGGGGAAGATGTTTTGAAACAAGTCCTGACCTTTCGACCTTCAGGTCTGTAAAGTCTATTGATGTTGCGTGTAGTTGCCTTGCTTGAAGAGGATGAGCGCGCAGTGCGCCTCGGCTGTGTTTGCGTTTGGCGTCTGGTTTCGGTTTCACTTCAGCAAACATTGCGTCATGAGCGTGAGAGCGTCAGCCCTCCAGCTTGAGCACAGTACTTCACCACAAGTTTGTGTACGAGTCAAGTAGTAGCATTAGCTATAGCTTTATTGCTACTCACGTAGATAGGCACACTGGACTGTAGTCATATTTAGGCATATGCCCGCCGTTGAGACAGCGTTTGTAGCACCGATCATTGCCAGAAGCAATTGTGCTGGTACTACCAACTATAGAGATTCGGACCTTACTTGCCGTTGAGAGTACGTACATCAACTTGAGCACAAGAGCTGGATTGTGCTTTAATGCTCATGATTCATATAGCGTATGGATGGTATCCCTAGTGTGATTTGATTGTGTTGCTTCCAGATGAGCCAACGCTCAATTCTCCATCGTCAAGATACCTTACCCTGGACCGGCACAATACACTATTCCCTTCGAGTTATACCTGCTTGAAAAATACCTCTAGGCTACTAGATGCAACCTGGACAAGACCAAAGAAGCAGTCGCACCGTTGAATAGTGTTCCTAGTTCAAATCTAGCTTGGTTCTTATGGTCTACGTTGGAAGGTTCCGATCCCCATCAGACAACAAGCAATCACCAGTACATCGCATCTATTGGCCCAGCACCATGATTCGTGTCGAACTAATCACCGATGGACTAGCTACCAATTGTAGTGAGATTCGGAACTATACAACAGTTGTTTAGCGATGAATCTGAACAGCTGTTCAATGCCAACTCGCCAAGGAGGAACGACATGGCTTCGATGCATGGCATGAAGGCCCGTCGAATAACAGATCGATAACAGGACAGGGCGATAACTTGGCGGCTGCCCAGTAAGGCGCAGCATAAGGATGACACACTAGGAGATCAATCCGCGGGAAGGATTCCAACGGGAGATATCATGTACATAAGAATCGCTTGAACCTCTTACCTACTTCTACGCTATAGTTGAGACTGGACTAATCCTCGCATCATGCTTCTCCATTTCGCCTTCGCGGCTCTTCTGGCGTTCGCCTCTGCGCAAGTCGAAGTGACGCTCTGCTCTGACACACAATGCAAAGAACCACCACTAGCAGCGGTCATGTTAGACAGTACGACTGGCTGCTACACCGACTTCCCAGGCTACAAAGTGTTAGGCATTACTACCAACCAGACCGCACCTGATAATTCACAACTTTTAGCAGTACGCTTCTACCGCTCTAACGACTGCTTCGCCCATTGCGGCAGCAACCACCTGATCTCACAGATGCCAGCTGTGCGAGGAGGCAGAAGCTTCCAATCCCTCAACAGCTCCATGCACCACCCAGTCTTGCAATCCTTCGAGCTCGTCGACGTGGACGAAGACGGGAACTACCCGCCTCACGGATATTGTGGAATCCGGCACGGTGACGCGCAGTACTTCCGAGGGCGGACGTGGAAGTGGCAGCAAGTTGGAGAAAACGTTTTCCGTGAAATCCCCATTGAAGAGTGGGACGATGCCGTGCATACTCAGCAGAAGCAGACATCCCCAGGTTTTGTCAGGCATGGCTCGGTGGATGCCGACGGCAAGTGGAAGTTGCAGCAGGTCTTCGAAAATGCTTGGAGTGGTGTGCTCTTAGAAGAGTGGGATGACAAGGTTCATGTGCGGAAAACTGGGAAGTTGCCATCCAAGAAGCCATTCAAGGAGCCTGTCGCGAATGAGGACTTGTAGGGCGCCCTATGGTCCGATGAGAGACTGGTTCTTGATCTCGTCGATAAGAATGAAAATGGATATCATCCTCTATTATACATACGAAGAATGTTTTGCTCGTCGTATGAATTGTCTAAGTCACGCCGGAGCTTGTGATATGTTCGCGATGTTTCCCAAAGCTATCGAAGCTTTTGTGAATCAGTGCCAGACGGTCTTCGAATTTCGAAAACGTATCAAGGTCCCGGCTCTGTGCTGCGAGCCTGGCGGAGAGATGATATATTCCAACCTAGGTTGCACCGAGATCCAGCGCGTATTCTCGCCCACTCTATTCAGTCAAGCGCAAGAACAGATAGCGTGGCAACAGCTGGCGGAATAATACTATCCATCTGTCACCTTACACCTATTTTCATGTCATGCGACAGAGCAAGATCGCTAAACATCTTGTCTGATGTCACGATTTATTTCCGGGACGGCGTTTGACCCAGGAACAGGTTGTGACAGCGGCGAGCGCGGCTACAGCGAGCTGCCCTGCTTTAACCTAGAACCAAAAGACCAGATCAGCCGAATTGCATCTAGTACGTCACAGCAGAAGAAGAAACAGATTAACTTTTTGAGCCACACTTTCCTGCACGCCACGATGATAGATCTGCGGCGTCATCTCTTCGCAGATGCGAGGGTAAAGATGACAGTAGAGCTTGGTACTCTCTCCGTCAGTATGCCGCAAGGTGATGTCTATACAGCGTCTCGTTGCCGTTGTCATGATGGCCTATGCAATATGGGCCAGCGGGTCATGGCAACGGATGAGCCGAGCAGAATGGCGCTCAAACAACCGTTGGGGCTATTGCGGCGACGGCGTGTGGCGGAGAGGCATCGGCGAAAGACGGAATCCGGTCAGCAGAAATGCAAAGAGTCGCTGTGATTCGCTCGGCGTGGCTCGCTGATGAAAGGAGATCGCGGAAAGTGAGCATGGACCATTCTGCTGCGAGCGGCTTGCTGGGAACATTTTTGTAGTGCTCGCCTCCTCGACATCGCCATCTGTACAATCTCCATCCACACTCTCATCCACTTCTTACCGGTACTTTAATTCATCACCACATACCACAGTTCACCAGAACTCATTACATCTATCACAATGGGCAAGGACAGCTTCGCACCCGGTATGCTTCCCACTCTCATCCAGCGCGTTCGGAAGCAAGAGGATCGCAGAGGAGGCGCGACACGAGACCAGGCGCATTGAGAGGTCCAGGACATGGCTACGACCTTGACTTCATCGCCGCCATCAAGTCTAGAATCTCAGTCGCCAGCCGTCTCGTTCCGCCGTCCACTGGACCCTCCTACATCTTCGGCGCATCATCATTGAGATCACAGGCTAACATTTACATCTCCAGGTGACGCCAAGAAGGGCGCTGGTCTCTTCAAGACCCGTTGCGCACAGTGCCACACCCTCAAGGAGGGCGAGGGCAACAAGATTGGCCCTGAGCTTCACGGTCTCTTCGGCCGCCAGTCCGGTCAGGTCGCCGGTTTCTCCTACACCGACGCCAACAAGGAGCGTGCCGTCCACTGGGACGAGAACACTCTCTTCGAGTACCTCGAGAACCCCAAGAAGTACATTCCTGGCACCAAGATGGCCTTCGGTGGCCTCAAGAAGGCTAAGGACAGGAACGGTAAGCAAGCCTTAAAATTACAATTATCACTTCGAACTCACCGCTGATCATTATACACCAGACCTTATCACCTTCCTCAAGAACGAGACCAAGTAAATGCTGCCTCAGCATGTCAGCTTTACAACGACCTCAACACCGACACCTACGACCTAATCCTCATCAACGCTCGACCCACCTGTAACACTATACCATCGATACCAACCATAGACCATGCGAGACACGGCGAGGGAAGACACCTTGCAAGATGCATCCTGGGGTAACAACCAGATGACGGCGGGCTCATGATTCTTTCCTTGTACTGTACGCAAATATTACACTTTTTGTACCTTCTATCTTGATTCAAGACTACCATCCTTGCATATGGAGACACTTGATTCTGCGAGGCTTAGCGAGAGTCATGTATGTACGAAATATCTCTTCACTCCCATTTTTGGTTCGTTAGGAGTGCTCAGGCGTCCGCATTCAATTGAAGTGTTATGTTCATTCTCACTGTGGTAGCGAATCACATCCATAATTGTCTTCATTGGCGCTGTGTAACGGCAAACTTTGAAGACGTTCATGATGATTTGGGTTGAAAGATTTGACAAGTGCGCTTAAGTCATGCAGGTTGCCTAAAGCAAGCATCCAAGGCCTCTACTCCACGTGTGTGGAATGAGTCTGGCTGTGATGTACAGAACTCCTCGTGCTTACTGAAGAGCGAAGCCGCAAGGTAAGTGATTCACGGACTCTCAGAATGAAAACCACTCATGGTCATTGACCTCGCTCACGATGCTTGTGCACCTTCAAGATTGCCATGGTCAATTCAGCTGATGGCCCTGTAGAGTCGATTCACATCTGCTCAATGTCTCATTGGACGGCATCAGATCTTGTGTGTTTACGTTCTTTTCTTGCCTCACTTCGAAGCATGTGAAGTCTTGCAAACGGCGTCACTCGCTCCTTCCTCTTTTATGGCAACAGCGCACTTGGCTCTCACGTGCCTTTATAATCAACAGTGCAAACGCTTCAACCTTATCAACAACAAAAACAGCACTCATCCACTTCCACACACGTCTTCCCACCGAACCTCAACCCAACCCAACCTCTTCCATCAGCTCGCACCGGCGCATTGTCCGTTGCAGCACAACACACACCCTACTCAACAACACACCCTACTCAACAACACACCCTACTCAACAACACATCAAGAACCAGTCACAATGGCATCACGCAAGGAGCTTAGGCAGTACAACAGCGTCCCGCTCCCGCCCACGTACGTCGCAAAGTATCTCACCCGCCCACAGAGCAAGCTAACAGTCTCTAGCATCCCCTGCAACGGTTGCCTGATCCAGAAAAAGCAGGATCAGTACTCCGCCAACCGTCTCGCCGACCTGCAGAAGCAGATCATCACAGCCAAGAAGAACAATCGAGCCTTCGACCCCAAGTCTGAAGGCTTTGTTCGCTGCTCTCTCTGCGTCGGCGGCCCGAAGTACGAACATGAGTGCTACCACTGCGAGGTCACCTACCCGAGGAACGACAAGTACTTCTCTAAGAGCATGCTCAGGAACAGGAAGGATGAGGCGGTATGTCTTTTCCTTCATCCCAGACCTTTGCGATCTTTGACTAATGAGTGTTCTTCTTTAGCTGTGCTGGAACTGCTCTCAGCGCGAGCAGAACGACACTCTCAGCAGTGACGAGGACGACGGTGGGAGTGAATACGGCAGCGATGACAGTGGCACGACTTTCGTCACTAACCAATTCCAAGACCTCGATGTGAGTACAAGTTGCAAATGCCCACTCGGCCACCGCCATCTACTAACAACGTCCAGACTCGCTCGACCACTTCCGCCACCACTTCTGCTTACGAGAGCAATGGTTTCAGCAGCCGCGACAATTCTTCCGGTGGAGTTCCTCTGAACAGCCACAAGGCCCCTAGCACCGGCGGCGGCACCATCTACGCCGGCAGCGCTTCCAACATGGGCTCTAGTCGTGCAACTACTACCACTGCTTCAATCGCCCCGAGCCTCAACACCCAGTCGTCCAGTCGCGTCGGGTACGCTCCGAGTGTTGCATCTCCGGGTGCCGCCATCGCCAGCAGACGTGCTGCCTTCAACCCGAACGCCTACGGTTCCCCGAGACGTCGCTCGCCAACCGGCAGCGAGGCCAGCGGATCCACCGCTAGGTCCGGCAGTACCTTCGCGAAGATCAAGAAGGGTCGCACTCAGGTCGACGTGGACGCTGTCCGTGAGCAGCACAAGGACATGAGACACGAGGCCGCGAAGAAGGCCAAGGCCATGGCCAATGACGTGGAGGTCTCCGACTCTGATTCCGATTGAGAAGTTATTGACCACGGACGCCTGAACAATCTCAGTCTCTGGCCTTGAGACTGGATGGCCCTCGATCCATGCACATCTATCCTTCTGGGAATCCCGTTTGTTGTAGAGCTTCATGCTCGCCCCTTGAGAGCTGTGCAAGACTGATCTCTTCGGAGCATCCAGTCTACACAGCTCTCATTTGCTCATCTTCTTTTCTTCTTTCCTGCTTTCTTTTCACTCAGCGGACAGATTGGGCCTTGACACTGGCGTGGCGACCATGGCTCGCAAGGCGCGGAGTCCTTGGCCCATCAAACTCTCCACTCTTTTTTTTTCGGCTTCTCGCCACTCTCCCAGGTGGCAAACAGAACACTCTGCAGAGAGAACACATCAAATAAATCACTGAAAAACCATACTCTCAAAACAATGCGTCCCCTGTTGGTCCCGCTGTAGATGCCATCGTGAGAGCTGTCCTTCCACATAACCTCCTTCACTGTCTTCATACACATCAAAGATCAATTGCCTACCTTTCATACCCGGTCAAGACCAATAAACAAGCATGCAGCGGTGGAAAGGACAGCTGACTACCAAGAGATGGATAGAAACAGCTCTGGAGATCAACAATCGTTGCTTGTACTAATTTCCATTGGCAGGTGATCTCTGGTATCCCCTTTCCCATAGAATATCATCTATGAGTCGAGCCCAAGGGGCAGCATTCGCGGTCGATCATTTCGTATCGATGCAATAAGAGAGAGAGAGAGCGAGAGAGAGAGAGAGGAGGAGTTGGTACGAAAACTCGTTCTGACAGCGACAACAGTGCCCTCGTCTTTAAAACTCCCTCTCGATTACACTTAGGCCTGATGCTTGTCTTTAAGAAAGCGAGGAAAGATAGTTGGTGCTGGTCAGATGTACATCTTTTGGTGGCTCATCATCAAGTTGTGTACGACTCAAGTATCAGCGCTTTTTATCGACATCCCTCTATATGTTGTCATCATGGGCTTTAGGCGATTTTTAGGAGTATGCCAGCCGTCGAGATGTTGTTCACGTCGCCTCTGTATCTCAAAATCCAGAGTGCTAGTACCATCTGCCTTGAAGACTTGACAATCTTGCCGTTAATATCGATAGTCCGTACAATTATTTGAGCGCAAGAACGGTAAGCAGAGGAGTACGGCGGGAGTTATGATGGGAGAGGCGCGCGGGAGACGAGAGAGAGCAATCGATATGGAAGAAGACCGTGATTTCCAGGGAAGTTTTAAGGGGAAA
>Ga0265797_10005323_pt1 | contig 18840 bp, 14 predicted proteins | sample P2T30metagenome_FD_192433 | JGI IMG/M metagenome (GOLD analysis project Ga0265797, IMG submission 192433) | Plant litter microbial communities from East Loma Ridge, Irvine, California - P2 T30 | ecosystem: Environmental > Terrestrial > Plant litter > Unclassified | place: USA: California... | reverse complement strand
GATGTCGGTCACGTCCTCCAGGTGCCCGCCGGTGTGGAGGTTGGCGGTCTTGCGCACCGCCAGGGTTTCCCCCTTGGGCAACACGCTGGTGTATTCATACCCGGCGGCCTGCACGGTGCGTTCGGTCTCCCGGTCCAGCGGGATGCGGCTCTCGCCACCCGTGGCGGCCTGGCGTCGGCGGCTCTGTGCCTCGATCAGCTCACGGATGTTGTGCTGACCGTCGCCTACGATCTGCGCGGGCCGGCGGATGGCCGCGGCCACCACGTCGAACCCGATCACCACGATGCGCAGGTCCGCGCCTTCATGGAAGCTTTCCAGCAGCACATGGCTGTCGAACTGGCGGGCGACCTCGATGGCCGCCTGCACGTCTTCGAGGGTTCGCAGGTCCACCGCCACACCCATGCCTTGTTCGCCATCCAGTGGCTTGACCACTATGCGGCCATGCTCTTCGAGGAAATCCTGGTTATCGTCAGCGCTGCCGGCCAGCTGTTGAGCGGGCAGGGACAGCCCCGCCGCCGCCAGCACCTTGTGGGTGAGGCTTTTGTCCTGGCACAGCATCACGCTGATAGAGCTGGTGAGGTCTGACAGCGATTCGCGGCAACGTATCCGCCGGCCAGCGTGGCTGAGGGTGAACAGGCCGTGTTCGGCGTCGTCCACATTCACATCGATGCCACGGCGATAGGCTTCGTCGACGATGATCCGGGCGTAGGGGTTCAGGTCCGCCGCAGGGCCTGGCCCCAGGAACAGCTTTTGGTTGATGCTGTTCTTGCACTTCACGGCAAAGGTGGGCAGCGTGCGGAAGCCCAGCTTGGCGTAAAGGTTCTTGGCCAGGCGGTTGTCGTGCATCACCGACAGGTCCATGAAGTTCAGGCCCCGGCTCATGAAGTGTTCCACCAGGTGGCGCACCAGCACTTCGCCCACGCCCGGGCGGGTGCAGCGCGGGTCCACGGCCAGGCACCACAGGCTGCTACCGCCTTCCGGGTCCTGGAAGGCGGTGCGATGGTTCAGGCCCATCACGCTGCCGATCACGCTGCCGTCGGTTTCATCCTCGGCCAGCCAGTACACCGGGCCGCCTTGGTGGCGCGGCGTGAGCAGGGCCGGGTCCACCGGCAGCATGCGGCGCTTGCGGTACAGCTGGTTGATCGCTTCCCAGTCGTGGGCGGTGCAGGCACGGCGGATACGGAAGCCACGGAACACCCGCTGCGCCGGGCGGTAATCGTTGAACCACAGGCGCAAGGTGTCGGAGGGGTCGAGGAACAGCTGTTGCGGCGCCTGAGCCAGTACCTGCTGGGGCGCGGCTACGTACAGCGCGATATCACGCTCACCCGGGCGTTCTTGCAGCAGTTCGGTAGCAAGTTCGTGTGGCGACGGCCAGGTATGGCCCATCAGCAGGCGGCCCCAGCCACAGTGCAACGGGCGCGGGCTGTCTGACAGCGGCATGCCGTCTTCGGCACACATGGCTTGCAGCCGCTCATAGGACGGTGGCTGGCCGCGTTGCAAGCGCTGGCTCACGGAATGTGGGTGGGCTTTCATAAGTCAGATTCCTTGTTCACTGAGCCACAGGTTCAGCGCCGCCAACTGCCACAGCTTGGAGCCACGCAGCGGGGTCAACTGGCCGTGTGGGTCGGTCAGCAGGGCATCGATGCGGGTCGGGTTGAACAGGCCGCGGTCGTGGCTGCTGTCCATCAGCAGGTCACGTACCCAACCCAGGGTGGCGCCTTCCAGGTGCTTGAGGCCCGGCACCGGGAAATAGCCCTTCTTGCGGTCGATCACTTCGCTTGGGATCACCCGCCGGGCGGCTTCCTTGAGCACATGTTTACCGCCGCCTGGCAATTTGAACTGCCCAGGCACGCGCGCGGACAGCTCGACCAGCCGGTAATCGAGGAACGGCGTGCGTGCTTCCAGGCCCCAGGCCATGGTCATGTTGTCCACCCGTTTCACCGGGTCGTCCACCAGCATTACGGTGCTGTCCAGGCGCAGCGCCTTGTCCACGGCCGCATCGGCGCCGGGCATGGCGAAGTGTTCCCGCACGAAGTCACCCGCCGCGTCGTGGTCCAGGCGCCAGCGAGGTTGCACGGTGTCGGCGTACTCGGCGTAGTCGCGGTCGAAGAAGGCCTTGCGGTAAGCGGCATAGGGGTCGCTGGCGCCGTCGACCTGCGGGTACCAGTGGTAGCCGGCGAACAGTTCGTCTGCGCCTTGGCCGCTCTGCACTACCTTGCAGTGCTTGGCGACCTCGCGGGACAGCAGGTAGAAGGCGATACAGTCGTGGCTCACCATCGGTTCGCTCATGGCGCGGAAGGCGGCCGGCAGCTGATCGAGGATTTCCCCCTCGGCGATGCGCAGTTGATGGTGTTTGGTGCCGTAGTGGCGGGCGATCAGGTCGGAATATTCGAATTCGTTGCCCCGCTCACCACCGGCATCGTCAAAGCCGATAGAGAACGTGGACAGGTCTTCCACGCCGACCTCGCGCAGCAGGCCCACCAGCATGCTCGAATCCACGCCGCCGGAAAGCAGCACGCCAACATCCACCGCAGCCCGTTGGCGGATGGCCACGGCTTGGCGCGTGGCATCCAGCACGCGGTCGACCCAGCCTTCGAGGTCAAGGCTGCCTTCCTCCGCCGTGGGCCCGTAGGGCAGGGTCCACCAGACCTTCTCCTCGGTAGTGCCGTCGGCGTCGATTCGCATCCAGGTAGCCGCGGGCAGCTTCTGCACGTTGGCAAGGATGGTGCGGGGCGCGGGCACCACGGCATGGAAGTTCAGGTAGTGGTTCAGGCCTACCGGGTCCAGCATGGGGTCGATATCGCCGCCCTTGAGCAAGGCGGGCAAGGCCGAAGCGAAGCGCAAGCGGCTGCCGTTGCGACTCAGGTACAGCGGCTTTACGCCCAGGCGGTCGCGCGCCAGGAACAGGCGCTGGTTGTCCCGCTCCCACACGGCGAAGGCGAACATGCCATTGAGCTTGGGCAGCATGGCTTCGCCCCAGGCGTGGTAGCCCTTGAGCAGCACTTCGGTGTCGCCGCCTGAGTAGAAGCTGTAGCCCAGGGCCTCAAGCTCCGTGCGCAGCTCGGGGTAGTTATAGATAGCGCCGTTGAAGGCCAGGGCCAGGCCCAGTTGGCCGTCGACCATCGGCTGCGCCGAGCAGTCGGAGAGGTCCATGATTTTCAGGCGGCGGTGGCCGAAGGCGATCGGCCCCTGGCTGTGAAACCCCCACGCATCCGGGCCACGCGGAGCGAGGTGATGGGTGATGCGCTCAATGGCGCCGAGGTCGGCCGGCTGGCGGTCGAAACGAAACTCTCCTGCGATTCCACACATGTAGCTTGAACCTTTGCTATAGGTTTTCGCGCTACTGGGGACGTGCGGGCGATGCGCCTGGAAACGGAAAATCAAGCGCAAGCCAGATCGCGCACGGCGTAGTCAGCCAGTAGCGCAGGGGCCCTGCGACCGCGTTGCGCTGGCAGGGGCTTGGCTTGTTGGAGGGCAGGAGGGCGCGGATCGTTCCTTTGGGTATTTATGGGCCCGGCAGTGTTCGCAGGGTGCCGCCTGTCCCCGCCAACAGATTTCGCCGCCAATCCTCAAGCGCATCCAGCTCCATCGGCCGCGCCAAGTAAAAGCCTTGCACCTCATGACAACCCGCGCGGCGCAGCACCTCGAGGGTCTCGGGGCATTCGATGCCTTCGGCCACGATCCGGTAGCCCAGGCGCAGGCCCAGGCCTATGAGAGTTTCCACCAGGCGGCGGTTGCGGTCGTCGGTGCTGATGTTGCTGATCAGCGAACGGTCCAGCTTTACCGCCGTGGCGGGCAGCTGGCGCAGGTAGGTCCAGTTGCTGTAGCCGGTGCCAAAGTCGTCGATGGCCACATCGATGCCGATCAGCCGCAGGCGTTCCAGCTGCTCGCGCACCAGCTCGGGGCTTTGGCAGAGGGCGCTTTCAGTGAACTCCAGTTCCAGCAGCGTCGGCGGCAGCCCGGTTTCGGCCAGCAGGCTGAGCAGGGTATCGGTGAAATGGCTACCGTCCAGGTCTTCCGCCGACACGTTGACCGATACCTTCAGGCTTTGCCCGCTCTGATGCCAATGGCTGGCCTGGGCGATGGCCTGCTGGATTACCCACAGGCTCAGCGGGCGGATCATGGACGTGCGTTCGGCCAGCGGGATGAACTCGGCCGGGCTCACCGCGCCGAGGAAGGGGTGTTCCCAGCGCAGCAAGGCCTCTACTGACAGCATCGCCCCGGTTTGTGCATCGAACCGTGGCTGATACGCCAGGCGCAGCTGTTCCGGGCTTTGCAGCGCCTCGGCGAGGGCGCTCAGCAACATGAACGCCCGCTGCTGGGCGCGCCCCAGCCCCGGTTCGTACCAGCACCAGCCCTGGCCTTTCGTGCGCGCGCCATCCGAGGCGCTGACCACCATGCGCAGCCAGTCTGGCAGGCTGGCCTGGGCGGCGGTCAGTTCGATTGCGCCAATCCCGATCTGTGTTTGTATGGGGATGCCGCCACACATCAGCGGCCGCTTGAAGCGCTGGATGATCGCGGCGAACAGCGCGTCGCTATCAGGGCCGCCGTGGCCCTCGAAGAAGAAACCGAAGCGGGTCTGGCTTACGCGATAGATAGCGGTATGCGGCGGCAGCACCACGGCGAGCTCGTCGCGCATGGCCAGCATCAGGTCCTGGGAAAACTGGTAACCCAAGGCCTTGACGATGTCGTTGAGCATTTGCGGCGATACCATGTCCACCGCCACCAGCGATTGCGCGGCCTGGCCCCGCCGGCCGGTAATGTCCTGTTCAAGCCGGGCACGGTTGAGCATGCCGGTTTGCGGGTCGTGGAAATTCAGCGTTCGCAGCGTGGCGATTCGCTGCATTACCAGCGCGGCGAAGCGGCGCAGGGCGGCTTCTTCACGCGCAGTGAGCGGCGGCCGTGGCTTGGTATCGATCACGCAAAGGCTACCCAGGCCCAGCCCATCCTCGGTAATCAGCGGCATCCCGGCGTAGAAGCGGATGCCAGGGGTGCCGATGACCAGCGGATTGTCCCGGAAGCGCTCGTCCAGCAAGGAATCCGGTACCACGAACAATTCGTCGGAAAGAATGGCGTAGGTACAGAAAGACACATCCCGCGGCGTGCTCCGGGCGCAAATGCCACGGCTGGCCTTGAACCACTGCCGCTGCTCCTCGAGGATCGAAATCAACGCGATGGGTGCGCTGAAGTAGTCCTGCGCCAGGTCTACGATGTCTTCGAATACCGGGTCCGGAGTGCCTTCAAGGAGGCAGAGGTCCGCTACACGACGCAGGCGGGCTGCTTCGTTGATCGGCATCGGCGGTGGTTGGATCATCAGGTGTCTTCCGCTGCGGACGGGGTCCGTGATATCAGAGTGCCCTCTCATGCTACAGCGTATCGGCCGCATTGGCCTATCCTGCAGGTGCCATCGGTCGGCCACAGCGTTCCGTCAGGGTTTTGCACCGCCTTTGGACAATTTGCGCACGCTGAAACGATTCGGGTGGCAGCCTTCAGCAACGTTGCGCCCGACAGGCAGGGGCTCATGCTCCAACCACGCCGCGATCAACTCCCCCGACAGTGGCGCGGTGATCAACCCCCGAGAGCCGTGGCCGCTGTTTACCCAAAGCCCAGGCAGCCAGGGGCAGGGCTCGTCGCGGGCGGCGCGAGCGTTGCGCCGCAAGGCTTGATAGGCCTGGGCGAAGGCATCGGCATCCGCCACCGGGCCAACGATAGGCAGGTAGTCCGGGCTGGTGCAGCGCAGGCCTACCCGCCCTTGCAACTGCTCGGGCGCGGCGGGGGCCAGCCGCTGCGCCAGGTCGGCGGATATGCCTTGCAGCAGCTCAAGGTTATGGCTGTGCTCCGCAACGCTGGGTTCATCGTCCAGGCGCTGGAAGTCGAAGCTCGCCCCCAAGGTATGTTCGCCCAGGCGGGCCGGCGCCACGTAGCCTTCGGCACACACCACGGTGCCCAGCGCCGCGCTTTCGTTCGTGGCGGGCAGGCGGGTGATCTGCCCGCGAATGGGCTTGAGGGGCAGCTCGGCGGTAGGCTCGAACGCGCGCACCTGGGCCGCGCAGGCCAGTACGGCAACCGGCGCGCTGGCGAGTACTTCGTCACCCGTCATCGCCTGCCAGCGGTCATGGGTTCGTTCGAGGCGCAGCACCTCCCGGTGCGCCATGACCGTAATGCCACGGTGTGCTACCAAGGCCGCACACAGTGAAGGTGGATGTACCCAGCCGCCCTCCGGGAAGTACACGCCCCCGGCGGGCAGGGTTACGCCGGCGATATGGCTGGCCTCGGTGGCATTCACCTGGCGCAACAGGTCCGGGCTGAAGGCGGCGGCCAACGCGTGCTGGCGAGTCGCTTCAGCCGCCGTGGTTGCCAGTTGCAACACACCGCAGTCACCCCACTCGGTTCCTCGCTGAAGGCGCTCCAGCCAGCGCCGGGTGTAGCCGAAGCCGCTCACGATCAGCTGGGAAAGCGCCGTGCCGTGGGCCGAAAGCTTCAGGTACAGCACGCCTTGGGGGTTACCGGAGGCTTCGGCGGCGATCTGTTCCCGACGCTCTAGCAGTGTCACGTTCCAGCCGCGCACGGCCAGGCTGTGCGCCGTGGCGCAGCCCGCCAGCCCGCCGCCGATCACCAATGCCTCCTTGGGGCCCGGCACCTTGGGCGGGTAAGCGAACCATGGCTTTACCGTGGTAACGGGCGCGCCAATGAAGTCACCCCGCATGATCTCCCACTTCTTGCCCTGGCCCGGCAGCCGCTTCATCTTGAAGCCCGCCGCGATCAGCCCCCGGCGCACGGTGCCGGCAGCGCTGAAGGTGCCCAAAGTGGCGCCTTCTGCCGACAGCCGTGCCAGCTCGGCGAACAGCTCGGGCGTCCACATGTCCGGGTTTTTCGCGGGGGCGAAACCGTCCAGGAACCACGCGTCAACCCGGGCGCTCAGCTCGCTCAGCTGGGTTTGGGCGTCCCCAACCAGCAGCGTCAGCATCACCCGCCCTTCGGCGAACACCAACCGCTGGGCCCCGGGGTGAATAGCCCGGTAAGCCGCCAGAAGCTGAGCGGCCCAAGGCGCCAGTTCAGGCCACAGCGCCAATGCTCGCTCAAGGTCATCACGGGTGAGCGGGTATTTTTCGGTGCTGACGAAATGCAGGCGGGCGCCTGGCGTGGCGCTGGCGTCGAACAGCCGCCAGGCCGCGAGGAAATTCATGCCTGTGCCGAACCCCGTTTCGCCGATCACCAGGCATTCGCCCTCGGCCAATTCGCCGAAGCGTGCCTCCAGCCGGTTCTGCTCCAGGAACACGTAGCGCGTTTCCTCCAGCGCCGCCTGGCTGGAAAAATACACGTCGCCGAATACCAGGGAACGTGGCTGGCCGTTTTCGTCCCAGTCGAGCTGGGCAGGGGTGATCACACTAGGCATGGGCTTGGGGAGGTCGGTTCGAACAGGCGCAGCATTCTGCCACATGCCGCTGTCCAGATAAGCAGCCAAGGGAGGTCACCCATGTTTGAATCCGCCGAGATCGGCCACGCCGTCGACGATGAAACCTACAAGGCCGCGGTGCCCACGTTGCGCCAGGCCTTGCTGGAAGCGCAATACGAGCTCAAGGAGCAAGGCCGTTTCCCGGTGATCGTACTGATCAATGGCATCGAAGGCGCAGGCAAGGGCGAGACCGTCAAGCTGCTTAGCGAATGGATGGACCCCCGGTTGATCGAGGTCCGCACCTTTGACCAGCAAACCGACGAAGAACTGGCCCGGCCACCGGTGTGGCGTTACTGGCGGCAGCTGCCGGCGAAGGGGCGCATGGGGGTGTTCTTCGGCAACTGGTACAGCCAGATGATCCAGGGGCGTGTGCATGGCCATTTCAAGGATGCCGTGCTGGACCAAGCCATCAATCAGGCCGAACGGCTGGAGCAGATGCTCTGCGACGAAGGCGCGCTGATCTTCAAATTCTGGTTCCACCTGTCCAAGAAGCAGATGAAGCACCGGCTCAAGTCCCTCAAGGATGACCCGCTGCACAGCTGGCGCATCAGCCCTCTGGACTGGCAGCAATCGAAAACCTACGACCGCTTCGTGCGGTATGGCGAACGTGTGTTGCGGCGCACCAGCCGCGAATACGCGCCCTGGCATGTGATCGAAGGGCAGGACAGCAACTACCGCAGCCTGGCGGTGGGCAAGATACTGCTCGAAGGCCTTCAGGCCCGATTGAACGCGCCGGCGCAACCCGTACAGCAGGCCGTCACGCCACTGGGCGACAGCCTGGACCAGCGCACCTTGCTCGACGCCCTGGACATGAGCCTGGCCCTGGACAAGAGCGACTACCAGGCGCAGTTGATCGAAGAGCAGGCCCGGCTGGCCACGCTATTGCGCCATAAGCATATGCGCCGGCACGCCCTGGTGGCGGTGTTCGAGGGCAACGATGCGGCGGGCAAGGGCGGGGCGATACGCCGAGTGGCCGCCGCCCTGGACCCACGCCAGTACCACATCATTCCCATTGCGGCGCCTACCGAGGAAGAGCGCGCGCAGCCTTACCTTTGGCGTTTCTGGCGGCACATCCCGGCGCGCGGGCAATTCACCATTTTCGACCGTTCCTGGTACGGGCGGGTATTGGTGGAGCGCGTGGAAGGTTTTTGCCAGCCAGCGGATTGGCTGCGCGCCTACAGTGAAATCAACGATTTCGAAGAGCAGCTCACCGATGCCGGCGTGGTGGTGGTGAAATTCTGGCTGGCCATCGATGAGCAAACCCAGCTGGAGCGCTTCAAGGAACGTGAGGAAACGCCGTTCAAGCGCTACAAGATCACCGAGGATGACTGGCGCAATCGCAACAAGTGGCCACAGTACCGGGAGGCTGTGGGGGATATGGTGGACCGCACCAGCACCGAAATCGCCCCCTGGACGCTGATCGAGGCCAATGACAAACGCTGGGCGCGGGTGAAGGTGTTACGCACGATCAACGACGCGCTGGAGAAAGCCTTTCGCAAGCACCGTTGACTTATGCGCGGGTTTGCGCGATGGATGCGTTTCCGTGAATGTGAAGGACACCACCATGAGCCTGTCGCCTTTCCATCTGGCAATTCCCGTGTACGACCTGCCGGCCGCCCGCCATTTTTACGGCGAGGTGTTCGGCCTGGCAGAAGGCCGCTCCAGCGAGCACTGGGTCGATTTCAATTTCTATGGCCACCAGTTGGTGATCCATGAACACCCCCGCACCGCCTCGCAGGAGGCCGCTCACACCAATGCGGTGGATGGTCACGACGTGCCAGTGCCGCATTTCGGCATCGTGCTGGGATGGGAGGAGTGGGAAGCTCTGGCCGACCGCCTGCGCGCCCGCGATACGCGCTTCGTGATCGAACCCTACGTGCGGTTCCAGGGGCAGGTGGGGGAACAGGCGACCATGTTCCTCTTCGACCCCTGCGGCAATGCGCTGGAATTCAAGGCGTTCAAGGACATGAGCCAGCTGTTTGCTGTGTAGCCCTTATTCGCGAGCTACGCCTGCGGCTGCGCCCGTCTCCTACACCCGCACGGTCAATTTTGTGGGAAGCGGCGGGGCCGGCCACCCGGCGTTAGCTCGCGAATGAATCGCTACGCGCTCTGCGGCTGTTCCCGGTTTCGGCTATGCCCCGCGGTGCGTTCTATATAGATCTCGCTTTCGCGCAGCGCTTCTTCCCGGCTGGGGAAGGGCCCTTCGAGGGTGTTCTCCCGGGTACTGAAGAAGAAATTGCCGTTGATCAGCGTGAACCGATCACTGCGAAAGTGGGTGGCGGGAGCGGGTTCTTCTGCGCGTTTGCCGAACATGGCGGTCTCCGAACGAACTGAAAGCCGAAGGTATGGCCTGCCCACCAAACCGGCGGGCAGGGGAGTGCAACGTTAGCCTTGGCTACCGGCGCCGAGCATGTTCTCGGGCCGTACCCATTGGTCGAACTGCTCATCGGTGAGGTAACCCAGATCGAGCGCGGCCTGGCGCAGGGTGAGGTTTTCACCGTACGCCTTCTTGGCGATCTGCGCGGCCTTGTCATAGCCGATGTGCGGGTTGAGCGCGGTGACCAGCATCAGGCCGCGCTCCAGGTGCTCGGCCATCTTGTCGGCATCGGCTTCCAGCCCGGCAATGCAGTGGGTATTGAAGTTGCGGCAGCCATCGGCCAGCAGGCGAATGGACTGCAGCAGGTTGTGGATGATCACCGGCTTGTACACGTTCAGTTGCAGGTGGCCTTGGCTGGAAGCGATGCCAATGGTCACGTCGTTGCCCAGTACCTGGCACGCCAGCATGGATAGCGCCTCGCATTGGGTAGGGTTCACCTTGCCGGGCATGATCGAGCTGCCTGGCTCGTTGGCGGGCAAGCGCACTTCAGCCAGGCCGCCCCGCGGGCCCGAGCCCAGCAAGCGCAGGTCGTTGGCCAGCTTCATCAGTGCCACGGCGAGGGTTTTCAGCGCGCCGGCCAAGGTAACCAGCGGCTCATGCCCGGAAAGTGCGGCAAACTTGTTCGGCGCCGTCACGAACGGCAGGCCCGACAAGGCGGCGATCTCCGCGGCGATGGCTTCAGCAAAACCGGACGGCGCGTTCAGCCCGGTGCCCACGGCGGTACCGCCCTGTGCCAGCTCGTACACGCCAGGCAAGGCGCCACGAATCGCCTGCTGGGCGTAGTCGAGCTGAGCGACGAACGCCGACAGTTCCTGGCCAAAGGTGATAGGCGTGGCGTCCATCATGTGGGTGCGGCCGGTTTTCACCAGGTGCATGTGCCGCGCCGATAGCTCGGCCAGCCCGGCCGACAGTTCGGCCACTCCCGGCAGCAGGTCGCTCTGCACGGCCTTGGCCGCGGCCACATGCATCGCGGTGGGGAAGCAATCGTTGGAGCTTTGCGAACGGTTCACGTGGTCGTTGGGGTGCACCGGGCTCTTGCCGCCGCGCCCTTGGCCTGCGAGCTCGTTGGCGCGCCCGGCGATCACCTCGTTCACGTTCATGTTGCTCTGGGTGCCGCTGCCGGTCTGCCATACCACCAGCGGGAACTGGGTATCGTGCTCGCCCGCCAGCACTTCGTCGGCGGCCTGTTCGATCAGGCGGGCCACATCCGGCGGCAGGTCGCCGCTACGGCTGTTGACCCGGGCAGCGGCCTTCTTGATGAGGGCCAGGGCGTGCACCACGTCCAACGGCATGCGCTGTTCGCCAATGGCGAAGTTGATCAGCGAACGCTGGGTTTGTGCGCCCCAGTAACAGTCTTCGGGGACGTCGATCTGGCCAATGCTGTCTGTTTCGATGCGGGTCATTGCGTTCTCGCTCGTGCAGGTTCGACAGCCAGTTTAGGCGCATTCCAGCGGGCGGGGTTCCCTGTTTTCGGTGCCGGCTCAGGCTGGCGCTCGTCAGTGAGGGTTGAGCGGCCGGTTGGGTTGGGCGCAGAATGGCCCGTTCCGGGGCTTGCCCCACTTGCCACAGTAAGGAAAACCGATGAATCGAGTTCGCGCCCTTTGCACAGCGGCCGTTCTGGCCTGCGCCGGGCCGGTGATGGCCGATACCGCCAGCCACAACGCCAGCGCGGAAGCCTTCCTGATGATGGCTCATGCGGACAAGCTCGGCACGCCGGTGTACATGCAGGTGCAGCAGATGTTCGCCCAGCGCTTTGCCCAGGCGAACGCGCCGGAGTCCAAAAAAGCCACCCTGGAACGCTACCAGGCCAAGGCCAACGCCGCGCTGGACCAAGCCATCGGCTGGGACAAGGTCAAGCCGGACATGATCAAGCTCTACACGGACAACTTCAGCGAGCAGGAGCTGAAGGACCTGGTCAAGTTCTACAAGTCGCCGCTGGGCCAGAAAGTGCTGCAGACCATGCCCAAGGTTACCCAGCAATCGGTCGAACTGAGCCAGCAGCACCTGGAGCCGGCGGTTCCGGTGGTGAACAAGCTGCTCGCCGATATGACCGCCGAGATCACGCCGCCCAAGGCCGATGACGCGGCGAAGGGCGCGGACCCTGCCAAGAAGAAGTAATCGCCATGACCATGCAAACCCGCATCGAGCAGGCCCTGGGCCTGCTGCAGCCGCAACACCTGGACGTGCTGGATGAAAGCCACATGCACAGCCGTGGCCAGCAAACCCATTACAAGGCCGTGGTGGTGAGCGAGCGCTTCCAGGGGCTCAACAGCGTGAAGCGCCATCAGTTGGTGTACGGCACGCTGGGCGAGCTGATGGGGGAGTTCCATGCCCTGGCGTTGCATACCTACACGCCCGAGGAATGGGCGGCCAAAGGCGCGGCGCCCGCCTCGCCGGTGTGCGCCGGCGGGCATTGATCCGCGGCAACACACAGGCGCCTGTCACTTTGCTAGAATGCGCGCCGCCCGGGCCTGCCCGGTGCGCGTATTCGTGACCTGCCTGGTCCGCCCTTTGCGAGGGCGACCACCTGGAGAAGCAAAGATGACCCACCCCATCGTCGTGGCGGCGCTGTACAAGTTCGTCACCCTCGAAGACTACGTCGAGCTGCGCGAGCCCTTGCTCAAGGTGCTGCTGGACAACGACATCAAAGGTACCCTGCTGCTGGCCAACGAAGGCATCAACGGCACGGTATCGGGCACCCGTGCCGCCATCGACACCCTGCTGGCCTGGCTTCGCGCCGACCCGCGCATGGTGGATGTCGACCATAAGGAATCGTACTGCGACGAGCAGCCGTTCTACCGCACCAAGGTCAAGCTCAAGAAGGAGATCGTGACCTTGGGCGTGCCGGGTGTGAACCCGAACAAGCGGGTGGGCACCTATGTAGAGCCTCAGGACTGGAATGCCTTGATCAGCGACCCGGAAGTGCTGCTGATCGATACTCGCAACGACTATGAAGTGGCCATCGGCACGTTCCAGGGCGCCATCGATCCCAAGACCGAAACCTTCCGCGAGTTCCCCGAGTACATCAAGGCCCACTTCGACCCCACCCGCCATAAAAAGGTAGCGATGTTCTGCACCGGTGGCATCCGGTGCGAAAAGGCCTCCAGCTACATGCTGGGCGAAGGCTTCGAAGAGGTTTATCACCTCAAGGGCGGGATCCTGAAGTACCTGGAAGAAGTGCCCCAGGAAGAGAGCAAGTGGCAGGGCGACTGCTTTGTGTTCGATAACCGGGTTACCGTTCGCCACGACCTTACCGAAGGCGACTACGATCAGTGTCATGCGTGCCGCATGCCGATCAGCGCCCAGGACCGGGAATCGCCCCATTACGTGCCGGGTATCAGCTGTGGCCACTGCTGGGACAGCCTGAGCGAAAAAACCCGCCGCAGCGCCATCGACCGGCAAAAGCAGATCGAGCTCGCCAAGGCACGCAATCAACCGCACCCTATCGGCTATAACTACCGCAAAACCACCGAGGCCTGAGCCATGTCCAGCCGTCTGGTATATGTGATGGACCCGTTGTGCTCCTGGTGCTGGGGCTTTGCCCCGGCCGTGCAGGCGCTCATCGACCAGGCGGCGCAAGCCGGCATCGGCACGCACCTGGTGCTGGGCGGGCTGCGCACCGGCCAGACGGCGTTGGACAGCGGTACGCGCGGGCGCATCCTGGAACATTGGCACAGCGTGGAGGCCACTACCGGGCAACCGTTTCGCTTCGAGGGCGCGATGCCGCCCGGGTTCGTCTACGACACCGAGCCCGCCTGTCGGGCCGTGGTAGCGGCCAGGCGCATCGACGAACGGCTCGCCTGGCCGATGGCCAAGGGCGTGGCCCAGGCGTTCTATCGCGATGGCCTCGATGTCACCCGTACCGCGACGTTGGTGGATGTGGCCGAGGGCGCGGGCATTTCGCGCATCCGCTTCGCCGAAACCTTCGACCTGGCGGCTACCGCCCAGGCCACCCAGGCAGACTTCAGCTGGTCACAATCGCTTGGTATCTCTGGCTTCCCTACATTGCTCGCCGAACGCGACCGGCAATTCGCCCTGCTCACCAATGGCTACCAGCCACTGGAGGAACTGGCGCCCTTGCTGGCACGTTGGCTTGATCGTGCCGCCGCGCTATAGTCGCCCGGTGCCGCTCCGCCCCCGGGCTCGGTTTGGGCACGAGTAAAGGTGTAGTGGGGCCCAATGCGCTGTCAGTGCTGGCCGCGCTGCGCCGAATGTGTGCCGGAACGTGGTTCGCTAGTGTCCCGGCTCTGCGATGTAAAGGATCACATGAAGCAGAATCGGACCCCTGAAACGCCAAGACTCATCAGCATTGCCTGGCCGTTCATCGCCGTAGTGTTGCTGCTGGCATTGCTCGGCTGTATCAGCCTGTACGCCCTGTCCGCCGTTCGCGGATACGTGGCCGGCGAGAGCCTGTGGTCCAAGGGCCAGAAGGACGCCATCTTTTACCTGAGTCTGTACGCCGATAATCGCGACGAGCAGGTATTCGACAAATACCGCGCCGCCATGGCCGTGCCGGAAGGCAGCCGCGACCTGCGCTTTGCCCTCGACCAACCGCACCCGGATGTGGAGCAGGCCCGCCGTGGGTTGTTACAGGGTGGCACTCACCCGGACGACTTCGACGGTGTGATCTGGCTGTTCCTGAACTTCCGCCATATTTCCTATTTCTCCCGCGCCATAGACCTCTGGACCATTGGCGACCGCTACCTGGACCAGCTCGATGAAATCGCCACCCGGATGCACGGCGCTATCGAGGCGGGCGCGGCCTCCGATGAGGACATGACGCGCTGGAAGGGGCAGATCGTCGCCCTCAACGACGCTGTCACACCCGCCGCCAGGGCCTTCAGCGACGCGTTGGGGGAGGGGTCGCGAGTACTCCAGCGGCTGTTGATCGCCACTAACCTGATCACCGCCTTTTTGTTGATCGGGCTGGCGTTGTGGATCACGCGCAAACTGCTGATTCAGCGGCACAATATCGCCGCGGCGCTGCAACTGGAAAAGGAGCGTGCCCAGGTCACCCTGGCCTCGATCGGCGATGGGGTGATCGCCACGGACGTTACCGGCGCGATCGCCTACATGAACCCGGCGGCGGAGCAGCTCACCCATTGGAAAGCCGAGCAGGCCGCGGGGCTGCCGTTGGCGGCGTTGTTCAACCTGCTGGACGAAAACGCCGAGAAGGACAGCTTCACCTTGATCGAGCGGATTCTGGGTGGGCAGCTCAAGGGCGGCAGCGAGCACGCCAAGCTGATCCAGCGCCTGGACGGCAGCACGGTGTCGGTCACGTTGGTGGGCGCGCCCATCCGTACCGAGGGGCGTATCAGCGGCGCGGTGCTGGTGTTGCACGACATGACCCAGGAGCGCCAGTACATCGCCAACCTGTCGTGGCAGGCCAGCCATGACGCCTTGACCGGCCTCGCCAACCGCCGGGAATTCGAGCTGCGGTTGGAGCAGGCGCTGGCGCGCATGGCCAGTGGCAAGGGCCGGCACTCGCTGATGTTCCTGGACCTGGACCAGTTCAAGCTGGTGAACGACACCTGTGGCCATGCCGCCGGGGATGAGCTGCTGCGCCACATTTGCGCGGTGCTGGCCGCCGGGCTGCGCGAAACCGATACCCTGGCGCGCCTGGGCGGTGACGAGTTCGGGGTGTTGCTGGAGGATTGCCCGCCCGAGCAGGCCGAGCGCATCGCCGAATACCTGCGCGAGAGCGTTCATAGCCTGCACTTCGTGTGGAAAGGCCGGCCTTTCATGACCTCCGTCAGTATTGGCCTGGTGCACCTCAACCTGCTGCCGGCCACGCTGGAGCTTTCCCTGCGCGCGGCTGACATGGCCTGCTACATGGCCAAGGAAAAAGGCCGCAACCGCGTACAGGTGTATCATGCCGACGACTCGGAGGTGTCCACCCGCTTCGGCGAAATGGCATGGATACAGCGGCTGCGGATGGCGCTGGAAGAAGACCGTTTCACCCTGTACGCCCAAGAAATCGCCCTGCTGGGCAACGAGCGCCGTGGTACTACCGGCCATGCGCGCCATGTGGAAATCCTCCTGCGCCTGCACGACGAAAGCGGGCGCATGATCCTCCCCGATACCTTCATTCCCGCCGCCGAACGCTATGGCCTGATGACCGCGCTGGACCGCTGGGTGGTGAAAAGCGTATTCGGCATCATCCGCCAGGCCATGGACCAGGGCGGCGATGAACCGTTGGCCGTATGTGCGATTAACTTGTCCGGGATCAGTATCGGCGACGAGGATTTCCTGGATTATCTGCGCGAACAATTCCGGCGGTTCGCCATCGCGCCGCATCTGATCTGTTTCGAAATCACCGAAACGAGCGCCATCTCCAATCTGGGAAGCGCCATTCGTTTCATCAACGAACTGAAGGCACTGGGCTGCCTGTTCTCACTTGATGATTTCTGCGCGGGGATGTCCTCCTTCGCGTACCTCAAGCATTTGCCTGTGGACTTCCTGAAGATCGACGGCAGCTTCGTGAAGGATATGCTCGACGACCCTATCAACAGGGCGATGGTGGAAGTGATCAATCACATCGGCCATGTGATGGGTAAGCGGACCATCGCCGAGTTCGTTGAAACGCCGATGATCGAGCAGGCCTTGATGGAGATCGGGGTGGACTATGCGCAGGGTTACCTCATCGAGCGCCCTCGCTTGTTCACCTGCGAAAGCCTGAGGAGCGCCGACAAGGCGCGCGCCACGCCGTGAATCGTTTCTGATGCCATGCGGTTGTTTTTCACCAACAGAAAGGAAGTTGTCGATGAATGATGTAGCAGACTCAGGTTTCACCCGTACCGGGCCACTGATGGAGGCCAGTAGCTACCCGGCATGGGCGCAGCAACTGTTGCGCGATTGCAGCATTGCCAAGCGCCGCGTGGTGCAGCATGAGCTTTACCAGCGGATGCGTGACAACAAGCTCAGCGCCGCAACCATGCGTCAGTACCTGATCGGCGGCTGGCCGGTGGTAGAGCAATTCTCCCTGTACATGGCCCAGAACCTGACCAAGACCCGTTTCGGCCGGCACCCCGGCGAGGACATGGCGCGCCGCTGGCTGATGCGCAACATTCGCGTGGAACTCAACCATGCCGACTACTGGGTGAACTGGTGTGCGGGCCACGGCGTGAGCCTGGAAGACCTGCAAGCGCAGAAAGTGCCGCCAGAGCTGCAGTCCCTCAGCCATTGGTGCTGGCAAACCTGCGCCACCGACCCGCTGGTGATCGCCATGGCCGCCACCAACTACGCCATCGAAGGCGCTACCGGCGAATGGTCCGCGGTGGTGTGCTCCACCGACGTGTATGCCGATGCCTTCCCGGAAGACACCCGCAAGCGCGCCATGAAATGGCTGAAGATGCACGCCCAGTACGACGACTCCCACCCATGGGAAGCGCTGGAAATCATCTGCACCCTGGCCGGCAACAACCCGTCCCAGGCACTACAGAACGACCTGCGCCGCGCCATCTGCAAAAGCTACGACTATATGTTCCTGTTCCTGGAGCGTTGCATGGAGCTGGAACACAAGGCCGTGCACCGCGAGCGCGAAGCGGTGGTGTAACCGCTTCGCGAGCTTCGCCCGCTTCCAACACAATCGGTAGGAAGCGGGCGAAGCTCGCGAATGAGGGCGCCGTTACCTCGCATCCAGCGCCTGGCCATTCACCCCGGCGCTGTCGGGCCCCATGAGGTACAGGTACGCCGGCATGATCTCTTCCGGGGTAGGGTTGCGGCTCGGGTCTTCATCGGGGTAGGCCTGGGCACGCATGTCGGTGCGGGTGCCGCCGGGGTTCAGGCTGTTGGCGCGTATCAGCGAGCTGCCGTCGGATTCGTCGGCGAGGGTTTGCATCAAACCCTCGGTGGCGAACTTGGACACCGCGTAGGCCCCCCACTGCGCGCGCCCCTTGCGGCCCACGCTGCTGGACGTGAAGAGCACCGACGCATCCTTGGAACGGTGCAGCAAGGGCAGCATCGCTCGGGTGAGCATGAAGGTCGCGTTTACGTTCACCTGCATCACCTGGATGAAGTCCGCATCGGGTATTTCATCCAGGCTGGCCCGCGGCCCCAGGATCGAAGCGTTGTGCAGCAAGCCGTCGAGGCGGTCGAAGCGCTTTTCGATGGCCACTTCCAACTGTTCATAATCCGCCGTCCTGGCGGTTTCCAGATCAAGCGTATACACCATTGGATTGGCATGGCCGGCGTGGCGAATGCGCAGGGCCACGTTTTCCAGATGCGCCCGCGTTCTGCCCAGCAGGATCAGTTGCGCGCCATGCCGGGCGTACGCTTGCGCGGCCGCAGCGCCGATGCCACGGCCGGCGCCGGTGACCAGGATCACCCGGTCGGCCAGCAGATTGGGGGGTGCCTTGTAGTCGAACATTCGCGCGTCTCCTTGCCGCGGGCGGGAAGGGTCAGCAGCCGCAGAGCGCGCGGTCCAGTACGTCGCGCAGCTCTTGGGGGTGGCTTACCACCACATCCGCGCCCCAGTGATCGGGATTGTCATGGGGATGAATATAGCCGTAGCGCACCGCTGCCGTTTTGGTGCCCGCGTCGCGGCCCGATTCGATATCCCGCAAATCATCGCCCACGAACAGCACCCGGGACGGGTCCACGCCCAGGGTTTTGCACGCCAGGATAAGGGGCTCCGGGTCCGGTTTGCTGCGGGTCACGTGGTCCGGGCAAATGAGCACGCGGGAGCGCTCGGCCAGGTTCAACTGTTGCATGATCGGCTCGGCGAACCGCACCGGCTTGTTAGTGACCACGCCCCACATCAAGCCGGCTTTTTCGATGTCGGCCAGCAGCTCGGCCATGCCATCGTAGAGGTGCGAATGCACGGCGCAGGCCTGCTGGTAGCGCTCCAGGAATTCCAGGCGCAGCGCTTCGAATTCCGGCGCTTGGGGCGATAACGCGAAGGTGGCGCTGACCATGGCGCGAGCACCGCCCGAAACCACGTCGCGGATGAGTTGGTCGTCGATGGCTGGCAGCTTGCGGTCGGCCAACATGGCCTGGCATACGGCGA
>Ga0265797_10005322_pt1 | contig 18840 bp, 10 predicted proteins | sample P2T30metagenome_FD_192433 | JGI IMG/M metagenome (GOLD analysis project Ga0265797, IMG submission 192433) | Plant litter microbial communities from East Loma Ridge, Irvine, California - P2 T30 | ecosystem: Environmental > Terrestrial > Plant litter > Unclassified | place: USA: California... | reverse complement strand
TCCAAGAACACTAGGTGAAGTGGAAACACCCCGCTGGTTGAAGACCAAACTGTTGCTGTAAGTTATGATGTCGCATCGTACGACGCATGTTGTTAACACAGATCAGGCATCAGCGGCAGGCCTTGTTCTTTATGGTCAAGCGGGAGATGGGATGGGCTCTCGAAGATGGAGCTTGCGATGTGTGGACGAAGCTCACTCGCGACACATCTGCTTTGTAAGAGTGGTCGCCAGTACAGCAGGATCTGGCTGACAGTATGCAAACAGATATCGCAACAATATCACCGGTGATGTGCGAACAGACCAGCCGTGTTCCTTCAAGGGTGGCATATTGGCGGACACGATGGGGCTAGGAAAATCTCTCAGCATGATTGCGTTACTCGCACATGGCATTGACTCATTGAACGAGGAGGGGATGTTTACCAGACCAACTTCTACAAGTCATCGCGATGTCGATACGACGTTACTTATTGTTCCACCATCTCGTAAGTCATCACAGAATACGTGTTAATCTCAAGCACACTAACAGCAGAAGTTTTGCAAATGTGGGAAGAACAACTACAACAGTAAGTCGAATTGCAGCGAAAACGACCAAATGGCTGATCTTTTAGACATTCGCTCGATGTGACTTTGCTGAGAATAAGACGACATCATGGTCTCAGCCGGATCACGACTATCGAGGAAGCTCATTCCTACCGTTTGGTCTTGACAACTTATCAAACAGTGGAAACGGATTGGAGGGAACATTCGTGTTCAGCATCGTCACCTCTCTTTTCCATCAATTGGCGGCGCATCATTCTAGATGAAGGTACGTAGAAAAGCGCCCAAGAAGGCTACATGGATCGCCACTAAGAAACGCAGCACACTACATCAGCAACCACCAAAGCGATACATGCAAAGCTATATGTAGTCTTGAGGCTCAGGCGCGTTGGGCTGTGACTGGCACGCCGCTGCAAAATAGGCTCGGAGACGTTGCGACGTTATGCCAATTTCTACGTGTTTATCCATATGACGATCGAGAGACATTCAACAAAGACATTATCGACCCTTGGAAGGCAGGTGATAACAACACTGCTATCTCTCGGTTGAAGCGGCTTCTCCAGTGTATTCTCCTGCGGCGCAGCAAGGGATCTGTTCAGTTGCCAGAAAGGACCGACCTGAGACATACGCTGCAGCTCAGCGAAGAAGAGCGACAGCATTACGCAACAGCAGAGAACAACGTTGCGAGATCGATCGATGCGGTACTAGGCGCAAACACCAACACGGCGTTCAACGTCACTAGTATCATTGAACAGATCAACGAGCTTCGCTTGATCTGTGATCTCGGCATCTATCGCAAACCACCAGAGCCAGTTTCATTGGCCGAAAACAACACTTGGAATACACGTGTAGCTCAGAGAGCTTTGAACGCTCTCACAGCGACGAATGGTATATGTTGCAAAAGTTGCGGCGAGATACAGGATGGTACAAGATACGACAACAGCTTCGGTACAAACCTTTACGCAACCCGACTTTGGCTATTCTCCTGCTTCAGCATCGCCTGCGAGAGTTGCATGGCGCGGAATCCGTCGACTCGCTGTAGCTGCGTGCGTCAATGTCCTGTTGCTCTTGTCACACATGCGCCTGGGACGATGGATTCGGGAGCCTCATCTCCTGTCGAGTGGCCTTCTGACTCAGAAGAAGTCTTACCCACCAAGGTCAACGCACTCGTCGATGATCTGCTCAAACAAACGCCAGGAACTAAAAGGTTAGTTCTTCTATCAATCATCCTAAACCCAGCTTGCAGCACTAGATTGGCCTTCGATCACATCGCATGCTGACTTATCTTGTAGCATCGTCTTCACATTTTGGTCGTCAACGTTGGACCTCATTGAGAAGGGGTTATCGCGGGCTTCAATCACTTTTACACGCTACGATGGTAACACGACGCCTACCAATCGGTCTGTAGCATTGAACAACTTTCGTCGAAATCCAGACATCTCCGTCATCCTCATGACCATTTCATGTGCTGCTGCCGGGCTGAACATCACTGCGGCAACACGCGCCTACATCATGGAGCCTCAGTGGAACCCTACGGTTGAGGAGCAGGCATTAGCGCGCGTTCATCGCATGGGTCAGACGAAAGAGGTGACCACAATCCGTTATGTCATGGCCGACACTTTTGAAGAGGTACGTGAACGATCTTGGGGTAGTTGGAGCCATTCGCTAATGCCAAGTAGAGGGTCATAGAAACGCAGCAGCGAAAAAGGGAGCTTGCGGAGCTGTTGCTATCGACTGAGCCACATGCAGAATCGGAACATAGTCTTGATCGACTGCGCGTAAGTCATACATACCTGGAGAAGCGGAGACAGCACTGATCCATACTTAGTATTTCCGGTCTTTGCTCAAATGATTGTTCGATGAATCAATTCAGGCGGCAGCGTATCTGACATAACATTCTCAACTCGTTTTCGCGTTCGCGTTCGCGTTGCTCAAAAGCTGGTTGAACTGTACCGCTTAATAAGAAGATGCTTTCATGACCGGCATGAAAGAAGGAGAGTCAGTCTTTTGAGCGACACGTTGATACTATATAGCCAATCTATCTGTAATTACCCGACTGCATCTCATCTCTTCATCATAGTATTACAATTACCACCTACTGCACTCTAAACCTCACGTATAATCCAACTTGACAAGAGACACTTGACCACGTGTTTCGACGCCTCGTGAACTTTAACATCACATCCGCTTCAACGACACCAACAAACCACACTTGACGCCCCACCGAATAACATCAACAACCCAATTCATTATCAGCCTTGAATAACATCAACGACCCGCAAGCAGATGCAGGACGACAAGATCAGAAGCCAATCACGTGGAAAACAAAAGCAGGACATCTCAACAGCGTTAAAAAAGTTTATAAGTGTTTAAAAAAGGGACAAACAGCGAGGGTATTGAATATGATACATCGTAACAGAGAAGAAGAAGACGAAGATGCCGGCGCCAAAATGCTCCAGAAAAAAAGGGAATGCTACAAAGACATGACGAGACAAGAAAACAAGGGAACAGTAACAAGATAAAAAAGGTTGTCAAACAACAACCCCTTCTACCTCAACTGCCCTTGCACGTCATCAACAGTCCTCTTGAGCACATCTTCAATCTTCCACCTCGGCGCCTTAACCTCCTCCTTCTCACCCTTCTTCTTCTCAACCACCATACCATTGCCCACCTCCTCAGGCTCCAATCCACCCGCCACACCACTCGAAAACTTGAGTTGCAGCAGCTCACCCACCTGATCGCACGCCGTCAGCATCCTGTCCAAATCATCCTTTGTATGCGCAGCCGAGACACAGAACCTCGCTCTCGAGCTGACAAGCGGCGTAGCCGGGTATCCGACTACCACGACCGAGATCTTGCGCTTGAGCATCTCGTGAGAAAAGGCAGGCATCTTGGCTGGGTTGTACAGCATAACGGGGATAATGGGACTGTCGTCGTGGCCGTAGACGATGAAACCGAGACGCTTCAAGCCGAGGCGCAGATACCTCGAATTGAAGCATAGGCGCTGGAGTCGCTCCTCGCCCTGGCCGGGTACAATGGATCCGTCGATGATGCGAAGGGCCGAGGAGATTTGCATGAGCACGGGAGGAGCAGGCGATTCCGCAAACAGCATAGCGGCATTGGAAGTACGCAGTTTATCGATGATGGGCTTCTCAGCGGCGATGTAACCACCGTTTGCGCCGAAAGATTTTGTCAGGGTACCCATGAGGATATCGACTTCCGATGGGTCAATGCCGAAGTAATCGCATACACCACGTCCGCGGGGACCGACACCACCAACAGAGTGCGCTTCGTCGACGAAGAGGTTGAACTTGTACTTGTGCTTTAGGGAGATGATGCCAGGGAGATTGCACATGGTGCCTTCCATAGAGTACAGGCCCTCAACAGCAACGAGAATCTTCTTCCAGGGACGGTGAGTGCGGGGTTGGCCTTGGGAGATGGCTTCGCGGAGCTTGCGTTCCAGATCGCGCATGTCGTTGTGCTTGAACATGGTGACCATGGCGCCGGAGAGACGGGCACCGAAGCGGATGGAGGAGTGGTTGAGCTCGTCGGAGATCATGAGGCAGCCCTTTCCGACAATGGTGGGGAAGGTGGTGGCGTTGGTAACGAAACCCATTGAGAAGACCATGGAGGCGGGCTTGCCGACGAACTTGGCGATGAGGTCCTCGACTTCGACAGTGAGGTCCGAGGTACCGCTGTCGGAACGGGGGCTGGCCATGGAAATACCGTATTTGCGGATGGTGGCTTCGGCGGCGTCGGCACAGGGGCCTTCTGATTGAGCGAATCCGAGGTAGTTGTAGGAGCTCATGTTGAGGGTTTCAGTCGTGGTGCCGAGCATCTTGAAAGTGTTGTTTCCGTCGTCTGACTTGCGATCAAGCACGGTGATGAAGCGTCCCGGGACGCCAGTCGTCGGTCGGGAGAAGCAGTCGTTGATGCGCATCTTCAACCGCCGTGTGTAGAAGTTGTCAAAGTCGCTGTTGAGGGGCGCATATCCGTCCTTCTCCTGCAAATGGCTGTAGTGTTGCTTCCTGAAGCGCTTGCCGAAGAAGTCGCGAACATGTCCGAATACTATTAGGATTAAGTAGCTGATGTATGTAGTGAAAAGGAAATAATATGGCGGCTCGTCCTCGATGGGGTCGCCGAACTCGCCCTCGAACTTGCTCAGGTAGCGGTGCTTCTGAGAGCCGAGGGGACCGAACTGTGCGTGGGCGCGGGCAAGGCGGCGCTGCTCTTCTGGCGAAGGCGGCTGGAAGAGCGTCTTGGGCTCGGTGGGCATCTTCTCGCCAGTGGCCGTGGTCAGGTTGATGGTCGGGAGGGAGATTTGCGAGGGCGAGGGGTTGTTGAGAAGGGCCTGTTGCTGGGCGACAAAGGCTTCACGCAGGACAGCAGCGTCCGTCTTTGATCTGGGCGAGCCGCCGAAGAGCGATGTGAACTTGTTGCCCTTTGCGAAGGATGCTCGACGCGCAGAGTCGCGCTTCTCGCTAGAAGGATCGAGGGGGGGAGCAGGGGCGGTGGATGCGAACGGGTTGATGCTTCGAACAGGCATTGCAGCAATGGGACACCCCAATGGCGCTGTGGGTATTAAATTACGGGGATTGAAGGAGTCGTGAGCGAGTCGTCGCAGTCACGTCGAGTCGCTGCTGGCGGTGAAGAATGCACGAGTGTCGGCCGTGGGAAACGCTAGACGAGAAAGGGATCAGCAGGCGACTCCAAGGGAGGATTGGCAGGGTGTCGGCGAGCAACGGCTGTGCATGGGCTGGGAGAAGAGAGGAAGTGTGGTTGAGTCTTATGGGTGCTGATGCGCTCATGCACTCGGTCTTCGGTGGACAAAGACCGGGGCGGCAGTGCCGGATAGCGTGCTTGGTGGTCAAGCAAGCTCCAAGGAACGGGATTGGGCGGAAGGTGCAGCGGGAAGACGTACGTGATGTGCAAACAGTAGCAGGAGCCCGGGGCAAGACGAGGATGATGATGCTGATATGATGCTCGTCAAGCCGGTGTAGCGTGAATGCTTGGGTCGTCGCAACGCTTTTCGTGTTCCTGAGTGGCGCGGCCGTTTGCTACGAAGCACCAAGCACCAAGCTTCCAAGCCACCGTCTGTCGTGACGTAGAGATGGAGATTGACGGGCGGTAATGAACGACAAGATGTAGGTGCAGGAGAAGAAAAGCCTTGGAGCTTGCAACTCGACTTATCAGCGCCGTTGGCAAGGCAAGGGGGAATTGAGGATCCCTTGTCCTTCTCGCTCTCTCGCACCTCTGCTGCGCGAAACGACAGGCGGCCTTTGGTTGGCCCGACGAAATGAGCAGCCCCATCTGCCCGTTCCGCACCACGCCCAAGCGGGCCTCAAGTCAGGGGAACACGATGCTGATCGCTGCCACATCCCGAGCATCGCAAGCCTTGCCGGTCTAGCACACGACCCGCTGCTCGTCCGAGGGCTGCGAAAAAAAAAGCCTTGCAAGGCTATAAGTCAGGCCATAAGTCTAGAGCTTGGCCTTCGATTTTCCCGCAACGGTGCGATCACGCGTCGGAGAGCCGCACGTCATCGACTACAGCAAATCATAACAAAATTTCAATCGTGAGCCTGACATAATCATGGTCGCCGTATGCTTTGTCAGTCTGTCAATCTGTCAGCTCATGCCTCTCTTACTCGCCCGTCCATATGTTCTTGGCACAACCTTGTAGCTTGTAACCGGTCGCAGACACTACTCACACCACACCACATCATGCATAATCGACGATCTTATCGCATTGCTATTTCCTTTTCCAGCTTCACCTCTACCATACTACTGCGCTAGCAGCACATAAGCACATACTCCCTTATACCTCAAGACTCGTGCTGCTGCCCAAAGTGTTTTCCGCAATCATCCCGCGACAGTTTCACTCCATGGGAAGAGCCTGTGTAGCAGTAAAATAACACGTTACAGCCTTTTCGTAGACCATGGCATGTGATTGGCCGACCCAAGTTTGCAATCAGACAGACCGATCCTGTGGAGGACTCGACGGGTTGGCCCGAAGGCTACCTTCATTAATGCGCTGTCAAATGGGCTGTGTAGGCTGCCTGTTAGTGTAGCAAAATTGGGCAAATTGCGATGTGACTTTCATCTCGTAACCCGGGATACGAGACCAGTTTGTCCATCGTAATTTCACTTTGGTATAACATGGCACTTCCCCGCAGCTGCTCTAGCTTGACTTTACACTCTGGACTACACATGTTGCTGCCAAAGTCAAATGCTAGCATGCATTCATGATGATGGATGCTATCCCCAGGTTTGTTCAAGTAATGTAATATATTTGTTTACTGATCTTGAAAGATACAGTTTTCTTTACCGGAGATCCCCTTGGAAAGGCTACAACTGTCAAGCACGCACAGCGGCTATGTAATCCACAACAACCCCCGCAGCACAAGAATCTCCTCAAAAGGTGGCAATCCTCTCTCTCTCTCTCCATCCTGCCAAAAGGGATCCGACAAGAAAATTCCGAACATCCGAGACGCACGCAACAAATGAAACAATGGCTAGCTCGCAACACGGAAAGGAAAAGATGAACAATGATCAAACGAGAAACCAAGAAATAAGAGACGACCTGCATGTGACTGCCAACGTCTTGTTGTTGCCAACACCAACCAAGCGCAGGTTCCACCAGTCCGCCATTTCTCTCTTGTATAAATGTATCCCAGCCCTAGCCAATTCCTTAGCAACGCCAATATCAATAACCAATCCCTGTATGGTGTGTGGTCGTTCGATGTGCGTTACGAAGAAGAGATGAGTTGCCGGGGTGCGAGGTAATAGTAGTAGAAGGGGGTGCGTCCTACGAGCGACAGGAAAACCCCAGTGCTGAAGCCCAAGTTGCTACCTGTCCAACGATTTGAAACCAATATGTGAGAGGGAAGATGTCAACGACCACATTAAGTATGAGCGCGAAAAATGGAGAGCGAGAGCAACCCGGCGACTGTCTCAAGTTGCAGGGTGTCTGTCCAGCTTCCTCGTAAAAAAGCATCCGCGACCGGGTATAAGAGCAAGCAAAAGCAGAATTGACAATAGACACTAAGTATGCAAGCTGCTCATTGCATCTGGTGATGCTCCGGTGACAGGCTGGATGGGTCTAGCGTGCCAAACGACACCAGATTCGACATGTCAAGGTCATCCCCATTGTCCTCCAGTAACGGCGACCGGAAGGGCATGTTGAGATTTTGCTTGGCGTACATGTCGGTCATCTGCAGGGCCTCGTCCGACATGCCGTTGTCGTGCGACATTTGGTACACATCGTTGTGGTTGTCACGACCGAAAGAGCCCAGTGGTGGTGATTGGTTAGCGATGATGGGGTCCGGGTGGCTCATCGCCGGCATGGGTGAGTGGTGAGACGCCGAATGTGGCGGCGGGCCCATTGGTGTATGTACATAAGGTGGGATGTTGTACTGGCCGTAGTTGGATGCAGGAATGTTGTCATTTGATGGACCTGACGTGAAAAATGAAGGAGTGCCGTACTCGGATGGTGAGTTGGTCGTTGTGGCCGACATGGGGTACTGTCGGTAGTCCATGCCGTAGCCTGCTGAAGTGTCGATACTCAGGTGAGGACCAATGGGACCTGCACTTTGTGGTTGTGGTGCAAAGATCTCTGGGTTAGGCACGTATGGCGACGGCTCTTGTTGGATCAGGAATGATGGCATCGGGTTGCGAAGCATCGAAAAGTCCATCGCAACAGGAACCGAGCGACTTCGCTGGCGCTTGTGACCACGCGGTTGAAAGGGAGCAGGCGCAAGATGTGTCTCCTGAAACATACCCATGTGGTGAGGGTGTTGAAGATGGTTTGGTTGGGAAGCGGGCCGGTGGTTGATGGGCGAGACCGGTGCCGAGACGGCAAATGTGTTTGGGTCGTACATGTTGTGTCGGTTCTGAAACGACTCCAGTGAGACAAGTTTCGCCAACTGTCCGCTCAGCACCTTCGGGTGGCCGCCCAAGTGGTGCAACATGATGTTTGACGCTTGCTGGTCCTCGGTAAAGTCGCCGCACTGGAAGAATCCACCCGAACCTGATGAGTCCATGAAAAAGTTCGGTGGTCGGTTGAGCTCAACAATCAGCCCTCCTGGGCGTTGCGAAGCACCCTCGGCATTCGCGGTCATGTCACCGTTCTCCAGTGAGATGTTCTTGATGTATGAGAATGGGTACTCAATCTTGTAGCCCGCAGAATCGTTGTTGATGTAGTACGTGATGCAGCACTTCTCGGGCGAGTAGAAGACTACAAGGTCCATGGCGCTTTGTCCGACTCTTCTCCAGCTACCGATGCTGAGGGAGCGGCAGGCAAAGTGGTGAATGACAACCTTGGAGTTGTTGGCGTCTGTGTTGAGAAGCATGCCACTTCCGTATGGCATACCACCTGCTCGGCCTAGGAAGCTAGTACCAATTGACTTGCCAGACTCCATGGCCTGTAGGGCGAGGTATCGTCGCATTGACTCTGGGATGTCATTGCAGTCGTCACCGTTCTCGATGCTCTTCTTGGCAATGTTCTTGATCTTGGCACGTCTATGCGATTGTCAGTACTGCGCGTCAGCATGCTGCTCGGTATTCCTACCTGTTCTGGAACCAGATCTGGACTGAGCGCTCGGTCATGTTGATTTCCGAGGCTATTCTTTCGCGAGTAGCAGCAGTGGGTGTGGGGTTCTTGTTGAACTCCACTTCAAGGGTCACCAGTTGGTCTTGGGTAGCCCTCTGTCTCTTCTGGTTGCGCTGCTGCTGGGTGAGGGTGCTTTTACGGGGAGGTCGGCGCGGGGCAGAGCCCTGCGTCGGTGTCGAGGATCCCGCCGGTGGGGATGGGGTCGGCGAGACCATTGCGTCGTCGTTTGACTGCATGCTGGGTGGTAGGTGTAATCGGAGCGCGGGAGTTGACTCGATTCGAAGTGGGGTGGAAGATATAGAGGGAGCAATCGAGCTGACACCTCTGTCTATCTAGATTCGTAAAGTGTCGTGAAGTAATGGTCCAAGCAATGCTGGTGGGTGAAGATGATAAAGCTATGCGAAGCTTGTAAGAGTTCAAGGTCACGGGAAATGATTCCACGTGTGTATGGAACTCGAGACACCGTCCAGGCGCGTGTGAAGTGTGAAGGGAGCTGCTGACCGGGGAGCAGATGGATCGTCCGAGAGCGAATCCAAGTCGAGAAAGAGTGAAGGAGGTGGTGCTAGGGAGCGGACGGACAAAGCCTAAAGGAGGGTTGTGAAGAAAGGAACGTGGGCAAAGGCCGAAAGGAGTGGCGGCACTTCGCAGAAGTCGACAGAGAAAGAGAAAGTGAGTTCTACCACACCGACAGCAAAGGTGACGATAGGGAATCCGGATAGAGGAGCTGGGCCTTGGATGTAAATGAGCGACCGTGGTTTAGAAAGGGGAGATTAAGGGAAGGGGCATTGAAGCCGGGGGGAAGGTGCGCGCCGGCTAGTGTGGGCTGGGCAGAGCGCCTAGTGGCCCAAGTTTCCGCCCAGAGACAGTTTTAGCCCAACGCTCAACGCCAGCCCTGGAGGCGCGAGACCAGTGGTGACGCACCAAAACGCTTATGTTCTGAAGCAAACCATGCTCGCAGCACTTTGACCGGATGCTCCTCCGCTCTACACAACAGCCACGACAGCCGCCTCTGGTGCGAGTGTCTTCTGCCCGCCCGCAACGCGCGCTGCCCGCAATAGCTCCGATCAGGGGGCTAGCTGCTAGGAGCTGCGAGGTACGTCGGAGTCGCGCCACTAGAGACGTGACGACCGGGGTTGAGGACAGGCTCTGTTCCAAGACTCAGGAGACTTGCGCCCATAGGGCAATCCTTGCCGCGAGGCTCGCCGATACAACAACACGCATCGCGATACCTGTCAGAAAAGAGCGTGCATGAACTTCGCTCGCTATTCGAAAAGACCGCGACGACGTAGTGCTCACGGTCCGCTTTAGCGTGTTCCGACAGGTACCCAAACAACGCGCTCCACACAGCAGCATGAGGCGCGACGGTTGTCGCGTTTGAGAAGCCCTTAGTCTGCGATTGCTCACCACAGCATCGGAACAAGTACAGCAGAGCATCAAGTCAAGGTAAGCGTGAACGTGACTGCAAGCGTGAATGCAGGCGGCTGGCACGCATCCGTCGTACCTGGCGTGCCTCGCCGTACGCGCCCACAATTTTGGTGCTGACAATGTGCGGCACAGCGCGGCCCATTTCGGTATCGTGAATACTTACTCGAGTGAGCCTCGTGCGGATCGCTCGGGTGAGCCGAGCATGAGAAAGATCCTGACGAGCATCGGTGCCCGTGCCGCCTGATCGCGGCCATCCTGACACGCTCGTCGCCCGGTCAAAAAGCCACGGAAGGGAAATTATTCAGTTTTGGCAAAGTCGTAATAGTTCGTTGATCTCGAGAGTGCCAGCTTAGCTAGCTCGTCGCCCGTCTTGTCGCCCTACAGCTGTCAATCTATAGTACCAATCGCTTCCCTGCACGATTAATTGCAAGGCTTACGCCAGGCACGGCGGTGTGAATGGTGGACGCGTCGGCAAGCGAGCGACAACAACCACCAACCCGGAAACTGACTTATTATCCACCAACGATATTGATATGGTCCGCTCCGAACGCGGCCTCGACCGGATCTGCACACCTCTTCCCACACTCAACTTGCGGAAGCTGAAGACCCGTCCTTGTATGCTCAAACTTTTGTCTTGAAAAATGCCATGTGTAACAGATTATTGTGAATCGTGCTACTGCATTGAAAACAAGTCCAAGCAGCCCGACGCAGTGTGACGAGCAGCGAACATCCCCATACTATGTTTCAGCGTTGCACCACTCGGGACCAAACTACGCCATAATGCACGCTTCGCTACTTACTCGAGTCCTAGCTCCTGTGGTATGTCGTGTTCAGAAAACACATGGTCGTCATCGCATGGGTATCGTGAAGGCCCTTCCGTCCTTCGTTTGAGTCCCGCTGTTTGACGCGATCGTCTTCTGGAAACCATTCCTTCATGCTTTGACCATGTGCGGGAGAAGTGTTTCTAGAACCCCCACTGTCGACGGTAGTGGTAATCAGGTCTGATTCAGTTGAGTCAGTTCGGCCGATTTGGGATCCTTCGTGCGCAAAGAGGAATGGTCGGTCTGTCTAGAGATTCAGATGTCGCAGTCTGTGCCTGTTTTCGTTCATGACGAGTACTGCAGCTCAACACCGACAGAACGGACCATCTGCTCTCTCTTCTTCAGGTCCAGACTCGCACCGAGCGTGAACAGCAGCTCCTTAATCCTGCCCTCCCACAACACCCCAATGCGCCAATCCTGATCGACCCTAGCCTTGAGCACTCCAGAGACGTCGTCATCTGGGGAAACTGTTGAGCGTTTCCAATCTGGACGCAGCTTCTTGATCGCCCAGTCTACGTCGGTTGTGTTGCGAATACGCCAAAGCTCGCACCCGAGCTGCAGCTCGCTTTCATACGAATAGAAATTGAAGTCGAAGCGAGAGGAAAGGGCCAGGTTGGGGCCAGCCTTGACGGCATAAGTGGAAGAAAGATTTCCCATCAACGGATTGAGCGTGAGCGTCATGGTATACGGAAAGCCCGCATGGTTGGGCAAGGTGGCGAACCTCACCCCTGTGCTGATACCCCCGCTCTTGTTCAGTATGCCATAGTACAGCTCTGCGCCTGCACTGAAGCGACCATCCACAGGACCCACTTGCTCTGCAGCGAGCGGTTCTGTAGACGCATCTCTGGGGCCTGGACCGAAGTTGTAGAGACCCCGGACGCCCATCAACGCTGAGTCTGTGCTGTACATGTATTCCGTGCTGTATTTGCCGAAGTCGTTTTGCAAGAGTGTCAGGATCGTCCCGCCATTGTTGAGATTGGAGTCGCTGACGGCGGCGATCCTGAGCTGTCGTGTAGGGGCGAGGCGGCGCAAGTACAGGGCTTCGAGCCTCTGCTGTGGTAGGAATATGCGCCCATACAACAGAGTATCTGTCATAGATTAGCGGGGATACAGAAAGATAGTGTCGTCAAGCTCACTCTTGCGGTCTACCCTCTGGCCAGCATGCCAAACCTCCCACCACCACTTCTCGTCCGGTCTCCGCAGCTCTTGTACATGCTTGTAGCCTCGTATGACATTGTGCAGGTCAATATGGGACGTCCTAAAGTCCTTCTGCAGTGGTAGCGACGAGTACAGGTAGGACACTGAGCCATCCACTACGCCCACGCTGCCTAGTGTGTACGATGTTGCAAAGTTCGGGGCGGCTAGAGAGGAAATCTGCATACGCAGGCCTCTGGGTATGTCAAAGTCGAGCAATGCTGTCAAGTGCAGTGAGTATTGGGTGTGGAACGCCATCTCAGGAGTGACGTACCTCGTGCCGACGCGTTCAGTGCGCCATAGGAATTGTCCACGTTCCAGCTGGATGCCTCGTAGAATGCATGCTGCACACTATCCATAAAGTCCAACATGTCTCTGTCATCGGCAAATCATGTCGAGCGAACTGGGGTGAGGTCGGAGTGCCAGATGCTTATACTTTGGGGAATGTGAGAAGGATCCACAGCGGAGTTCAGCCGCGGCTGCACCAATCGGTGGTTCGCCAAAATTCCCCGCTCATTTTTTTGGAAGTCGCGAACCTGCAACTTCGAACTTTTTCCTGAGCGCAACCTCAACCAACCACAACACTTGCACAGCACCGCCAAAATGCCGAAGTCAAAGCGCGCGAAGGTCGTACATCTTACCAAGACGGACAAGAAGGGCAAGGAGCTGTCTTTGAAGCTTTTTGCCAATGTTCAGGAAGCGGCGGACAATTTTGAGCACATCTTTGTCTTCGCCGTAGAGAACATGCGCAACTCCTACCTCAAGGAACTCCGTCAAGAGTTCGCCGATAGCCGGTATGTCTATGGGACCGCTTTTACCGAAAGCGCGCATGGTTAACGATCGCGCAGATTCTTCTTCGGAAAGACCAAAGTAATGGCGAAAGCGCTTGGACTCACCCCAGCTGAAGAGCACCTCACCAACCTCTCGGAGCTTAGCCAGCATCTCAACGGCAATGTTGGACTCTTCTTCACCAACCGCGACCCCAGTGAGATGATCGAGTACTTTGCCAACTACTCGCAAACCGACTTTGCGCGCGCCGGTATCGTTGCTACACAGACCTTCACAGTCCCCGCCGGTGTAGTCCACTCAAGAGGTGGAGAGGTTCCCGAAGACGAGGACGTGCCGCTCCCGCACAGCATGGAGACCACCATCAGGAAATGGGGCATGCCAACGAGGCTCGACAAAGGCAAGATTGTGTTGGATGTACCGTATACCATCGCGGAAGAGGGCAAGGTCATGAACAGCCATCAAACAGCGCTACTGAAAATGTTCGGTGTGGCCATGGCAGACTTCAAGATCGATCTCAAGGCCTACTACACCAAGGCGACCGAGTCTGTGACCGAGGTTGGAGCTATGGAGGAGTAAGGAACAAGCGAGAAGGAACAAATGCTCAGTTCAGTTGCATTGTGACGGCGTTTCTTAGGCGTTTGGTTTTGACCAGGGAAAAGTATGCTAGATGACTTTGACAGACAGGCTCAAGTCAACTCTACGAGCACATCACAATATACCCTATTATGTTGGCCCTATACATCGCTAGACCTTTCGGCGACTATTATACTAAGGTGTTGCTTTTCAGCTTCCCGTTCTTTACCACAAAACTATCACGGCCTGCTACAGCATCGCTAATCCAGCTACAAGGCCTCCCACGAGAGCTCCGAATGTCTCTGGGTAATTCACGACACCTGCACCCGTCTCAGCTGGGACCGATGCACTCGCCGTAGTCTCATCAGCCGTAGGTGTCGCCGTCCGCGAAGTCCTAACCGACGTAGAGGAGTGTGTTGAGGAATGCGTTGAGGAATGCGAGGTTGTAGAGTTGCGCGATAGCGTCGAAGTCGAGAGTGTCGAGTTGGCCATAGCGCTAGACATGGAGATGATACCTGAGCTCCTCGACGCCGTGAGAGTGGGTAAGTTTGAGAGTACGGGAGCGGACTCGGTGACTGATGGAAAGACGATGGTGCTTGGGCCGAAGAATGGCGCGGTGTCCGGGTCGAACATTGGGCCGGTATCTACATGTCGGATCGCTTGATTAGAGTTGTATTCACCAAACAACCTTCAGCACTATTGCTTGACTTAAACTTACAGCTCGAGGTCTCTTGCGCAAGCGCAAGAGCTACAAGGCCAAACAACGCAACGACCACCTTCATCTTTTACTTTCTGGTCTGGGTACCTAACCCGGTGTTTTACACTAGTAACGGTAGAGGTGAAACTCAATACTGATGGTCCGCTGACTTTGAGACGTGCAAGCAAGCAGTAAGACAGTAGGATATATTAACAAGACGAAGAAAAAAATCCAGAGTAAAGACCGACTAGGAGCTGAGTGAATGCGAGAGAGCCCAACACGCGCGCGCATCACGAACGACAGAAAACAGCGTCTTTATCTCCCATCCACTTGCCCTGTCCTGCCCAGCCAGTTCTGGCCCTCTCAGCCCCTAAGCATAGCATCTCGTAAAGAACAAGCATACCAATACTCTGCCGGCGCCCGCCCAATGATGACCGCCCAGTCAGCGTGCCCAGAAGGCACGTTCATCTCCGTGGGGCTAGACGTGTTTCGGATGGGGGCTCGTGTTCTCGTGTCTACCGTGTGCATGGCTGGCAGAGCGCGCGCACTTTTGGGCACCTCGGGACTTTAGTGGCGCCTACCTAAGCCCATTTGCCGCTATTGTGCATTATCGGACGGCGCAAGGTGTCTTTGCATCGGAAATCGAAGGCTAGAGGCAAAAGAGAGCAGGTGATGCTTGTGCCGAAAGGTTGTTTTTGTGGTGGACATGGCATTTGGATGCGTCTTAGTGGACGTTGGAGGCGCGTCTGCGGTGGAGTCACCCCACATGGTGCCCCTGATGGCTTGGCAGGTACAAGCGATGTGAGGCACGCATGCATGACGTGCTTCTTCCTCGTCGACCGCGGAACCTGCAACCGTTATCGCAATACTGGTTCTGGTACATGAAATTGTGCGCAGATCGTTGCATCTGGGCTCTACTTTCGCAGATAACGTTTCCGCACTCTTACCCTCCATAAGCGCATATGGAGAAGCTATCACGGTCTCAACGGATTGTGGGTTGTTGATGCTGCTTGGTGAATGTAGGAAACGTTTGTCGGAGACGGCCTATACAGCTAGCGATCTAACGAAAGTCACAGTATAGTGAACGGCATTCTTTATATTCCGAGAAAGCAATGACGGTAGAGATAAATAGAACAGTCTATCTAATAGCTTCCATCTCAGGATGACGCTCAAGACAATGGCCGTTCTACGAGCCCACTGCGCAAGTCTTTTACCTCGAGCTGGGCCACTTTCTTGTTGAATCCGTTGTCAGTTTGCATAGTGAAGGATATCGCGAAGCTACAGGACTGCTCGGTCTCCTCCAACATATGTAAAGGGCCGGCGCTGTACCCGGTATTATAACTACTTCGACCTCTATGTGCGAAATCTAACAAGGCTATGCGTTCTTGACCAGATTTGTACTTCAGTGTCTCAGGAGGTGATTTGGAGGAATCTATCTCGAATACAGATACCATGAAAGTCGATGTAGGCACAATCTTCCTACGCTTGTGTGAGCACACGTTGAGCAATTCGACGTCCTACAACGTACATAGATGACTCCCTACTCAAAGACCATTCGTTTTTCCCCGCGCGCTTCTGAGGAGTAGTGGTAAATTCTTGAGCTGCAAGAACCTGCGCACTGTCCGTGATGGAGATCTTCACATATATCTCGCGAGTATCTATAAGATGAGCTCGTGTAGTTGTGAATGGAAAGTATTACGTACCAACCAATCTTCGACTTAATCCAGTAACAGACAAATCATCGATGTAACCTTCCCATGGTGCTGCAATCAGCTCAGCTTTTCGTTTCTCCACTATATCAGCATATAGACCCCCGGGGTGAGCCTGCGACGGCTCTGGGATTATATCCATAGTTTTGCGAATGCAGGAGAGGGCGAGGAAGGCTGAGGCGGTGTAGGTCTAGGATAAGAGCGATTGGGAAGTCTCAGCCTTGCGACTACCGATCGATTTCGAAGAATTCTTCCGGCGCCACAACCAGTGCGATAATACGAGACAATAACCAATCCAGCTCAATTATCATGCTCATCGGTTGCAAAAAGGCCAATCGGAAGGCGTTGGTGAGGCGCGAAGCTGATGCCAAGGTCAGCAAGGCATCCAATCAATGCATTCTTAACTCGTACACTCTGCGCCTCATAGCACCCAAAGATCATACTTGAAGGTGTTGAAGCTGCAGTAGGCTTTCCGTGGCTTTTTTTCCAGCCAGTAGAAACTCTGGCGGCTGGGTGGGTTTGATTCATTAAAGACAATAGTTGGAATCATTTTGATACGAAGTGTATATATCTTAGTCGGCAACGAGTGTATGATACAAGATGATGAAACATGCCCAAAGACCTAGAGAAACATACCGCAAGAAGGCCCTGTGCCGTGCAAAAGAAGTGTAAACAATGTAGCGAGTCGAAGAGACATATCTGCTATCTTGCATCGCCAAAAGAGCGATGCAATAATATAGAAGGCAAAGGGTACTGGAAAGGGAAGCGAAACAAGAGAGCATACACATCGCCTAGTACCTCTCGTAGCCTCCACGACGACCACCTAAAGGTACTCTAATATTCCACTCATCCTCAAACTGTAGCGCGGAGTCCCTCCTACCCATTACATTCGGCCGCCTCATCGAATATCTCATGTCCTTCTTCTCTTGGATATGCTCAAGAGCCGCGTGGATATCACTTAGCCCAAATCGCTCATCTGGCTCGTCTCGGTCTGTGAGCGCACGTTGCTGAGGAAAGCTGTAGCCTGATCCATGCCTATCCGCAAGGTATGACGAGGCGCGAAGTGGTTTGGGTGGGAAGTGGGTTTGCGCAAAGGGGTTATGGGCGTTAGGTAGGTTGGCCATGGTGGCGCGACGGTGGTGCATGTTTGGACGGATAGCATGCGCTGCATGGTCATCAAAGTATGATTCGGGCTCGCGCATGTGTACGCGAGGGCTGCGGGGATGTGGATAGTCGTCTACGAGCTCGTCGGGATACCTGATCTTCTGTGCCCCACGGTGGTCGATCTCATCATCGTAGATGTGGCTGGGGTGCGGCTGATCGAGCACAGTTTGTGGTTTGCCTCTGTAAGGCGACTTACGGCGACTATGCACATGCTTAAAGGAAGGGCGGCGACGGATAGGCCTGTCCCAGACACCGTCATCCGCTGTGTGGGCAGATGTAGTGTTCATAGACTCGGTCCCACTTCCACGTTCCAACGATGAGCTGGAGCTCTCACGAGCCATGTCATGTGCGGTGTATTGCTTTCCTGCCTTCCTCTTTCCATTGTAAAGGTCAGTTGGTGGAGCATTACCGTTGCGTGTACGGTCTTCCACGACGTTGTTGGTGTTCAAGTGGATGTGAACAGGTGGTATGTGGCCTGAAATCTTGTTGTAAGAGCCCCGAGAAGAGTCGGTAGTGAAAGACTCTGGACTGAGTCTACCATTGCGAGGATCATCAATTAGGTCGGAGGCTCGGCGTCGGCGGGTAACTTTTGGAGAATAAGGGTCGGCATTGTTTCTACGTGCACGACTTCGGCTCCGACTACGACTGCGACTAAGACCTCTAGCTTTGCTGAGTGATCGGTGTTTCTGGCTCTTCTTCGTCTTCTTGAAGTGTCGCTGACGTCCACGTTCGCGTCGACCAGCATCGATATGATCATCGTGCTCGATGTTGACAAAGCTGGAGTCCTCAGACTCATCTTCCCACGAAGATTCACTATCAGACGACGAGCTGGAAGTATCGCGATGGTTTTTGCGTCTTGGCTTCTGATGTCGATGGTGAGTAGGGTTCAGCACCTCTATTGGCCGGCCTTGATTGTGCCTCATATGATGCGGTGGCATTGGCAATTGTTCTGGAAACGTTCCAGGCATAGGGTGTTGACCATTGGGGGGATGATGGGGCTGTGGGTGTTGCATGGGCCCTGGCATGGGTCGACCTCCACCATTCATGGGTGGGTGTGGAGGCCCACCCATATCGTGTGGCACACCCGGAGGCGGCGGAGGCGGAGGTGGGTTTCCAAGAATGGGCCCTTGGTTGATGTTGCCATGACCTGGATGTTGCTGGGATGGATGTGGCTGCTGTTGCTGTTGTTGATGATGCTGCTGCTGCTGCGTAGGTCTTTGCTGCTGTTGCTGGGCCAAGTTCTGGCCAGGGTTGGGTTGGTTCGGGAAATGTTGGTTCTGAGGATTAACCTGCTTGACCTTGTTCGGATCTTGAGGGCCACCC
>Ga0265797_10005321_pt1 | contig 18842 bp, 17 predicted proteins | sample P2T30metagenome_FD_192433 | JGI IMG/M metagenome (GOLD analysis project Ga0265797, IMG submission 192433) | Plant litter microbial communities from East Loma Ridge, Irvine, California - P2 T30 | ecosystem: Environmental > Terrestrial > Plant litter > Unclassified | place: USA: California... | reverse complement strand
GCCGTTCAGGTCGTAGGCGATGCGTTTCTCATAGCCATATGCCGTGCCGCCAGGATTCTTTCCCATTGCGTGCCGCTTGATCAGAGCATCGCGAGTTTTCTCGCTGGTCGCGGCAATCTGTTCGGCGTTGATCGTTCCCATCATGCCGATTTGCAGCGCCCCGACCTCGCCTTCCTTGCGTGTGACAAGGAGGATGCCGCGGAACATCAGTCTTTCGTACAGCGAAGCATGTCCGCCTGGCTTCGCGACACCCGGTCCATCGCATCTGCGAACACTACGTCAACGCCCCCGGTTCCTACCGCGGCAAGTAACGCCTGTAACCCGACCCGGTGGATTGTTGCGCCGGACTGCGAACCATCTGTGTAGCAGCCGACCTCGGTCCATTTTCGCTGTGCGAGGCCGCGACGGTACATCGTCAACTGCGTGGCGATCGATAGCGGATCTTGGATCCGTCGAATAGCGTGCATACAGCAGTCCGCGCATCAGCTTTCCTCAACCTCGTTTCGCTGAACGTTCCCGTCTACATCATAGCCTTCGGCTGTTCTGTTTAGAGCAGCTCGTCTTCGGAACTCGGCTCGTGCAAGATCGCGCGCCAGCAGCTTTGATAGCTCGATGGCCAAGCTGCTGGAGCAGCGGAGTGGGGGCGTCGGTCGCACATCACCTACATAGCCGCCAGCAAGACTGGCCTTCCCGTCCTACCCCCCTAGAGAAGAATCTGCCGCTAACCCGTCGCGGAGATTAGTGAAAACCGGTGGAAACCGGCCTGGCCGCTATCGGGCGGCATTCGTCGTAACCAGCCCTTCGTTCATGCGCGAGACGGCAGGGGCTGAATGCGGACAGCGGTGGATGCACGAACCCGCTGCGCGGGAGGGGTGCTTGCGGCTTGGCTAAGGTGAGGCAACGAGCGTAGCGCCGCGGTTGAGCGCCTACCCAGCGTCAACGATCGCACTTGAAAAGCTCCGCCGTCAGGCGGGCCGCGCCTCGGCGAGCGTGACCTGATAGCCGAGCGGCTTAAGGATGGTCGTGATCAGCCGCGTCTGGCTGGCGTGCATCGAGTCTGACGGCGCTTTAACCTCGACAAACCGAACCTCCCTGTCCCGCCAGAGCGTCAGATCAGGCCAGCCGGCGCGCAAATCATACGGCGCGTCGGCGAAGAGCCGCGCGATCGCTGCCACCCGCTTGGTGCCGAGTGCGTCGAAAAGGTCGCTGACATGATGCCAGCGGACTCGCGGATAGAAGGCGGGCGTCTCGCCGGCGGTGGCGGCGATCAGCGCCCAGTTGCGGCTGATTTGCGCGGTCGTTGCTCGTCCGCAGGCGTCGATCAGCGCGCCGCGGGTGAAGCGATCCTCGTCGAAGGCAACATTCTGCGCATAGAGCGCTTCGATATAGGTGTCGGCATTGCGCGGCTGGAGCCGCGCGAAGGACGCGGCCTTGATCAGGGTGAGCATCAGCCCGCCTTCGGCCGCCGCACCCGACCAGCCCTGTGCCACATAATGGGCGAGTGCTGCTTCCTCGACACTCGCCCATGTGCCCTCGGGACCATGCCGCCATAGTTTGGGCTCGCCGCAGTGGAGAGTGATCACCTCATGCGCGATCCCGACGCGTTCGGCCTGTCGCTCGAACTTGCTGAGCTTGCGATCCGGCACAGATCCTGGCGACAGTGCCTTGCGCAGTTTGTCCGCCCGTCGCGTCACGCCTACCTGTGGGTCGAGCGCGAGCGCCTCGTCGTAGGCGACGAGCGCCGCTGCCCCGTCCCCGGCTTCTTCGAGCAATTCACCGCGAATGCGCAAGGCGCGAGCGCGGACATGGACGTCGTTATCCTGGGCGGCGCGATAAAGCCCCGCGATGATCCGCGCAACGAAATCGGCGTCGCGCACTTGGCTGGCATCCGCGAGCAGCAATCGGATGACGATAAGGTCGCCGGCGGCAACGCGACGTGCCTGCCAGCTTTCGCGGTCGATCATCGTGCCGCCGAAGTGATAGCCCACCCGCTCGGCATCGCGTCGGGTCAGAAACACCTGCCGCGCAACCGTGTCGAACTCATAGCCATCGGCCCAGCCGGTCTCTGGCTCCCACCGCGCGATCTCGACCGCGGCCGTCAGGTCGAACAGCATGTAGAAGCAGCTATCCACGCTGCCAGGCGCGTTCGCGGTTTGGCAGATGGCAAACTGGCCGTCGTTCGACAGGCCATTGCTCATCAGGTTGGCGGCGATGTCGCGCGCCAGGATCGCAGTCCCGTCGCGCCGAAAGGCAACGAACCGCCCCTTGAGCCCTTCGCCCAACTTCCAATCGTTGAGGATGAAGGTGCCGTCGTTCGCGACCTTCCCGTCCTGCGGACGCTCCAATGGGCCTTAACAGATCAAGCGGTCGTGTTCGAGCAAGGCCCAGCGCCCATGCCCCTCGGTGCGATAGCCGCCGATGGTCCCTTCCGGATTGCGATCCGACCAAATCAGCCGAAACTGGCCGTTCGGTGACCTGGCGAACTGTCCAACGAAGTCGATCGCATCTATCGTGATCAGCCGTTCGGAGAATTCGTGGACTCGAAGGCGCTCCGGCGACGCCATCGGCTCTGGCGCGACTTCAGCCTTAGGTGTGCCGAACAGCCGGTCGAGCAGACCTTTCATGAATTAACTCTCCTGCTTCCATTTCGATACTCCGGCACGGCACGATGCCGCTGAATCGCATCAGCCTTGATGCCTAGTGTATTGAGTGGTTGAAACTCATCGCTGCGGCTACGCTAGCTTACCTTTGGCTTAGGGTTCGACGAGGCTGATAAGAACCGTACCGCAGCTGCAACGAACGCTTTCCTTTGGCCCGCGCTCGGGTGAGACCCGCAGTAGACCGCCGCAGTCTCCGCAGTGAAAACTTGCGACTAGCGCACGATATGCGTCGACGACCGGAATAAAATCCGGTTTCGATAGGTTTGCCCAAGAGTTGTAATGGACGGCCGTGTTCACCTGCCATTGATCGACATTGGCGGCGGTCCGGGCATCGACGAACGCCGATTCGAGCGCTTTGATCTCCTCAACGCGCTCCGGCTTGTTCCACTTGCCTGCCGCAACCCGCCCCCGCTTGTAGGCATCGCCGAGCGCGACCAGACCGTGGGGTAGCGTGTCGCCGAGCATGAATTGAGCATCGGCGCGGAACTCGACTCTTGCGCGCAGTCGATGGCAAACCTCTTCACCGAGGTATTCAAGATAGCGTCGGAGCGCACCAGCTGCCGCTGGGACATCATCTAGCGCCAGATAACTGTCGATCTCGGCCCAAACATTCTTGGTGTCCCACTCCGCCGGCCCATGATCCACGTCCCATTTGCGGAAGCGAGCGCTCCCTTTCGGACCCACCAAGCCCTCGCTTGCCATGTGTTTAAGCCATATAGGATCATGCGTAGTGAGGATGAACTGAGTGTGGGGGAATTCGGTCTTGAGTAGGCGTGAGAATTCGCGCCGATGCCCGGAGTCAACAGACATCAGCACGTCATCCAGAACCGCAATCGAAAACCTCTGGCCGAGCAGGTGATCCGTGAGAGCTAGGTAAAGGCACAAGCCCATCCCGTCTTGGTGGCCCTCACTGTGATAGGCGCCTGGCGGAAAAAACCCGCGGCCGTAAAAATCCACATCAAGGGCCAGCCGCCCCGGAACCTGCTTGAAGCGGGCGTCGAAGGCACTTTACCGTCATGATTTATCGCGCGATAAAGCGCGCCAAATCGAGACCTGACTGCATCAAAAATCGCCTCAAGACCGTCTGTGATTGCGTCGCCAAAAGTCGCGCTTACGGCAGATGTCAGCTCCGCACGCGTCTTGGCGTTGACCTCGGCCTTGCGGCATTTACGCCAGCTCTCAAGTTTGCTTTGCGCGATGACGAGATATTCACGCGCGGCATCCTGAGTAGATGGATCGGGAAGAAGCGCGGCGGCTGCATCAAGGTGGGCGAGCTCGTCGCGCAGACCGGAAATGTCGCCGGCGGTCGCGAGTGATTCCTTTGTCGCCTCAATCGGCAGGAGCTTTCGAAGCGCAGCCGCAGCCGCTGCCTTGCTCTGAGCCGCTGCGGCAAGTTTCGCGACCGGAATGGGAATCTTCGCGAAGTTCGACCAGTTTGCAGCGGCCTTGAACGCCAACGCTGCCTGATCGAGAGCATCCGCGATCGGATCCAGTGCGTTCTCCAATTGCTGGCGCTTTGCCGTAGCGGCAGACAAAGCGGCCAGCTTTGCGGTCACGGTCGTCTGGAACTCGGCCAGCTCGAACTCCGTGCCGCACACCGGACATTCGTCATCGTACAGCGCCAATGCTGCCCGTAGCATGTTCTCGCGATTCGCCCCTTGAAGCAGGCTGACATCGGCTTCGAGAGTGCCAACAGCAGCCCTCGTGGCACTCAGGGCATCTTCGAATTCTGCGGTAGCGAGCCCTTCCAAGCGCTCGCGTGCGGATTTAAGCTCTGTCAGCATCCGCGTCTTGTTGACCGCCGCGCCAGCCGCACTCGTCGGGGGTTGGAGTCCTTCTCGGACCGAGGTCGTGGCGGTCAACTCGTTCAACGGAGGCAACCCGAGCGTTGTCCGTCGCGTGTTGACCGCGATGAGCAAAGGAGCCGAACTGATTTTTGGAATTCCGAGAGCAAGCGCGAAATCAGACCCAGCATCGGCAGCGTGTCGGATGGCAGCCTTTTCGTCGCGAACCTCGGCATTAGCGATCTTGGTCAAATTAGCGCGAACGGTGTCGAGTTCGTCGAGGCGAAGGAGCGCTTGCACGAGTTGCGAGCGCGCGCTTGGCTCGGCCAGAACGAATTTGATTATCTCGCGGCGCGAGAGAACAAATTCTGGGTGAGCGGCCAGCTCTGCTAGCGCCGCTCTTATGCTCGGATCATCAGGCGTGACCATTGGCGCCTTTGGTTGTTTCACCGTCCGGCGAATCGTCGCTGACTTACCTGTCGCCGCAATAACGACTTCGGCTTCGACAAAGGCATACTCGGGGGTGCTGTCGACATGGGGGCCGTGCTCTTTGACCGAAAGCCCGCCTGTACCCTTACCCGCCAAGCGCGAAATGTCGCCAGTGAGCACAAACTCGATCGCGTCAACGACTCCGCTCTTGCCGCTTCCATTGGGACCGCAAACCGCGAAGTTGTTCGAACCCAAGTCCAGGGTGATTGAGCGTATGCCCCGAAAATCGCGGATGGTGAGAGAGCTGATCTTAATCACAAATCGCCCCCGTCGAATAAGACGGCCCGCAGGGCTGCCTCAGACCGGGCACCGTCGGTGACCAGCGCTTTGCGCAGGCGCTCAGCGACGGCTGCACGGTCGGGCTGCGCCGCCAGCGCATTAGCGAAAGCGCCAAATATCTTATGAACGATTGGGACGGCATCATTCGACGTTCCGTGCACTGTCCCGTCGGAATCGTCGGTCGTATCAGCGGCTGTGGACATTTCTGGCTCCCCTGCTTCTAGATCTACCCTCGATTGCCCGGCGAGCCTATCCCGATCGCAACGCTACGATCGTTCCGTTCGCGACCTTGGGACCACAACAGATGGCGTGGTCGAAGCGACTGCCGCCTAAGACGAAGTCTCGTCCGGCAATGGGGGGCTACAAGGGGGTCGCTAAGGAACAAGACCTGGTCTGTCCTACGACCGTTTCTCTTCACGTCACGAGATGGTAGACATCGATCAATGGCTGGCAACCTCACCTTCATCCACGCAGCGGACATCCATCTCGACAGTCCGCTGCACGGTCTGTCGCGGAGCGACGAGGCATTCTCGCGCCTGGTGCGCGGTGCGACCCGTAAGGCGTTTTCGAATGTCGTGGATCTCGCGATCGAGGAGGGCGCAGCCTTTGTCGTGATCGCCGGCGATCTGTACGACGGGGCCTGGAAGGATCAGTCGACCGGCCAGTTCGCCATCGCTCAGCTGGCGCGCCTGACGAGGGCCGGCATCCGCTCCGTGATCGCCTTCGGCAATCACGACGCCGAGAGCCGAGTCACCCGCCACCTGACCGCTCCGGAAGGCGTCTACAAGCTCAAGAGCGCGAAGTGCGAGAGCGTGCGGTTCGACGATCTCGGGGTCGTCGTTCACGGCCGCAGCTACAAGGAAGCGGCAACGACCGAAAACATAGCGTCGACCTACTGCCCGCCAGCGCCGGGCATGCTCAACGTGGCGCTGCTTCACACCGCGCTCGACGGTCATGAGCGACATGCCAACTACGCGCCGTGCAGTCTGGGTGAGCTACAGGCCGCCGGGCACGATTACTGGGCGCTGGGCCATGTCCACGATCACGCGGTCCGGTCCGATCACCCCCACGTGGTTTTTGCCGGCAACACCCAAGGGCGCCACATTCGCGAGACCGGCGCCAAAGGCGCGGTGGTCGTCCGGGTTGAAGAAGGTGCCATCGTGCATGTCGAACACCGCGCGACGGACGAAGTCCGCTGGGCGCATGCCCGGGTCGACGCGATCGGTGCGGCAGACCCTATGGAGGCGCTGGCCGCGATCCAGGCGCAGCTGCGTCCTGCCGTTCTGGGCGCCGACGGTCGCCCGCTGGCCGCGCGGGTCTCTATCACGGTCGATGGTCCGCTTGCGCAGCGGCTCCGCGCCGATCCTACATGGTTCGAGGCTGAGGTCCGCGGCCATGCCGCCGGTGTCTCCGACGCGCTCTGGATCGAGCGGGTGAAGATCATCGCTAACGACGCTGTCCTACCCACCGGCCTGCCGCCCGAACTGCTGGAGATGCTGACCCAGGCGCTCGACGATCCGGACTGCCTCCGCGCGATCGAGAACGCCATCGCGCCGCTGACGGCAAAGCTGCCGGCGGAAATCGGCGATCCCGACACGGCACCGCTACTTGCATCAGCGCGGAGCCGAGACGGTGCAGCACTCGTTCGCGCTGCCAAGGCGCTCGTCGAAGCCCGCCTCGGCGAGGGCGCGCACTGATGCGGTTTTGCCGGTTGGAACTCGTCCGCTACGGCGGCTTCGCGGATCGCGTATTCGACTTCGGCAATGGCGGTCCCGACCTGCATCTCGTCGTCGGCCCGAACGAGGCGGGGAAGTCGACCGCGTTGCAGGCCATCGGCGACTTCCTGTTCGGCATCCCCGGACAGAGCCGGCAAAACTGGCGCTACGAATATGCGCAGCTTCGCCTGCGGGCATTGATAGAGCACGACGGTAAGCTGCTCGACGTCACCCGACGCAAAGGCAATCGCGACACCCTGCTCGCCGCGGACGGCACGCCTTACAAGACCGATCCACTGGCACCGCTGCTCGGCGGAATCGATCGTGCTGGGTTCGAGCGCATGTTCGGGCTGGATCACACCAAGCTGCGCGAGGGTGGGGCCAGCATTATTGGCGGTCGCGATGAAGTTGCCCGAATCACGCTCGAGGCGGGTACGGGCGTTTCGCACATCGGCAGCGAGCTTATCCGGCTGACCGAGGCAGCATCAGCGTTGTTCAAGCCCGGCGGGCAGAACCCGCCGGTGAACCGTTTGATGCGTGAGCGGTCCGAGGCACTTGCCCAGGTGCGACAGACGTCGATCAGCGATGCCGACTGGACGCAAGCCCGACAGCGCCGCGCCGACGCCGAGGCGCGCCGCACTGCGCTAATCGACGAAGCCGAAGCGCTCGACCGTGAGCAGGCGCGCCTGGACCGGGTGGGGAGGGCGCGTTCGCCCTTTGCGCGGCTGAGCACCGCACGCGCCGAACTGGGCGGGCTGGAAGACCTGCCAACGCTGCCGCTGGACGTTGCGGCGCAGCTGGCGACCCTCCGCGCCGAGCGCATTACAGCCACCGAACTTGAGTCTCAGGCAAAGGTGGATTTGGCGCGCGTCGAACAAGCGATCGCAGGCGTGGAACGACCCGGCAGCATTTTGTTCGAACAGGAACGGATCGAGGCGCTCGAAGAGCGACGGCCAGTCATTGCCAAGGCTGCGGGTGATCTGGAGCGTCGTCACGCCGAGCTGGACCGGATCGACACCAAGCTGGCTGCCGCGCTTGCCGAAGCGCGGATCGCACCGGGACAGCCGATCCCCTCTGCCGGGTGGCGCAGGCGTGCGGCCACGCATCTCGACGCCGTTCGAGAGTTCAAAACGCGCGAGGCAGCAATTGAGAAAGAGCGGGTCAAGATCGTCCGCGACCGGGCCGCGATCGAGCGTGATCTTGCGACGGTAAGCGGGACGGTCGATCCCGCCGAGCTGGTCGCGGCGCTCCAGCTCTTGCCGGCCGACGTGGAGACCCGCCTGGCAGAAGCGACGATGGAAGCCGGGCGGAAGCGGACGCTTGCGGCAGAGCGCCTGTCCGATCTTGCTCCGTGGCAGGGAACAACAGCCAGTCTGCGCACGCTTGCCGTACCCACCGAGGCGGAAGCTGTCTCGGTGCGTAGTAGCGCCGAGGCGGCAAGGAACGATGCAGCCGCTGCACGCAAAGAAGGCGAGACCGCCCAAACTAGCGCTATCCGGGCTGAGGCAAGGGCGAAGAGCCTGATCGCAGGCGGGTCGCTTCCCACACCCGAGGTGATTGCAGCTGCACGGCAGCAGCGCGACGCACTCGTTGCCCAAGTTCGCGAGCGGCTGGTGGTGCCGCATATCGGAGACGACGACGGGATCGGAGACGCGCTTGCCGGACACATCACAGAGACCGATCAACTGGCCGACCGGCGCGATGCCGAAGCGGCCCGCGTAGCGGAATTTGTCCTGACGACTGTTGCGCTTGATGAAGCGAGGGCCCTGATGGCGGCGACGCATCTGCGAGAGGACCAATATCAGGCGACACTGTCGCTGGTTGAACAAAGCTGGGCCGAACGACTGCAAACGATTGGATTTGATCGCGCCATCGTACCGGCGGACCTGTCCGGGTGGCTCACGAAGAGGTCGGCAGCGCTGGAAGCCGATCGCGACGCGGCGTCCGCGGAACTCGCTTTACAGGAAGTGACGGCTCGGTTCGGGGAAGCGCGGACCGCGATCGCAACTGCTCTGTCAGCAGCGAGGGGGCCTGTCGCAACAGCGGACGACACTAAACTTGTGACACTCGCGAGCGGTCATGCCGCTGCGCTGACGACCGCCGCAGGCAACCGCGAGCGGCTGCTCTCTGACCTGGCCAAGGTTGAACGTGCAGCAAACGAGCTTGCAATGGAGGTCGCCGATCTAGGGCGTGCACGGGTCGCGCTCGATCAGGGACGGACAGGACTGGCCAGCGAGGCGGCGCTTCCTGCCGATGCCAGCGATACCGTGCTCGCCGATGCCCTCGAAGCTATCGCCCATGTTGGCGAGGAAACCGGGGCACGAGAATCGATCGTTCGGCAGATCGACGGCATTGAGCGGGACCGATCGGCGTTCAATACCGAATTGGCAACCGTGCTTCTTGCGCTGCAGGCTACCGGCTCAGCTGACACGGTCGAGCACGTGCGCCAGCTTGCGGCGTCGTTGCGCGCAGCGATCCGGGCGCGTGACACGCTGGCGGGCCTTGAAGCTGACCACGCGCGCATCACGGGGGAGCTCGCCCACGCGGAGCGTAGGCTCGACGGCATTGCCGGCGCGATCGATGCGTTGATGCAGACCGCCGGTACGACAGACGAAGCCAACCTAGATGCGATTGTCGCCAACGTGGCGCGGCGAAATCTTCTTCGTGTAACGGAACGCGAAGCGCTCAACGAGCTCGCCGGCGCCGACAATGGCGCCGGGCTCGATACGTTGGCAGCCGAGATTGCTGGTTTGTCTGTCGAGGACGCCTCGAGTGCGCGTGCCCGGATTGACGACCGCCGTCGCGAATTGGCCGCCGAGCGGGAAATTGTCGGTCGAACGCTGAACGCTGCGGACGAGGAGGCCGGCCGTGCGGCAAGCGAGAGCGCCGCGGCCGAAGCACAGCAGACGGCTTTCGACGCGACTGCAGCACTGGCCCAGGCGGCGGAGGAGCACATCCAGGCAGCGAGCGCGGGCGCGCTGCTTCGCTGGATGCTCGACCGGCACCGTACAACCAATCAGGCGCCGCTTATCGCGAGAGCAGGCGTGTTGTTCGCAGAGGTGACTGGCGGCGCGTTCACGGGGCTGACCCTCGGCTATGGCAATGACGACCGTCCGATAATCCTAGCGCAGCGGTTTGATGGTGGAGAGGTCGGCGTCGAGGCGCTCAGCGAGGGAACGCGCGACCAGCTATACCTTGCCCTTCGGCTGGGCTCGATCGAAGGCCGCGCCGGCGCGGGGGCGTTGCCGATCATCTGCGACGATCTGCTGATCACCGCCGATGATGGTCGGGCAGGTGCGCTCCTCCGGGTGCTCGCCGCTGCGGCTGCGCATAGCCAGGTAATCGTGTTCAGCCATCACGCCCATCTCATCGACGTCGCGCGGAGCGCGGTGGGATCAGATGGCTTCAGGCTTCACACGATCGAACCAATCGGCGCGATCGCCGCATAGCGGTTTCGGAAAATAGGTGGGAGGACGGTACCGGGAAAGCCGAGATTGCCTCTGCCGTCATTTGATGTTCGCCGGTCCCGTGGCATTCATTTCCGAAAGCACAAAATTCGGACCTCGATTTGCATGAATGAGTGGCGGGAGTTGAAAGTGAAAAGGATGGTCGGAACGGCCGCTTGTGGGTTTCGCCCTTGGCAGTTCAAGCGCGGCAGCTCACGACCAACTCACGCCGTTCTTCAGCAAGGGCGTGAACGGCGGCTTCTCTCAAAACCCGCCATTCAACCTATGCGAACACGATGTGCGGCTTCGTGACCCATCCCAGCCATCCCCCTATTGAGTGAGAGGCGAGTGACCTGCCATGTCGCAAAACACCTGTTTGTCGCATAGTCGTGATTACGACCGGGTTTTCCGCACACCCAATCTATGAATGACGATAAATGGTGGTCAACGGACCGGCTGCTTTCGGCAGGGCGGGTAGCGATAGCCGACCTTAAGCAGCTGCCGCCCTTCCCAAAAAGGATCGGAAATCGAGAAAGAGTGACATACGGCGAATTCGTGCCATTGAAGGCTGCATGTAGCGGTTTAGTAATACACGCAGGTAGCACGGCGCGGTAGAAGGACCGATGGCAACCATTTCGTTTTTGGCAATTCGGTCAGGTTCCCGCTCAAGGCTAACCGCCTTTGGAAAGGCAGTCACCTACCTGGTCCTGGCGGTCACCGGTGCGCTTCTTGTGTCGGCTGTGGCAAAGGCCTTACTTGGCGCATCGCTCCTTGAACTCACGCAAGGCGGCGCAGCAGCAGGGACAGCGCGGGCGGTATTATTGCTGCTCGGGGTAGTTATCCTGCCGACCGCAATGGCTCTCAGGTTCTTCAAGGAGCCGTTTCAGATCTCGGCTTGGGCAGTCGGCAGCGCACCAAGGCTCACAGGTTGGGGGCTTGCGACCGGCTTCAGTCTGCTCGCGGCCATGGCAGGTGTGATGTGGCTGTGCGGTGCCGTCACGTTTGGCATTGCCGCCCCCACCATGTCAGCAGCGGTTTCGAGCTTAATGATTTCGGCGATACTGTGGCTCACTCAAGCAGCAGGTGAGGAAGGTTTGCATCGCGGCTATGCCTTCGTACAAATTTGCCGTGCGATTTCGTTTTGGCCGACCGCCATTTTGAGCGGTGCATGGTTCATGTACGGGCATATCGGAAACGAAGGCGAGACGGTACTTGGCATCATCGCTGCCGGGTTGCTTGGTCTGGCGTTGTCGTACAGCCTGCTGAAGACGGGCTCTCTCTGGTTCGCGCTCGGCTTTCACGCCTCGTGGAATTTCAGCCAGAGCTTTGTATTTGGGTTTAACAATAGCGGAGGTAAACCCCCAGCTAGCTTGCTGACCGCCACCGTTGACGGCTCGCCGCTGCTGACGGGTGGTACCACCGGACCCGAAGCCAGTTTGCTCGTTCTGCCGGCGTTGCTCGCCCTGCTCACAATCATCCATCGACTTGCTATCCCGGCCTGCGACCGTTCGGGCAGCCCGATGCCATCGGTTCCAACAACCTACTGACACTGCATCTACTGTTTGAAGGCTGCTGCGGGGCCGACCCCGTTTTACCGATTGGAACCGCGATCGAGACGTCGCAGGCGTTCTCGGATTGGATCCGATTCCGGGAATGTCCGCGTTTAAAGGATTACGGACGGTATGCACCTGTAGAGGGCAAGGCGCTGATCCTACGCTAAACAACGCTTGGAAGATCGGTTGTTCATAGTCGTGCGGCGTTGGTCGGAAGGGGGCGCTTGCTACCCTCCGATTGCAGTTATCAAAAGTCACTGCCAACCTGGGATCGAATCGCCCTGTATGGAGCCTAGCATGTTCCCTATCCTCGCATCATTACTCGGCGCTTCGGTTGCCAATTGCGTACCGGTTCCTGGTGCTGATCGCTTATGGCAACCGCCAATCCGGTGGACAATTGTGGGCGAATTGCACGGAACGAATGAGTCACCGGAGGCATTCGCAAATTTAGTTTGTCTGGCTGCCGCTACCGGACGACCCGTGACTGTCGCAGTTGAATACTCAGCGGATAGTCAGAAGATTATCGACGCTTATTTGGCCTCCAAAGGTGACACCCGAGCGCGAGCAGCCTTGTTGAAATTGCAGCCTTTCACATCTGAAATGCAAGACGGGCGAGGAAGCGTGGCATTCCTGCGAATGTGGGATCAATTTAGGCGTATGAAACAGTCAGGGCAGATCAATACTGTTATTGCATCTGATGTGGGTCGCTCCAGCACACCCGGACAGGAACGTGATGCGGTAATGGCACAAACATGGACAGGCATACCGGCTGCCGATGACGGGATCATCCTGATTTTGGTCGGGAATGTTCACGCGATGCGCAAACCGATGAGTTTTCCCGGCCACACAATCGTTACCGCCGGATCACTCATGCCTGCGGGGCGGACGATCACAGTTAACGTTGTTGGAATTGGCGGAACGGCATGGAACTGTCAGGCTGACGGTTGCAAAGCGCACGATAATGGTCCGCCTCATCAAGCAGAACGTGGGATCAGCTATCTTACCGACCCTGATCGTCGATGGGATGCTGAATATCAACTAGGCAAGCCCACGACTGCGGCAGCGCCTGCGCTCACCCAAAGGGTTTTAACGTCGCCAAGCCAAGTGCAGATGAATGGCAGCAATCGCTGAAATTTCCTCGAAGCCGACTGTGAGCATCTTCCAAATCCCGATCTTCGCCGGCGCTGCCAAGCCGGGCTGAACAAGAGCGAGCAGCGGCACGTCCTGACGCAAGCGATCTGCACGTTCCGCCAGGGGCGGATCGTCGACCGGACCCACGAGACGCTGCAATATCGCGCGTCCGGATTGAACCTGGTCATCGCCGCGATCGTCTACTGGAACTCCACCTACATCGCCGACGCCGTCCAGTATCTGCGGTCGATCGGCGGGGTGCCCGATCCCGCGCTGCTCGCCCACACTTCCCCGTATGCATTCGGTGAGCGCCCTCGAGGTTGGCGCGTATGATGCTACGTTTGAGGCGACTACATACCACGATGACTTATGGATATGGCGGCAGACGCCGAAAGCGTTTCCCAATTCCGATGCCATTCTGAGAAAGAGATTAGCCGATCGCTCTAGCAGAATTGGTCCAACCCCGTTGGGCGTTGCACTTCATATACTGGGGTGTACTGTGCGGGCAATACAGCAGAAGGATGACGAACATGAATGCTGCCGACCATGACATGGATCGACGAATTGCCCGAATCGAACGCAAATATCGCGTCGCTATCATCACCGCAGCTATCAGTTCGGCGTGCGGCATTCTCGCCGTCGTTGGGGCTGTAGGGAGTAGCGCGGTCGCAGCGACAACCGCGCAGCCTGATCCCAAGGTCATCGATGTGCTACGTGTTCGCGAGTTGAATGTCGTCGATAATAACGGCGTTACCCGCGTGAAGATCGGTGCACCGCTAGCACACGCTGTAGTTAACGGTAGGCAGAACAAAACACGCGGCGGACAACCCGAGGACACGATGTCGGGGATGCTTCTTTTCGATGCCGAAGGCGTAGAGCGGAGCGGCTATGCAACCGTTGATCACGGCTACTCGAATGTGCTGCTGACCTTGGATGATAAGAACAAGCAGCACGCAATGTTTATTGCGGAGCCAACAGGGGCCGCAACGCTGCGCCTATTTAATGCCGACACAAAGGACCGGGTCGACGTTGCTATCGACAAGGATGGGCCTTCGATCTCAATGATCCGCCGAGGGAAAGAGATTTACCGTTTCCCATCGGACTAATTGGGCGGGCAGCTTCCGCCATCAGCCTTTCCCGATTGGGATGCCGAATTGGGAAAGGTTCTCATGGCCGGCCACCATCGGCTACATGCCTTGGTATGAAGGCATATCCTGCAAACCGCCTAACCCTTCGCCTCCTAACGTCGATCTTGTCGATTGTCGGATTCTTCGCCTGTTCGGTCGCGTTATCTGCTGAAAACATCCCGCCTCCCGCCACAGGTCGCGTGGTGGCAATCACCTTCGATGACCTTCCCTACGCAAGCGAAGGGTCGGGCATATCGACCAAGGCCGCGATCGATGCGCAGCACCGCATCGTTCACACGTTACGACAAGCCCATGTGCCAGCAACCGGCTTCGCCAACGAGGATAAGGTGGTGGCGCTGGGACCTGTCGGACCACGGCTGCTTGCCGAATGGAACAAGGGTCTGCTTGCGCTCGGTAATCACGGTTACAGCCACTTCGACAGCAACGATCTCAACACTGAAACTATCGAGCAGGAGGTCGTGAGGGGAGAAACTACCATCCGCCCAATGGCCGCGTCGGTCGGTCGCGCGATCCCGTTCTTCCGCTTCCCTTACAATCATATCGGCGACACCGAATCCAAACGTGCCGCGATTGAGAAATTCCTTGCCGATCACGGATACACATTGGCCGCGTCAACCATCGACACGTCCGATTATCTCTTCAACAACGCCTATGAACGTGCTTTCGCCAAGCGCGACAAAGCCATGATGCGGCGGATCAAGCACGCCTATCTCGATCATAGCCGTATTCAGATCGCCTATTATGGCGAACTGGTCCGGAAAGTTATTGGACGTGAAGTTCCGGCGATCATGCTCCTGCACGCCAACAGGCTCAACTCCGCGACGATAGGGCAGCTTCTCGCCTTGTTCCGTTCAGCCGGCTACGGTTTCGTATCGCTGACTGAGGCGCAACGCGATCCAGCCTATTCCACGCCCGTCGCTGCGACGAAGTTCGGCCCTATGTGGGCGTATCGATGGGCGCGGACACGGCATGTGAAGGTCGATGGGCGACTAGAGCAGGAGCCGCCCACCTGGATCGGAGCATATGCCAGCGGGACCCCGTAACTCCGTCACCGCAAGCATGTTCGCCGCCAGCCAAAGCGGGTGTCAAAGCACGCCGAGGTTTTGTAGCCATTGTCTAACCTGTCCCGGCCATTGCTTAGTGATGGGATCGGAGGTTGGACGCATTCCGAAGGCGTGACCGCCTTTGGCGTAGAGGCGCATATCAACTGGAACACCAGCGTCGGTTAACGCAAGCGCATAGGCCATTCCTTGACGAACGTTATCCGTTGGATCGTTCATGGCGTGGATAATAAGCGTCGGTGGGGCCTTTGGGCTGATTTTCACCCAAGGTTGCAGCTCAAGGTTGTTCTTCCCTTTGCTGTTGTCGAGCATCCGCGCCGTATAAGCCACGATCGCAAAGTCCGGCCGTGGCGATTGTCGATCGGCAGTATCGGCTAACGGGTAAGTGCGCTCTTCCGTATTGCTCATATTTGCCACGAGATATGCGCCCGCGGAGAAGCCAATCACGCCGATCTTGTGCGGGTCGATTTTGTAGGTTGTGGCCCGCTGCCGCAACAACCCCATCGCGCGCTGGGCGTCTTCCAGCCCCAACAACACCTTCGGTCGCTGCTGCTTTCCGTTCTCTTTCGGCCACACCTGCGGTGTCCGATATTTCAGCATGACGCAGGTTATGCCCTGTTGTAGAACCCAGTCGCAAATTTCGGTGCCTTCGAGGTCGGTCGCAACTGCGTAGAACCCCCCGCCCGGGAGCACCATCATCGTGGAGCCGGTGTCCCGCCCTTTGGGCTTGTAGATGGTCATGGTCGGTCGGGTGACATAGCTTGCCCAATGCCACATTTTCCCGCCGACAAGCGGTGAACCGTTGCCGGTAGCTTCGGGATGATCGCCCGTGTCGGGCTTCGCTAAAGCGACGTTCGCAGGCCAGAGCGGCACTTGCGTACCGCCTGGGGCTGGTTGCCACATCCCCTCGCGTTCTACCTTCGGAACCTCAATCTTGGCTGGGGAACTGCCGGCCTTGTTGGCTTGGGCATAAGCTGCCCCGGCAATGCTGATCGCAATGAGAGAAGGTACAATAAATCGGAACCGCGACAAACCGTATCTCCTGTTGTGAGGGCACCGTCCATGTTCAAGGATCGGCATGAGTGCAGGAACGGAGATTAGCAGCCGGTACGAGAGGCGCAATCTACACCTTCCCGCAAAGGATGGGTTTTCGGGAAAGCTGGCCTTTCACCCAACCGCCACGCGTCGATCACACCAGCCTCTTAAGCGCGACGGGAAGCCGAAGCAGCGTACCGTTGCGTTCGATCGAAAGCGTGACGGTTGATCCCGCCACGGTCAGATCGCGCATCATCTCCCACAACGGTCGCGGCCTGTTGTTGATCGAGATAATACGATCTCCCACTCTCACGCCGGCGTGTGCCGCAGGTGAACCAGGAACAATTGCATCCACATAGACTCGCGCGAGAGCTTTTTCCTTTGCCACTAAATGGAGGCCGCTAGCGTCCGCCTCAAACGGAGTATTCAGGCGCGAGTTGGGAACCAACCACATTCGTTGGCTACGGTAGTCCCATGTCACGGTGAACCGATTAAGTATTTCTCCACCCAGTAATCCGGCAATATCCGGACTGGCGAGGATCCCAGTGGGCTGATCCGGGATAACCGCCACTGGCCCGTGTAGATTAAAATCACCAATCCGGAGAGTAGAAAGCCGCGCTAGCTTAGAGGAAATATTACCTCCAACCGCAGAAAAGGGAGGCGCGACAACCAGCGCATAACCCGCTAGAAGCTCCGGGTGCTGGTCTAGGAACCGCTTGCTTATGATAGCTGCACCAGTTGTTCCGATGTCGACTACGAACTTGGCTATTACGAGTGAGCCATCGCTACCGGCAATCGCGGCTTCCACAATCGGTACATTACCGGCTGTATCGATTGGGATCGCCACAGCATCCGGCTTGCAAGGCTCACCAAACGGCGCAAAGCTCACTTTTCGACGTGCGTAGTCCAACGTGACGCGAAAGTGCTGAAACACGTTGCTACCGAACAGCGCATCAACAGGGTGTCCGATCTGTGCGCCGATGTAGTCGATAGGTAAAACTGCAATCCGCTCACTCGACAGCCGCAGGCCGGCGTTTTTCGGACCCCAGGTGAGAGCCGCGGAGTTGACCAGGCGCAGCGTCTGGTCACTTCCTTGCCCGAAACCGCTTGCTGCGACTGAAGTGTCGGATTTCAAACCCGCCCTAACCGCCACCTCTGGCGACACGACAGTGAGCGCCGCTCCCGTGTCTAGTATGACATTCAGCGACTTCGACCCATTTACCCGACCAGTCATAATTGGAAGGTTAGATACTATATCAACAGGGACCCTCACTTCGGCAGCAGAACGACAGTTGTAAGGTGATCTTGCCAACACACTAGTGCTGATAGAGAGGCCACACGTTGAAGCTCCGAGCAGGAACGCGTTAGAAGCGACGTGAAGTAGCCAATGATTTCGGGTGAGCTCTTGAAACATTCCAAATCTCCTCCGCATCATAGCGGTTGGGATAGCGGTCATATAATATGTTCAGCCACGGCGATTACCTCCTTGAGGTGCTCGACATGCTGACGAAATGCCTTTTCACCTTCACGCGTGATGGTAGCTTGGGTGCGCGGCTTCTTGTTCACAAAGTCTTTTTCAAGGCGTAGGTATCCCGCGCCCTCAAGCACCCCAAGATGACTGCCAAGATTACCATCCGTCGCGCCGACGAGCGCCTTTAGTCGCGTGAATTCAAGCGGTCCGTTTGATCGCGCCGAGTACAAGGCCGCCATGATCTTGAGGCGAAGCGGTTGGTGAATAACAACGTCCACGTCAGACCCGCCGCAACCAAAATCCACCCATAATCAAGCCACCACCGCCTGCGATTGCCACCCAGTAAGGAAGAGCCGGGCGAGCGAGCCAATAACCGGCCATGGTGCAAACAAAAATTGCCGCGCCAATCCAGGCAAGACGGGGCAAAGTCGCTAAACCAACGAGAGTATAGGCCAAGCCTAGGATCAGTGCAGGCAGCACCATGTAGCCATCCGATTGAATTGGTCCTATCACCATGCCAACGCAAATTAGAAAAGCTGTGATACAAATCGTGGCCAGCAATGCTCGTCCAAGCGAATGCTCCTGCGCCAACCTGCTCTCTCGCTTACTAGCACGCGAGCCGACCCGAATGGAGGCAGCGGTGCCGAGCACAACCAGCGGCAGCCAAGCCAGTCCCCATAGGTTAATGGGCAGAGCGCCACACGCGAAGTAGCCTAGTAGCCACACTACACCCCAGACGATCAGGAGCGGTGAAGCGCGCTCGTATTCTACAGCGGACGTGGTTCTCCTACGAACGTCCTCAATATCCGTCAGCGCCGACGCAGCCTCGGCTTTCGAGATCGTCATGATTGCCTCCAACTCTGAATGACAGAGTGAGGACTCGCTACCACTCTGTCAAGCAGAGTCCTCCGCTCCAACAACGGTGAATCGTTGCCTCGGCTTTCCCAAAAACGAACGTAGATCGGGGAGTTTCGCCGCCTCGATCGCGCTGACGAACGCCTGCGGGTTTCGCTTTCCCAAAATCTGTTCCCAATTTCTCTTTCCCGAAATAGCCAATCGGAGACGGAGAA